>Ga0207153_1038_pt2 | contig 27250 bp, 23 predicted proteins | sample Alteio_BWMinHeat_27_FD_153580 | JGI IMG/M metagenome (GOLD analysis project Ga0207153, IMG submission 153580) | Enriched cells from forest soil in Barre Woods Harvard Forest LTER site, Petersham, Massachusetts, United States -... | ecosystem: Environmental > Terrestrial > Soil > Temperate forest >...
AAGAGCGCGCTTTCCTGGAATACCATACCGATTTTGTTGCGCAATTCGAAAAGCTGATCTTCGCGCATCTGGGTGACATCCTCTCCCAGAACCTGAATCCGTCCGCTGTCAGGTTTCAGCAGGCCTAAGCCCAGCTTCAGGATGGTGCTCTTGCCGGCTCCAGCCACGCCAAAGATGGCCTTGGTCTCGCCTTTCGCTAAACGAAAAGAGATTCCGTCGAGAACAACTTTGTCATCGAAGGCGAGTGAGACATTCTCAAACACCAGCGCGTCGGCGCCGGTGTCGTGCTGGCCGGCGAGAGGCTGTTGGATCGCGGTAGGAGGAGCGGCCATGGTTAGCGATAACCGAAAATCGCCATCAACAATTTGGTGGCGAAGAAGTCCACCAGCAGAATAAACACGGACGACGCGACGACCGCCTGAGTTGTAGCCCGGCCTACGCCCTGCGTGCCGCCGCGGGCTGAAATCCCGTAGTAGCAACCGACGGTCGCGATAATGAACCCGAAGAGCAGTGGCTTTACCAGACCCATAAAGACGTCCTGGAAGGTGAGAATCTGCCAGGCCGTGCTCCAGTACTGATGGGAGTCCATGCCAAGCAGCCCTTGCGCAACCGCGCCGCCGCCCACCAATCCCAGCAGGTCGGAAATGATGGTCAGGAAGAACAGCATGAAGACAGTGGAGACGACACGTGGCGTCACCAATTTCTTCATGGGGTCAGTGCCGAGGGCGCGCATGGCATCAATTTGTTCGGTCACTACCATGGATCCCAATTCGCTGGCCATGCCGGACGAATTTCGGCCTGCGACCATCAGCCCGGTCAACACCGGACCTAACTCCCGAACCATCCCGACGGAAACCAGTTGACCCAACAGGGAAAGCGAGCCGAATCTCTGCAACGTGCTCGAGCTGTTTAGCGCGAGAACCGCGCCGGTGAAGAAACCCGTCAGCATGACGATGGGTAGGGAGCCTACGCCGATGAGGTCAGCCTGCTGCAGCATGTCGGCAAAATAACGGGGATAGCGAAACAGGTTGACAATCGACTGACCCGCGAGCAGGGAATAATCCTGCACGGTCTGGACAGTGTCGCGGGCGAATTCGGTGGGAGAGATCAGTTCCATGCTTGGGGCTGCAGCTCTCAGCCTTCAGTCTATCGTTCCGGCGGTAAGAAGCACACCAGAAATTTAGGGCATAGGTTAACTGGGTAGATTTATTCCGCGGCCGCCTATGATCAAGAGCTTTTACCACAGAGGGACACAGAGGGCACAGGGGCGAACTCAACTCGAAGAGTCGAATCGAAAGCTGAGCCAAAAGCTGACAGCGAAGTTCCTACTCGCGCCCCTTCTTCTTGATCTCAACGTTCAGACGCTTAATTTTTTGGTTCAAGGTGGACAGGGGTACGTGGAACCGCTCGGCGGCTTCGGTCTGGTTCCAGTTGCATTTCTCCAGCATTTCGATGATGATTTGCCGCTCGCAATCCTCCATGATATCGAACAGGGAAGCATCGGCGTGTCGTTCGAGGGAAGGAAACGCAGTGGCCCGTCCGGTGATCGTGTCCGGAAGAAGGTCCGAGCCTATGTCCGGACCGGTGGAGAGCACCACTGCACGCTCGATGACGTTTTCCAGTTCACGCACGTTGCCTGGCCAGGAGTAAGTGAGAAGTGGGCGCATGGCCTCAGGCGTGATGCGCGGGTTGATCCGGTCATTTTCCTTAGCGTATCGGTCCAGGAAAAATGCGGCTAGCAACGGCACATCCTCGCGGCGCTGGCGTAGCGGCGGAAGGTCAATCGTGATCACATTCAACCTGTAGAACAGGTCTTCGCGGAACTTGCCTTCCTGCACTTGCCGCTTCAGATCCACATTGGTGGCGGCAATGATGCGCACATCCACCTGGAGTTCATTGGTGCCGCCGAGGTGCATGAATTTTCGGTCCTGCAGCACGCGCAGAATCTTGCTCTGGGTGTCCAGACTCATGTTGCCGATTTCGTCGAGGAAGAGCGTGCCCCGGTCGGCGATTTCAAACAAGCCTTTTTTGGAAGCGATGGCGCTGGTGAATGCACCCTTCACATGCCCGAACAAGATCGATTCGAGCAGGTCGGGCGGCATGGAGCCAGTATTGACAGGAACGAAAGGCCGGTCGCGACGCGGCGAGTTCAGGTGGATGGCTTTCGCGATCAGTTCCTTGCCGGTTCCGCTTTCTCCTTGCAGTAGGACTGTGGAGCGGCTGGGCGCGACCTGGGCCACCAGATCAAAAATCTTCAACATGGGCTCGCTCTTGCCTACGATGTTTTCAAAATTGTAGCGTTGTTTCAGCGCGCGCTTGAGTTGGACGTTTTCTTCTTCGGCGCGATGCCGGGCCACGGCTGCGCGAACGTCGGCCAGCAATTTCTCGTTGTCCCAGGGTTTCTGGATAAAGTTTGCCGCGCCCGACTGGATCGCTTTTACGGCGTTTTCGACCGTCCCGTAAGCGGTCACCATGATGATCGAAAGCTGAGGGTCCTGGGTGCGAATCTCGGCGAGGAGATCCATGCCATCGCGATCGGGTAGGGCAAGATCGAGAAGCACTAAGTCGAAACTCTGCTCACCGATGCGCGCCAGACCTTCTTCACCACTGGCCGCGGATGAAACGGCGTAGCCTTCCAGTTCCAGCAGTGTTTCCAGAGATTCGCGGATAGCAGATTCGTCGTCGATAATCAACACTGATCCAGCCACTGGGGCTGACGAATCCACCGGGTTGCGCAGCGTGATCACTCCTGCGTCAGACATTGACAGCCTTCCTGGTCAGGGGAAAATCCAAGTAGAACGTTGTGCCCTCACCCTTGCGGCTTTCCACACGGATTTTCCCGGCGTGTTCTTGAATGATTCCGTAAGTCACGGACAGTCCCAGCCCCGTACCACGCGGCTGGCCCTCGCGGGGCGCCGTCTTGGTGGTGAAGAACGGGTCATAGATCCTGTGAATATGCTCCTGCGCAATGCCGGTGCCGCTATCGGAGACGATTACGCCGACGCTCTCTCCGTTCGTGGTCGCGATGCGCAAGGTCCCGCCATTAGTCATGGCGTCCTTGGCATTGAGGAACAGATTCAGGAAAACCTGTTGCAGGCGTCCGGAGTTGCCGTAGATCGAAGAGAGGTGGGCATTGCGCTCGTCCTGCACGGTGATGCGGCTGATCTTGAATTGGTGCTCGAGCAGTGCCAGCGTGTCGGAGATGATTTTGTTGATGTCCACCTGAGTGAATTCGGTACCGCTGGTGCGGGAGAAATTCAGCAGGTTGTTGACAATTTCCGATGCCCGGAAAGTCTGACGTGTGATCTTCTCCAGAAGCCCACTCTTCTGGGGATCGCCTTGCACCTGCTTCGAGAGAATTTGGGCGTAGGAAGAAATTACGGCCAAGGGCGTGTTCACTTCATGCGCCACACCCGCGGCCAGCAGGCCGATGGACGAGAGTTTGTCGGCTTGCGATAGTTGGGCTTCGAGTTCGACGCGCTCGGTGATGTCGTCCATGATGATCAGGCGGCCGACGACACTGAAGTCTTTGGTCACTAGCGGCGCGATGGCTACGTTCACGACGCGGCTCTCTCCGGCCTGCGTCCCAAGGCGGAACTTGTACAGGTTATGAATGCCGGGGTTCTGTCGCACCCGGTAGAACTCCTCGACGAATGCAGCCGGAAAAACCTCGCTCAGCGATTTGGTCAGCGCTTGCCAACGAGGTAGCGCGTACATGACTTCCATCTGCGAGTTCCAGGACTCGATGCGATCGGCCAGATCAACGGCCAGTACGCCTACGTTAATGGACTCGACGATGTTTTCGTTGAAGTCTTTGAGACGCTCATATTCGGCGACTTTCTGCTGCAGTGATGCGTACAGACGTGCATTCTGAATCGCAATGCCCAGATAACCGGCTAGAGTCTCCAGAAGTTCCACGTCCTCGCTGGTGAGGAAGTCGCCTTCCACCGTTTTGCCCAGGCCCATTACGGCGATGGTGTGCTTTTGGGCATGGCAGGGGATGTAATAGTTCAAGTCAAGCTTGGCGATGGCCTGCTGTGCGCCCACGGTTTCGCGTGGTACCTGGTGAGTGTTGTCGAAGAACAAGTGTCCAGCCTCGTCCTCGGGACGCGACGCAGCGAGAAAGTTTAGATCCAAGCCACTGGTTTGCGTCATCCCGAAAGACTTAGCCAGGAAAAACTGACCTTGGGTTTCCCCGGCCGCGAGGAAGATCGCCATTCGATCCACCAACAACGTTCTCGACAGTCGATCCACGACTGCGCTGAGCATTTTGTCCAGATCGGTTTCAGAACTCAACTCCCGCCCGAACTCGATCAGTGTCTTGCGATAGTCGTAACCGGTGCGATAGAAGAACTGGTCAATGCGTTCCTGAATCCATTTACGTACCGGATCGAATAGCAGTGCGGTGACTACAATTGCCAGCACCAACCCGATCGGCCCGGAACTGGGAACCTGGGTATGCACCAGTTCGGCAACGCCTGCGACCACTGCAAAATACGTGCCCGCAATCGCACCCGCCGCCAGCGTGTACACCATGCCGCGCTTGAAGATCAGATCCACGTCCATCAAGCGGTAGCGGAAGATGGCGTAGCCAAAGGTCAGCGGCAGAATGCCCAGCGACAACACCGAGACTTTCATCATTGTCGTTGGCAGTGTGCCTGCGAGATAAGGGAGGACGTAGAACAGAGTGAAGGGTGTGATCGCCAGGACGGTTCCCCGGGTGATCCACTTCAACTGCTGGCGCAGGATCGGTGTCCCGGCGCGGCGATAGTTGTACACCAGGACGCCGGCGGAGGCGACGAAAAACAGCGCCTGGCAGCCCATCTCAAGGCGATCGAGGTTCCAGCGCAGAATTTCACTGGCCCTGAGGAAAGTCACCGCAAGAACGTGTATGGCTAGAAGCACGAGGCCCGGAACATAAATCGCGGGTACGGCCCAGCGGTGCTGACGGACGAACCGATGTTTCTCGGGAAACGTTAGCACGAAGTGCAGGAAGATCGCGGCTTGCAAGAGGCCTGCGATAACGTTGCCCCAATAAATTGTCCAGTCAAACCCGTTGAACTTCCCCGTGTAGTGGAAAGCGTAGGAGATGAACGAAACCAGGCAGAAAATGTAGAAGTGGGTGGAACCGGGCGCTGTCCAGCGGCGCAGTAAGACGTACAGTCCAATTCCCAGATAGATGAGGCCGATGAGTCGCAGCCAGTTGTACTGAGATCGCTCCGCGGGAACCGGAATCAGGACCACATCAACCGGTACCGACTGCCGTACGACCGAATAAGTTGTTTTTGACCACGCGCCGACCCGATAGAGTTGGTGAGTACGCGCGGCGGTCGTTTTTACTTCCTGCTGATCAATGGCGGTAAGCTGGTCACCGGCTTTGATTCCTGCCCGAGTGCCAGGGCCACCGGCTTCCACACGATCAGCAGTTAGCCTGCCCTGGTGTTCGACCCACCAGACTCCGTCGTCCGGAACCTGAAATTGGCGTTCGGCTTGAAGGTTGTAACCGGAATAGATCACTGCGGCCGTGGTAAGCAGGGCCAGCAGGATGGCGACGAACCGGACTTGGAAATCTCTATTCATGAGCCGCACCGGCTGTTTCAGCCGTACGGGGAAGTTGCTTTCGACTATGATGCACTTTGCCTGCCATCAGGATGGGTACCGTCAGGCTTCTAAAGCATCTCGATACAATGTCTTCCAATATTGTATAGGGGAGATCATAGCATGGATACATTTTTTGGAATAATACATGTGATATTTTGTAACTATATGAATGGAAGTGCGTTACGTGGTTAATGCTCGGTCCGAGAGACACAGTGTTCGCACGCTAGCTAGTTGTTGCTGCTTGATCCATTTCAAGACTCAACTACCAAAACCGAAAAAAGCCGAAATGCGATATACTCGTCGCCTCCTTGGAGGAGGAATCGATGAAGCTCGCTCTTAGTACCCTCGTTGTGACGTTGCTGCTTGCCACCGTTTCCGCTCAAACTTTCAAAGTGCTTTACACCTTCAGTTTCAAAGACGGCAGCTCACCTAACGGAGATCTCATCCGTGATACGGCCGGCAATCTTTACGGCACCACACAACTTGGGGGCGGATCCGGCCGCGGCATCGTGTACAAGCTGGATGCCAAGGGCGTCCAAACAATTCTGTACAGCTTCACCGGCGTAAAAGACGGAGGAATTCCTATTGGCCGGCTGCTTCGCGACTCTGCTGGCAATCTCTATGGGATCACCTCTCTCGGTGGTGATCCAACCTGTAGTTGCGGCACCGTCTTCAAGCTGCATCCGAATGGCACCCTGACCGTCCTGCATAACTTTAAGGGAGGCAAAGACGGTGCGCAGAACCAGGGACAACCGGAGCTGGGCCTGGTTATGATCGGCGGGGACCTTTATGGCGCCGCGAGTTTTGGCGGCGTAATCGGCTGTGACGGCAACCTGGGTTGCGGATTGATTTTCAAAGTTACTCAGTCCGGCAAAGAGACTGTGCTGTACCGGTTCACCGGACGCACTGACGGAGCCTTTCCACAGGATTTGATCAGCGACAAGGCGGGCAATCTGTACGGAGCTACGGGCGGCAGCTACCTGCAGGGGAATGGCGGAACCATTTTCAGAATGGACACGACCGGCAAAATGAAGGTTCTCTATACATTTCCCGAAGGTGCGCTCGGGACCTCCCCACGATGGCGTCTGGATCGTCAAAGCAACGGCGTTTTTCATGGCGTTACTCAGTTCGGTGGCGACACCACAACCTGCGATCTCGGGACCCTGGGCTGTGGCGTTGCATTTAGTGTGGACGCCACTGGTAAGGAGAGCGTCCTGCATACTTTTGGGAAGAATCCCAGTGCCGGCGAGGAACCAGCGGGCGGGCTCCTGGACGTAGGTGGCAACTACTATGGCGTGACTTTTTACGGCGGAATCAAGAACTCAACTTGTTCCCTTGGATGCGGAGTCGTTTATGGCATAGCGAAGGGCGGCAAATATAGCGTCCTGCACCGTTTCACCGGTGGGGTTGACGGATGGAACCCGACCGGCGGCCTGACTGACGATGGTGCTGGCAACCTCTACGGCACCGCCATTCTCGGCGGCAGCGGCAACGGTGTGGTCTTCAAAATCACACCGTAAATTTGGGCTCATGCAGATCGAGGAAACTCAAGTTTCCGTATCAGGCTCCCTTTTGCGGAAGTCTGTTTTGAGTCAGCTTTGAAAGGGCGGGGCTTCAGCCCCGCCGCTAGAACTTATAGCAATGAGGCTCCAACCCGCTAAGGGGCTGGCCGTACCACCACCCATACAATCCCAAGCATCCGGTAAAATCATAGCTTCCCCTATGACCACTACTGAAGATGTGATCCAGCGCGAAAAACAATTCTTGCTCCAAACTTATAACCGCTACCCCGTCGTCATCGAGCGCGGTAAGGGGGTCTTTCTCTTCGATCTCGAGGGCAAGAAGTATCTTGATTTCGTAGCAGGCCTGGGCGTGAACGCACTCGGCCATGCTCATCCCCGCATCGTCAAAGCCATCCGCGAACAGGCGGCGCGGGCCATCCATTTGTCGAACCTTTACTACAACGAATATCAGGGACTGCTGGCCGAGAAACTTTGTGCCCTCTCTGGATTGCAGCGCGCCTTCTTTTCTAACAGCGGAACGGAGGCTATCGAGGGTGCGATCAAACTAGCGCGCCTCGCCAGCCATCGCGGCGGCGGTGTCAGTAAGAGCCGGTTGATCGCCCTCGAGGGCTCTTATCACGGCCGCAGCTTTGGCTCCATGTCCGTCACCGGTCAGGACAAATATCGCAAAGGTTTTGAGCCTTTGCTGGAAGACGTAAAGTTCGTTCCCCAAAATGACATTCAATCCCTTCGCGCCGCCGTGGACGACCACACTTGTGCTATTGTGCTCGAACCTATTTTCGGTGAAGGCGGGATCCGTGAATGCTCGGTCGAGTTCCTACAGAAATGCCGCGCACTGGCCAGCCGATTTCAGGCCGCGCTGATCTTCGATGAAATTCAATGCGGCCTGGGCCGCACCGGAAACATCTTCGCGTTTCAAACTTTTGGGGTCACGCCTGATATTATTGCAATCGCTAAGCCCATCGCAGCCGGGGTTCCCCTCGGGGCATTCTTAGCCAAGGAAGAATTTGCTTCCGCCATCTCGGTGGGACAGCATGGCACCACTTTCGGCGGCGGTCCGCTGGCTTGTCGAGTCGCGCTCGAATATCTGTCCATCGTGGAGGACGAAAAGCTTCTCGAAAATGTGGTTCGCGTCGGCGGCTATCTGCATCAGCAACTGGCGACGCTCGTGGAACGTTATTCCGCGGCTCTTGAAGTGCGGGGCCGCGGCTTGATTCAAGGTTTGCAGCTCGATATCCCCGCGCGCCTGATCGTTGAACAAGCTTTGACCGAAGGCGTCCTCTTCAACAGCACTCAGGACACCGTGCTGCGCTTCCTCCCACCGTTTTTGCTTCAGGAAAAACACGTGGACAAGGGCATACGTGTGCTAAAGAACCTGCTGGGGAAAAAGCGGAAGACAGCGAAGCCGGCGATGGCATAGGTCGCTCGACCACGTGCCGAAAGCAGGTTGTGGTTGAGCGCGCGGCTCTCAACCTGCACTTTTCTCATCGCGGAGTTCGCGCGTCCAAGCGCGAATCTGCTTCCGGCTCCGAAGGGTCTTTAACGCTCCGTTGTATTTCGCAAATGGGTTGGCACCGAGCCGAACGGGACGGATCAGAGTACGGCCACCTTCAACGACAAACTCGATCCGGTCGCCGGCGGATAGCCCGAGCCGATTAAGGATTTCTTGCGGAACCGTCACCCGGCCCTTGCTGCTCATTGTGGTGGAGTTTTTCATCTTCCTCGGTTCTTTCCGCTCCTGTCGTTTGCCGCAAAGAATGTCATTTGGACACGAGCCGATAGGGTTGCCTCGCCTTACTTCGGGAAGGCGAGCCGCCCGAGCCACCTTCAGATCTTACCTGCTCATCCCAGCGGGAAACGCTCTTGCCTAGCGCCCACTGCGCCATGACCACAGTTTCATTTTCACGAAGCTTCTCACGATGAACGACGGCCGCAACTTTGTCGCTATCAAGGCGGCAAACGATGATTTCCTTGTCGGTAACAGCGATCAAGAACTGGTGATTGAGTGACTCAAAGGCATCGGTTGCTCCCGTGAATGCCTTCTCGACGGTGGTCCAGCCGGTGGCGAGTTCGTCATAGCCGACTACGTTGCGCGGCAGTTTCAAGTTCAAGTCAAACATGCGTCCGAACAGGCCTGCACAGCTGCGGTCGGCCAAGACGCCGTTTGCCTGCGCTACCCATCGGCCTTTTTTTCGTGAGATGGTCCAGTCCGAGGGTGTGGGTTTCCAGAATGGAGCGCAATCCGTACCTTCGAATGTCATGTCTTGCTTGGCGTTCGCCGCCTTAGAGAACGCAGCTAGTCCGGCAGGACCCAAGACTGCGGAGATGTCTAGCCTTACTTTTCCAAAATCGAGATTCGGCTTTTGAAAGTTAGAGACGTAGTAGGTCGTGCTCTCCCCGTAATTCCCACCCATATCGGCTTCAAACAGCTTTACCGCGAGATACTTGTCTCCGACAAATAGAAGATCGCGCACGGTTTGCTCGGATTGAACGCTCTCCGAAGACTCCGTCCAATGTGGGTTGGTTTCATGGGGCGTTGGCTTCTGCCCTAACGGCGCCGTCCAGATATAACGCTCAAGATTCTCGCCCTTACGGACTTCCTTGGTCCCCATATGCCAGAACCCATCAGTTCGCGGCACCAGCAAGTTCGGGATTTCGCGAACCTGAATTTCGGCGCCTGTCTGTGCAATCCACAGCGTGCGTTCTCCCGGCTCCAGTTCTCCGAAATTAGTATCACCAGAGGACCAATGTGTCCCTAGCAGAATTCCATTAGGCTGACTCACGACGGAGAGGGCATTCTGCGGTGGATGTAAGGGAGACTTTGTGGGCGGAGTCTGAGCGTAACTCCCCGAAACCGTGATTACCATGACTGACAAAATCCGCAGACAAGAGGTCATGATGAAGCATTTCATTGCTGGTGGTTCCCTCGTTCCGCCATTCTAGACGGATGCGGCGGCCTGGCAGGAGGTTACGTTCGTGCGCGCTTCCCGTGTTGGCTGGAAGGGCTATATTGAACTAGAGGGCCAGTTTTGCTGGATAACCGCACAGCTCAAGAACGTCGGGCATCGGAAACAGGAATCAGTTTGGAGCAGGCGACGCTGGTTCAAGAAAGCTGGGTCACTCTGGATGGACAACACGGCGCCGCCCACATGCGGTATGTACGGGCTGGCTCCGGTCCTCCCCTGCTATTAGTCCACGGCCTTCTCGGATACTCCTTCTCCTGGCGCTTCGTGATCCCGGCTCTGGCCGAAAAACACACCGTCGTCGCACCCGACATGCTGGGTGCCGGTTTTTCCGACCGGCCGGCAAACTTGGATTGCTCGATGCGGGCCTGCGCCGAGCGCTTGCTCACCTTCATGGACAGAACCGGAATTGCTTCATGCGATCTTCTGGGCACATCGCATGGAGGCGCAGTTGCCATGAAAGCGGTCGCACTCGCTCCGTCCCGCATCCGTCGATTGATTCTGGTCGCCCCGGTGAACCCATGGTCGGCGCACGGAAAAAGTTTGGCGTGGTTGCTGAGCCGCCGGCTGACAATGGCCCTCTTCCTTAGGCTAGGACCGCGCATCCGCGTGCTGGATGAGTTCTACCTGCGCCGGGTGTTCGGCGACCCACGCCGTATCCCGCCCGACAGTCTGGCTGGTTATCGTGCCCCATTGCTCCGCCCTGGTTTTTTTGAGTATCCGCTTGGCGTGCTTCGCTCCTGGAACCGCGACCTCTGGGACTTGGAATCCATACTCCCACGCATCGCCCACATTCCGACTCTCCTCATCTGGGGCAGTTTGGATGCAGCGGTCGATCCTGCCTCTGCCGCACAACTGAAACGCCAGTTCAGAAACTGCCGGCTAGTGATGATCGAAGGCGCGGGCCATTTGCCCTACGAGGAAACACCGCAGGAGTTCACTCGCGCAGTGGGCGAATTCCTGTTCTAGATTGTCCTCAATGCCGGCCCTCCAAACCCCGCGTCTCTCGCTTCGGGAGTTTGAACCCGAAGACTTGGACGCTCTCGCTACGATCCTTTCTGATCCAGAGACAATGCGCTATTATCCAGCACCGCTAGACAGTGCGGGTGTCGCAGATTGGATCCAACGCAACCGCACTCGTTACGCGAAAGATGGCCATGGGCTTTGGGCGATGACTCTGAACTCTAGCGGCGAACTGATGGGCGACTGCGGACTGGTTCACCAAAATGTTGATGGAGCGGATGAGATCGAAATCGGCTATCACGTGCGTCGTGATCTTTGGGGCCAAGGCTTTGCCTCGGAAGCCGCCTGTGCTTACCGAGACTATGGATTCGCGGCCCTCAGAGTTGACCGGCTCATTTCCTTGGTTCGCCCGGAGAACCTTGCTTCGCGACGTGTAGCGGAGAAAACTGGGATGACGATTTGGAAAGAAGTGATATCGGCCAACTTGTTACATTGCGTGTACGCGATCCAAGCTTAGTTCACGTGATTTCGGAGACCACCATGCCAAAAGCCGCGCCGGTGTTTTCACTGCCCCAGGCCTTGTTGAGTTCTTTCGATACCAACGACCGCATCAACCAGTATATGATCGAGAACTTGTCAACCGAGGCCTGGCGTGCCGACCCTCCTTCGGGCAAAGGACGCACCATCGCCGCCATCGTGGCCCACATGCACAACGTCCGCGTGATGTGGCTGAAGGCTGCAGCCAAAGGAACACAGATTCCGGCACAACTGGAGCGAAGCAGCGTGACTCCAACGCAAGCCACGAAAGCACTAGCACAGAGCCGCGACGCTCTCAGTGCGGTACTGAAAGCCGCGTTGGAAGGCGATGGCCGGGTGAAAGGCTTTCGCCCAGATGCAGCCGGATTTCTCGGCTATCTGATTGCTCACGACGCTCACCATCGAGGGCAGATCTGCATGCTGGCCCGCCAGGTTGGCCATCCTCTTCCACAGAAGGCGATGTTCGGTATGTGGGAGTGGGGTACCAGAGGAAAAAGGTAGGCGCGATCGTCTCCGCCCGGGCGACGCGCATTGATGGCCCGTTGACTCAGTGCTACCCTCGAAGCCTGAAGACTCCTAATATGCCAGCTCCCGCGAAACCACCCTCCACTCGGAGTCTCGCTCGATTGCTTCATCTCGACATTCCAGAAGTCTGGGTACGTTTCCTCCTCGCGATTGTCGGCTTGGCCCTGGCTTTCATGGCTGCAGTGTTCTCTACCGTATCGCGCGAGTCCGGCAATTTCGTGGCGACTTTGGCCTTGGCCTCTGTGGCTTTGATATTGGCGGTCCTGGTGGGGTTGACGACGGTCCCCTATCTAGCCCGCCGGGTTGCCGGCGCCCGCATTCGCGATGCCTTTGACTACGACGTAACTAAGATTGGGATCGCGTATGTCGTGGTTATTCTGGTGATCGGCATTGCTGCGCTGAATACCGGGAACAATCTTCTGTACATCGTGGTAGCGGCTATGTTGGCCGCGATTCTGGTTTCGGGCTTTGCCTCTGCTCTGGTGCTTCGTGATTTGGAGCTTGATGTCCGCCTGCCCGAACACGTATTTGCGGGCCGCACCACGCCGGGCCGAATTATTCTGCGTAACCCGAGGCGCTGGCTACCTTCGTTTTCGGTAAGCGTCGTGCCGGTCAAGAAAGATGCGGCTGCCAAACATTGGAAATGGGTCCCGGCAACCTTCGGCGTCCCAGCAAGCCGCCCGGCGGATAAACAGTGGATCAAGTTGCCTGACCGTAAACTGCGCCGGGTGGAGAGCAAGAATTCTCCACCCAATATTTTCGAGGGGCTGGCATATTTTCTCTGGGTTGCGGCGAAGACAGAGCACAAAGCTGACCTCGAACTGCGCTTCGACCGCCGCGGCCGCTACCAGCAGGAGGGTTTCGGCCTGGCTACGCGTTTTCCTTTTGCGTTTCTGACCAAGACCCGCCGCGTGCCGCTGGTCCGAGAAATTGTGGTTTATCCCCGGGTAGAGCCAGCCGACGAATTCTTCGAAGTTCTTCCCATGATCACTGGCGAGTTCGAAAGTTTCACCCGCGGGCGCGGGGATGATCTGTACCTCATCCGCGAGTACATGCCGGAAGATTCAGCGCGACACGTGGACTGGAAAGCGACAGCCAAGTCGGGATCGCTCAAAGTACGCGAGTTCAGTCGCGAGGACGAACGTAAACTGAGAATCGTGTTCGACAATCCAGCCAGTGGGGCGGTCTCAGACGTCGTTTATGAGAACGCTGTCGCGCTGGCAGCTTCATTGAGTTGGCATTTTGCCGGACAGAATGCCGAAGTCTCGTTCGTCTCCCAGGGCTACAGCGGCGGGCCGGATATTTATCGCTTTCTGGCCCACCTGGCGGTCACGCAACCCCGAGTCTCGGATTCTCTAATTCCGCAACTCCAGCTTTCCGACGACTACAACATCGTCCTCACCACCCAGCCCCGCGGCGGAATTCCTACCACGCTATGGTCATGCTCCTACTTCGTATTTCTTGGAACAAACCAGTGAGCTTTAACTCCTGAATCTTGCGCTGTACGGCCCAGAGCATAAAACGGCCTTGAATCTGGCGCGGTAGGAGACCCGGCTTCCCGGACGATTCAGCCCTGATTGGCCGCGACTAGTCCCCGAGCACAACCATAGCGATCTAAGACGCGCTAAAATTCCAATAGGACGTGGGGCAGTCCCCTTGAGGTGTGATGGTCCTCCTGAGTTCCAGCATTTCCTCGGCCCCATGTTCCGTCTAGTTCCACCGGGTTGTCTTTTCAAGAAGTTATCGCCGTCCTGATTAAAACCCTCTTTCCTTCGTAACTGGTTGGGCATATACTCGCGCCCGCGTCGTTGAACGGAAAATTCCGGGGGGATTCCATGCATGTTTATGATTTGATTAACACGCAAGAAACGCACCGGGCCGCAGCCAACCAGACCGTGTTCGAAGTGGCGCAAGCCATGGTGGAGCGCAATATCGGCGCTGTGCCGGTACTTCGGGACGGTGTGCTAGTGGGGATTTTCTCCGAGCGCGACCTGATGAAACGAGTGGTGGTCGAAGGACGCGATCCGCGCACCACAACTGTGGAAGAAGTTATGACCGAAAATCCGCTGACTGTAACCCCTGACGAGAACGTAGAGACCTGCCTGGTCATCATGCGGCGGCACGGCTTCCGGCACCTGCCGGTGTGCGAGGGCCCGCAACTGCGCGGAATCGTCTCTCTTCGTGACATCCTGCTCCATGATCTAAGTGAGAAGGACCACGAGGTTCGAATGATGCGGGCCTACATTCAAGCCTCGCCAGAGGTGTAGATGGACAAACCGCAGGCCAGCCGTGGATTTTAGCGACGCCTTTGTTTGCTCCACTGCAGGGTACGCGCTAGAAAAGCTTTGGCGGCGGGAGATGTGCTCTGATCGCTGCGGATCGCGACAACGATCTCTCGCCTAATCATGGGCCGAAGTGGTACCAACCTGATCCCGGCAACTTTCTCTGGCAATGCTAATTCCGGCACAATGCTTATCCCGAGTCCCTCGCGTACCATGCCCAGCACGGTGGAGATATCCCGGGCCTCATAGCGGACGTTAGGAGTTAGTCCCTGCTGCCGATAAATGCGTTGAATCAGCGGCTCACATCCGGCCTTGGACATCACGAACGGTTGCTGGGCCATGGCCTGAATCGAAATTGTTTTGTTTCTGGCCAGGGGGTGGCTCGGCGACAATGCAACCAAGACCCGATCTGATTGGAGAACGTGCGAGGTGAATTCCGGAGCGTGCAAAGCAAGCAAGCCAATATCCACAACGGATGACCGCAGCCATTCCGCGATCTCCTGGTCTGAGCCTTCAAATAATACTGCTTCCACTTGGGGATGATGTTTGCGAAACAAGGCAAGCAGAGCGGGAGCGAGCCGGGTAGCGACGCTGGTAATCAAGCCGATGCGCAAACGTCCGCGCTCGCTGCCTGCAACTTCTACGGCGCTCTGAATCAGGCAATCGGCTTGAGTAAGAATCTCGCGCACATGGCTGAATATCTTCTTGCCTGGTTCGGTCAACTGTAAACCGCTCCGGTCTCGCCGGAGCAAGCTGAGGCCCAGTTCCTTTTCCAGGTTTGAGATGGCGTGAGAAACAGCTGGCTGAGTCATCCCGAGAGACTCCGCAGCCCCGGTGAAGTTTCCCTTCGCGATCAGGGCCTCGAAGATGCGCAGCTGGGTAAAGGTCATTACAGTTTACTCATGTATGGTAGCACGTGAATTAATTTGACGCATAGCATGTGACTTAGCATAATGACAGTTTGATTGAGGCAGCAAACTTTCATGAGCGAGGCCATCCGAGAATGGAAGGCAATCTTGTTCCAAGGTGAAACGCAATGATTCTTACTGTATTTCGATCCCGACTCACGGAGGCGGCCGGTGAAGACTACGTGGAGTGGGTGAACGAACTGAAAGAGCTAGCCAAAGACAATCCGGGCTTCATTGACATTAAGACCTACACGGCGGACGATGGCGAGCGTCTTACTGCCGTCCGCTGGCGCGACAAGGAAACTCTTCGAGATTGGTCCCACAATGCGCGGCATCTTGAAGCCAAACGGCTGGCCCGGGAGAAATGGTACCAATACTTCGAGATTGAAGTCGCGGAAGTGTTCCGGACAAATAGCTTTGGTAGCAAGGAACTAGTCGTATCGGTAGAAGGGCAGGGGCATTGAGCGGTTGACGGAGTTCCCGGCCCAGGCCCCACGAAATCTGCGATTTCGTCCGAAAGGGCTACCGGTTGGCTCGCGGTACTGACTCTCCCCGGAAGTAACCTACCTAAAATACAAACTCCAATGGGATCGGCTACCCTAGATCCTGAATCTTTTGGCCAAAGAATAATTTAGGAGAAATGGCCAGGGTAACTGTTACCTTTGGTTACCTTCGTCCATTGACCCTCCACGCAGAACTGTTAAGTTGTAGAAGCGCAGTAGGGTAAGCAAGCCGATGGGGGCTGCTTTTTGCTTTTCCAGTCATGAATTTCAACCTCGAACTCGCGCTTTGGATCGCCCACCCCGTCCTCGAACTGGGCTTGGCGGGGCTCATGTATTGGCGCAAGCTTCATCGCGCATTTCCGGTATTTTTCGGTTACGTTGTGTTTCAGGTGGTTAACTTCGCAGTCGTGTTTCCGGTTTACCGCTACGGCAGTACGCAGGCTTACTTTTATTCCTATTGGATCAGTGCGGCAATTAGTCTCGCGCTTGGGTTCAAAGTCATTCATGAAATCTTTCTGGATGTGTTTCGTCCTTACCACACGCTGAAGGACCTGGGAACGGTCCTGTTCAAGTGGGCAGCTTTGGTAATGCTGATGGTCGCGCTGGTGGTGACCGCCGCGAGCCAAGGTGGAAGTGAATCGCCGCTGACTCAGGCGGTAATTATCAGCCAGCGTTGCGTTCGAGTCATTCAATGCGGACTGATTCTTTTTCTCCTGGTGTTTTCGAAATATCTGGGAGTTTCCTGGCGCCAGCACAGCTTCGGAATTGCGCTGGGTTTCGGGAGCTTTGCCAGCGTCGAATTGATCGTCCTGGCCCTGTTCTCCGGAGGCCTGATTCAGCCTCCGAGATTAAGCCTTATTAACACTGCGTCGTATGGGTTGACCATCCTTACTTGGATTGCATACACAGGGTTGAGAGCCACCGCTCGTGAAGCCACTGCCATCCAGTTCACTTCGCACCGGTGGGACCGGAGTCTGGGCGATTTACGAAACCCCTCCGGGGAAGATTCTTTGATTCCAATGTTCGAGGGCATGGTGGATCGTGCTTTTTCGCGGTCGCCGCAAGATGGTTCCGGCAGAGAAGCCGAAGTCCAAAGAGTTCACAAAATGCCGGCTCTAAGTGCGCCTCAACCGCGTCGATCTACGCCAAAAGACTTGGTGCGCTAGTCTCCAGTCCGTCTCAATCTAAGACTCCATGATTCATAGTTCTCGTCACCCTGCCAGGCCACGTGTCTGTTCTATTATGCTGAGCTATCTTGTTGAAAAGGTGAGGTAAAGTTCGCCTCGCCAAGAGGTTCTTCTATGGCAGGGACTTGATCTGTGGAGCCCAAGCCAAAAAGAGGACTTGACACGCCCTTTATAATCCCTGCCCAGTGAGGGTCACCGCTCCCAGGGGACCCGTACTAGGAGAACAATCGATGAAACGTACGGTCAGGATGGTATGCCTGATGGTAGGTCTGTTCTGCGCATACACAGCGATAGCAGCTCCGGTAGCCACCACAATTGATGGTGCACCGGTGCCGGTATGCACGGGACGCGGGTGCCGGTAGGCATTCCGTTGTAGGTTGGAGCTGCCGCTAAGGTAGTTCTCAATTTCGTAGGCTGGCGATTGCAAAAAGCAACGCCAGCCTCATTTTTTGTGCGGCTTGTGTTTTCAGAATTGAAGCTTAGGTCAAGATGCTCTTCGGAAGAGTGTTTTCATGCTGCGCGCCAGTTCGTCCGGATCGGAAATTGGTGGCTGGCAGTTGAATCCGGAACAGACGACGGCCACCGTCTTCCCCTGTTTGACTACTGGTATCTGCGGAATTGTTTCCGCCAATGCGGGGGGCAGATTTTGTGGTACTGCCTCGTTGTTAGCCATCTTGAGAACCGACTGGCCGGCTGAATAAGGTGTGATCGCGGCAGCATAGAGCCGGTCGGCAATCTCGTTTTTCCCAATAACGACGATCTGGGTATGCGGCTGCGAAAAGTGCACGGCAGCAATGCCGTAGGTGGCGACGAATATCCCATATTGGGCCGCGACTCCCGCGAGGACCTCAATGGTCTGCTCGGCCTGGTCGCGCAGACTGGTGTCGTTTGTGTAGGCATAGAGGCGCAACAAAGCGATCGCCGCTACCGAATTGCCCGCTGGAGTCGGTGAATCTTGGAACGGCTTGCGGTGGGATCCCAGGACGCCGAGTGCTTTCTCGCCCGCGGCCGGTGTTGGAGTATCGAAAAATCCGCCAGAGACAGAGTCGAAGAAACGCTTCACCATTGCATCGGCGATGCGCTTGGCGAAATTGAAATAACTGAGGTCGGATGTGGTTTCGTAAGCATCCAGGCAGGCTACGACCGTGAATGCGTAGTCGTCGAGTACCCCAGGAACTTTTCTGTATTCCGCCTTTGGGTCGGAGTAGGCGAGCACGTGCACTAATCCAGATTCGGCGTGCCATCCGTCGGCGAGAATGCGGTCGAGCGAGCGCAAGGCGAAGTGCTTTGGGTTCTGAAGTCCGAGAACTCTTGCCGCGTCCAGATAAGCCGAAACACAGAGCGCGTTCCAGCCGGTGTAAACCGTCTTATCCACGTACGGAGTCGGTCGCTGCAGTCGAGCCGCGTACATTTTCTTCCTGGCGGAGTGCAGCAGGGTACGCACTTGATCGAGGGGCAGCTTCAGGCGCTGTGCAATCTCTTCGAGCGAAGCCCGCACGTACAGAACATTCTTGGCGGGATTGTGATGCATTTCACCAATTTCGTTGATGTCGTAATGGAGGCAGGCGACGCGCGCCTCATCTTCGCTGAGAACTGCCTGGGCCTCGGCCAAGGTCCAGGTGAAGTAGTCGCCGTCGTCGTCCATGGACAGGTCGGCATCCTGCGAGGCATAAAAGCCGCCATGTTCGCGGTCGCTGAGCCATTCATCCATCCAGCGAATGATGTCGCGCGCAACGTCGGCGAAGAATTCTGATCCGGTGGCTTGATAGGCGTGAACATAATTCTTCAGCAATTCGGAGTTGTCGTAACACATCTTCTCGAAGTGGGGAACGATCCAGCGCTCGTCCACTGAATAGCGATGAAAGCCTCCGGCGAGTTGGTCGTACACACCGCCGCGCGCCATCTTCTCCAGAGTCGGGACGAAAACGTCGCGCAATTGCTGGTCGCCGGAACGCACGTACTGATCAATCAATAGATCTAGAACGCCGGGATGCGGAAACTTGGGGGCGCTTCCGAAGCCGCCGTTGGCGGAGTCGAACATGCCGACGGCTGATTTCACGATAGTGTCAATTACTGCTGGCGAGAACTCGCCACTTTTTCCAGCAAACGATTCTGCGTGCGCAATGGCGCCTTCGACCATCTTGGCTTGTTCCAGGACGTCTTCGTTCTTTTCGTGATAGGCATTCGCGATCGAGAGCAGCACCCGCTTGAAACTGGGGCGCCCATAATGGTCCTCGGGAGGGAAGTAAGTTCCGCCGTAGAAAGGTTTGCCGTCAGGAGTGAGAAAAGCCGTGAGCGGCCAGCCGCCCTGTCCGCTGATCGAACTGACCGCGACCTGATAGCGGCTGTCAATGTCGGGGCGCTCATCGCGATCTACTTTGACGGCGATGAATCGCTGGTTGACGATTTCCGCGATCTCAGGACTGTCGTACGATTCCCGGTCCATAACGTGGCACCAGTGGCACCAGACTGCTCCGATGTCGAGCAGGATGGGTTTGTTCTCGCACTGGGCGGTCGCAAACGCCTCCTCACCCCACTCATGCCAGCGGATGGGCTGGTGCATCGCGGAACGCAGATAGGCGGAAGACGCTTTGGAGAGGGAGTTGAGGGCGGAGGAGGTCACGAATAAGTGTATCGTGGCGGGACAAGAAAAGCTTTTGACCGCGGAGTTCGCGGAGGTCTCGCTGAGAACGCTGGGTCTTGCATCAGTCTTCGGGTAAGAGTAGTTACTTTTTTGTGCCGGCTGCTGGCGTAAGTTCTGAGGAGAGACTCTTAGCAATCCCACAGTACAAATCCACCGCATCGCTCAACTGCTTTTTCTCAACATATTCGGAGTCGGTGTGGGCGACGTGAATCGAGCCGGGGCCCACCAGCAGCGGCTCACCCCAGTTGCCGAGGAAGGGAACGTCGGTGGTGAAGGCGGCGACCATGGTGGGCAGGCCGTCGAGTGTGCGCAGCCGGAGGAAGGGAATCTCGAGCACGAACTCAACTTTTGCGAGATCGCCAACGGTTTGTACAATCTCGCGTCTTAGTTCGTCAGCAGGTCCTACCAAACGATAGAGCAACTGGGCCCTGGCTTTGTCGGGAATCACATTGGGGGCGCGCCCGCCTTCGATGACTCCGATGTTCAGGGTGCTGGGGCCGATCTCCTCCTCAATCGGCAGCTTCATGGCTTGCAGCCTGTTCAGTGCGAGCAGAAGCTTATCAATCGCCGATTCGCCCAGTTCCGGATAGGCCGAGTGCGCCATCCGTCCAGAGGCCATCACGTTCACGCGTAGTGTGCCTTTCGAGGCGGTCGCCAAGCGGTTCTCGGTGGGCTCGCCGTTTACTAGAAACCTGCTGCTGCGCGGTTGCTGGTTTGCCAGCTTCGCGCCCAGGCTGTCGCGTTCTTCGCCGACTACGAATAGCAGGCCTGCATGAATGCCTTCTTCGCGAAGGCGTTCGGCAGCGGCAATCTGAGTGGCAATGATTCCCTTGGCATCGCACGACCCGCGCCCATAGACCCGCGTGGCATCTTCAGAGGAAGGGATGAAAGGCGGGACGGTGTCCATGTGAGTGGAGAAGACGACAAGCGGCCTCGGTTGTGCGGGCCAAGTCGCGTACACGTTGCAGCGACTTCCTTCAACCAGGATTTTCTCTGCCTGATAACCGAGGCGGCACAGTTCGTCGCACAGAACATCGCCAACCGGGCCTTCGTTCCCGGTAATGGATTCAATGTCCACAAGCTTTCGGGTGAGAGCGATAACGTCCATGAAAAGGAGGATAACCCAATCGGCGATAGAGACGTTGCGGACAACCTCTGTGCAACGATGGGCTGCTATTCTGTGAAGTCCGAAAATTATGGCAACGCAACCTGCCTCTATCCGATCGCTGTTCATCGAAGGCCCAGTCGGCAAGCTTGAGGCCTTGCTCAACGCGGGTACCGAGCAGGCGACCCATGCTGCGTTGGTGTGTCATCCGCATCCTATTTACGGCGGAACTCTGCACAACAAAGTCGTTTTTCACGCCATGAAGGCGTTGAACAGGTTTGGCTATCCTGTGTTGCGCTTTAACTTTCGGGGCACGGGGCTGAGCCAGGGCACACATGATCGGGGTGACGGGGAAGTGGACGATGTTCGCACCGCGCTGGACTGGCTCGATGGAGAGTTTCATCTGCCTCTGATTTTTGCGGGCTTCTCTTTCGGAGCGGCGGTGGGGTTGCGTGCCGGATGTCCGGACGCACGCGTGAAAGCTGTCATCGGATTGGGATTGCCAGTGGCCGCGATTGATGATCGAACCTACGATTTCGAGTTTTTGGAGACTTGTGAGAAGCCCAAACTTTTCGTGAGTGGTGATCGCGATCAGTTTGGGCCAAGGCCGAACTTGGAGCGAGTTGTAGCGTCCCTGCCGGAACCGAAAAAGCTCGCGATCATTCCCGGCGCCGACCATTTCTTTGAAGGCCGTTTGCGGGAGATGCGGGATGCAATCGAAGCTTGGATCCCCCATGTACTATGATTTTCTCGGTGCCCTCTGTAGGCTTTCTTTTGCGAACTCTGCGTTCAAAAGCTTTTGACCGCAGGGGCCGCTGAGAACTACTGCGGAGTACGCGGAGAAGAACCAGTCGCTTCTATAATCTTTTTCTTTTCTTTGAGGGACGCTTTCGGGAGATGTGGAATGCAATCGAAGCTTGGATCCTCCATGTACTATGATTTTCTCGGTGCCCTCTGCGAACTCTGCGTTCAAAAGCTTTTGACCGCAGGGGCCGCTGAGAACTACTGCAGAGTACGCGGAGAAGAACCAGTCGCTTTTATAATCTTTCCCTTATGTCCTTGACAGCCGCCAACCGCGAACGACTCGCCATCGAAATGCGCGTCGCCGCCCGGCATCTGTTCGAACACGCTCTCGACCAATCCAGCATTGACCGCGCCTTCGAGCGGCATGTTTCCAGCGAACGCGGGGTGTTGCGCATTCGTGAGGACCTTTATGACCTGCACTCCTTCAATCGGGTCCTGGTGATCTCGCTGGGCAAAGCGGCGCACACCATGGTCAGCGCTCTGGAGATTCAGGCGGGCGCGAACTTCGAGGGAATCATTGCCAGTTCTGTCCAACCAGGATCGCAGGTGCGTGGCTTCCGGTACTTTCACGGTGGACATCCCATGCCCAATGAGGAATCGATTCGAGCAGCAGAAGCGATGCTGAAATCTCTGACCGCGCAGAATGCATCGTCGCTGGTGATTTTCATGCTGAGCGGAGGCGGGTCGTCGATCGTTGAGAAACCAATCGATGACCAGATTTCTCTCGCGGACCTGATTGCAACTTATCGCGCATTGGTTCACTCCGGCGCGTCCATCGCCGAGATCAACGCGATTCGCAAGCATCTTTCGTCCGTCAAGGGAGGAAGACTGGCGCAGGCCGCGCTGGCGGCACAACAGGTCTCCATTCTGGTCTCTGATGTTCCGGACGATACGCCTGATGCCCTGGCCTCGGGGCCAACAATGCCCGATTCGACCACAGTCGCGGACTGTCATGCCATCGCAGCGAAGCACAAATTGCTGGAGCAATTTCCTGCGTCCGTGCGCGAATTGTTCGAGCGCCACGCACTCGATGAAACTCCCAAGTCGGACGATCCGGCATTCCATCGCAGCCGCTGGTGGACGGTTTTGTCGAATGCAACTCTGCTGGAGGCCGCCAAGGCTGAAGCCGTAAGGCAGGGGTTTACGGTAGAAGTGGATAACAGTTGCGACGATTGGGATTACGTTCGGTCTGCGGATTATCTGCTCAAGCGACTAAGAGAATTGCGCGCGAAATCCGAGCGGGTATGCCTGATCTCCGGCGGCGAAGTTACGGTGAAGGTCTCTGCGGACAGCGGCGTTGGCGGACGCAACCAGCAGTTTGCTTTGGCCTGCGCCCAGAAAATCGCCGGGGAAAGCATTACGGTGCTGAGCGCAGGCACGGACGGGATCGATGGCAACAGTCCGGCGGCCGGGGCTGTCGTGGACGGAACCACGGTAGCGCGGGCAGGGTCTCGCGGGCTGAACATTGTGTCTGAGCTAGCGCGGTTCAACGCCTATCCCTTGTTTGACGCTCTGGGCGACGCCATCATGACCGGGCCGACGGGAAACAATCTGCGCGATCTGAGGATTTTGCTGGCGTATTGACGTCCACCCTAAAGTCGCCGAACGCCGTGATTGGCTTGACACCCGACAGATCCCGCGAGACAATTGCGACCCTCTAGCAAGTCGCGACACGCGTCCCCCACCTGTCGCCGAAACTGTACTCACGGAGATCAACAAAGTGACCAAACTTGATAGCTTTAAGGCGGCCTTCGTAATTTGCTTGCTCGTTACCGTAACGGAAAGTGCTTCGACGGCGCAGACCCTGAAGACCCTGGTAAAGTTCGACGGCTCAAATGGAGCCTACGCCAATTCCATTTTGCAGGCGAGGGATGGGAAATTGTGGGGAACGACCTCAGGGAGTGGGCCGTCGAGCTGCGGGACTGTGTTCAAGATGAGTCCAACTGGAGCATTTACCACTGCGATCACTTTCTCTTGTGACAAACATAACAATCCCGACGGATACGATCCCCAAGGGTTGATCCAAGGTGTAGACGGTGATTTTTACGGCGTCAGTTTCTTCGGGGGTTTCGGTTCCGATGACGCAGGCACAGTATTCAAACTAACTCCCAAGGGTGTTCTCACTGTACTGTTTAGTTTTGCTCCTGACGGCAGTAACGGATCCGGGCCGGTGGGGAGCCTTGTTCAGGGGAGTGACGGAGACTTCTATGGAACAACCTACGGTGGCGGCACCGCGTTCGGCTACGGCACTGTCTTTAAGATTACCCCCAAAGGCGTCCTAACCACGCTGTATCAGTTCGACTTCACGCACGGGGCTCAACCGTACGCTGGGCTGGCACAAGGGACCGACCGCAACTTTTATGGAACCACTTATAGCGGCGGGGCCTACGGCAGAGGTACCGTCTTTAAGGTCAATCCCAAGGGAACTCTCACGGTGCTCCACAGTTTCGGAGAGACTTCGTCCGATGGCGCTTCCCCAGTTACACCGCTGACCTTGGGAAGGGATGGCGATTTTTATGGTGCAACCCCCTATGGCGGGCCGGACAATGACGGCACGGTTTTCAAGATCATGCCGACCGGCGTGTTCATCAATCTGCATGACTTTTCAGAAACAGATGGACGATGGCCAACGACCTTGGTACAAGCGACGGACGGAAATTTCTACGGAACAACCGCGTATGGCGGAGTGAACGATGCCGACGGTACGATCTTCAAGATGACCGCAGCAGGAAACCTCACGACTCTACACAACTTCGACGGTGCAGACGGCGCAGGTTCTTTTGGGCTTGTCCAGGACACGAACGGAAACTTCTTTGGCCTAACGGGCGTAGGCGGCGATCTGAACTGCAATCCCCCCACTGGCTGCGGCACGGTCTTCAGTTTTTCCGTAAGTCTTGGCCCATTCGTAGTACTGCAACCCACCTTCGGCAAAGTGGGAGCAAATATCACCATCCTCGGAACTAATCTGACGGGCGCGACCAGCGTCACGTTTAACGGTACTGAAGCGAAGTTCACTGTTGTCTCAAAATCGGAGATCAAAAGCGTTGTTCCCGTCGGGGCAACTACAGGGAAGGTCAACGTAAGCACGCCGCACGGTACTCTCATCAGCAATGTGAAGTTTAGGGTGACAAAGTAGTGGTGAGCAATGCGGAGCGCCAATTTCCTCCCCGTTGACGCAGCGATTTTTCGACTCCGTCAGTTGTTAAGAAAATAAGTGCTTACCAACTCAATTTGACCGCTGCCCCGATTTGACAGCGCTTGAGTATTGCTGGAGCCAAGCGTACAGTTTGGTTCGGCTTGCTTTGCATCGCAGCCAAGGAGGATAGCCATGGGATTTATCGCGTGGATTGTGACAGGATTAATCGCAGGGTGGCTTGCTGGCCAGGTTATGAAGGGCGGTGGCTATGGCGTGGTCGTTGACATCATTCTCGGACTTCTCGGCGGCATCCTCGGCGGCTGGGTGTTCGGGCTTCTGGGGATCTGGCCGGGCGGCGGCATGATTGGCTCCATCGTCGTGGCGTTTGTTGGCGCGGTGATTTTGGTCTGGATTACACGCTTGTTGAAAAAAGCCTGAAGGCGCATCAGAATCACAATTCAGTATTCGCGATTCGACGATTCCAGAATGCGCGAGTGGCAATCAACCTACAGCCGCCAACGCTGACCCCGCAAAACTGCACGAGCTAACGATCGCTGTCGGTGTATAAACCGCCGGCGGCCTTTGCGGTTCCAAGCAGCCCGGCTGAGAACATGTCGCAGAACATTGTCGATGTAACAACCAAGCGATTTCATCGATTGAGAATTGTTGGTGTAATGGTGATATTTTGCCAACCACCCCGCTACTTTCTAACACGTTAGTATTTAGGGTTGCATCGGCCCGATCATTTCGTGAACCTATGGAGACTCCTCCCACAGATCGGTTAGCACGACGTTCTCCAGCATTTTGGGTGCTCGTCGTTATAGTGGTTCTTTTGAATATCTCGTATGACTACTACCATCCGCTCGGCATCATGTTTGATGTCGTCTTGGGATTGGCTCTACTAATCCGATACCTCAGCAAATCGGAGTAGACGAACCGACTAAATGAGCAATGCGATCCCACCACTCGGGAGACCCAAATAAGCCGTCTGTTGGCTCAATACCAAAGTCGTCGGTCGTTAGAGTGGCCTTTTGGACTTGTGCAATATGTTTCGGATCGTCTTTCAGGCTGTATGCGACATTCATGCAGTGCTATGGTACCTCGCGACGGCGGAGCGACCAAGAGCGGCGCGGACGCCGCTAACTGTTGCGATCAGGCCACTACACTCATACCCCGTTGTGAGTGTAGTCGCGGTGTACAAACCGCAACTAAGAATCGAGTGTGTGTCCGCGCGTTCTCAGGCTTTGCTAGACTGGCTAGCCATGAGTGTGATCGACGAAGTTCTGGAAGCAAACGAAATTTACGCGCGCACGCACGAGTTGCGCCGCCTTACTCCGCGCCCGGCGCGCAAGCTTGCCATTCTGACTTGCATGGATACGCGGCTTTCGATCCGCACCTTAGGGTTGACGACCGGGGATGCGCACATCATTCGCAACGCAGGCGGCATTGTGACCGACGATAGCTTGCGCTCGCTGCTAGTGTCGCACTACCTGCTGGACACCGAGGAAATAATGGTCATTAATCACACCGATTGCGGCCTGATGCATACCAGCGAGCAAGAGTTACGCACGAGAATCCAGAACCGAACAGGGACCGCAGCCATCGCTCCGGCATTCTTCTTTGCCTTTCAGAATATCGAGGAGAATGTGCGTTACCAGCTACAGAAACTGCATACCCATCCATGGATTCCCAAAGAAGTCTCGGTGCGAGGGTTCGTGTATGACGTGAGCAGCGGCCGATTGCGCGAAGTTAAGTAAGTTTTGAGCGTCAACACCAGGTACCCCAAGCGCCATTTATCAGATTGCTTTTCTTCTAGAAGAACTGCGTCACGCCCTCTTGCAGCACGAGTACACGATCCTCGATGCCGGCAGCCTTGGACTCCTGTTTGAGCAATTGCAAAGGCTCGTCCATGGGTTCATGGGAAAGTTTGAAGGTTCCATAGTGCATGGGGACCATCCAGCGTGCGTTGAGATCGAGGAAGGCGCGGGTGGCGTCGGCGGGGTTGGTGTGCACGTTGCGAAAAGACGGTGGGTCGTAGGCGCCGATCGGTAACAGGGCAAGCTGCGGCGCGAGGCGCTCGCCGATTTCGCGAAAGCCGGAGAAGTAAGCTGTATCGCCGGCGTGGTAAATCGAGTGTTTGTGGTCGCGCAGGACGTAGCCGCCGTACCCGCGGTGGGCATCTCTGATCATGCGTGCGCCCCAGTGGCGCGCAGGAACGTGGGTCACGGTGAGATCGCCGTGACGGTGGCTGTTCCACCAGTCGAGTTCCACGACATCGCTGAACCCCAGGTCCGAAACCAGATCCATGACGTGACGCGGCACAACAACGATAGGTGGCGGCACTCCTCGAACCCGGGATTGCTGCACGATAGCCCGCAGCGATGGCCGATGCAGATGGTCAAAATGCGCATGCGTGACCAGCACCAGGTCAATGGAGGGAAGATCGCGTAGCCGGATTCCTGGCCGGCGCAGACGTTTCAGCACAAATAACCAGCGAGCGAAGTTCGGGTCAATGACGACATTTGCGCCGCCGATCTGAACCAAGAAGCTGGAATGGCCAATGAAAGTT
>Ga0207153_1043_pt1 | contig 27149 bp, 31 predicted proteins | sample Alteio_BWMinHeat_27_FD_153580 | JGI IMG/M metagenome (GOLD analysis project Ga0207153, IMG submission 153580) | Enriched cells from forest soil in Barre Woods Harvard Forest LTER site, Petersham, Massachusetts, United States -... | ecosystem: Environmental > Terrestrial > Soil > Temperate forest >...
AGGAAGATGACGCCGCCCTTCGCGTGGACCGCCTTGGTCACCGCCGCCCAGCCTTCGACCTGGTGATCCGTAGAGACGCCGGGCGCGCCCGGGAGCGCCTTGCCGCCAGGCGACACCCAGGTCGCTTCCGCGATGATCAACCCACCTTCGCTCGCACGCTGGCCATAGTACTGGGCGTTCAGTGGGCCGGGTGCATTGTGCGGCTCATCCGACCTCAGCCGGGTCAAGGGCGGCATGACAATACGATGCCGAAGGTCGTATGGCCCAAGGCGCCAGGGCGAAAACAGGGTGCTCGAATTCATCTGGAAATCCGTCGGTTGACTGAGTATCGCTGGGCGAGCCGCCAGTGCGGTTCGAGCGGGTCGCTAACCTGCTGATGAGACGTTCATCAAGACGCGCCCGAATGGCCGGTCCTCGATAAGATGGCGGACGGCCTCGGCCGCCTGGGCGAGCGGAAATATCTTGGCGATGGTGGGGCTGAGCCCGCCCTCGATTAGGAATTTCTGTAGGACCTCCTTGGCGATCGCGATCGTATCGGCGCTGAAGATTTCCGGCCGGAAGACAAATCCGCGGGCGGTGGCCCCACGCCAGATCAGATCGGTCACGTCGATGCTTGCATTGCGGCCGCCTGCATAACCGACACTGATCCACATGCCGCCGAAGGCCAAGGTTCCGACTGCCTCACCGGCGAGATCGCCACCGACCCCGTCGACAATGACATCGACGCCCGCCCCAGAGGTCAGCCGCGCGACGCCGTCGCGCAAGGATTCGCGGGAGAGGTCGATGGCGTCACCGTAGCCTGCGGCGCGAGCCATCTCCGCCTTCTCCGTCGTGCTGGCAGTGGAAATCGCCATGCCTGCGCCGAGACGACGTGCGATCTGGACGGTCTCCATGCCCACGGCGCCGCCTATCCCCGGAGCCAGAACAATTTGACCCGGCTTGAACTTCGCGAACTCCGTGAGGGCCAGATAGCCGGTGAGGTATCCGGCACCGGCAACGAAGGCCGATGCGATGTCGTCGCTGACGTCGTCTGGGACAATGGACAAGAAGTCTGCTGGAGCGGTCATGAACTCGCGCCAGGTCCCGTCCAGGCTACGGCCAAACCCGCCGCCAGCCACAGTTACCCGCTCACCTGGCTTGAAGGCGGGATTCCTGGTTTCGACAACGATGCCGACGCCGTTCTGGCCGCCGACACGCGCCAGGTTCTGGCCGTTGGCGGCAGGCTGGTGGCCCGAGCGGAAGGTGTTGTCGAGCGGGTTGATCCCCACCGTTCGCATCCGGAGGAGAACCTCGCCGTTGCTTGGCGACGGCATCGGCAGCTCAACGAGGCGGTCTTCTTCATAGCCGCCGAAGGCGCGGTATTGAAGGGCTTTCATGGTAGTCTCCTGGAGGAGGCCGCGCGGCGTGTGCGCGGCTGTCTGCTTTCGAAGGCGAGGGCCGCGTCCTCTTGGTGACCGGCAATGTGCTTGAACTCAAAGATCGCGCCGCGGACCGCCATGTTCGCATCCAGGGTCTCGAACTTGTTCCAACGCTCTGGGCCGCCGTGCGCGGACCGCCATTTCGAGAAGATCGTTCACTCTCGCCCTCGATCTCGATGTACAGAACCTGCCAATCTCGCGCTCGGCGCCGGCCGCTCATCAAGATTCGCCCCTGTCCTGTTCGTCCAACCAGGCGGTGATGTTCTCGACCACGTCGGCGTAGAACGTGCGGTAGAGGTCTTCAGACACGTAACCGACGTGTGGTGTGGCCAGGACATTATCTAAGGTGCGGTAAGGATGCTTCGCCGGCAGAGGCTCCTGATCGAAGACGTCGAGCGCCGCCCCCGCGATTGCCTTGGCGCGCAAAGCCTTTATGAGGGCGTCATCGTCGATGATCGGGCCGCGCGACGTGTTGATCAGTCTGGCGGTCGGCTTCATGAGTTCAAGCTCGGCCGAGCCGATCAGCCCGCGGGTGCGCCGGCTCAAGACCAGGTGGATCGTCACCACGTCCGCATCGCGAAACAGCTCGCTTTTGGTGACCAGGGTCGCTCCTGCCGATTCCGCGGCTTCGGCGGTCAAATTCTGGCTCCAGGCAATAATATTCATGCCAAAGGCGAGGCCGATCCGAGCGACCGCGCCGCCGATCCGACCCAGCCCGACGACGCCCAACGTCTTGCCACCGAGTTCATGGCCGATCGCCGTCTGCCATCCGCCGGACCTCACCGAATGGCTTTCCGACGCGAGATTGCGCGCGCCGGCGAGAATCAGGGCCCAAGTCATCTCGACCGTCGGCGTCGACCGATAGCCGGTCGCCGAAACCTTGATCCCCCGCTCCGCAGCCGCGGTCATATCGATCGACGCGTTTCCGGGGCCGGTGGATGCGATAAGCTTGAGGCGAGGCAAGCGCTCGATGATCTCGCGCGGCAGAGGCGTGCGCTCACGCATGACGCAAACGACGTCGAACGGAAGCAGCCTTGCGACGACCGCATCTGGATCGGCGAGATGGTCATTGAAGGCAGTTATTTCCGCTCGCGCGCTAAGCGCCGACCAGTCCGCCAGCGTCAACGCGACATTTTGATAGTCATCTAGGACAGCGATCCTCGTCATCTCACCTCCTTGGAGTCGCAGGCCAGACCTGGACGAGCGCCTTGCCGAAGTTTCGGCCCTCCAGCATGCCTATGAAGGCGGAAGGCGCGTGGTGTACGCATTCGGTCTCAAATGGCGTCGGCCTTCGAAAGCTCGATCCATCCCAGGCCCCGATCTCAACCGGTCAAGGCCCACCGGCACTGAGGGGCGGCTTGCCAGCACGATCTGCTGCGCGATCTCGTCGGTCATTGGTATGGGTTCCTGTACACCTTACGGCTTCGCAAGCTGGCCCGCGCTTGGCCTTGCCCATGGCTCGATCCGCGGCTCAACGCTCCCCAATCATATAGGTGCATAATACCCTAATTGACAAGCGTTGATATCCGTGTCCAAATTCTTGTGCGTCGGCGGCGCCTAAGCCGCGCCAGCGCCCGGTCGGGCGCAACCATGGAACCCATCAAGAGCGAGCCACGGAGCCGACATGCCTGATCTTTTTAGTCCCTTCACATTGAAGGGGGTGACGCTGCGCAATCGAATCGCGGTGTCCCCGATGTGCCAGTATTCGGCAGTCAATGGCTTACTCAACGAGTGGCATCAGGTGCACTACGCTGGACTCGCCAGGGGCGGAGCGGGCGTTGTTGTCGTGGAGGCGACAGGCGTTGCCCCGGAGGGCCGCATTACGCCAGGCTGTACGGGCATTTGGACGGATGAGCACGCTGCGAAGTTCGAACCGATCGTCCAGTCGATCGAGGCTGCCGGTGCGATGCCCGGCCTTCAATTGGCGCACGCCGGGCGCAAGGCCAGCGCCAATCGCCCTTGGGAAGGGGATGACCACATTCCCGAGGATCACCCGGAGAGCTGGCAGCCCGTCGCGCCTTCCGCGGTCGCCTTCGGTCGCCATCTCCACCGCGTGCCGCGCGAAATGACGAAGGACGATATCATTCGCGTCCAAAACGACTTCGTCGAAGGTGCAAAACGGGCCCTGAGGGTAGGATTCAGATGGCTGAACCTGCACTTCGCGCACGGATACCTGGGGCAGAACTTCCTATCGTCCATTCGAACAAGCGCACGGATGAGTATGGCGGTTCGTTTGAGAACCGAGCCCGCTTTCTCCTCGAGACCCTCGCCGCCGTTCGGGCCGTGTGGCCGGAAGAATACCCGCTCTCCGTTCGGCTTGGCGTCGTCGAGTTCGACGGACGTGATGAGGAGACTCTGGCCGAGGCGATAGAGTTAGTCCGACGCTTCAAGGTGGCGGGATTGGACATGGTGGACGTGAGCTTCGGATTTTCGACCTATGAGAACCAGATCCCGTGGGGGCCGGCCTTACTCGTACCCTTTGCCGAGCGTGTTAGGCGCGAGGCGGACATTCCCACGTCGACGACCTGGAACATCGGCACTTCGAAATTGGCTGATGACGTCATCCGGCAGGAGAGCATCGACGTGGTCATGCTTGGCCGGTCGTTCTTGCAGAACCCGCATTGGCCGGACACGGCCGCTCGTGAATTGGGGCGCGACGCAGCGAATTGGACGCTTCCGGCGCCCTATGGCTACTGGCTGGAGCGCTATGGCGTCGCGAAGTTGACCTAACCTATCGCGCCATCGGCGCGCTTTGTGCAGGTCGATGGTGCCTAGTTTGGCCAATGGCGGTCTGCTCGGCGCCGGCGCATCGGGGGCTGTCTTGACAAAACCGGACGAGGCCATCACTTAAAGGGGGATATGCACGCAAAATTAAATTTGGGAGTTGAGAATGCGCGACGCTGTCGACGTCCTCTATGGTGGTTCCGCTGAGAACCGCGGTCGGCCGCGTGTGGAAATATTGGGAGACGTTCGCGCCGTCTGGCCGGAGCGGTTGCCACTCAGCATCCAATTGGGCGTCGTTGAGTTTGACGGCTCGCGTCGCGGGTGATCTCACGGTTGCGACGTCCCGCGCAACACAAATGTGCGGACACGCCCCGCTGAAGTCAGGAATGATGAACATGTCGGACCTTGGACCCGTTGACCCCCGAACTGGAGGATCGATCTGCAACAGCACCTCGATCCGACAAGCTGCCCGACACATGTCGAGATTTTACGATACCTGTTTGGCCGAAGTCGGATTGCGGGGAACACAATATGGGGTCCTGCTTTACCTGTCCCGCCACGGGGCAGTGGGCGTCAACGAACTTGCCGAAATCTTAGTGATGGATCGCACGACGGTCGCTCATACTCTTCAACCCTTGAAACGCGACGGATTAGTTTCCGTAAAGGTATCCCGAAAAGACCGCCGGGCTCGCTGCATCGCCCTGTCAGAGTCAGGCCGTCAGCGCTTGAGGGACGGCCAAGCCGCGTGGTCGAAGGCGCAACGCCTGTTTGAGGAAAAATTCGGTCAGGCTCGGGCGCTGGCGATGCGCAAGATGATGGCGGAAATCGTGGCTCTTGATTTAAGCACGGAGTGAGACGAAGCGCGGCTTCGCCGCGACCCCTCCTTCGATAATCGGTAACAGCTGATTTGAACGGTCAGAAAGCGGTATCGCGTCTCATGATCCCGCTCCACAAACGAACTAGCGCGGCCAATTCTCCATCGCGATGTCGACGATCGCATCGAGTTCCGATGGCGCCGCTCCGTCTCGAGCCTGAACCATAGTGCCTTGCATCGCCTTTATCAACGAAGGTAGTGAGTGAACATCTCGATCCGGCGCGCAATCGGCATCGTCAGTACATCGTCACCAGGCATCATCGCCCAAACCTCACCGACCGCTCAGACTCGGCGATCAACTCGGCGGCGGAAAGGTGGGTGAGGGGACGGTTACAATGTTCGAAACGACGGGCCGATTGGACTTCCGACCAAGATTGCGCTGACTAGGTTCGTGCATGCGCAGCGCCTCGTCGATCAGCTGAGACGTCAGCGCCGAACCGGTCGCGCCGCCTTGTAAAGCCAGCGACGGGATACGGCCACGGCTTACGGCGGGACAATCAAGGAGGCCGGTGAGCAAGGTAGATTCCCAAGAGGTGACGCCGGTTGAACTCTGGCGCGGCGCGGCAATATCCTCCGAGCCGTCCGCGGCAGAACTGGACGGATCATCGATCCATCCTCAGGTTTGCCAGCCGCCGCCGAGGGCATCTCCCGCATGAAAGGCTTCGCGATGGGGGCTGTGATCACCGGCGCTCCAGGCGTTCCTGGGGCAGTTGCAATTGAAAAGTCAGCGGGGCCTACAGGCAGCGCCAGAAGGGTCAATCGAGGACGCCTCGACCCGGTTGATGGAACATTGCTATCTCGCAGGTTTAGAATCTGCGCCGGCCTTTACATGAGACCTCAGTTGCAGGCCGCCCGGTATGTTAGCATCGCCCAGGCGCAATCCATTCGAAACCCGGTCGGTTCAACGATGGAATTCAAGTGATCGGAACAAGGATGGCGTCCCCAACCGCGATCAGTTTCTCGGGCGCGTCACGCGCAAACAGTTCTCCGAAGGCGAACACTTGTTGTCGACCGGGCTTGATGACCTTGCCCCTGACGACAAAGACATCCGCGACAGCAGGCCTCAGAAATCGAACTGACAATTGGGACGCCAGGACACGGCCCGACATGGTCGACGCAGCGAAGCCGCAGGCCGTATCGATCAAACCGGACACGATGCTTGCGTGGAGGTGGCCGCTGTATTGACCAAATTCGATCCTCCACGGGAGGCTAAGCTCAACCTCACCTTCGCTCGCCTTATCGACCTCGAGCCCAAGCCAAGTGTTGAACGCCGCCTTGCTTGAGGTCGCCTGCAGTCTTGATCGGAAATCGTCTTGAACTGAGTTCATCACTAGCTGCCTTCCGAAATGCGCGCCACGCATGTTGTCGCGGCGCTGACCAGCGACCTTCTCTGAAGGCGGTGGCCGCCTTCGCCGCGAAACGAAAGCCGATCTTCTCCTGCTATATATGGCGGGTGACCCTTAAGTTCAATAACTCAACTGTCGTCTTGATAAGTTTAATAACTCAACTTATTCTTCCTCTGTGACGCCGGTTGTGGCGCAGAGCGAGGTGTAAACAATGAGAGCGGCATTCCTGACGGGTTACGGCGGCAATGAAGTGGTTTCCCACGGCGAGCGACCAGATCCTGCAGTTGGCGATGGCGAGGTACTTTTGGAGGTCCACGCCGCGGGTGTGAATCCGGTCGAGGTCACCTTGCGCGCCGGCCTGTTCAAGCTGCGTAAGCTTCACTTTCCGCAGATCATGGGGTTGGACGTTTCAGGCGTCGTGCTGCAAGCACCCAGCGGTTCGGGTCACAAGCCTGGCGACGCCGTCTATGCCCGTCTCGCCGGCCTGGGAGCCTACGCTGAACGCGTCGCCGTGCCCGTCAGCCTATTGGCTCACAAGCCGAAGGCGATCACCCACCAGGAAGCCGCGAGCCTTCCAACCGTCGCACTGACCACGTGGCAAAGCTTCTACGAACGTGCCAAACTAAAGTCCGGCGAAAGCCTGCTGATCCAAGCGGGCGCTGGTGGGATAGGCTCCTTCGCCATTCAGCTGGCCAAGCACATCGGCGCCAAAGTGACCGCCACGGCCAGCGCGGCCAATCAAGAGCTTCTCAAGTCTCTGGGCGCCGACATCGCCGTGGACTATGCGCACCAACGTTTCGAGGACGCCGGACCGTTCGACGTGGTTTATGACGGCGTTTGCGGGGACTTGGTGGTCCCTTCGATTAAAAGCGTGAAAGCGGGCGGCCGCTACGTGGGCTTGGTGCGGGTGGCCGACGAGCGTGCCTGGACCGAGACGGGTGTGCCGGCCCAGATCGCCGCGGACCTCGCCAAGGGTAACAGGCCCTATTGCGCGCTGGCGGCCGAACGTGGCGTGGAATTCCACGGACCCTTGACGCGAGCGGACGGCGCTCAGCTTGCCGAGATAGCGGCCTTGGTCGACGCTGGTTCGATCAAACCTCTCGTCAGCCAGGTGTTCGGTCTCGACGAATTGGCGAAGGCCTACGACACCATGGCGAGCCAACGCACCCGAGGCAAGGTTGTAATCGCGATTAAAGACTAGGGTTCGTGTTGCCAATCCCATCGCGGCGCCGGACCATTCGGTCCGCACCGCGATGAAGATTGGTTCAATGGCATAACTGCCGATGTAAGATGGGAGCATGGAAAAAAAGAGCTGGGCCAATGCCGACTGTCCGATCGCCCGCGCGGTTGATCTCCTCGGAGAATGGGGGAGTCTGCTGATCGTGCGCGAAGCTTTTGGAGGGACCACACGGTTCGACGCGTTTCAGAAGCGGCTCGGAATCTCGCGCAATCTTTTGACCACTAGGCTGAACAAGCTGGTCGACGGTGGGGTGCTAAAGCGCCGCCCGATCGCCACAGACGCCAAGCGTCAGGAGTACGTTCTAACGGAGATGGGCGAGGACTTGCTCACGTTGGTCGTGGCGATGCGCCAGTGGGGCGACCGCTGGCTGTTTACGCCAGATACCGTTCCAGCCGACCTGATCGACGGTCGGGACGGAGCCTTGGTTTCTCCCCTTGAGGTCCGCTCGGCCACTGGCCGTCCTTTGACCCTGGCGGATATTCGCCTGAAGCGCCGCCGCCGGTCTGAAGACGGTTGAACGCTCCGCGGCAACGCAAGAAAGCGCTGCCCTCCAGTTCTTTTCGGCGCGCTCCGCATCGGGTTCCAGTTTGGCGATTGTTAATAGGCGCATAAGCGTGACCCCGCGAATGTAAGCGGGTTTAAGGATTTATCGAACCGATCGGCGTCCGCCCCCCGCGTCGATCCGCAATATTCTGCTCGGGCGACATCGGCGCCGTCCACTGCATCGAGGCATCACGGCTGGCCCGCGATGGGCGCGATTGGCATCATCTGATCGATCGCTGCGCCTTGGCTGGCGCCTCTTCGACCCGGACGGCGCCTATGATCCGCGTCTCGTCAAGGATCGTCTGGTCAGGGGCAATAGTCCCCGATCGTGAACTTTCCCCGACACTATTTGCTGCATGAGTATTTGCACGCCGGCCTATCCGATCCTGCGATCGACTAGCGAAGCGCCTTGCATTCCATTTGCTTCACCGATTTCCTGAGGTGTGCAGTTTTTCAGGATCAAAGTCGTGCCGGTAACAAAAGTGCTTTGGGGACAGATTATGATCGTCATCGCGGTCGTGGTCATGGCGACCTGGGGAGCGACCCAGTCGACAGCGTGGCGGCTCGGCTACCAGATCGAGCTTGGCCAACCCTGGATGCAGATTGCGAGCCTAAAGGTCTATCCGCCGCCGGCGTTCTTTTGGTGGTGGTTTTCGTTTGACGCCTACGCGCCGCGCATCTTTTTCGAAGGCGGCTTGATCGCGGCATCCGGCGGTCTCGCCGCCGTTGCCATCGCGATCGCCATGTCGGTGTGGCGAGCCCGCGAGGCCAGGGAAGCGCACACCTATGGTTCGGCGCGCTGGGCGACTGCAACAGAAATTCAGGCGGCGGGCCTGCTCGGCAGCGACGGCGTGATCCTCGGCGAGCTGCACCGGCACTATTTGCGCCACGACGGTCCCGAGCATGTGCTGTGCTTTGCTCCAACGCGGAGCGGGAAGGGCGTCGGTCTTGTCGTTCCGACGCTTTTGACCTGGCCGGGCAGCAGCATCGTTCACGACATCAAGGGGGAGAACTGGCACCTAACAGCCGGCTGGCGCGCGCGCTTCGGCCGCGCGCTGCTGTTCGATCCGACCAATCCGGAATCTTCGGCATACAATCCGTTGCTCGAAGTGCGCCGCGGCGACTACGAAGTACGCGATGTGCAGAACATCGCCGACATCCTGGTCGATCCCGAAGGCGCACTGGACCGGCGTAACCATTGGGAGAAGACTAGCCATTCCCTTCTGGTCGGCAGCATCCTCCATGTCCTCTACGCCGAGCCGGACAAGACGCTCGCGGGCGTCGCCAATTTCCTGTCGGATCCAAAGCGGTCGATCGAGACGACGCTCCGCGTCATGATGACCACAATGCATCTAGTACCTTGGCACAGTGATTATGACTGGTTGATTTTGAGCCAATTTAGGATGGGCAGGTCTTCCGGAGCAACGAGGATTTGGATGCTTCGTCTAGTTTTCACGAAAGAAAGCCCGTGATCGGCCGCTCGTGGGCCGGCAAAACGCAATATTTTACGCCATTCAAGTTCGTGATTTTTACGGAAGAGTGCCCGTGATGATAAACTCGCTTTGTCGCTGCGAATTGGTCGCAGTCGGATCGATTTCGTGATCTTGCGCGCATTCCATTTTTGCTCGCGGAAAGGCGCTGATCGCGAATTGGCGACTGGTCTTTGAACCGCATCGCTCACGCGAGTTTCGCTCATCGCGGCAGGCGAACGATTTCTCGTTTGGAAATTGAGAGGACGGGGTCGATTTGCCCGGGTCGTGTCACCGGTTGGAGATCCGGTCTGGACGACTACTAACTAGCGGATATTGTTAGATAAATTGTATGCTGGACTTTAGCATAATCTGAATTATGCTATTCTAGGTTATGCTAATTCATAAATTGAGGCAGTGATGGTTGGTTTTATCGGGCGCGAACAGGATTTAAGCGTCCTCGCGCGGGAATTCGGGGAACGGCGGGCGTCGCTTGTCATCCTTTACGGCCGTCGTCGCATCGGCAAGTCCGCCCTTATCCGACAGTCATCGTTGCATCGGTCGGCGATTTATTTCCAAGCCACGTTGGTGGATGACGCCCTCAATCTCGCGGCATTCAAGATCGAGATTTCGCGAGTCCTGGGGGACGATCCGGTCCTCGACAGCATATCGGACTGGCTGGGCGTCTTGCACTACGTCGCCAAACAGGCCGAACACAACCGTGGCCTTATCGTTGCTCTCGACGAATTTCCCTATCTCGTTGGAGGCAACCCCGGACTGCCGTCGATCATGCAGAAGTTCTGGGATTCCCGGGTCGCCGAACCCGGCGCGCTGAAGATCGTTCTCTGCGGATCGCTGATCGCGCAGATGGAAGACCTTCTTGCCGAACGAAATCCGCTCTATGGACGAAAAACCCTCGCTCGCGAAATTCTTCCCATGTCTCTCAGGGAAGCTGCCGAGTTCGTGCCGCAATGGGAACCTGCCGATGCGATTTCGCTCTTCTCCGTTCTCGGGGGCGTTCCATATTACTTGGAGATGTGTGACCAATCGTTGACGCTGCCAGAGAACATCAAGCGTTTGTTTCTCGCGCCCTCCGCCTCGTTGCAGGAAGAGCCGGAATTCCTGCTGCGGTCGGAACTGAACGAGCCACGCCGCTATGCGAGCATCGCGGCCGCGATCGCGGACGGCGCCACCAAGCCCTCGGAGATCGTCTCCAGAGTCCACGGGCTGACCGGGGCATCCGAAGTCTCGACGTACATCAATCGCCTCCAACAGATGCGCATTGTTGCTCGCGAACGTTCCCTCGACGCCGACGAACGCTCACGCAACACCAGATACTCGCTTCAAGATCCGCTTTTCAGATTTTGGTACCGGTTCGTGCGCCCCAACCTCGGCACTCTCGGCCGCGGCTTCGGAGACGAGGTCTGGACCCGGAATATCCAGCCTTACTTCAACGAATATATGGGCCCCGCTTTTGCGGTCGTCGCGCGCGAGCATCTCCGCGACCATGCGCAAGAACGTTTCGCCGTGCCGGCGGGCGACATCGGTCGTATCTGGGGCGGAGATTTCGAGATCGACATTGCCGGTCGGTTGCTCGACGGGTCAGCCGTCTTCGGCGAGTGCAGGTGGGAAAACGCGTTGATAGGTGAGTCCATCCGCAAACGCCTGGAAGAATACGTTGCGAAGACCAGGTACGCGGAGGGCGCGCGATCAAGGCATTTCGTGTTCTTCGCGCGCGAAGGTTTCACGGAAGAGTTGCGTAAGACCGCCGAAATCGACGGTGGCGTCCAATTGTTCGACCTGGAGGAGTTGGTGCGCTCGCCGGACCCGCATCCTGCGCCTCCGCCGCCTTAAGTTTTCCGAGATCCGCGGAGCTTGAGATATATGCGAGATTTTGATGCAGCTGACGGCAAGCCTGCTCCGGGAGGCGATGCCGGCGGGGCAGATCACCTGTGAGATCAGGCCGCCTCTCGAGCCAGCATCGATGAAAGCTATGATTGATCTCTTTCAAACGGAAACCCCGCCGTGGCCGGCGGGGTCTCGATCAAGGAAGAGAATTCAACTACCCTAGAGAGCAGAATTGAATAAGCGCGCCTAAGAATGTGAAACGTTCCTGTTTTTGGTATTCACGGGCTTTCTATCGTGAAAACCAAACTTCCGGCGACGCCGGGTTGACGCCGAATGAGGCCGTTTCGTTCGAGCGTCACGATCATCTGGTGGACCGAGGGTGGGCTGACTTGAAAGTTGCGCTGCATATCGGCTTCGGCGGGCGGGCGTCGGAACGTGTGCGAGTAGGTGTAGATGAAAGCCAGGTAGTGGCCTTGCTTTTCGGTGCAGCTCAATGTCATCCATGCCCGCCCCCGCGATACGTGCGTTGTGCCACGAGACTACTTGAGCCCGTCATCGTAAGCAATAAGTCTCGCCGCCTATGTGATGCCGCCCCAGCTGCATGGCGAGCGCGAACAAGGATACGAATTCCGCCGCGAGCCTGCGGCGTGCATCGCGCCGATCCACAGCCCGCTTCACCATGGCATCGACCGCCCGCCCGTCCGCGGCGGTCGTACGGAGCTCGGGGATCTCCGACCGATACTCAATGTCGATAGGACTCCAGAAGTGATGACGGTCGAATGATAGCCGACAGAGCCGCAGGCCGCCGGCTTCTCCGTCAGCTCGAGCGGCCGCGGCGAGAGGACGAACATCGGTTCGAGGCCGGCATCCGCCGTCAGTCCTAGGGCAACGGCAGACGAAGCTGCACACCGATGTTAAGGCCAAAGAATTTGAAAACGGCCCTCATTTATGCAACGGAGCAAGAAGCATCTTCGAGTACACGACCCCACGAACAACCGTGTCGTCTGGTAACACGGCTACAACGCTCCCGACGACGCGGATGGTGGGGTCCGCCAACATCAGCCCACCAGGCGCGACCAACGCGCAACCATAGTTTTCCGGATTGGGCTCTTTTGCACTGGACCCATTCAGCAAGGCGGCTTCACGACCGGTAAGACCGAGAACCTTCTCTCGCAACTTTTCTTGTTGATAAGCCGGATAGAGATCCATAACAAAATCGACGGTGGGCTTGTCCGGACAGGCGACGAGACCCGCCGTCGCAAGGCTGGAGGACATTCCTCCGCAATCACGCTGATGGGATCGCTGCGATGGATATGTTCGTCGTGCCGACAATCTCGTTTCGCCTGCTCTATGGATTGCTGATCATGGGGCACGGCCGGCGACATATTCTGTGGTTTGGCGTCACAGCGCATCCAACCGCAGAATGGATCGCAAATCAGGTCACGGAAGCATGCGGGTGGGAACAGGCTCCCCGCTATCTCATTCGTGACCGGGACGGCGCTTATGGTGAGGTTTTTATCCGCAGACTTCGATCGATAGGCATCCGCGATCGACCCTCGTCGCCGCGTTCCCCTTGGCAAAATGGATATGCTGAAAGGCTGATCGGTTCGATCCGACGGGAATGCCTTGACCACGTCATTGTATTCAGCGAACGCCACCTCCGTCACTTACTGCTCTGTTACATGAAATATTACAATGGGTCTCGCACGCATCTATCCCTGGAAAAGGATGCACCGATCTCGCGCGCCGTCGATCGCGCCGGGCACATTCTTTGTCGCCCAATCTTGGGCGGACTGCATCACCGATATGCCCGGATTTAATTTACGACAGGCACAGCGCATTTGTGCGGCGCTGTTCTTGCGGGGTTGCCGCCTATCGCGCCGATCGATTGATCACGCCGATCTTGTCCGAGCTTGGACGGCGGTAATGCGTAGGTGAGTGCCCGGTCCACTTCCTGAAAGCCTTGCGGAAGCTTGTCGCATCGGCGAAACCGACTCGCTCGGCTACCTGATCAATCAACAGGTGCGTGTTTTGCAGAAATTCGGTCGCGACCGTCCGACGCATATCGTCGAGCAGCGATTGATAAGAGAGCCCGTCCTGCGCCAGCCGGCGATGCAGTGTGCGCAAGGAAAGGCCCAATTGCGCGGCGATTTCCTTGGCCGACGGAAAACGCGCGGAGCTGTTCAGGCAGGCTGCGCGAATCTGCCGCACCAGATCGGCTTCACCTGGCTGTTCGGCCATTACCAGTTCGCAGAAGCGTTGGCAGACCTGTGCGGTAATGGGATTTGCATTTGGACAAGGGTGATCCAGTAGACTTGCAGCGAAATGCCACTCCATGGAATCAGCGCCAAACTCGATCGGACAGTTGAACATTCGCTCGTAGTGGCGCCAATACGCGGGCGCTCGAAACGGAAAGACCATGCGTGTCGAAGGGAAGGGTGCTTCAAGAACCCTGCTGAAGAGCGCCGTCATCGAGCTTCGCCAGAATTCCGCGGTGAAAGGAAGCAAGTCTCCCAACGATTGAATGCCGTGGCTGCGGAGGATCGCGGAGCCGTCCTCGATGCTTAGGCTAATCTGCGCCACCACCGGCCCCGCCATCTTGATGTGTTCGAGGGAGAACGTAAGAGCTTCTCCGAATGTCGAACTGCTGACCATCGCGTAGCCGAAGATACCGTAGTCGCTGATGCGTTGCCGGGCTCCGGCGAGCAGTCCTATGTCGGGACGCTTAGAAAGCGCGCGCGCATTGCGGTAGATCGTTAGCCTTTGGCGATGTGAGATTCGGGCTTGAGGGTCTTCAAGTTGCCACGGCTGCACGCCAGTGCGCGCGAATAAGTCTTTAACGGAGACACCTTGGGCAGCCAGCTCTGCGGCCAGCGCCGCCAATCCGAGTAGGCTTTGGGTCGGCGCGTCGAGGTCGGCCGACAACGAACTGACGGTTTTTATTGTGGTCATCGTTTCCTCGAGGCCAGCAAAATCCAGCTCATTTGTTGTGGCCATTTTGGCACATTTTGACCTCTATTGTCACGGTCACGCTCACCATTATTGGCAGTTTCCGACCTGAACATTGGCATTCTTTGACGTTGCCGAAGGGGAGGATCGGCGGCAACTTCCAAACATCGACGAGTGACGAGTTGGCCCAACCGGAGCCGGGGCACGAACCCTCGCAGCAATCATCCGGCCCGCAATGATACGGCCGGCGACAGGAGGAAGAAGCACGCGCGGTTCGTACCGATACACTGACTTATCCGGCCGTCGACTGGATGACAGCTACGATTTGGAATAATTGCAACGATTTCTCGGGCGGCCCGAACATCGACCCTGGGGCCGCGGAGATCCCCTTTGGCCCGGTCTTATTTGGATCGGAGAGAGAGCGCGCGTCTATGACAACAGTTGCGCACGAAATCGACGGTGCCGTAGGCATCGTGACGCTTGCGAAGCCACCGCATAATCTCCTCGATGACGCCTTGCTCGAGGATTTGATGACCGCCTATGAGGCGGTCGTGGCCAAGGGCGCCCGGGCCATCCTACTGCGGAGTTCGATGCGCCATTTCTGCGCTGGCGCTGAGGTTCAATCCTTCGGCGCCACGACGGTCATCCACACCGACAAGGAGAAATTTGCCCGGGTGATGGACGTGCTGGAGAACATGCCGGTGCCGACGGTCGCCGCGCTGAATGGCGGCGTCCTGGGCGGCGGCCTGGAAATCGCCCTCACTTGCGACATGATTCTTGCCGCCGACACGGCTTTCCTCGGTCAGGTGGAGGTCGCGGTCGGGCTGCATCCACTGCTGGGAGGCACCCAGCGCCTGGTCCAGCGGGCCGGCGTCGCCCGTGCGAAGGAAATCTCCATGATCGGCCGCCGGCACACGCCAGAGGCCTTCGAGCGCTGGGGCATCATCAACCTCGTCGTGCCCGAAGAGGAACTGGCCGCCTCGTCCCTGAACTGGGCTCGACAGTTGGCCGCCGGTCCCACGAAGATCATCGCCGGCATCAAGATTCTGGCCAACGAAGCGGCGCGGCGTGGCACCGCCGCAGCCGATGCCCGCCAAATCGAAATCAATCGCATGATCTGGAACACCGATGACCGGAAACGCGGGATCGACGCCTTCTTGACGACCGGTCCCGGCACGGCCGTCTACAAGGGAGACTGAACATGCCGGCTCCTTTGGAAGGCTTGCGCGTGATCGACTTCAGCCGGGTGCTCGCCGGTCCCCACTGCACCAAGTCGCTTCGGGACCTTGGCGCCGACGTGATCAAGATCGAGCCGCCAGCAGGCGACATCGGCCGCGTCGCCCTGCCGCATATCGGCGACATCGGGCTGTACTTCGTGCAGCAGAACGCTGGCAAAAGAAGCCTCAGCCTCGATCTCAACTGGCCAGAGGCGCGCGAGATCGCCAAGGCGCTTTGCCAGACGGCAGATATCATCGTCGAAAACTTCCGGCCCGGAACGCTGAAGCGCTTCGGCCTCTCGTACGAGGATGTGCGTGCCTACAACCCGCGGATCATCTACGTCTCGATCAGCGGCTACGGGCAGGCGACGTCTTGGCGCAACCGTCCCGCCTTCGCGCCGACCGTCCAGTGCGAAACCGGACACACTGCCATTGTCGAGAGCCATTTCGGCGAAGCGCTGGCCGAGGTCCGCAACGATGCCAGCAGCCACGCCGATGTCTACACCGGGCTGCAGGGGGTCATCGCCGTCCTGGCCGCGCTTGAGAGCCGGCACAAGACGGGCGAAGGACAATATGTCGATGTCTCGATGGCCGCGACTATGCTTTCGATAAATGAGCGGGCGGGCGCGCTGCTGTCCGAGATCGATACCGACGGCGAACCGATCATCCTTTCGGCCAGCGATTCCCACATCTTCCAACTGCCGGGCGGCCGACGGCTGACGATCGCGGGCAGCCCGATCTACACTCCCATGTTCCAACGCTTCTGCGCGATGATGCGGCGGAGCGACCTGCTGGTGGACCCGCGCTTCGCGACGGCCAGGCTGCGCCGGCAGAATCTGGCCGATCTGCTTGCCGAGGTACGAGCATGGCTCACGACCTTCAGCAATATCGAACAGCTACAGTCGCAAGTCAGCGAAGCCGGCCTTGCAGTTGGTGAGATCCGCACGCTTAACGAATTTGCGAAGTCCGAGTGGGTTAAGGAATGGAACGCCATCATCGAGGTCGACGACCGCAACGGCGGGGCTACTCCCATGCCCGGCAACCCGTGGATTTTCAGCGGATCGACGTTGCCGGCGCCCGGCGTGCCGGCCTTTCAGGGCGAACACAACCACGAGATCCTGATTGAGGCCAACGTCCCCGAAGAGGTGATCAAGGATTTGCAGCGGCGCAGGATTCTCCTGAGCCGTCGCAGCATCGCGGGCGCTTACGACTGAGAGAGGAAGCCGTGTCATTTGAAATCAACCATACCCATGACGCCAAGGCGCGCAGCTGGGTCGAATCCGCTAATCGTTCCGGCAGCGACTTCCCGATCCAGAACCTGCCCTATGCAATTTTTCGGCAGCAGCAGAGCACCGAAGCCTGGCGCGGCGGCGTTGCCATCGGCGATGAGGTCGTCGACCTGGCGGCGTTGAGCCAGAAAGGTCTGCTGCAGGGGCTCGCGGCCACGGCCACAGCAGCGTGCTCCCAATCCACCCTCAATGCCTTTTTCGACATGGGGCCGTCGGCCTGGCAGGCGCTGCGGCATGGCATGTTTCGGCTCCTCGGCCTAGACGCCAACGCCGAACAACGGCGCACGTTTTCCGAATGCCTTGTGCCGCAAAGCGGCGTCGAGTACGCGGTCCCGGTGCAGATTGGCGACTACAGCGACTACTATACCTCCATCTACCATGCGGAGAATATCGGCAAGCTCGCTGGGCTAAACACCGCGACACCGAATTTTAAATGGATCCCGCTCGCCTATCAAGGCCGCGCCTCGAGCATCGATGTTAGCGGCCAGAAATTTCGCCGGCCGCTCGGTCAGGCAAAGGCACCGGACGCGCCGACCCCGATGCTGCAGCCGACGCTGAAGCTGGACTATGAGCTGGAGTTGGCGATCTATGTTGGCAAGTCCAACCAACTGGGCCAGCCAATTTCAGTGTCCGATGCCGAACAGCATATCTTCGGCATCGGCCTTCTGAACGACTGGTCGGCACGCGACATCCAGTTCTGGGAAATGGCGCCCCTGGGTCCGTTCCTGGGAAAGAGCTTCGCCACGACGATTTCGCCCTGGATCGTCAGTCTGGAGGCCCTCGCGCCGTTCCGCCTGCCTTTCGAACGGCCGGCCCGTGACCCCCAGCCGCTACCCTACCTCGATGCTAAGGCAAATCGCGCGGCCGGCGCCATCGACATCACCCTCGAGGTCTGGCGGGGATCCTCCAAGCAGCGCGCTCAGGGCGTTCCGACCAAACGCGTCTCGAGCACAAGCTTCAAGCACCAGTACTGGACTGTTGCTCAGATGCTGGCGCACCACACGATCAACGGCTGCAACCTCAGGGTCGGCGACGTGCTCGGCACCGGCACTGTGTCGGGCCCGACCGTGAGCGAAGCCGGTGCACTGATCGAACTCGCGCTCAACGGCGCGGCGCCGGTTGAATTGGCGACGGGCGAGAAACGCTCCTTCCTCGAGGATGGCGATACGGTGGCCCTTCGCGGATATTGCGGGAGGCCAGGTTTCGCTCGGATCGGATTCGGCGAGTGTCTGGGCGAGGTTCTGCCGATATCAGACGTCTAGTGCGGGTGATGTTGCACTCTCCAATCGCTGCGGAGGACCAGGCGCGGGTTATCGCGACCATCCTGGCAGAGCCGGCCGCTCACGTCGGGAAGACCTATACCCTCCACGGACCGACTGAGCTGGATCAGGCCGGAATCGCCGCGGCCATCACCGAGGTGCTGGGCCGAAAGATCAGCTACAAGCCACTGACCATTCCTCAACATCGGGAGCGTCTCGAGAAGGGAGGCTGGCCAGAGTTGTGATCCACAACGCCGCTTACGATCTCACCGGCCCGGCCGCGCTCAGCTTTCCCGACGTTGCGAAGTCTTTCAGCAAAATGCTGAGTCGTCCCATTCAGTATGTTCCCATCGATCGTGCGACGCTGAAAAGGACCATTTCCGCTCGTGCTCCGGGCTGGCTTGCCGATATGGCTGTGGGCATCGATGAGGCCATGCAAGCCGGTCTACATGCCGAGACAACCGAGCAGTTGGAGCAGCTGACCGGCAAAGCCCCGCGCACGGTCGAAGATTTTATTCGCAATAATCGGGCTGCCTTTGATCCCTCTCGCTGACGGAGATCCCATTACCTTCTGTCGCGTTCGCGCCAATGCTGATCGGTGACTTGAGCGGTCGAGCCCAGATTATATCCCGACGCCAATCATGGCCGTCTAAATGAATCGAAAAGCAGGTCACGCAAGCATGCGGTTGGGGGCGGGCCCCCGCCAGCTCATTCGCGACCGGGACGGGGCCTACAGTGAGGCCTGTATCAGCAGCGATAGGCATCGGCGACATCGCCGCGCTTCCCTTGGCAAAATGGATATGCTTAGGGGCTGATCGGTTCGATTCGAAGGGAGTGCGTCGATTGTGCCATTTATGTTTGGCAAACGACACCTTCGTCACGTCCTGCTGTCGTACATACAAGACTACCGTGGGAGCCGCCGCAGCGACCTTGGTTCATCTGACGCGCCTCCAGCTGCCTCGGCAGGAAATCAGCATGGTGTACGACCCGATGGTCCGGCTGTGGTCAAGGCCCGCCTGCCGCTGCTCCAGACTCTAGCGGCGAAAGGTACGGTGAACGCCGGCGCGCACATGGCATTCCCAGGCTGTGGACGGGTGCGCAAAGTCGAGGATGGCTATTCAGTGCCGGTGAGCTACTTAGGAACACACTCTAGAACGGGTCAAAACGAACGCCCGCGCCTGGGACAGTCGGATCTGCGTTTATCAAAAATTAGAGTGCCTATCACGTGTGCCGAGCTCCGCAAGAAACGTACCTAGCAGGTGCTCTAGCGGCGTGCATTGTAAAATAGCTTCGAAGCAAATTTTGTTGAACGCTTTTTCGCCGTCACGTTAAGATGATGACCGTAATACCATTGACGGGTGCAAGGATGTTGGTTTAGAAAACCGTGGGTTTCCTTACCGCCGAGAGAAGTTCACGAAGGCAGTGTTAGAAGGTCAAGCCCGGAAGAACTAGCGGAGCAAGAGAGACACAATGAAGAGGCTGCCCAAGCTTGATCTCGTAAGCCCCAAATCGCGGCTACAACGGCGTTCCGTTCTCGCGAGGGGGGCTTCTCTCGATCGTATTGGAGTGTCTGCGATCTCTGCGTCGCTTAGTTTTTCGGCGCACGAGTACGGTGGGCCGCGGTCAACAGGTTTCTGGACCGACGCCGTTCAGTGCGGCGTTCCGACACCGTGGTTCAGGCCAAGCGCCTAGATCGTTATCACTGCGGATCAGCTTCGCGATCTGTGAAATTCGAAGAGAATTCCAACAAGGTGCTCTCATTGAGCGCAGGCGTTGCTGCGGGCGAGAGCGTGATCCTCAATCCGCAGGTGGACCTCACCGACGGCCGCAAGGTCACTGCAATAGACACCGTTGCTGCACGGCCTGCACGCTCGTAACCGCTGTCAGCCGGCTGTTGAATTTGAACGGTCATTCCCAAATTGCCTTTCCGCTTGATCATCGAGAGGTCAAAAAAGCCACCTTTCCAGACACGTTAGTGGGCCTGTTGATGTCGCCAATTGCGCAACAGATCATCCGTACCTAAGTTGGCGAAGTCTATCACGATCGTTGCACGCGCAGCCGTATTCCAGCGGACCAGCGAAAACCCGGAGTTTGCGATCTTCCTGTTGAAAGCGTAGAGGAGCAAGGTTGGCCGCCCGGGGGCTTGAGGAAAATGCGGACGGGCGTCGACGTTATGAGGGATCAAGGTTGGCCCGTTCCGAGAACTCGACATGAACGATGCCGCAAGGAAGAATGAAGATCTGATCCGAAAGTTCACGTGGGAAATTGCCACCGCTGGTGTCCACCTTGAACGGCTGCATGATTTTTGGGCCCAGAAACTAGGGATTACCGGCCCCCAGTGGAGGATCTTAATGGCATTGGTAGATCTAGATCGAGCGAACGGTGTTCCGGTTAATGCAGTGGCCACGATGCTGCACGTCGACTCTTCATTCGTGACGACCCAGTCGAAGCGTCTAGAAAAGAAGGGCTTTTTGCGTCGAAAGCCATCAGCCGATGATGCACGGGTGGTTCAGATGTCAATTACCGATAAGACCCAAAAACAACTGGCAGCACTTGCAGAGCAACAGGACGCCCTGAACGAGTTCGTATTTCTGGAGTTCAACGACCCTGAATTCTCGAGCTTCATCAACAAGATTGCTTCCATCAACGATCGTCTCAAGAAAGCGCACGGGAAACTAGCCTTAGAGCTGTAATGTCATGAGCTTGTCGCTTCGGCGCTTTAACGGCGAGCTGCTCCGCCGCTACTGGGTCGAACAGCCTCGACCATTGCTGCTTGATGGATGTAGATCGTCACTTCATCTCCACGTGGTTTTGCCGAGAATCATCTAGAAGCGGGAGCCCCGCTGACACCAAGCTCTGCGAGCTCTAATGGCAAGTTAGCCATTCCTTAATCGCGGGCATTAGACGGCAGCTCCAACTAATACTTATTCCAGAAAAGATAGAGTCGGTTCGGCGCCTATCAACATCGCGTGTTGATGCGGCAGTGTCGGATGCTGAATTCGAAAAGCCGGTGCAATTCTTTTCAGCGAGCAATGCCTTTCCAGCGAGCAATGCGCTGGATGCTCCAGCGTGGCTTGGGACGTGGTCTAGCTGACGGACGCGGCCGTCTAGCAATGAGTTTATGCTTTTGATCGCATTTGCGATGGCGGAATTCGCTTTGCGCTGCTCCGCACCGAGGGAATTTATTTCGCCACGCGCTCCCGACGACGCAAGCAAGGCGTTCGGCGATGGATGCATAAGCCGACGTCAACGCAACTGAAGTCTGGCTTGCTGACAAGCTATGCTTTTAGATGACGACTGTCATTCCATTGACAGTGTCGAGGTAGGTTCTATTAACGAAGTTATACGTCAACCACTTGAGGGTTGACGAATGCATCTGGTCAACAACATGAAGGAAATCGACGATGACTAAATTGAAACTTCTCGCCATTGCTACAATCATGTCGGCGGTGATCGCGACTCCAGGAATTGCGCAGCAAGCCGTCCAAGAACCTGGCGCGCAGGCGTTTTACCAGAGCTTAGGCGTTGGATCCCGCGACGGGTCAGCGATCGCCGCGGCAGGGGCTCACAGCGATGCGTTCGCGAGCGAGCCCCTGACGCGCATAGCCCCGAGGCATCAATCCCGCCCTCACAAGCTGTGACAGAGCAGCAAATGGATCGGTTGAGTCCAAAACCTGAAAGGCGGCCTAATGGGCCGCCTTTATCCACGGGGGCATATAGCTCAGGGCTTCAGGAAGTGTTTTCGCTGTCCCGCACGCTTTCAGTGGTCGGCGACCACTGGAGCCTGCAGATTCTGACGTTAAGCTTCATGCGATTCTCGCGGTTCGGCGATCTAAAATCCGCGCTCGGAATCAACTCTCCGATGCTGGCCGCGCGGCTAAAGCAGCTTATTCGGCACGGTGTCGTTGAAAGGGCTCCTGGCCGAACCGCGCCCAAGTCGTACGAGTATGTTTTGACCCAGAAGGGGCGCGATCTTTACCCGATTGTGATGGCCATGGTGCGCTGGGCCGACACACATATGGACGACGAGTGCGGTCCGCCTTCTTCGCGGGCATAGCGCCCCGGCAAGCTTGGAGGCGATACCGGAGTATTGTGCTTCGAGTACAACGCCCTTCCGTCCGTAAGCCGCATATGCTTCGAGGGCCCGACGGGGGAGCGGTCTCCTATCTTCACATTGTTCCCGCTACTGATTTCGAATTGCTTGCGCGAACGTCAGATGTCGGCGGCTAATTTCAAAGCAGCTTTTTCTAAGCGGGCCTTCAGCGATGCGATTTGGTCAGCAATTTCCTTGAGGGTTCGATCGTTGAAGTCGGCGAAAATGAACTTGTCGAGGAGTTCCTGTCGTGAAGAGAGATTTGCGATCTGTTTGCGGGCCTTGTCGGACAGGGACATCAGTACGATTCGCCCGTCATCGCTAGAAGTCGCTCGCCGCACGAAGCCGCTATTTTCAAGCATCTTCGTTTGAGTTGTGACAAATGGCTGTTGGACATGAAGCATGGTCACCAGGTCTTTCACCGGAACTCCTTGACCTCGATCCAAGGCCGCTAACGCCGTCAGGATCGTCCATTGTGGCCCGCTTATTCCGAGCGTTTGGGCCCAACTGTGACGCATTTCGTCCAGGTGACCGTTGATTGCGGTGATGTCCCAGAGCAGTTTTCGTACGATTTCCTGATTCTTGCTGCTCCCGATGGCTCGGCGAGGCTTTTCGTCGCTCCCGACGGAGCCAGTGCGTTCGACAGCCCGTATTCGCCTGGCCATGCCTGCTCCAAAAATCGTTCGATCGCGTAATTAGATCAATTGATTGTCCTCAACAAGAGGGGAGATTTCTGTTGCAGGAAAAGCACATCTCCGATCAAATGTAGTTATATAAGTGACTTATATAATGTACAAATATCAATTAGACGTGCACTGTGCTGCGCGACGCTGGGTATTCCAGCCGTCTCGTCGATGGCAGTTCGTGCAAATCCGGGCGTGTGGTCCGATGTGTGGGAAGCCGTGAAGCGGTTTAGGGCGGGGTGATCGAACTCTGGGCTCGTTGCCTGGCGGATGTTGGATCCTTCCCAACAGAGCAACTTGGAGGTAGACATGAAGTTTATTAAGAACCTGACCCTCGGTTCAGCGGCGCTTCTTTTCGCCGTAGGTGGGGCACAGGCTGCCGATCTTCCCATCAAGGCCAAAGCGGTCGAGTACGTGAGGATCTGCTCCTTGTATGGTGCCGGTTTCTTCTACATTCCTGGCACCGATACTTGCATCAAGCTCGGTGGGTATCTGCGCGTCGACACCACGTTCAACGGCGGCATCCACGGTCAGCCGGCCTGGAACGGCGACCTCGGTCAGCAGAACCGCTATAGCGATTACTTCGCTTCCCGATCTCGTTTGGCGTTCGACATCGAGACGCGCACCGCGACTGAATACGGCGTCGTCCGCACCTTCGGTCAGGCCTACATACAGTTCGGCACCTTGGGGGGAAGCAGTTTCAACCCGAACAACCTTGCCACCAATCTCGGTAACAACGGGCAGTTGCTTGATACCGCCGGCGGGGGCGCAGCCGCGAACCAGTATCTCTTCCTCCAGTTCGCTGGTTTCACCTTCGGTAAGTCCGCGTCGGCCTATGCGACGCCCTGGCAGGGCTTCCCAGGCAACAACTCGTCGTACCTGCTCGGTGGTGAAGATACGGACACCGGCGTCAACAACATCCAGTACACCGCTCAGTTCGGCAACGGCGTGTCCGGCTCCGTCGGTCTCGACGATCCGGTCGTGTGGGACCGTACGGCAGTGTACAACCTGTCGACCGGCCTCAGTGCGGTCGGCGTGACAGGCAACGCTTACGATGGCGTGCATGCTCCCGACATCGTCGGCAACATCCGCGTCGATCAAGCCTGGGGTTTATTCCAGATATCGGCAGCAGCGCATGAAGTGGGCGGCTCCTACAACATCCTGACTGCCACGACCGCCGCTCCCACCGCGTTATCGGAAATCAGCGGTCATCCCGAGACAAAGTGGGGCGGTTCGGTGATGGCTGCCTTGAACATCAAGAACATCCCGACCGGCGCCGGCGACGACATCAAGGTCGACGCGAGTTACGCCAAGGGCGAAACCAAAAACGTGATCGCCTCGGCCTCGACTTCGCCAAGCTTCGCAATGTTCGGCAACACCAGCCGTGCCGGTGCCTATCAGAGCGTTGGCTTCGGCGCGACCACGGACGGCGTATATCTTCCAGCCTCCGCTGGCGGTACCGGCGATATCAAGCTGACGGAAGCTTATGGTGTTCGTGGTGCGTTCAACCACAACTGGAATCCCTACTGGTCGTCGAGCCTGTACGGCAGTTACTCCGCCGTGCGGTATAACGGCGCGGTCGGAGACCTAACAACCGCCAAGGGCCAGTACTGCGCAACTTATACGGCTGGCAAAGTTGTCAGCGCGGATTACACCTGCAACCCCGACTACAACGTGTCGCAGCTTGGCGTAGTCACCCGCTGGACTCCCGTTAAGAATCTGACCTTCTCGGGAGAGGTCCAGTGGTTCCACCTCGACCAGAAGTTCACCGGGACTGCAGTTTTGGCTCCGTCTGCTCCGAAGCCGGCAACGGTCTACGAGTTCAAGAATCAGGATACCGTTTTTCTGCAGGTTCGCGCCCAGCGTAATTTTTGATCGCGATTATCTGAACCTCAAACCGAGCTAACCAAGGTCGCGACCGACTCTGCACATGTCGCGATAAAGTCCACAACGTTAACCAAGGAGGTGACACTCAGCATCTTCAAGATTAATACCTCCAAAACCTCCGGCAATGCCCTGCCGGAGGTTTTACTTTGGCTTAATTGCAAGCACTGCCCCCAAACTTCCGTTCGTGAGAATGATGCGAAAATCGCGCGGATGATAAATGAAGGCCGGGCCAGACTTGCCTTGAACGAGCGGCCGGCGAGACTGACGACAGGTGGGGAAAAGATAACCCTATTTCATCTCGAAGCGGCGCCTCGCGAAGCTGATCCTTTGGCAACCGCCACGCGGGGCTCGGCGGGCGCGTTGTGGTGCAGCTGCGATTTAATGCCGAGGTGGCCGAGCAGATCGGCATCACGAGCGGTCTGCGGGTTCCCGGTGGTCAGCAGCACGTCTCCGATGAAAATGGAATTGGCTCCAGCCACGAAGCACAGCGCTTGCAATTCGTCCGTCATGTATTGTCGGCCGGCTGACAGCCGCAGGACGCTCTTCGGCATCATGATCCGTGCCACGGCGATCATTCGCACTAGTGCGATCGGATCGGGGCGTAGAGCAGTGTCGTTGACCGGAACACCCCTGACTTCATTCCACATATTGATGGGAACGCTCTCGGGATGAACGGCTAGACTCGCGAGCAGCATCAGCATGCCGAGGCGGTCACCGACCTCCTCTTCCATTCCAATGATGCCACCGCAGCAAAGACTTCGCGAAGTGGCCGACGTTCCACAAGCGCCGGCGCAAGGAGAGCTTCCGCTATCCCGACCCCAAGCAGATCAAGATCGAGCCGGACCGCATCTTCCTGCCGAAGGCCGGCTGGGTGCGGACGGTCGTCCATCGGCCGGTCGCCGGCAAGATCCGGAACGTGACCGTGTCGACGCTTGCCGGTGACTGGTTCGTGTCGGTGCAGACGGAGTTGGAGGCGGCGATTCCGGTCAACCGCGGCTCCGCGGTCGGGATCGACCTCGGAAGCGCCCAGCCGATCGACGGGACGGTGTTCGGAATCCCCCGCGCGACGCCCGCCGAGCGCCGGCGGCTGGAGGACGCCCACCGGACCATCCATCGCCGGAAGAAAGGATCGAAGAACCGAGAAAAGGCGAAATTCAGACTGGTCTGGTTGCAGGCCAAACAGGCCTGTCGCAGGAGGGACGCGACGCACAAGGCAACCACGACCATCGCCAAGAACCACGGCGTGGTCGTCATCGAGGACCTGAAGGTCAAGCAGATGACGAAGACCGGCCGCGGCACGGTCGAGGCTCCAGGAACGCTGGTCCAGAAACGGGCAAACGAGAACCGGGCACTGCTCAAGATCGCGCCGCGGACGATCCGAACCATGCTCGAGTACAAGTGCCAGTGGTACGGATCGACGCTCGTCGTCGTCGATCCGGCGCACACGTCGGAGACCTGCAGCGCCTGCGGCGCCGTCGATGCGGAAAGCCGCATCGCCAGGGCCCGCTTCGTGTGCACGACGTGCGGAGGCGACTTCGACGCCGACATCAACGCGGCGAGGAACATCCTCGTCCTAGGAACCAGCCCAACCGGAGGACCTCCGGGGATGGCCTGCGGATCGAGCCAGACTATCGGCCGGAAGCAGGAAGAAGACTCCCGCGAGGGATGAAGCTCGGCCCTTCAGGGCCGAGAGTAGTCACCCAAGACATATTCTGCGACATCATCAAGGTGAGGCGTATCTCAAGAGGAGTTATCGTCCGCCACACGGGACTTGAAGCGCTTGGCTTCGTCGAGAAGCCAGTTGCGGAATGCTTTGACTTTGGGCAATCGTTCTGAGTGCCGCGGATAAACCAAAAAATATGAATAATCCGGCACGGCCTCCAGATCGAATAGTCTGATCAGCCGACCGGATTCAATGTCCTCTGCGACAAGAGAGGACCTGGCCAGTGCAACCCCGCGACCAGCGGCCGCCGCCTGGAGCAACAGGTCCGCGTCGCTGAACGACGTGCCTTTGACGGGATGATTTGTCGGTAGGCGAGCAACTCTGAACCACATGGACCACGGGAGCCGCTCGTCTTGAAGCAGCGGCAAATTCAGAAGATCCTCGTAGTTACGAGGCAGTTTGCCATCGTTGAACAAGGGACTCGCGACTGGAAACAGCCTTTCGTCAAATAACTTGATCGCCTGCAATCCCGGCCATATCCCGCCGCCAAATCTGATCGCGATATCGACCTCGTCCGATTCGAAGCCGACCAGGTACGGATCAGCATTGATTTTGATCTGAATGTCCGGAAATTGACTACTGAAGGC
>Ga0207153_1045_pt1 | contig 27048 bp, 22 predicted proteins | sample Alteio_BWMinHeat_27_FD_153580 | JGI IMG/M metagenome (GOLD analysis project Ga0207153, IMG submission 153580) | Enriched cells from forest soil in Barre Woods Harvard Forest LTER site, Petersham, Massachusetts, United States -... | ecosystem: Environmental > Terrestrial > Soil > Temperate forest >...
GTTGACGAAGTAAATGCAAATCTTGTGAAAAAAGGAATAGAAGACGCGATGCAGGGCAAAGCTACCGGCACGCTTACGGACCAACAGGTTCAAATGACCATCCAACAAAGGTTAAAAATGGCATCGGATAGTAAACTCAATGCAGAAAAAGCCAAAGGCGCTGCTTTCCTTGCTGCTAATGGAAAACGTGCAGGCGTTACCACATTACCTGATGGTGTGCAATATGAAATACTTACTAAATCAGATTCTATCGCTTCACCAACAGAGAAAGATACGGTAGTAGCCAACTACGTAGGTATGTTGATGGATGGAACTGAATTTGATAATTCTTATAAGAGAAACAAACCGATCACAATTGGAGTTACCAGTGTTATCAGGGGCTGGACAGAGATCCTTCAAAAAATGCATGTAGGAGATAAATACAAAGTATATATCCCAAGTGATATGGCTTATGGGGACAGAGGTGCGGGCAATGGTGCGATACCGGGTGGTGCAACATTGATCTTCGAGATCGACCTGATACAAATAATACCTGCGGCCACAACAACACCGTCAAAATAATATGATTACAACAGACCTGAGTTATCCCATTGGAAAAGTTTCCGACCAGTTATTTACCGGTAAGGGACCTTACGATGATAAATTAAAAACTGCTGCACTGCGGAAGATAGAATTGCTTCCGCAGTTGCTGGAGTTTGCCATACTTAACCTGGATGAAGCGCAGCTGAATACTCCTTATCGTCCGGATGGCTGGACAGTAAAGCAGGTAGTGCACCATGTGGCAGACAGCCATATGAACGCGTTCATACGTTTTAAACTGGGATTGACAGAAGACAATCCCACCATTAAACCTTATGACCAGGATGCATGGGTTAAGACAAAAGATGTTTCCAATATACCTATCAATGTTTCACTGACCTTATTGCATTCGCTGCATATACGTTTATACACTTTGCTGAATCATATAAAAAGCGAAGATTGGCAACGAACCATTTTTCATCCCGAGCAGCAAAAAGAATTAAGCTTATGGAGTTTGCTTGCGATCTATTCATGGCATGGCGAACACCATGCTGCGCATATCACACAGTTGCGTAAAAGAATGAACTGGTAATGGATAATAATCACCCGTCATCAATGGAATGGAAGTTGCTTTCTTCCGAATATATTTCGCGGCATAAATATTTTAATGCCCGCCGGGATCGTTGTGAGATGCCCGATGGCAAGGTCGTTGATCCTTATTTTGTAGTGGAAATACCGCCTTCTTCCTGTGCATTGGCGATAACCGAAGATGAAAAAGTATTGATGGTACGGCAATATCGTCATCCTATCGCTCAAACTATTTTAGAGCTCCCCGGTGGTTTTGTTGATGAAGCGGAAGATCCCGGTATAGCAGTGCTGAGAGAATTGCTGGAAGAAACAGGATATGAATTTCCTTCTTTTAAATATTTAGGTAAGGTTGCTGCAAATCCCGGTGTATTGAGCGGGTTCACGCATTTGTTCCTTGCAACGGGTGGAAAGAAAGTATCTGCACAACACCTGGATGATAATGAACAGATCGAGATCGTTTTAGTTCCGCTTGAACAGGTGCGGGAAATGCTGAACAATAATGAGATCGTACAAAGCCTACATGTATCCTGTTTATTCTATGCATTTCGCGAACTGGATAAAACAGAACACGAAAGCCTTTAATAATTTACTTCACCAACCAGGAAAACGCTTCCGCAAACAATAATAAGATCGTCTTTAGCTGCATGGGACTTCGCAGTATCAATAGCCCTATTTACATTATCAAATACATCACCCTTTAAACCAATAGCATTGGCTTTCGCTTGCAGATCCTTATTGGGTAAGGCTCTTGGTATATGTGCATTGGTGAAGTAATAATAGCCATCTTTCGGTAATAGCTGTAATGCTTTATCAACATCTTTATCTTTCACAAATCCTATTACAAAATGCAATTTTGAATGTTGGATATTGGATTTTGTGATTTGATTTATTATTTGTTTTATTCCATCCTCATTATGCGCCACATCCAATACAACGGTTGGGTGCTCGCTTATAATATCCCATCTTCCGCGAAGACCGGTTAGTTTTTTTACATTCGCCAGTGCAAATTTTTCTGCTTCATTGCTGATCTTGAATCCCAGTTCATACAGTATACTTTCTGCACACAGTACTGTTCGCAGGTTCTTTACCTGGTATAATCCATTTAGATCAAGTGTGAATGATTCTTTATTCTTATCGCTATTGTTTTCTACATCGAGCGTTAATTTATATTGTTCGCTTTTGATATTGCTGATCGAATAGATATCCTGTGCAAAATAGATGGAAGCATTTTCTTTAGCGGCTTTGTTGATGAATACGGGTTTTGTTTCATCCATGTATTCACCGATCACAACAGGAATGCCCGGTTTAATAATGCCTGCTTTTTCTGTAGCAATAGCTTCCAGTGTATTGCCCAATATATTCATATGGTCGTACCCGATATTGGTTATAACGGAAAGGATAGGAGTGATGATATTGGTGCTGTCGAGTCTTCCGCCGAGTCCAGTTTCAATGATGGCAATATCAATCTTTTCTTTTTCAAAATAACTGAATGCCATTGCAACGGTCAATTCAAAAAACGAAGGTTGAATTTCGTCGCAAAGTGGTTTTGTTTGCTGCGCGAATTCAATAACAAAATCCTGGCTGATCATTTCCCCATTCACTTTTATTCGTTCCCCAAAATCTTTTAAATGCGGCGAAGTATATAAGCCTGTTCTATAACCTGCCTGTTGTAATATAGCTGCCAACATATGACTGGTAGAGCCTTTGCCGTTAGTGCCGGCTATATGGATCGATTTGAAATTATTCTGCGGATTGCCTATTGCATTGCAAAGCGCAATGGTATTGTGGAGGTCTTCTTTATAAGCAGCGCTTCCTATCTGGCTGAACACCGGTAAACGTGCATAGAGATCTTCCAGTGTTTGTTGGTAAGTCATGGTGCAAAGATAATGAGGATGTGCAGATATGCAGATATGCAAATGTGCGGATGCCTGGCAGAAAAATAATTGTAAGATGCTTATCTCACCGTGAAGTTGAACTGTACCGTAACATTCGATTCGTGATCTGCAGGATTGAATTTCATATGATGCAGGTATTCGCTGATAGCAGAAGCATAAGCACGGCTTCGTGAAGTAGAGTTCTTATCGAAATCAACAAAAGATCCTGTGCCATCTTCCGATACTTTTATGATAGCGTAGATCGTTGCTTTATCAAGGTCGCCGGGGAATGTGTAGGAGTTAGGAATAATTCTTCTGTCGCCATTTGTTACCAATGGACCGCCGCCAATTCTGCCGGTCGCATCTTTACCATAACTGTCAGGGTTACCTGTTTCAGTTCCTGCATCGCCGGTAACGCCGGGTTTATTACCCTGGTAATGAAAGCCATTGTCTTTATCCGCATTGTTACCGCTTTTACTTTTAGCAGGACCGTTATAAGTTATTAATGGCTTTTGCGGTTTGGGTGTAAGGATCGCCTGTTTATCTGGTTTTGGTTTTTTGGCAGCAGGCTTTATTATATCCGTTGGCTTATTGGTTTTCTTTTCAACTTTATCTACTGCAGCAGCATCTTTATCTGCATTGTCATCGGGTGTAGGTTGATTGGCCTCATCATGGTTCTTAACAGCAACATCCTGTTGTTTGGTAGCTTCTTTTGCAGGAGACATCTCACCTTTTATCAACGGTTGTGTTTCGCCAAAACCTTCATGATCATTGCCCAGGTTTATTTCGATAAGATCTTCCGGCATATGCGGAGGCGCCACCTGTCCTGCCTGCCATTTTATAATGAAGAACAGCAATAATAAGATGGCGCAAACGATCACTGTATAGGTGAACGCTTTCCGGTTCTTTTCTGCTTCAAATGTGGCTGATTGCATGGCTGGTAGATAGTGCGTAACAAAGATATTCGATTCGCGCTGAAAAAGAAGGGGTAGTTTATGTAAGAGGTAATTATTTTAACAAAGGTTTGATAGCAGCTGCTTACTTATTATAGTTTCTTTCACCGAATAACAAACTACCAATACGAACCATCGTGCTTCCTTCTTCCAATGCGATCTTGTAATCGCCGCTCATACCCATGGATAGAATTTTGAATTTTGGATTTTGGATTTTGGATTTTTCGAATAGCTCATGTAACGAACTAAATTCTGTTCTTACAATAGTGGTATCATTTGAATTAGATGCCATCCCCATCAGGCCTTTTACATTTACATTCTTTAATTCGTGTAATTCGTTTTTTAATTCGTGTAATTCCTTTTCATCCAACCCGAATTTTGTTTCTTCTTTGGCGATATGCACCTGCAGTAAGCAATCAATGATACGGTTATTCTTCGCCGCCTGTTTATTGATCTCTTTTAATAAACCGATACTATCAACTCCGTGTATCAAATAAATAAATGGTGCGATGTATTTTACTTTATTGCTTTGTAAATGGCCGATAAAATGCCAACGGATATCTTTAGGAAGCAATGCTTCTTTATCTGCTAATTCCTGTACATAGTTCTCGCCAAAATCACGTTGACCAAGATCGTAGAGGACTTGTATATCTTCCGCAGACTTTGTCTTGGAAACTGCTACCAGCGTAGCTTTTCCATTTAACTCTTCCAGTATCTCTTGATATTTTTCTTTATTAACGCTCATTGTGCCTTATTGGATTTTGGACATTGGATTTTCTTGCCCTTTGTTCCTGCCTTCTTGTATCTTATTACTTTAATATTGCCCTGCTTATCACGATCCGCTGCACTTCACTCGTTCCTTCATAGATCTGTGTGATCTTCGCATCACGCATCAATCGTTCTACATGGTATTCTTTTACAAAACCATAGCCTCCGTGAATTTGTACTGCTTCTGTTGTTACCCACATTGCCGTTTCTGCAGCAAATACTTTTGCCATGGAACTGCTCAATGCATAATCCAGGTGTTTATCTTTTTCCCAGGCGGCTTTCATACATAGTAAACGGGCTGCTTCAATGCGGGTAGCCATATCAGCGAGTTTGAATTGTATGATCTGGTGATTCTTTATTTCTGTGCCGAATGTTTTACGCACTTTGCTATATGCCAATGCTCTTTCATAAGCGCCGCTCGCAATGCCCAATGCCTGTGATGCAATGCCGATGCGGCCGCCGGCCAATGTCTTCATCGCAAAGGTGAATCCAAAACCATCTTCACCGATCCTGTTTGCTTTGGGGATTTTTACATCGGTAAAGGTGATGCTGTCAGTATCGCTGCCTCGGATACCTAATTTATTTTCTTTAGCGCCCACTGTTACGCCCGGCCATTTTTTTTCAACGATAAAGGTATTGATACCATGACTACCCTTGCTTACATCTGTTTGCGCCATCACTAAATAAATATTAGCTGTGCTGCCGTTTGTGATCCAGTTCTTGGTGCCGTTCAATAAATAGTGATCGCCTTTATCTTCGGCGGTAGTATGTTGCGAAGAGGCGTCGCTTCCCGCTTCCGGCTCACTTAATAAAAAAGCGCCGATATGCAATTCTCCGTCTTTGGTACCGTGTGCAAGGTCATGGAGGTATTGTTTTTTTTGTTCTTCTGTTCCGTATTCCTGCAAACCATAACACACGAGGCTGTTGTTGACGCTCATGCATACACTGGTGCTGGCATCTATCTTGCTTATTTCTTCCATCGCCAGTACATAGCTGATAGTGTCCATACCACTGCCGCCATATTCCGGTTTTACCATCATGCCCATAAAACCAAGTTCTGCCAGTTTTTTAATTTGTTCGTAAGGGAATTTTTGCAATTCATCGCGCTCAATAACACCCGGCAGGCATTCATTCACGGCAAAATCGCGTGCTGCTTTCTGTATCATTAATTGTTCTTCTGAGAGCCGGAATTGCATATGGCTGGGTTTTGTTAGTAAAGATAACTTTGTTTGCTAAAATTATTTATTATTGTATTGACTAATTGAATACGGATATGAAAGAGAACACTATTTATATCGGCAAAATTGAAATCGATTTTTTGCTGGAAGCAAAAGACACCAACGGGCAAATGGCAATGTTTGAATTTGCCGTTCCGGTAGGAGCGAAAGTGCCGATACCGCATCATCACGAAGCTTATGATGAAATTGTATACGGGTTGGAAGGCGTTATTACATTTAATGTAAATGGCAATCCTATTGATGTTGCGGTAGGAGAGAGCCTGTTTATTCCACGTGGGGCCGTGCATGGATTTAATAATTTGCAACAAACAGATGCCAGGTCCTTGTGCGTGGTTACACCGGGATTGATCGGCCCGGATTTTTTTAAGGAAGTAGGTGCAATGGTAAATGCCGGAGGCCCGCCGGATATGAAAAAATTAAAAGCGATCTATAGTAAATGGGGATTGATACCGGCGATAGGCTAAAGACGTTTTCAAATACGGCTCCCTGATCTTACAATTATCTTTGATCCTTCTGCAAGCATCACGGAACAAGGGATTTCATTGGATAGGAATGAAAATGTATTACCATATACTTTTCCAAAATCTACATCAATTTTGTAATCTATCACTTTATGTACATTCCAGCGGGGATGCTCTACACCATATTCGGAGGTAAGTAATTTATTCACTCTCGTATATCCCCAGTAGTGTTCGGTAATAAAATCTTCTTCGCTATTGATGTTAACGGGAGTTTCTGATGCTTCTGCTTTGATCTTAAAACTGTTCCAGGTTTGTTTTTTCCATTTGTATTCCACTTCTATAAATGGTTCATTGGTGATCCAGCTGTGCGACATGGGCAGGGTCTCATATTTTTCTTTGTAGAGCGTATTGGCCACAAAGCTTAGCATTCGTTTAGGAACGATCTCTTTGATAAACGTTACGCCTCTTTTCCAAATGCCATTTTCCTTATACCGGACATAAAACCGCAGGTTGACCTCCTCAAAATTGCTATGGAGCGGTATTTTGATCGATCTTAACCGGGTATCTAAAAACATAAATCCCACTAAACTAACATAACATCTGTCTTCCCGGATATCAAGCTCTGTGTGATGTGGCAAAAATGGTTTGAGCAGATCAGCGTCAATTGAATAGTTGGCAATGGCTAATTTTCTCCATTCGGCTGTTAAGAATGCTGATTTGGCTGTCATATGAATAGATCCGTTCATTATAGTAAGGATTAAGCTAACCCTAAGGAATTTGCAACTTCCTTTGTAAGATCTTTACCTCCGCTTAAATTAATGTTTAAAGAGCCAATAGTATAGATCGGTCCCCACGGAATGCCCCACCAGCCCAGTACCAAGGAAATAAGCGTATAGCCGATACTATATTTTGCGGAAGATTCGTCCGCTTTAATAAAATAGATATCTGAGCCTCTTTTGAAACTCATAAAGATCACGGAGATACTGTATTGGAACATCACAAATTTTGCTCCGTTTTGTAATTCCGTTTTGATCTCTTCTACGGTAAGGCCCTCGATGTTTTTAACTTTTGCCATGGTGAATTTTTATAGGGTTATAAATTGTATAGCAACTATTAGTCGGCACCAGAAATAGTTTCAAAATGCAGTTTTTTCCCGTCAAAGCTAAAGACCCACCAAAAAGAATGCTCACATATTTCACTTGAATTTTCGGGTATGTCGTCTTCAGAAGTGTCTTTGCTTTTATAATCCGTATTTGACTTCCCGTTCATTGTTAGCGTTACGTCTTTTTTAATCACTTCTATTTGGTAGGAATAATAGCAAGGCTCGCTTTTACTATAGGCATCATACTGCAATGTGTCTTTGTGTAGCAAACTGTCGATCTTGATGTTTTGTAAAAGATTGTTTAACTGGTCAAGCCAGATACCGGGATAGATCTGTTTATAATGCTGCAGGAACATTGCTTTTGTTGTCTTATTGCCATTTTCCTTAAGCTGTTCATTGTATAATGAGTCGTATATATAAATGCCAAATGCCGAGTCTGAAAGAGGGAACTGAAATATGCCCGCAATATTTTCTTTGTCATTAGAAGCTATGATTTCCTTAAGTTTTTTTAATTCTTTAATTAAAAGGGGGCGTTCCGAAACAGTGCTATCTGTGTCACTTGCAGTTTTAATGGTGCCGGAATTGTTACATGCAGTTAACATTAAAACAACGGTCAAAAAGATGAGAGTGTGTCGCATAAGCTTTGAATAAAAATTGCTGATAACCACGCTGAATGAAATTATAAAAATTGAAGATAAGAACTACGGCTAAATCTATAACCTGCAATTCTGGCGAAATTATTGCTAACTAATTTAGTATTGTTGTATATTTGATGCCTCATGTACGCGATCGTAGATATTGAAACAACTGGCGGTTATGCTGCTGCCGGCGGAATAACAGAAATAGCTGTTATCATACATGATGGTACCAAAGTAGTAAAGCATTTTGAAACCCTGCTCAATCCGCAACAGATCATTCCCAGATACATTACTGCGTTGACCGGTATTGATAATTATATGGTACAGGATGCACCGGCATTTGAAGAGGTTGCGGCAACATTATTTGAGTTGTTGAATGATAAGATCTTTGTGGCGCATAATGTCAACTTTGATTATTCTTTTGTAAAACATAATCTTAAAAATGCGGGTTATGAGCTCACTGCAAAAAAATTATGTACAGTGCGTTTGGGAAGAAAGGTCTTTCCGGGATTGCCTTCTTATAGTTTGGGAAATCTTTGCCGGTCATTAAATATTAATATCGAGAACAGGCATCGTGCAGGTGGGGATGCAAAAGCTACGGCGGTGTTATTCGATCATTTATTGGCGAATGGAGCAGAAGAGCAGATAGGACTGATGTTGAAGAAAACTTCTTCAGAACAATGGCTGCCCTTGCATTTGGAGAAGAAAGATGTTCAACGCCTGCCCGTAACACCGGGCGTATATTACTTCCATGACAATAAGGATAAGATCGTTTATGTTGGTAAGGCCATTAATATACGTAAACGGGTAAGCAGTCATTTTACGGTGAATGATGCCGGGCGGAAGCGTCAGAATTTTGTACGCACCATTTATAAGATCACGCATAAAGAATGTGCCAATGAACTGGAAGCGATCGTATTGGAGAATATAGAGATAAGAAGATTATGGCCGCGTTACAATCAAAGTTTGAAAAAACCCATCCAGCGGTTTGGGTTATATATGTATGAAGACAATTATGGTTATTTGCGATTAGGTATTGATAAAAAGAAAAAGAACCTGCGATCGCTTTATACGTTCAATTTACTTACCGAAGGAATAACCATGCTCCGAAAGATGATCGAAGAATTTGAGCTGAATGAAAAACTATGTTTCCTGGATAAGACCTCGTTTACAAAAGATGATCGTAAAAAACTGGGAGAACCCGCTGCATATAATGTAAAGGTCAGCAATGCCATTGCAGCATTGGAAAAACAATTACCCACTTTTGCAGTGGTGGATGAAGGATCGAATGAAGAAGAGAAATTATGTTTATTGATCGAGCGAGGCAGCTTCTGGGGAATGGGACGTTTACCTGCTGCTGCAATCATTAATTCAAGCGAAGATTTAAAAGTTTTTTTGAATCCTTATTCAGATGATGATCATATCCGCAATACCATCTATGCATATATTGAAACACACCCGCACACAAAGATCAGTTTTGTATAAATAAAAAGAGGCTTCAACAGAAGCCTCTTTTTATTTTAAGACGGTATGTTTACTGTTTGTGTTTTTTAATATTGAAATTCTTTGAGATACCAAATGTTGCTCCTTGCCCGAATGTAAATGCGAATTGGTTAGCTGAGCTTGGAGGGTCTATACCCGGATTAGCAGGATTGTAAACAGTTCCAGTATAAGTTTTTGACTGATAAGAAATTCCGCCAAACGAAAAGTTCAATGCGAAACCGTTTTTAAGATTTACACCAATTGCCGGAAAAAGATCTGTACCAAAACCTGTATAAGTGCCCCCAACAGTCAAATAAGGAGTGCTTTTCCCCGACAGATAATTAAAATCAGCCTGGCCGTATATAGAGAAGATACTGCTGATAGAATAAGTATAACGAAGGAATGGCCCCGCATTAAAGAAACTTACTTTATTATAATTTCCACTTGGTGCAGGGTTGCCACTACTGGTAGCAGATTTTTCAACTTGTGTTCCACCAAAAGCAAAATTCAAACCTGCGGTCCATTTATCACTAAACTGATAACCAATACCGGGATTGATAGAATAGTTATTAGATTTTAATCCAAACGAATCCGTATTGGATGCAAAGTTTAAATTGCCATACACCAATAAAGAACCTTTTTGTGCATTGGAAGCTGTTGCAAATCCCATCACTATTAACATTACTAATACTAGTTTTTTCATAACACCTGTTGTTTTTAATTAAGATGAATCATTCAATTGCTGACGGTACTCCTATAAAAGAGTGTTTTAGGAAATGCAAAAGAACATAATTTCTTTCAGGAAAAATGTAAAACAAATCTTAAGAAACTAAATATCGATCAGGATATAAGGTTATCACGCAATATGGATATGAATTTATCGCGTTCAATCATCTGAGCACCAAGACTTTCAAGATGTTCTGTATATACCTGGCAATCAATTAACTCAACATGTTCTGTTTGCAATTGCTTAACAAAATTGATGAAAGCAAATTTGCTGGCATTGCTTTTTGTGCTGAACATGCTTTCACCAAAGAATATATTCCCCAATCTTATTCCGTACAAACCGCCTACTAATTCTTTTCCAATCCATGCTTCTGCGCTATGTGCAAAGCCCTGTTGATGTAACTGCGTATAAGCGTTAATGATATCCTTATTGATCCATGTACCGGCTTGTTCTTTTCGGGGCACTTTGCTACAATGGTGTATCACTTGCTCAAAAGCATTATTAATAGTGAAGCGGAATTGTCTTTCCCGGATGATCTTTTGCATACTCTTACTTACTTTTAGTTCGTTAGGGAATAATACAAAACGCGGATCGGGGCACCACCAGCAGATCGGTTCATTTTCACCATACCATGGAAAGATGCCGTTCTTATAAGCGAGTAATAAACGTTCAATACTCAGATCTCCACCCATTGCCAGCAGCCCGTTCTCATCGGCCATTGTTACCGGTGGGAAAACCAATTCTTTAGTGAGGATGAACATTTGCTATAAATAATTTTCAGTAAATTAGTTATTGAAAATACCCTAATCCGTACAGAAAATGAAAATAATGCAAAGCATCCAAAACCGGATCTATACGCTCCGTGGCGAAAGAGTAATGCTGGATTTTGACCTGGCGGCTCTTTATGAAGTTGAAACAAAAGTCCTGAACCAGGCCGTCAAGCGGAATATTAAACGATTTTCCAAAGATTTTATGTTCAGGCTTACTGTCGTTGTATGGGAATGGATGCGGTCACAAATTGTGACCGCATCAGAACATGCCGGTGACTTGAGGCCACAAATTGTGACCTCAAATCAGGATATGTCATCACAATTTGTGATGACATCGCAAAATAAGCGTAATACTGGTATTACTCCTTACGCCTTCACCGAACAAGCCGTAGCTATGCTAAGCAGCATCCTTAAAAGTGGTAAAGCCATTAATATGGATATCGCTATCATGCGGGCTTTTGTAGAAGTGAGAAAAGTATTGTTATTACAAACTGATCTAAAAGAGCAATTGAAAGAATTAAGGGAAAAATTAGGAGAACATGATATCCAGCTAAACCAGATCTATGATGCAATGGAAAACTTATTGGACGAAAAGGCTGTGCAACGAAAATGGGATGAAAGAGAGCGGATAGGGTTTAAAAAATGATCGTATTTGCAGTACAATACGCCTGTAATTTTTTTTGGATAGAATAATTAAGCCCTTATCTTTGCACTCCGTTTTTAAAAGGGAGTTTAGCTCAGTTGGTTTAGAGCATCTGCCTTACAAGCAGAGGGTCGGCGGTTCGACCCCGTCAACTCCCACAAAAGCCTCGCATTATGCGGGGCTTTCTTATTTTATATAGATCTGGCTCCGGGACTGGCAAATTTGCAAAATTCGTTATAACTTTACTCCCGAAATGAAGGGCCCTCAAACAAATACCAAATTCAACGAAGACCTTGATGTACTCACGGCATCAGAGGAGGTTTGCACACTCATTATCTGGAACGATGAGGTGAATTCCTTTCAATGGGTAATTGAAACCCTTATTGATATCTGCGGCCATTCCGAACAACAGGCCGAACAATGTGCCCTCATCATCCACCACAAAGGAAAATATGCCGTTAAAGAAGGTCCTTACGAGATCCTTAAACCAATGTGCGATGCTATCACCGAAAGAGGCATCGGCGCTACCATTGAAATGGTAACTGCATAATCTTATTTTCTTTTCATTCTCCTTTTTCTGTTTTCCGACATTAGTTATTGGTTTTGAAAAAATTAACAATCTTATATATTGTTAATATGAGAAATTAGTTATTGCTTTATATCGTCATATTACCAAACACCTCTCCTCAAAAATCAACACACTATGTACCCCCAAGGCCCTCGCCCAAAAAAGTTCAGTGCAACTTTTTTCCTGGCAATGCTATGTACCGCAACAATCCTTTTCTCCTGTAAAGCAAAGAACAAATGGATCGATGTGGACCCTGCATTTAGTAAATACATTGATGCCTACACCACAGGTATCATTTCAAAAACTGCTGCTATCCGTATCGTGCTCACCGATGAGGTTGCTACCGCGCATGTAACAGGCGAAGTAGCAGATGAATCGTTGTTCGATCTTTCTCCATCCGTAAAAGGCAAAGCTATTTGGGTGGATGCCAAAACAATTGAATTTAAACCTGACCAGGATCTTGATCCGGATCAATTGTACCAGGTATGTTTTAATTTAGGCAAGGTTGCCAACGTACCATCAGCATTTAAAAGTTTTGAATTCAGCGTTCAAACATTAAAACCTTCTTTTCGTGTCAATCAATTCGGATTAAGAAGTGCAGGTGCAAAAAATACCATGCTGTTCCTGGGAAGTATCGAAACGGCGGATATTGAAACATCGGACAATGTTGAAAAATTATTAACTGCTACGCAGGAGGGCAAACGATTAAAAATAAACTGGCAACATAATGCAACCACGAAAGAACATAATTTCATTGTAGAAGATATCGTGCGGGGTACTGCCGCTTCTGCGGTAGAATTGAAATGGGATGGAAAGCCCATCCACTCGGATGTTACGGGTGATGATGAAGTACAGGTACCTGCCGTTGGTGATTTTAAAGTATTGAATATAATGTCGGTCAATACCGATGAACAATATGCATCGGTGCAGTTCAGCGATCCGTTGGCCGTGGGACAAGATTTAGCAGGACTTGTTACCGTCGCCAATTATTCAACAGGCGTTACGTACACGATCAATGGAAGTGAACTAAAAGTTTACTTAGGTGAAAAGCTCGATGGTAATTATATCGTTAATGTAAATCCCGGTATAAGAAATACATGGGGCGATACATTACAAAAAGGATTCTCCGGAAATGTTTCTTTCGAGAACAGGATGCCTTCCGTTTCAATAGAAGGGAAAGGAAATATACTTCCGAACGCAGGTAAATTGGTGCTGCCTTTTTATGCAACCAATCTAAGCGCAGTAGATGTAAGTATCATTAAAATATATGAAAGCGACATTCCTCAGTTCTTACAAAAGAACGGATTGGATGGTGATGAAGACCTGCGTCGTGTTGCTACTCCTATTGTAGAAAAAACAGTACGACTGGATGATGATAAAACAGTTGACCTGCATCATACCCAACATTTTTCATTGGACATAGATAAGTTCATTAAAACAGAACCGGGCGCTATTTATCATGTAACGATCGGCTTCCGGCCACAATACTCTTTATATAAATGCAGTGCAGCGGATCTTGAAAAGAACGGTGATCAATCTGGTAATTCAGATGAGGAATATAATAATGATGATGAATCATCTGATCAGGCTGATGTGGATGGGCAGCAGGATTTCTGGACGAGGTATGATGAATATTATCCTTTCGGATATAACTGGGATGATGAGCAAAACCCTTGTTCTAACTCATATTATAGTAAGGATCGCTGGGCCACACGCAATATCATTGCTTCCAATATCGGTATCATCGCAAAGCGTGCGAATAATAATACGATGACGGTTGCAATTGCAAACCTGCTTACCACAGAACCAATGTCGGGCGTAGAACTTGATCTGATGGATTACCAGGAACAACTCATCACTAAAGTAAAAACGGATGATGATGGTATAGCCAATTTTGAATATACCCGCAAACCTTATCTCCTCATTGCTAAAAAAGGAACAGAAAGAGGCTATTTAAAACTGGATGATGAAAGCACTTTGTCGTTAAGCCAGTTTGATGTTTCCGGTACAGCTATCACCAATGGTATCAAAGGATTCATATATGGAGAACGTGGCGTATGGCGCCCGGGCGATACCATGTATATCAATTGTATCGTACAGGATAAAGATAATAAGCTGCCTGCGGGGCATCCTGTTGAGTTTAGTTTATATAATCCATCCGGGCAATTGTATAAGCATATTGTACAACCCAATGCTGATGCAGGTTTCAATCTTTTTAAAGTGAGCACAGATCAATCTTCACCAACAGGCGACTGGCAGGTGAAAGTAAAAGTAGGCGGCGCCATTTTTACAAAAGACATTAAGGTGGAAACGATCATGCCTAATAAGTTAAAGATGCAATTGACCTTTGGTAAAGATTCGGTGCTGGGTAAAGGCAATACATCGGATGGCTTACTTTCTTCACAATGGTTATTTGGAGCGCCTGCCAAACAATTGAAAGCAAAGATCGACGTGTCGGTCTACGCTTCCACAACAAGCTTCAGTAAATTCAAAGATTATAGTTTCGATAATCCCGTTTCAGATTTTTCTGCGCAGGATAAAACCATTTTTGACGGCACATTGGATGATAAGGGGAATGCTGCAGTTAAACCCGATTTTGAAATTGGTGACAATGCCCCGGGTATGTTAAGAGCAAATATGCTGATGAAAGTTTTTGAACCCGGTGGTGCGTTTAGCGTAGACGATGTTTCATTCCCGTATAGTCCGTATGATAGTTATGCAGGTGTAAAACTTCCGGATGGAGATAACGGTTGGGGTTACCTGCTTACGGGCCAATCGCATGTTGCGCAGATCGTGAACGTTGACAGTAAGGGTAACCTGTTACAAGGCAATACCGATGTAGAAGTCCAGTTCTATAAGGTACAATGGCGCTGGTGGTGGGATAATAGCGGGCAGGACCTTAGCAATTTCACGCAGGATCAATACAATAAACTGATCACCACAGAAACGGTGCATTTAGTGAATGGTGTGGGTAAATGGAATTTTGGCGCACCAGTTGATCAGTGGGGAAGATATTTGATATTGGTAAAAGATCTTAAAAGCGGCCATACAACCGGTCAAATGACCTATTTAGATGATGCGGGTTGGATGAGCAGGCAAACTACAGATGATCCTACTTCTGCTTCCATGTTATCTTTTAGCGCTGATAAGAAAACCTATGAAGTGGGTGATGCCGTTACATTGACCATTCCAAGTAGTAAAGGTGGAAGGGCATTGATCAATATCGAATCAGGAACGAAGGTATTGAAATCATTCTGGGCAGAAACAGAACAAGGACAAACAGTGGTTAAATTTGATGCGGATAAAACGATGTCCCCGAATGTGTATGTGAACGTAACGCTTTTGCAACCGCAGGCAAAATCGAATGATCTTCCGATAAGGATGTATGGTGTGATACCGATCTTCGTGGAAGATAAGAGTACGATCCTCAAGCCGGTTATTACCATGCCGGATGTTATCCGCCCCGAAGAGCGATCATCCGTTACCGTTAGTGAGGCAAGCGGAAGAAGCATGACCTATAATATTGCTATCGTGGATGAAGGCTTGCTTAGCCTTACTCATTTTAAAACACCCGATCCGCACAGTGCCTTCTACGCCCGCGAAGCGTTGGGTGTGATGGATTGGGATATGTATGATTATGTTATCGGGGCATGGAGCGGGGGTATTGTGCAGGCATTAACCCTTGGTGGAGATGGATCCGACGATGAGCCGGTAACACAAAAACATGCCAATCGTTTTAAACCGGTAGTACTTTATTTCGGCCCTTTCCATTTGAACCAGGGAGAACATCAAACGCAGAATTTTACCTTGCCGCCCTATATCGGAGCGGTACGGACAATGGTTATCGCTGCGGATGACGGCAGTTATGGTAATGCAGAAAAAGAAGTACAGGTTAAAAAACCATTGATGATATTGGCAACATTGCCACGTGTATTGGGTCCCGAAGAAGCGATCAAAGTGCCCGTTACCGTATTTGTTGCTGAAAATTATATTAAGAACGTAAATGTAAGCTTACAGGCAAATCCTTATTTCGATATTGTTGGTCCTTCTACGCAAACGATCAGCTTTGCATCGGCGGGAGAACAGTTGGTTTATTTTAATGTAAAAGTAAAATCGAATGTCGGTATCGGTGATGTGAAAGTAACTGCCACCGGTGGAAAAGAAACTGCATCTACAGAGATACAGCTGGATATTCGCAACCCAAATCCACCGGTAACATCAGTAAGCGAAAAAGACCTGTTGGCTAACCAGCAATGGAAAACAACGGTAACGCCTATTGGTAGTCCGGCTACTTCAAAAGCAGTGATAGAAATATCAAGCGTACCACCGATGAACCTGGAAAAACGATTGAACTACCTGATCGAATATCCATATGGTTGTATCGAGCAAACTACCTCTGCGGTATTCCCTCAATTGGTATTGAATCAATTAACGGACCTGGATGATTATAGAAAAGCAGCAATCGATCAGAATGTGCGGGCGGGGATTAATAAGTTGCAGGATTTTCAACGTCCCGATGGCGGCTTTAGTTATTGGCCCGGCGGACCGGAAAGCGATGAGTGGGGAACCAATTATGCCGGCAATTTCTTACTGGAAGCACGTGACAGAGGCTATACTGTAAGTGAAACCATGTTACAACAATGGCGCGCATTTGAAAAGAACAAAGCGAATGAATGGATACCGCAATCCAGCGATTTTTATGGTGGCGATCTTACAGAAGCGTATCGTTTGTATTTGCTTGCATTGGATAAAGCTCCTGAAATAGGAGCGATGAACCGCTTAAAAGAATTTACCTATATCTCACCGGAAGCCAAATGGCGCTTAGCTGCTGCATATAAATTGATCGGGCAGGATAATGTTGCATTGTCGCTGATCAATGGATTGTCTACCACATTCCCTGTTCGTTATAATCCGGGCTTTACCTACGGTTCTGACGTACGTGATGAAGCAATGGTACTGGAAACACTAACGTTAATGGGCCTTAGAGATAGGGCAGCAACGGTGCTTTCAGATGTTGCCTCCAAATTATCGCGGGATGATTGGTACAGTACGCAAACCACTGCTTATTCGCTCATCGCTATTGCAAAATACTGTGGCAAAAATCCATCCGGTGCCAAGATCATTGCCAATATCAATGTAAATGGTAAGTCAACCGATATCAATTCATCTTCTTATGTAACACAGGTAAAACTGGATATTACAAAAGGGAATGATAATGTTGTAGTAACTGATAAAGGCAATAACTTATTATATGTGCGGGTTATTTCACAAGGGGAACCATTGGCCAATGATAATCTTAAAGTGGCAAATGATCCGGGCGTACTTGGGTTGAACGTGAGTTACCTCACACAGGAACATAAACCTATTGATGTTTCTAAATTGATACAGGGTACTGATTTTGTAGCGAAGGTCGCTATAATAAACCCGGGTAAACGCGGCTATTACAGCCAGATGGCACTCTCACAGATATTCCCGAGTGGTTGGGAAATACTGAATACGAGGATGCAAAGTGATGATGACAATGATAACGAAGGAAGCTTTGCATCTTCCCCGTTTGATTACCAGGATATACGTGATGACAGGGTGTACACTTATTTCAATATCGCCGAAAAGGATACACTTACTTATTATGTACACCTGAACGCAGCCTATCTTGGTAAATATTTTTTACCGGGTACTTTCTGCGGAGCAATGTATGATAATACCATTAATGCAGGAGTGAACGGCAAATGGATAGAAGTGGTGAATCAATAAAATCAGCTTCGTGCTAAATCGCATCCGTAACTTAAAACGCAGAACAAAGATCATATTGGTGTCGCTTATAGCGATACTGATATGGTTTTGGTTTTGTCTTCCTGCAAAGTTATTCAATGCACCTACCAGCTTTATTTTAGAAGACAGGAATGGAAAGCTGTTGGATGCTTCTATCGCGGCTGACGGACAATGGCGTTTTCCATATGATGACAGTGTGCCTGATAAATTTATTCAATGTATACTAACGTTTGAGGACAAACGCTTTTATCATCATATTGGAGTAGATCCGCTCGCATTCGGCAGGGCAGTATTAAAAAATATAAAAGGAAATGGACCAACGCAGGGTGGCAGCACTATTACCATGCAGGTGATCCGGTTAAGCCGAGATAAGCAGCAAAGGAATCTCTGGCAAAAGCTGATAGAAAGTGTAATGGCGGTGCGGTTAGAATGTTCCTATTCTAAAAAAGCCATCATGGCATTGTATGCATCCAACGCGCCGTTCGGAGGCAATGTTGTTGGATTGGATGCCGCGGCATGGCGGTATTACGGAACAAGTCCGTATAAATTGAGTTGGGGTGAAATGGCTGTCCTTGCTGTATTGCCCAATTCGCCGGCATTGGTAAATCCGGGGAAGAACAGGGATATCTTATTAAGAAAAAGAAATGAGCTGCTGGATAAATTAGCAGCAGCAGCAATAATAGACAGCACGACTGCTGCATTGGGAAAAACAGAGCCATTGCCGGGCGCACCTGTTCCATTGCCACAATATGCACCGCATTTATTACAGCGTTTTAAATCCGACCTGGCACAAACAGATCCCGGTGCAGCAACAAAGATCAAAACAACGGTCGACCTGGAGCTTCAGCAAAATGTCATCAATATTTTAGAACAGCATCATGCTACCTTAAAAGGAAATGGAATTAAAAATACCTGCGCATTGGTATTGGATGTGGAAACAGGAAATGTGTTGAGTTATGTTGGAAATATTTATGATCTCCAGGATACAAGTACCGAAAGTTATGTAGATATAATAAAGGCGCCGCGCAGTCCGGGTAGCACTTTAAAGCCCTTGCTGTATGCTGCTTCAATGAATGATGGTATGATCCTGCCCAATTCAATTCTTCCGGATATACCTACGCAGATCGGTGGTTATGTATTACAGAATTACGTTCTTGATTTTGATGGGGCTGTTCCGGCATCAAGGGCATTGTCGCGTTCGTTGAATGTACCCGCGGTAAAATTATTGCAACAGTACAGGGTACATCGTTTTTACGATCTTTTAAAAAGCGCCGGCATTACTACCTTGGATAAGCCTGCGGATACCTACGGCTTATCATTGATACTCGGTGGTTGTGATATTTCTATGTGGGATCTTGCAGGAGTATATGCGGGGTTGGCAAGAACATTGAATCACCAGGATCAAAATAACGGAAGAGCGGTGGCGAATGATTTTCATCCGCCGCAATACCAAATCAATAGCAATACAATCAGTTTGGATCAAACAGATTCTACCTTCAATTTTTTTGATGCACCTTCTGTATGGTTAACCTTCCAGGCAATGCAGGAAGTTAAACGGCCAAGTGATGAGGGTTTGTGGCAACAGTTCAATTCTTCTCAACAGATAGCATGGAAAACCGGTACCAGCTTTGGTTTTAGAGATGCATGGGCCATTGGTATCACACCAAAATATGTAGTGGCAGTTTGGGTGGGCAATGCAGCTGGAGAAGGAAGGCCGGGCATTGTTGGAGTACAGGCTGCTGCGCCGATCCTGTTTGATATCTTTCGCCAGTTGCCGGCTTCTGCCTGGTTTAAAATGCCTAAGAAATATTTTATACGCGTGCCGGTTTGCAGGCAAAGCGGTTATCGTGCAGGGGATGATTGCCCGGATGTAGATACGGTACTTGCACCGCCGAACGGTTATAAAGTTCCTTTATGCAGTTATCATAAGATCATTCATTTAGATCCTACCGGTAAATTCAGGGTGAATGGTAATTGCATGTCACCAAGTGTGATGGTTAGTAAGAGCTGGTATGAGTTAACACCCACTATGGAATTTTATTATAAAAAGAAAAACGCGGATTATCTGTCATTGCCTCCATTTAAAACAGGTTGTACAGATGATGAATCGGCAAAGGATATGGACATGATCTATCCGCAGAATAATGAAAAGATATATGTGCCGATCGAGATAAATGGTGAGCGTGGTAAAACAATATTTTCAGCAGCACACCGAAAAGCAAACGAAAAAATTTACTGGAGCCTTGATGATGAATATCTTGCGACCACTCAGCGTTTCCACCAGATAGCGATAAGCCCCTCACCGGGCATTCATATCATTACGATTGTAGATGAAGATGGGGAATCTATTTCCCATGAATTTGAGATCATGAACAAGGATAAATAGTTAACAACTGCCCGGTCTTTTTATGGAAATATTCCTAATTTAGTGTTTGAACATTTATAAGAATGCACAGAATCATACCTGCAGTTTTTGCTGTGATGCTTTTAACAGCTGTTGGATGTACAAAACAACCGGTTATAATCATTCCTGTAAACATAACCGGACAATGGCAATGGACGAGCACGCTTTTCGATCTGCCGTTGGGACCAACCAATCCTTCAACGCCATTGAATGGCGGGACTGTATGGTCGCTTACATTTTATAATGATAATACCTGGGGAAAACGGATCATCGGCATTTTGTCGGATACCGGCACTTATTCTTTGGGTCATAAAACTATTACTTCTTCCGGCACAACATACGATTATGATAGTGTTGCTTATTTTCATAGCAACACATTGACTCCGTTTAATGTGGACTATTATAAGATATACAATAACGATAGTCTTGTTTTCAGTACTTCTTTTATTGGTGCAGTTGGCGGTGATATAGTTTCTTTTGCTAGGCAATAGTGTCCTGTCTCCCTGTAATGTAGATCCGGCTTGCTTTTTCGCTGTATGACCATCTTTATTTATCTCCGCTTATATTTGTATATAAATCTAACTGTATGCGTACCAAGGCCTTCCTGTTTATTGTGTTTGTTTGCCTGTTCATTTCACTAAATGGATATAGTCAGAATAATGCCACTACCAACTACCCCGATTCGGGCATGAGCGTGGTAACCGATACAACCTTAAGCCAGAATGGCCAGTATATTTCCAAGATCCAGCAAATGTATTTTATACTGGGAAGAATAACCGGCGCCGCTGACCGCGCGATCGATACAAAAGATATGGAAGATAAGTTGCCTGATATCGATTCCAATCTTGCTATTATCAACGAAACGATCAACAAGCCTGATAAACGTATCAATATCCGTAACCTGCAATTGTTCCAGGTATTGATGGGGGATATGCTGGATGATATGCGCGACTGGCAATCAACTTTACAGGATTATAACAAGACATTGATCAATATGGAATCCGATGTGTCGGACATCTCCAAAGATTCGATCTTAAAGAAGAGTAAGTACGACAAGGAGATGGATTCTGTCTATGCAAAGCAGTTAAAAGAGATCAAACGGAGGCTTGCTATTGCTGATAGCACCACCTCCGCGTCGTTGGATAAAGTAGATAAATTACAAACCCAGATCGCGGATGGTTACATGACAGCGATCGACCTGCGCAAAAAGATCCGCCAAAAAATGTCGGGGCTTGTCGGAAAAATAATGAAGCCCGAATTTGCTTATCTCTGGCAAAATGATACAACTGAAGCAAACCTTAAGTTGTCGCAAATGGCGATACCGCGGGAACGAAAAATATTAAAATATTATTTTAAGAATAGTTGGGATGACCGGGCTGAAATGTTTGCGTTGTGGTGCGCTTTTTTTATCTGGGTATTGGTGAATTTTATAACGATAAATAAAAAGCAACAGGAACTTCCGCAAGCCGGGTTTAAAGTACATTTTCTAAAAACGGTATCTATTCTTTCAGGAGTAGTAGTGGTATTAACGCTTGCGCCGTTCTTTGACCTGCATCCGCCGGCGATCTATACGGATATGCTGCAATTCTGGCTGCTGCTGGCTTTGACCATCTTACTCTGGAACAGCTGGCCTAAAAAAATATTCTATCCATGGGTTGCTATTGTGGTATTGTTCTTCCTGTATTCTTTTGTACCCGTATTTATGAACGAGGTATTTGCACAACGTATGTTGTACCTGCTGCTGGATATTGCAACTATTATTGCAAGTATATTATTATACAGGCAGGTTAGTAAAAAATGGCCCATTGCATGGCTCATCAAAACAGTTATCATTATTGCGATCATAACAAACCTGCTGGGCATCCTCTGTAATTTATTCGGGCGTGTTACACTGTCGCAAATGTTAAGCAGTGCGGCAATATTTTCAGTAACGCAGATCATTGCTTTGTCGGTGTTCATGAAGATCATCTACGAGGCTATTTATCTGCAAACGGTTAAGATGCGTATACATGGTGGCGTTAGTTCTGATACGGAATTTGATACGGTGTCGAAAAGGTTAAAACCCGTATTAACCACACTTTGCCTGGTATTGTGGCTGATCGTTTTTACCACCAATATTAATTTATACGATACCGTTTTTACAGCTGTTGATCGTTTCCTTGAAAAGAAAAGAAGCATTGGGGATACAGGGTTTTCATATTCCAGTATTGTAGTGTTCTTCGTGATCATTTACGCGGCTAATTTCATTCAAAAGAATATTGGATATGTATGGGGCAGAACAAGCGATGAAGTTCCTTCAAAAAGAAGCAAAGCTGGCTCTCGCTTATTATTCATGCGGGTTATATTGCTTACGCTTGGTTTCTTATTAGCGGTAGCAGCATCCGGTTTACCGATCGATAAGATCACGATCATACTGGGTGCGTTAGGTGTTGGTATTGGTTTGGGTTTACAGGGTATTGTCAATAACCTGGTATCCGGGATCGCGTTGATATTTGAACGCCCGATAGAAGTAGGCGATTCAATAGAGATCGGAGGCAATAAAGGAACGGTAAAAGAAATTGGTTTACGTTCCACCACAATAATAGCCGGCACGGGTGCCGAGATCATTGTTCCCAACGGAGATTTTCTCTCGCAGCATATTGTGAACTGGACATTGAGCAACCCGTATATGCGGATAGAGTTACCGCTAACTGTTCCGGCTGATACGGATATTGCGCTTGCAACTAAAATAATTACAGAAGAAGTAAGCCTTCATCCGAATGTATTGGCAGATCGCCCTGCATCCGTTATTCTTAATAGCATTGATGGGGCAAAGACCAGTCTTACATTATTTTTCTGGTGTGCTGATGTTCGTAAAGCAGACCAGTTAAGAAGTGAGGTGTTGAGAAGTATTAAAGAAAAATTATTGGCGGGCGGGATACAAATGCTTTAATTTATCATTATGAATAAGTATATCAAAATGTTTTTAACACTATTGATTGCTTTTTCATTGCAATGGGGGATCGGCAGTATAAATACAATTGATGGGACTACAATTATACCGATTACACTTCTGCTTTATTTTGTACTTGGGATTATGCTATTGTTTATCAGAAAGCATCGCTTTAGAGCTATAGGTATTGGCTTACTGCTTTGCTGCTTTGCGGATATAATATATTTTATCTGCTTTATAGGACAGCACATACATGGTTAGATTACCCAATCCATCACTTTGTTTGCCCATTCTTTCTTTAACGGAGCAGTTATCTTGATATAGTTATCGCTATAACCCTCTATCATATTGCCTTTGCTTTGGATCTCAAATAATACTTTTCTCGTTTCGCCAATATGTTGTTGTGTAAAGAATTGCATTTTTTGATAGCTGAGATTGCGCAATAATTTATTACGCTCATTTCTTATCTCAATAGGAACAATAGGTTTGATCTCCAATGCAGCAGTGTTGGGCCTTTCAGAGTAAGTAAATACATGTAGATAAGAAATATCCAGGCTATGTAAGAAATCAAATGTCTCTTTAAAATCTTCGTCTGTCTCGCCCGGAAAACCCACGATCACATCAACACCGATACAGCAATGCGGCATCAGTGTTTTTATCAATCCAACTCTTTCAGCATAGAGTTCGCGTTTATAACGGCGTTTCATTAAACCCAATATCTTATTGCTTCCACTTTGTAACGGAATATGGAAATGCGGCATAAAGCGCTTGCTGTTGCTTACAAATTCAATGATATCGTTGGTCAATAAATTAGGTTCGATGGATGAGATACGGAAACGTTCAATGCCTTCTACTTCATCCAATGATTTTACCAGGTCAAAGAAATTCTCTTCATGTTTTTTCTGCGCAATATATCCTTTACCAAAATCGCCAAGGTTCACTCCGGTGAGCACGATCTCTTTTACACCTTCGGTCGCTAACTGTTCGGCATTTCTTACAACACTTTCAACAGTATCGCTCCTGCTTTTGCCTCTTGCCATCGGAATGGTGCAGAAAGCACAGGAATAATCACATCCATCCTGCACTTTTAAAAATGTTCTCGTTCTGTCTCCGGCAGAATAAGATGCGGTGAATGTATTGACGTCTTCAATTTCGCAACTGCAAATTTTAGTACTATCACCTTTAGATATTTCTTTAAGGTGTTGTGAGATATTGAATTTTTCCGCAGCACCTAAAACCAGGTCAACGCCGGGAATTTCTGCTATTTCTTTTGGCTTCAACTGTGCATAGCAACCGGTAATTACTACCAATGCTTCCGGTGCTTTGCGTTGAATGCTGCGGACCAAATATCTACATTCTTTATCGGCATTTTCGGTTACCGAGCAGGTATTGATCACATATACATCGGCGATCTCATCAAAATCCTTTTTCACAAAGCCATCCTGCTCCAGCAATCTTCCTAAGGTGGAAGTCTCGGAGAAATTCAGCTTGCAGCCCAAAGTATGTAATGCAACGGTTTTGCTCATTATGTTGCAAAGATAATTTAGTTTTTAGTTCTGAGTTCTTAGTTTTATGAGCAGCATTTAGTCTTTGCCTATCTTTACTATTCGCATAGAATAAATTATTAATTCCTAATTCCTCATTGCTAATTGAAAAAATACGCTCCATATATATTCCTACTGGTTGGCGCTACGGCTATTTTTGTTATCAAAACAAACCAGCGAGGGCATTCGCCGTTAGAGGACCAGGTGAATGTAAATGTTCCGGCTATATTTAAAGGGAAGGATACAGGAAATCAGTCTATAGATAGTCTGGAAGAATGGGATAATTTCAATCGTAAAGCACACCATATTATTTATAGTAAGCATGCTCGTTGCAGAATGGAATGTCGCCATATTACCTCCGCAGAAGTGCAAGAGGTGTTAACGAGTGGGGAAGTGAATGAACATAAGGTCAAGGAAGATGATAAAGGCAATACCTATCCATTAGAAGGAAAGGTTGATGGGCATCGCCTACGTATTGTTTTTGCACCAGTAAATGATGATGCTGTAGAAGTAGTAACCTGTATCGATCTCGACAATGATTGGCCTTGTGATTGTAAATAGCTATATTTTTGAAGTAGATTATGAAACTGAAATCCTTATTGGCAAAACCCTTTGCCCAATACATATATAATAAGATACAAAGAGGAATGGCAACCGCTGTGGAAGACCAGCAAGCTATCTTTAAATATCTTTTAAAGGTTGGTGGCAATACAGAATTTGGAAAAGATCATTCTTTTGATACCATTCAATATTACGAGGATTTTGTAAAACAGGTGCCAATAAGAGATTACGAGGCATTCAAACCTTATATCGAAAAAGTAAAAAAAGGCGAACCCGATATTTTATGGAAAGGGCAGCCGATCTATTTCGCTAAAACAAGCGGAACTACAAGCGGGGTTAAATACATTCCAATAAGTAAAGAGTCCATCTCTAATCATATCAATGGGGCACGCGATGCTTTATTGTGTTATATCGCCGAGACAGGCAACAGCGCTTTTGTTGATGGCAAACTTATTTTTTTAAGCGGTTCTCCGGTATTGGAAAAAATAAATGGAATACATACCGGCAGGTTAAGTGGTATCGTTAATCATCATGTACCTAAATACCTTCGTTCAAATCAATTGCCTTCTTATGAAACCAATTGTATTGAAGAATGGGAAACCAAATTAGATAAGATCGTTGAAGAGACGATTAATAAAGACATGACCCTGATAAGCGGTATTCCTCCATGGGTTCAAATGTATTTCGACAGGCTGGAAGAAAAGACCGGCAAAAAGATCGGTGAACTATTTCCCAATTTTAGTGTGATGGTGCAAGGCGGTGTAAATTTTGAGCCGTATAAGACCAAGCTGCAGGAAAGTATTGGCCGTCCGGTTGATTGCATTGAACTATTTCCTGCAAGCGAAGGGTTTTTTGCTTTCCAGGATAGCCAGGTTGAAAAAGGGCTTTTGCTTAATACCAATAGCGGCATATTTTATGAGTTTGTTCCTGCTGCTGAGATATTTAATGAAAATCCAACCCGCTTACAATTAAAGGATGTGGAACTGGGCGAGAATTACGCCTTGATAGTAAGTACCAATGCCGGACTTTGGGCATATAATATTGGCGATACCGTGAAGTTCGTCTCGGTTAACCCTTACCGTTTGGTTGTTACGGGCCGTACCAAACATTTTATCTCGGCATTTGGTGAGCATGTGATCGGCGAAGAAGTAGAAGCGGCATTATTGAAAGCAGCTGCAGCAGATAGTATTAAAGTAACAGAGTTTACCGTTGCGCCAATGATCGCGCAGGATGCTGGTAAAAGCTACCATGAGTGGTTCATTGAGTTTGAAGATCTACCCGCTGATATAGATAGTTTTGCCAAAAAGATCGATGATAATCTTCGCCAGAAGAATGTTTATTACGACGATCTGATCACCGGAAATATCCTGGATCGGTTAAAGATCACCGTTATTAAAAAGAATGGATTTATCGACTTTATGAAAAGCATCGGCAAGCTGGGCGGGCAAAATAAAGTCCCACGGTTAAGTAATGACCGTAAAATTGCCGATCTCCTCAAAAATTT
>Ga0207153_1046_pt1 | contig 26958 bp, 19 predicted proteins | sample Alteio_BWMinHeat_27_FD_153580 | JGI IMG/M metagenome (GOLD analysis project Ga0207153, IMG submission 153580) | Enriched cells from forest soil in Barre Woods Harvard Forest LTER site, Petersham, Massachusetts, United States -... | ecosystem: Environmental > Terrestrial > Soil > Temperate forest >...
ACATGGTTGGTTTTAGTCAGCAAGCATTTGACCAATATCAAAAAACACAGCCACAGTTTAAAAAGCTAAATAGCACACTGGCTTTTAGCAACAACAAAACCTTGTTTACTCCTATCGTTCCCGAAGTAAATGCTAACACTGCAAACAGTTTTTTTGGCGATATACCAATGACATCCCAACGGAACACTATTTATACCGATTTTTCTACCAACTCTACAGTCAACCAAAAAGCTATTTATGAAGAAACTTTTGTAGTAAAGGACAGCCTGCGCAAAATAAAATGGAAAATAACCGACGAAACACAGGAAATAGCAGGTTACACCTGCCGCCGTGCCAATGGTTTGATATTGGATTCTGTTTATGTAGTAGCTTTTTATACAAATGATATCCATATCCCGGGCGGACCGGAATCTTTTTCGGGATTACCAGGAATGATACTGGAAGTTGCTCTGCCGCATGATAATGTAATATGGCGCGCGGTTAAAGTAAACGAGGCGCCGGTTACAGCAATTGTACCGCCTAAAAAAGGAAAGGCCGTAACTAACAAGCAATTTATGGAAACCTTTAAATCATTCACTAAAAACTATCAACCCGGCAAAAACTTTGATATGATGAAATTAGATTATTTGCTTTAGCCGGTTTCTTTATAGTTTGAATTTGTAATTTAGTATCCTTAAAACAAAGGATACTTTTTTTATGCTCCAAAAGCTCAGTATTAGTAATTACGCTTTAATTGATAATCTCGAAATTAGTTTTCATAGCGGGTTAAATATCCTAACCGGCGAAACCGGCGCGGGTAAGTCAATCATTTTGGGAGCATTATCGCTTATTTTGGGTCAACGAGCTGAGAGCCGTTACTTTTTTAATCAGCAAAAAAAATGTGTTATTGAGGGCACATTCAAAATTGGCGAATTTCATTTAAAAGCCTTTTTTGAAGAAAACGACCTGGATTATGAAGCCGAAACCGTTTTACGTCGCGAAATAACCGCCGATGGTAAATCGCGCGCGTTTGTAAATGATACGCCGGTAAACTTAAACTCGCTTAAGCTTTTGGGCGAAAGGCTGATAGATATTCATTCGCAGCATGCCACTTTAGAAATAAACGATCCTGAGTTTCAATTACTGGTGGTCGATTCGGTAGCCAAACATGATGAGTTGCTAAATGTGTATCGCACCAAATTCAAAACCTACAAAAAAGCTACTGCCAGGCTTATCCAATTAATTGAAGAAAGTGACAAGGCAAAGGCTGATTTAGATTATTATCAGTTCCAGTTTGATGAGTTAGAAAAAGCCGGCCTGGACGCTGACGAGCAGGAAAAGCTGGAACAGGAGCTTTATGCCCTAAACAACGCCGAAGAAATAAAACGCAACCTGGCAGGAGCGAATTATTTAATGAATGATGGCGATGCCGCGGCATTAACACAACTACGCGAAGCGGCACAACAATTAGCTGCTATTGAAAAGTTCAATCTGCAAATTGAAGAATTGCATCAGCGTTTAAACAGCTCGATAATTGAATTGAAAGATATAGCAGCCGAAATTGAAAACATAGAACAACGAACTCATACCAATGAGCTGCGGGCAGAGGAAGTAAATATGCGCCTAAGCCTGATATACAACCTGCAAAAAAAGCACCGGGTAAATACCAACGCCGAATTGCTGGAACTACAAAATGATCTCTCCGAAAAAATACAGCAAGCGATTTTTGGCGATGAGGCCATTGAGCAATTACAGCAACAATTAGCAACGGATAAAAAGGAGCTCGAAGATTTAGCCGGACAATTATCTGCCAACCGCGTCAAAGTCATACCGACAATTGAAACAACTGTTCTGCAATCATTAGCCGAAATGGGCATGGCTAATTCCGGCTTGCAGATCGAACTATCTAAGCCCCCTTCAGGGAGTTTGGGGGCTAACGGATTTGATATCGTCCGCTTCCTATTCTCTGCCAACAAAGGCCACGCGCTTGCCGAAATGAGCAAGGTAGCATCGGGCGGTGAGCTATCACGATTGATGCTGAGCATTAAATCACTGGTGGCAAAAAACACGGCATTGCCTACTATTATTTTTGATGAAATAGATACGGGTGTATCGGGCGAGGTAGCCAATAAAGTTGGACAAATTATGGAGCAGTTAGCTAACAATTTGCAAGTAATTACCATTACCCACTTACCGCAAATTGCCAGCAAAGGGCAAAGCCATTATTTTGTTTACAAAGATGATGAAGGCGCAACCACCAACACCCGCATTAAGCAGTTAAACGAAAACGAACGGATAACGGAAATAGCTAAAATGCTAAGTGGTGATAATCCCGGCGAAAGCGCATTGCAGAATGCAAGGGAGTTGCTGGCGAATTAATTCTCAAAAGAAATTTTGGAACCTACAGGAACACAAATGCTGAATATATGATCATAAAAAGATTCGTTATTTTTTCCTTTTTAATGTGTTTGACATTTGAATTATTTGCGCAGCAAAAAGCTAAAACATTAGCGATCGACACTATTAATTTAAGGGGAATAGTTTATCATGTTAATGGTAAGCCAGCTGCTGGAATTATTCTTATGTCAAAGCAAAAGGACTTAAAATACTATACCTATGCAATAAGCGCAAAAACCGATAGCAATGGTTATTTTGAATTAAAGGGTGCAAAGCCAAATGATACAGTAAGTATAAGGTCGCTTAGTTATAATGGCATCTTAAGTTACACCAACAATGGCAGTAGATATTTGGTTATTTATTTGCCATCTGAACGTGTTATTGATTTAAGCAATAACCCTATACCGGAAGTAAGAGCAAAAAGAAAAATACCTAAAAAGATTCCCAAATTTAAAATCATTGAAGATCAACGCGGGATAGTATATCAGTCAATTGAAAATGAACCTGAATTTCCGGGAGGAATAGCGAACTTTTATACTTATTTGCAAAAACACCTAAGTTATCCCGAAAAGGCTATTAATAATAACATTGAAGGTCGGGTTGAAATATCGTTTGACATTAATATAGATGGTTCCCTTAGCGGTTTCAAGGTAATTAAAGGCATTGGGTATGGATGTGATGATGTTCTATTAGAAATTTTAAAAAAATCACCAAAATGGAGGCCGGGGATTATAAATGGCCGACACTATGTGGCTCATTTTGCTTTATCTATAGATTTTAAACTAACCGATAGTTAAACATGAAAATAGTACTAACCTGCTTGTTTACGCTTACCGTCAATAGCCTGTTCGCCCAGCAAAATTCAACTATAATAAAACGCGATACCATCAACATTCATGGTTTTATTTATGATAACGATGGCAAGCCATTAAAGCTGGCGCACGTTCAATCGGCTCAATTAGAAACCGAGCATAATTATTTTAAAGCAGGCACCTATACTGATGCTTCGGGGTATTTTTATTTGAAAGGCGCGCAAACTAATGATACTTTAACTGTTGGTCCGGATATACGTTATGATATACCTGCTTATTACAATAAAGGCAGCAGATTCATGGTGATCTATCTTCCCCCGGTAAAAGTGAATGATATTAATTCCGGCAGGCCAATTGAGATTGTACAGAAACGCCATATTGCAAGGCTGGTTCCTTCGTTTACTATTTTGCCTTTTAGCGATGCAGGAAATACAACAGCAAGCACTTCTCCCGCAGAATATCCCGGCGGCATTAGCGAGTTAGAGAATTTCATCAAACAAAACTTAACCTACCCGGAAAGGGCCATTAAGAGCAACCTGGAAGGAACAGTAGAAGTTGAGTTTACTGTAAATGACCAGGGCAAGGTAACCAACGACAAGGTACTGAAAGGCGTTAACGCTGACATTGACGACGAGGTTATACGGGTATTGAAAAAAGCGCCGAAGTGGAAACCTGCTGTAAATGCGGACAGGCCGGTACCTTCGTTGCAGCGTATTTCGGTGTTATTTAAGCTAACTGACTAACCAAACCTAATTGTAAACTGCATACGGCAAACTGCAAACTAATAATTAACTTTGCCCGCATTATAAACAAATCAAATTATGGCTTATAATTTATTAAAAGGTAAAAAAGGGATCATCTTTGGCGCGCTGAATGAGCAGTCTATCGCCTGGAAAGTTGCACAACGTGCAGTTGAAGAAGGTGCAGAAATTGTATTGAGCAACGCGCCTATCGCGTTACGCATGGGCGAGCTGAATAAACTGGCTGAAGAATGTAACGCCCCGATTATTGGTGCTGATGTTACCAATATGGACGACCTTACCAACCTGTTCACCAAAACACAGGAGCATTTTGGCGGCGGTGTTGATTTTATTTTACACTCTATAGGCATGAGCGTTAACGTGCGTAAAGGCGTACCTTATACCGAAAACAATTATGATTTTACCCACAAGGGTTTCGATATATCTGCATTAAGCTTACACCGCGTATTGCAAACTGCCATGAAAATGGATGCGATAAACGAATGGGGATCTGTTTTAGCACTAACCTATATTGCCGCTCAACGCGTATTCCCTGACTATAATGACATGAGCGATAACAAAGCCGTGTTAGAAAGCATAGCTCGTAACTTTGGTTACTACTATGGCACTAAAAAGCACGTGCGCGTAAATACCGTATCACAATCGCCGACCCGCACAACTGCAGGTTCAGGTGTTAAAGGCTTTGATGGCTTTATTAATTATGCCGAAAAAATGAGTCCGCTGGGCAATGCTAATGCCGACCAATGCGCTGATTACTGCGTTACCTTATTCTCTGACCTTACCCGTATGGTTACCATGCAAAACTTGTTTCATGACGGCGGTTTCTCCTTCACAGGCGTTACCCAAGCTGTTATTGAGCAGATGGAAAAATAAACACCAATTCACTTGATTGGTACAACAAAACCGCGTTTCATATTGAAGCGCGGTTTTGTTATTCTATAACTATTTGGTGCGGGCAAAGGCCTGTCAGAAAAGCGGGCCGGGAGTATGGCCTTGCGCGATGAAGCTTTTTTCTGACTTGATTTTTTGGTTCTTTTTCATCTAAGGAAAAAGAACTAGGCCTCTGCGGCCATGAGCAGACTGACAAACATGTTAGCACAAACCGGCCCCATTGGCAGGTTATCCATACGAACCAACTACCGCTTATGACTAGCGCATGCGGAGATTGCTTTGCTACCGCTCGCAATGACGGCTTAGAAAGTGATTAATTAAAATCCCTTCTTCCTCGTAATCCCAACCTTCCTCGGTTTCCTATCCTCTTTAGCATCAACACCCTCCGCACCATACCGCCGCGCCATTTTAGCAATACGTTCTTCCAACGTTTCGGTAGTTAACTTCTCACGGCCAAGACTATCCACCATTATAGGGAAGGCAAAGGGCGTTGGACGCTCAATGGTTCGCAGGATTATACTTTGCTTTTCTATACGCTGCAAAGCTGCACGTAGCCGGAACTCTTCCAACTGGAAGGCCAGCGCTTCGTTATAAGCCTGTCGTACTAATAGGTTATCCGGCTCATATTCGCTAAATACCTCGAATAATAATGACGATGATGCCTGTAAATGTTTGTTCTTCACCTGTTGTCCCGGGTAGCCGGTGAAAACCAACCCGCCGATGTGTGCAATATCACGGAAGCGTCGCCTTGCCATTTCATTGGCGTTAAGACTATGCAAAATATCATCTAACAGGTTATCTATCGAAAAGAAACCGGCGTCTTCCAGTACTTGTTCAATCGGGATATCCTCATCGGTTAAAAGTTCAAACCCATAATCATTCATGGCGATAGAAAAACTGGCCGGTTTTATTTTGGAAATACGGAAAGCTAACAGCGATGCCATCCCCTCATGTACCAATCTACCCTCAAAAGGATAAAACAATAAGTGGTGCCCTTCCCGTGATTTAAATGACTCGATCAAAAACTCGTGGCTTTGCGGCAAATGAGATAACTCCTCCTGTAATTTAAATAATGGCTTCAATGCTACTACTTCTTCATCCTTTTCCAAACCATGTGCCACCTCATCTAACTTCTCCCTAAACATAGCCGAAAGCTGCGACGACAATGGCATCCGCCCGCCTGCCCAACTTGGGATTATGCCTTTAGTAGCATTTGATTTTTTTACGTAAGCCGACATTTCCTTTACCCGCACAAATTCCAAACTCCGCCCCGCAAACCAAAACACATTGCCCGGTTTTAGCTTAGAGATGAACGACTCTTCAATTGTTCCCAAACTGCCGCCGCTTAGCCATTTAACACGGATGCTCAGGTCGCTGGTAATAGTTCCGATACTTAACCTGTGGCGCATAGCTACGCGGCGGCTGTTAACTTTGTATAAGCCGTTCTCTACCTCCACCTTTAAAAATTCATCGTACTGCGCAAGCGTTTTGCCGCCGTTAGTTATGAAATCTAAAAGTTGGTTAAATTCTTTTCGGGTAATGTCCGCAAAAGCGTAGGTGGTTTTTACTTCATTAAATAATTCATCAGCGCGAAAGCCTTCTGATACCGCCAGCGTCACCATAAATTGTATCAGCACATCCATGGTAAGGAGCATTGGGTCGCGGCTTTCAAATATACCGCGTTTGATGGCTTCTTTCAACGCCGCACCTTCCAGTAATTCCATGGAATGTGTAGGAACAAAATATGCCTTTGATACCGCTCCCGGATGGTGCCCGCTTCGCCCTGCGCGTTGCATAAACCGGGCGACACCTTTGGGGCTACCCACTTGCACTACCGTATCCACAGGCCTAAAATCAACACCCAAATCTAAACTGGAAGTACATACCACTACCTTTAGAGCTTCGGCATGCAAAGCCTGTTCCACCCATCGACGCAGCTCGTTATCTAACGATCCGTGGTGCATGGCCATTACGCCTGCGTATTCGGGGTAATTATCTAAAATGGCATGGTACCAAATTTCGGATTGCGACCGGGTATTGGTAAATATCAGCGTAGTTTTGCTTTTAGCCACCAGTTTCATTACCTCGGGCAATAACTTTAGTCCGATGTGCCCTGCCCATGAGTAATTTTCTACATTCTCCGGGATGATAGATTTGATCAGCAATTTCTTCTCCAGATTAGCCCGCACCATTTTAATGCGTTCCGGTGGGAAATCATTACCTAACAATACTTCTGCAGCTTGTTCCAAATTGCCTATAGTAGCGCTGATGCCCCATATTTTGAGTTGGCGGTTGGCGGTCGGCAGTTTGCAGTCATTTTTTTCGTCAGCTTGTCCACTGCTAACTGCCAACTGAGAACTGTTAACTGCCAACTGCTCACTGCTAACTGCCAACTGAGATCTGCTTACTGAGCCAAGGCCTTTGAGCCGGCACAATCCCAGTTCCACCTGCACGCCACGCTTCGTACCTAATAGCTCATGCCATTCGTCGACCACTAAAACTTGCAGGCTTTTAAAAATATTGGGATACTCCTTTTGTGCAAGCATTAAGTGCAGGCTTTCGGGGGTGGTTAGTAGTACTTCCGGTAGTTTCTTTTTTAGCGCTACTTTTTCTGCGGCAGGTGTATCGCCCGTACGTGTTGCAATTTTCCATGGGATTTCCAGGTCGTCGCAAACTTCCTGCATCGCTTTTTTAATGTCGTTAGTAAGCGCGCGCAATGGCGTTATCCAAAGCATTTGCAGCCCGTTGTTTTTTTGTGTTTTATAGTTGGGATTGCGGTTGATAAAATCGGCCAGGAAGGGCAGGAACAAGGCAAATGTTTTACCGCTACCGGTAGGCGCGTTCAGCAAACCCGAAAACCCGGCCAGGTATGTTTCCATCATTTCCTGCTGGAAAGGAAACTGCTGCCAGTTTTTTTGTTTGTACCATTGTTTGATTACCTGCTGCCCCGGAGTTATCATGCCAATAATATACAACGGAAATTGGAATAAGTTGTAAGGCAAATAAATTGAAGTTCGATTTATTCATCCAGCGCTGGTGTTTTTTTCAATATGTCTACAACATTTATTGCTTAATTTGAGAACATGAAGTGCAGTTTGATCTTTGGATGGATTTTTTTTCTTGTTACTTTAACCTGTCGCGGGCAAGATACGGTACCCTCACTTGACCTGCGTTTGCTCGAGCGGCTTAACCACGCTGCCGGGCCTGATGACAAAAAGTGGCAGGCGGTGTCAAACAGCCTTAACCTAACTGTTTTGCCGCTCCGCTAACGATGGAAATAGCGGGCTTTGCAAGTCATGATAATAATTTAAAAAATGAAGGCTTGCAAACGGGAGTATCGCTTGCGCTAACTGCTATAATTACTTATTCGCTTAAAGCTATCGTAAAACGTAAAAGGCCGTACCTGGCTTATCCTAAGCTCATCACAGGCAAGGCTACTGAAACAACTTATTCTTTTCCATCGGGTCATACTTCCATGGCTTTTGCCACAGCTACTGCCTTGTCTTTATCTTTTCCTAAATGGTATGTTATTGGCCCGGCTTATAGCTACGCCATCCTGGTAGCTTATTCAAGGTCTTATCTCGGGGTGCATTATCCCGGTGATATCCTGGCGGGTGCCATCATAGGTACAGGCTCATCCTTTTTAACCTGGAAACTACAGCGAAAAATACAGTTTGGATTTAAAATACCTATCAAATAATCTTAAAGGTCAAGGTTTAGCGTTAGCTTAACGCCATACTTTGAAACACCGGGATGGTCAAGGTAATTAAACCGCCTGATACCATCTATCCGTAATATTTTAAAGATATTGCCTATCCCGGCGCCCGCTTCTGTATAGGGTGTGCTTCCCAATGCGTATGTTCCGGAAGCGCCAGCCACTGGTGTAGGGAAATTATACAAGCCAGTACTTAATGCCGGGTTGTTTTCTGATCGTAAACCACCATACAGAATTTTAAAGGATAGGAATTCGCGCCATTTCAGGCGGTTTATTACCGGGATCTTATTTAAGAAAAACCCGTTGAAACTTTGCGTAATATTTAACCCCACGTAGTGATCGCTCACAAATTCAAGGTAATGCATCTGGTTATAGGCGTTCAAGCTATATATTATAGATTGGTTTGCAGAGCTGATATTCAACAACGGGTAGGGCACTTTGCCAAGTATGACGCCGCCAAGCAGCGTTGCATCCGCAAACCCTAATTGCGACAGGTAAAAGCGTTTTACCACTGTGCCTGTAAAGGAGCTGTAGCTGTTGGTACTATTGAATAGTCCTTTAATTCCTTTATTGGCTACCAGGGTGATGATAGGATAACCATTTTTTATAGTATGCCGCTCATCCGTATTTTGGTAGATCTGTTCGTGCGGGGCATAGCGTAAAGATAAAGTGAAAACGCTTGAGGTAATATGGCTTACCATTGTTTGCTGCGGGTCATTCAATGTATATGTCAATAAACCCGCGGCCTGTTGGTTACGGTTGTAAAACCCTGCATCAAAGGAGAAATGGTTATCATACTCCTTTACATAATCTACTTTAAAATCATTTGAATAAAAATAGTACTTGCTTGTGCCGGCTTGAAAAGATGATATTGGTGTGCGGAAGTTTCCGTTTGAGGTGCTTTCTCCCGGCAGCCCTATGTCATATTGCTGGCTGATCTTTAAGTAATCATTGGGGTAACGATAGAAGGGTGTCGCGTTAAAGGAATAATATACACTCGCGTTATGTTTAAACCGGCGATCGCCAAAGCCATAGGCTACATATTCTTCCAGGTATATATTTTTATTGAGTTTAGGGGTGGTACGGCCACCGCCACCCAGGCGAAACCCTTCTATGGTGCTGTAAGAAGCAAAATAGCTCAAATTAACCTGGTAAATACCTAAATCAGCATAACCGCCTGCAAGTGTTGAAGCGATCCATGTAGCCCGTTTAAAAGAGGGCATTGCTTCAAGCTGGCCCATACGGCGATAGAAAACGGCGTCTTTTTTGGGCAATGTGTCGGGCCTGGTTTTTGCCCAATATGCCGTATCCGGCCGGTTAGAGCCCGGTAAAATTTGTTCGCTTTTTTCCTGGTAAAATGCTTCGGGTCGCGGTTTATCTATCTCGTAATTGGAGTAATAGATGGCTCGCTCCCCTTTTATCCCGAAGCCTTTATCTTTCAAAATACCAAAATCAGCTTTCGCGTCGCTTTTGGTTAAAAAGTACCGGCCCGATGCTTGTTTCTGAAAATCCAAATTAACTTTCAGGCTTCGTAAAAAATTAATGTTGATCTGGTTATCGACGTTTAATTCACAAGATGTTACGGCGTAGTTCCCGTTAAGCGAAACCAGCAAATGCCCTTCAAAAAGCAGGTCGCCCTTGTTACGGGGTATAAAGCTAAGTTCTACCAGTGTGTCCGTATTTGACCGGATGGTATCGGTAATGAAAAACTTATAAAAGTCAAAGGCATGATCAGCAATCGGGCTTAATAACTGGGTGTTTATTATAAATATGTTATTCTCATAAATATCTACTTTATCGCCGTATAAGCGATTCAAATAAATATTGATGCCAGCGGTATCTAAAAACCGGATGATGTTACCTTCTTTTTGCGCGGTCAATATTTTGATCGATTTCGAAGGTTCCTTGCGTAAATACTGCTGGTAATGCTTCTCGCTGATGTAAACTTCTGAAGATAGTTTCCCATCCACAGTATCCAGCATAAATCGATAGGGCTTGAATATAAAATTATTGACCAGCACAGGTGGTATGTTAAATAGCGTAAGCGCTACACGCTCATATTGATCATATTGCAGGTAATTGGCGCTTTGAGGCCGGTTGACATCCTTATGAGCGATAACCTTTTTAATGAGTTCTACCGCAGGATTATCCTTATTACGATAAGGTTTAGCGCGCCTGCCGGAAACGGATACTTCCTTTAATTGCTTTTGGTTTTTCTCCAACTTAACCTGTATCACATTCTCTTTTCCCGGAATAATTGATTTTGTTGTGGTTTTATAACCAATTGCCGAGATAACTATGCTTGAATAGTTTGGCCCCGATAAAGCGAACCTGCCAAGGCGATCTGTACTTGTACCTGTATTACTATTGCTAAAATTAATGTTGCACATTGGCAAGGCCATGCCTGTTTCAGCATCGGTAATTTTGCCCCTAACAGTGGTTTGTTGCGCAAAACAGTAAACAGAAAAAAACAAGCAACTACAGCATAATAATCGCTTATAGTTAAATAATAAAAAAATGGCCATCAGTACTTAACATCTCTAACGTAAATCTGGCGCCATAGTTTTGCTTTAATTACTAAAGTAAAATCTAATTCTGTTTAAATTTTGAATACCAGGTAATGCGAAGGGAGTTTGAGGCAGTTGAATAGCTATTTTCCGAACGGTTATTGACAAGCTAAACCGCATTCAACCTTGACATCGCCGGGGACGAACCTGTATATTTCTTAAAAAAATTGGTGAAATAAGCCGGCTCTTCAAACCCAAGCCCGTTGGCTACCTGGGCAATGCTCCAGTCGGTATGTTTAAGCAGGGCGTATGCCTCTTTCAATACCCGTTCTGATATATGTTGTGTGGTGGTTTTGCCGGTTATTTCTTTTACCGAGCGGTTAAGATGATTAGTATGCACCGCGAGCGTTTGGGCATAATCATTAGCTGTTTTCAATTTCAGAAACTCTCCGGGCGAATCTATCGGGAACTGCCGCTCCAGCAATTCTAAAAACAAAGTGGTTATCCTTGCTGCTGCGCCGCTGTTAACTTCATAAGCAGTAACAGGGGCAATTTTCAAAGCTTCGTGCATCAGTATGCGTAAGTAATTACGGAGCAGATCATACTTATTTACATAGTCCGAATCTATTTCTTCCATCATTGTTTGCAACAGGGCCGAAATATGCACCAGTTGTGTTTCATCCAAAAAAACAATGGGGTTGCCGCCTGCCTTAAACAGCGGGAAATCCTGCAACGCGCTTTTATGCTCGTGTGATTCAATAAACGCGTCAGTAAATAAACAGAACCAGCCTGTTTGCGGTCCCGAACCCGTCTCCCATGCAGATGGTATGGATGGGTTTGAAAATATCAGTGCCGGCTTTTCAATAGCTATTGACTTATCTGTATAATGCATTTTCCCCTGGCCAACAACCAGCGCTATCTTATAAAAATCGCGCCTGCTAAACGGCGAGCGGTTAACACAGCCGGTCCGCAAAAAAACATTGAAATGTCCCTGCCCAGCATTATGCTCGGTAAATACCTGGTTTGGCACCGGGTGACGCTGGTAAAATTCTTCAAGGGTTTCTATGCTGACCATAAAGTAAAGGTATAAATTATTTGATTATTATAAGCGTATATGACAATTGAATGATAGTACAAACACTCAATGTTTGAAATTTATAAAAACCTGCTTGAATTGTATAACTGAAACTTTTGCCTGCCGAAGTACTTTTGCGCAATGGAAACCGGTTTCAGGAAATGGATCATCGTTGTAACAATTATTACCTCAACTATTATTGAGCTGATTGATACTACCATTGTGAATGTTTCCATCAATACCATGAGTGGCAATCTTGGCGCATCGTTAGAAGATACCGCGTGGGTAATTACTTCGTATGCCATTGCCAACGTTATCGTTATCCCCATGACCAGCTTCCTGGCCGAAAAGATTGGCCGCAAACAATATTATATTGGTTCGATATTGTTGTTTACGCTGGCTTCGGCCATGTGCGGTTTCTCGCATAATTTATGGGAACTGGTGGCTTTCCGCTTTTTCCAGGGCATTGGTGGCGGCGCGTTGCTGTCTACCTCGCAATCTATTTTGTTTGAAACTTTTCCACCAAAAGAACGCGCTACCGCAAGCGGTATTTTCAGTTTAGGTATCATTATTGGCCCGTCTATCGGCCCGGTAATGGGAGGCTATATTGTAGATAATTTATCATGGCAGTGGATATTTTACGTGAACATTCCTATCGGGTTATTAGCCGCATTTTTATCCTACATCTATCTTAAACCCAGTAAACCATCAGACGACGACCGAAGCATCGACTGGCTTGGCATTGTGCTGTTAGCCGTAGGTGTGGGCTCATTGCAGGTAGTGTTAGAGCGCGGTCAAACCGATGATTGGTTCGCTGCCGGCTATATCATCGCGCTTACTATAACATCGGTACTATCATTAGCCACTTTAATTTGGTGGGAGCTGCGCATACCTTTCCCGGTAATTAACCTGCGGGTTTTAAAGAGCACTACGCTTTCCATATCGGCTATTATGACTTTTGTGTTGGGTTTTGGCTTGTTCAGCGCGGTATTTGTGTTCCCGTTATACTCGCAGCGTATTATCGGGTATTCGGCGTTTCAAACCGGAGCCATGCTGTTGCCGGGTACGTTAATGGCAGCTATGATATCACCTTTTTTGGGTAAGATATTGCAGAGCGGGGTTCGTCCGCAATACTTAATTATATTGGGCTTTGGCATGTCGGCGGTGTTTGGGTATATGATGTCAGGATCTAATTTGGAAACCGGGGGCGCTTACTTTTTTATTCCGCTTGTTTTTCGTGGAGTGGGCGCAGCACTATTAATTGTACCGCTTACCGCGCTGGCCGTATCTGAATTAAAACCATCCGAAATTCCACAAGGCGCGGCTTTAAACAATATGATGCGGCAAATGGGCGGCTCGTTCGGCATCGCATTGATCAATACTTATATAGCACACCGCGAAGCAGCCAACCGTACCTCGCTTATCTCACACGTAACCGCTTCCGACGCCTTTACATCACAGCGCCAGCAATCGCTCATCAATAACTTTATGGCGCATGGCGCTAATTACTTACGTGCGCTGCAACAATCAATAGGCGCATTAGAAAACATAGTGGTGCGGCAAACATTTTTGTTGAGCTATATGGATGCCTTCTTTCTACTCGCTATCCTGAATGCCTTGTGTATTCCGCTGGTTATCCTCACCATTAAAAAACGGGCTGTGGTTAAAGCGGGTAAGATCGAGGTGCCGGATGCGCATTAGGTAATTATTTAAGTTTTTTATAGATATTTGGGTATAGCATCTAATATGAAAAAACTTATCGCCGCTCTCACTATTTGCCTAATCATCACTACTTGCTTCGCCCAAGATAAAACCCGCCAGCAAATGGCATCTATCGGTAATTTAAAGCTGGAATCGGGAGAGGTGATAAATGATTGCCAAATTGGCTATCGCACCTCGGGCAAATTAAACAGCGACAAAAGCAATGCTATTTTATTGCTTACCTGGTATGGCGGCACGTCAGCAGCAGTTGAGGGTGGGAACCCCTGGCAGATTGTAGATACTGCCCGTTATTTCTTAATAACCGTTGATGCTTTAGGTAATGGGGTATCATCTTCGCCATCAAACAGCAAAACTCAACATGGTGCAAAGTTCCCGTTTTTTTCTATTGTGGATATGGTAAACAGCCAGCACCAACTATTGACTGCCAAGTTTGGCATTGCACATGTACGGGCAATAATGGGCATATCTATGGGCGGCATACAAACTTTTCAATGGGCGGTAAGTTATCCCGATTTTATGGACAATCTTATTCCTATTGTAGGCAGCCCGCAACCCGGCGGGTATGACCTGATGATGATGAACGTGCTGCGCCGCATTATTGAAAGTGACCCGGGCTTCGATCATGGTAACTATAAAGTAAATCCCAATATTGTTACCGCCAATATGTTATTCGATGCTACCCTGACTACACCTGAAGATAAAACGAAAAGTGTTCCGCATAACGATTTTCCAAAATGGCTGCAGCAGGTAGAGACCAATAACAACCACGACTGGAACGATGCTTATCACCAGCTAATAGCTATAATTGGCAATGATATTTCCAAAGCCTACGGCGGTTCATTAAAAGAAGCAGCGGCACATATCAAAGCCAAAATGCTGATCGCCGTATCAACGCAGGATCATGTTGTAAATCCTAATCCCGCCATGGATTTTTCAAAATTATTACCTACCTCAAAGTTGGTAATAATTAACAGTACCAGCGGTCACTTAGCCGGTGGTTTCCAGGACGTGCAGGTTAGGCAGTATGCGCGGGAAATGTTGGGAGAGCAATAAAAAGTATTGTCAGTCTGAGCTCGTCGAATACTGCGCGGGCGAGGCCTTTACAAACCATGCTTCGACAAGCTCAGCAACAAGCTCTATCACAAAAACGACCCTGTAAAATATACAGAGTCGTTTTTGTTTTATATAAATAATGCCGCTTTATTTCTTCGCAGGCATCAATATCAGCTTAATTAAATTATTGCCGCTTAAATATTTATTGGCAGCATCTTTAGTGGTTTGCGGTGTAACATCGCCCAGGTTTTGAATGTGCTGTAATACCTTATCCGGGTTTTCCTTGTTCTGATCTGCCGCGGCTAAGTACCCTGCCCAAAAAATATTCTGCCTTAACTGCAATTGCAATGAGCGGGCATCCTGCGCGGCAAATTTTTCAATGTCTTTAGGATCGGCACCACTTTGCTTTAGCTTATTGATCTCGTCCATTACGTCAGCGGTAAGCTTATCTACATTCTCTGGCGCGCATTGAAATGAAATGGTGGCCTTGTAATGGCCATCGGGAATTTTCAAATAGCTTATGCCTGCTTCCGGCGAGTAAGCGTCGCTTTCTTTTTCGCGCAAGCGGTCCGTTAAGCGGATGTTCAATACCGATTCCAAAGCATCCAGTTGAATATTATTGATATCATTATAATCATAGCTGCCGCTAAATATCAGCTGTACAGCGCTTTTATCACCGATGCCCTTGTTTATAATTTTGGTTACCTGCCCGGATGGCGGGTGGATGCCCAGGTTTTTAAAGGTTTCGTTATGATGATCGGCAGGTAAAGCGCCTAAATATTTCTCAATATAAGGGATGATCTGTTCTTTAGTAAAGCTGCCTACAAATGTAAAGTTAAATCCCGACGCGTCTGCAAAACGTGCTTTGTAAAAAGCATAGGCTTTATCTAAACTGGCAGCATCTAATTGCGCGGTGGTAAACGTCATTGCGCGTGGGTTATAATTCCCTAATACAGCTGCAGTTGTATCTGCATAAACATTTGCCGGGTTAACACCGCGATTGCTTAATAATGACTTTGTTTGGCTAATAGTTGATTGCCAAATGTCATTATCCTTACGTGGCTGGGTAAAATACAGGTATAGTAACTGCATGGCCACATCAAAATCTGCCGCCGATGAATTACCTGATAGGCCCTGTGTATAATCGCTTATATAAGGCGATACATTTACATCTTTACCGGCCAGTTTTTTATCCAATTGTATTTGTGTAAAGTTGCCAACGCCGCTGCTGCCAACCACGCCACCGGCAAGGTTAGCCGACGGGTAATCATGGTCGCTGGCTAATGATGTGCCGCCTAAGCTATAGCCATTAAACAGCACCTGGTTGTTTTTAAATTTGGTAGGCATTAGCTGTACCCTAACCCCATTTGCAAGGGTTAGTTTGGTCATGTTAAGTATACTATCCTCAACCATTGATACTACTTTGCTTCCCGGTGCCAGGTTAGGCAATAGTGGCGAGGTATTAACATCATCACTATATGCAGTTGCATTTTTAGCTCCGTCCGCAATCCAGGCTAACATTGTTTTTTCATCAGGCAGATTGCTTTTCTGGCTCTCGGGCGCCTCAACAATAATGGTGCGGTTTTGGTCAGTTATAAATTTCGCGGCTAACGCGTTTTCTTCGGCAAGGGTTATTTTGCCAATATTATCTACGTAAAATTTATACTCATAATCAATACCCGGAATAGCTTCGCCCTCTAAAAAATTTTGCAGGTATTGCGAAGCATAGCTGGTGGAACTGGTTTTATCTTTCTCTTTATAAGCATTGCCTATTTGCAGCAGGGCGTTTTGTTTGGCGCGCTCCAGTTCGGTTAACGTAAACCCAAATTTTCTTGCACTCTCGGCTTCACCCACAACCGTTTTAACCGCTACTTCTAATCCGTTTGAATTGCCCACGGCTATCATTGAGAAAGCATCCTGCCTGCCGGTGAAATTACCATAGCTTGCCTGGCCAAATAGCAACTTAGGCACACGCTGTTGTGTAAGCTCATTAATACGGGCGTTTAGCATCTGGTTAAATATGTTAACACGCAGGTTGCGGAAAAAGTCGTCGGGGGTTTTAGTTTTTGTTTGCGGAAACTTAGATACTATTTGTACCAGCGCATATTGGAACTCTTTATCCGTAGCAAATTTCACAACAGTACCGGGATTAGTTGTACCGGCATATTCTGTTCTCGTTTTTTCAGGCGTTGGATTACTGAACTGCGAAAAATGATCTTTTATTTGTTGATATACCTGTTTAGGGTCAAAATCGCCAATAACAATTAATGCCTGCAAATCAGGGCGGTACCAGTCGTGATAAAAGCTTTTTATGGTAGCCTGGTTAAATGTTTTAATAACGTCTTCTTTTCCTATCGGTAAACGTTGAGCATATCTCGAATTGTTTAACAATACCGGCAAAGTTTGTTTCTGCAAGCGTTCCTCGGCATTTTTACCGTTCATGCGCGCCTCTTCCAAAACAACACCACGTTCGGCATCAATTTCTTTTGGGTCGAAAGTTACAAAGCCTGCAATATTAGCCATGATATTGAACCCGCGTTCAAATACCTTGGCGCTGTCTGTCGGCAGGGCAAGTTGATATACGGTTTCATCAAAACTGGTAGAAGCATTTACATCCGCGCCGAATTTAACACCTGATGTTTGCAGGTAACTAATCAGGTCATTTTTAGGATAATCTCTTGTACCGTTAAATGCCATGTGCTCGGTAAAGTGTGCAAGCCCTTGTTGCGCGTCGGTTTCCAATAGCGAACCGGCCTTATCAACTAAATAAACAAATGCCCGGTTTTTTGGCTCGGTATTTCTCCTGATGTAATAGGTAAATCCATTAGGCAGCTTGCCAATGTATACATCGGGATCAACAGGTAGTAAATTGGGTTTTGCAGTTGTTGCCGCGGCAGCAGGTTTTTTTGCGGTTGCAGCTGCAGGTTTCTTTTTAACCTGTGCAAAAGCACCACCTGTGCAAATAAGCAAAGCTATAGCGCCTGCAAAAAAAGGTTTATTAAAATTTAACACGATTTTAAGATTAAACACGATTAAGGATTGAACGCGATTTAAGGATTTATATGATTGAGTAGTTAAAAAGTTGACTCGACTGCTTTAACGCGTCATCCTATTAATCTTCAAATTCTTAAATCGTGTCAAACTTTAATTATAATCTTGCGAAGATACAATATCCACATTAATACCCAAAGCAGCAATACCAGTACAATTGCGCTTAAAAGAGAGGCATTGTAGGGCGAAAAATATGGTGAGAAAACGATATCATAGATTGATTTGCCGCCAATGCTGATCTTGTTCATATAATGCGGCACAAAATCAGACAAGATGTATGCGGTAATAGCATTTGCGCCAAATGCTACAAATGGCATTGCAAAACGCCTATTGCCCTGCACATCTATCAACCAATAGGATATGCCTAAAGCTACTGTTGCCCAACCACCGGCATATAATACAAATGAGCTTGTCCATAATGCTTTATTGATGGGGAAGAACAGCCCCCAAAACAACCCAGCCACAATTGCAATTGCACCGTAAGTGAGCATCCAGGTTACTTTAACGCTATCTTCCCTGTCGGTACGTTTTAACCAGGTGCCAACCCTTATGCCAAATAAACCTGTAGCAATAGCAGGCAGGGTGCCCAATAACCCTTCAGGATCCCATATATGGGATTCGCTCCAAAGATGGTTTGGTGTAAATACTATCCTGTCCAGCCATGCGCCCATATTGGTTGTTGGTGCCCAACTGGCTACACCTGTATCCGGAACGGGTACAAAGGTCATTAACACATAATAGCCTATCAATAAAACCGCAAACAGCCAATCGCGTGTTTTTTGTGATGTTTTTAAATACAGTACTGCGCATATAAAGAACACTACGGCTATACGCTGCAAAACGCCCGGGTAACGCAAATGCTCAAAGCTTGGGTGAAGTGCCAATTGTATAGCTAAACTAATAACTATCAAAACCACCATTCGCCTAAAAGCAGACAGGATCATTTTAGCGTGATTAGCCGGATCGGCAGCTTTAGTTTGCATGGCATAAACTATAGAAACGCCGACAATAAAAAGGAAGAACGGAAATATCAGATCGGTAGGCGTACAGCCGTTCCAGGCTGAATGCTCCAATGGCGGATAGATATGGCCCCAATCGCCGGGATTGTTAACCAATATCATCGCAGCGACAGTGATGCCGCGGAAAATGTCGAGGGAGAGGAGTCTTGAGTTTTGAGCTTTCATAGGTTATACGTTTGACGTTCTACGTAATACGTTTCGCTTTTTATTGCCTTACTTTTTCAAGTAAATTAATATTCATAGCTCTCACTTTATTTACGCGTTCCTGTAAGTTTATAAATTGGTCACTCCCAATATAGCCCAAATCTTTTGATAACAATATCAAATAATCTGTTTCGTTTGCAGAGCCTAAAGATATTTGAAGAAAGTTCGCGAAGTCCTTTGATGTGCGTTTTCCGCAGCCTTCAGCGATGTTACAAGGAATTGATACCGCAGCTCGCCGCACCTGTGAGGCAATACCGAATGTTTCTTCTTTGGAAAATTTTTTAGTTGCCTCATAAATGTCCAATACAAGTTTATGAGCATCTTGCCACAGTAATAATTCTTTAAAGTTTTTCATAAATTTAGGTTTAACAGCACAATTTACTATTAAAACCTAAATGGGGAAAACAAAAAACGTATCACGTACTACGTAAAACGTATTACTTTTTAATAGTCAAATCTTTTGAATGCTTCTATTGCTGCATACTGCGCTAATCCCAATCTATCATAACTCTCCGCAGTCTCACGATTCCTGTCCTCTGCCCTAACCCAAAACTCCCTTGCATCCTCACCCGGAAACACGGCCCTGTCTTTTTGCGACTGGTGCTTGAATATAGCATAACGCTTTCTTAAAACTTCGGCTGGTGAAAGTGGTACTGCCATTTCAATTTCGTGGATGGCAAACTCCTGCCATGCGCCACGGTACATCCACAGGCGGCAGTCCTTTACCCAGCTTTCGGTTTGTTTTAATTTGCGTAAGGCGTTTAGGATGATGTTAAAGCAAACCACGTGTGTACCATGCGGATCGGCAAAATCGCCGGCGGCAAATATTTGGTGCGGTTTTACCTGTTGCAATAAGTCAATGGTCAATTGCACGTCTTCATCAGTAACCGGGTTTTTAACCACCTTGCCGGTTTCATAAAAAGGCAGCGCCATAAAATGGATATGGTCGTCTTTTAACCCTGCATATCTCGCTCCCGAAATTGCTTCAGTTTTGCGGATAAATCCTTTTACCGTTCTTACCTCGGGCGTATCAATCTGGTTAGGTTGTTTTTTGACGAAAAACTTGCGCATATCGTTATGTATAGCAACCAGTTTTGAAGTATCCTCGCCAATGCTATTGTTGAAATCAATAGTAAATTCCATGTAGCGCAGCACATCATCATCCCAAACCGCCGTATTGCCCGATGTCTGATAGGCCACATGCACGTCATGCTTTTGATCTACCAAACGGATAAACGTACCACCCATTGAAATTACATCATCATCCGGGTGCGGTGAAAATATAATAACCCGTTTTTTAGCAGGCAGAGCGCGTTCAGGGCGTTCGCTATCATCTGCATTGGGTTTGCCTCCCGGCCAGCCGGTAATGGTGTGTTGCAGTTGACTAAATAAATCAATATTTATTTGATAAACCGGCCCCTGCTCCACGGCTAATTGAGCCATGCCATTGTTATTGTAATCTTCTTCTACCAATTTTAAAATTGGCTTATCCAGCTTGCATGACAGCCAAATAACAGCCTTCTTTTTAAGGTCGTTGTTCCACACACAATCTTTTACCAGCCAAGGTGTATCAAAACGGGTAAGTTCTGACGCGGCATCGGCATCCAGCACAAATTCAACCTTATCCGATAATTGCAGGTAAGTAGCTGGTACCTCACCTGATATTTCGCCCTCAACTGCCTTTTTAACTATCGCCGCTTTCTTTTGGTTCCAGGCCATCAGGATAATTTCGCGGGCCTTAAAAATAGTACCAATGCCCATGGTAATGGCTTTGGTCGGCACGTTTTGCTTACCACCAAAATCGCGCGAGGCATCCGTACGGGTCAGGTCGTCCAAGGTTACCAGTCGTGTTCCCGAATTAGGTGCCGAACCCGGTTCGTTAAAACCGATGTGACCGGTACGGCCGATACCTAATATCTGCAGGTCAAGACCGCCAACGGCTTCAATTTGTTTTTCGTAATTAAGGCACCATGCGGCAATTTCTTCAGGCGCTAAAGTACCGTCCGGAATATGTACGTTGCTTTGGTCTATATCTATATGACTGAACAATTGCTCCTGCATAAACGTAACGTAGCTTTGCGCTGCCGTTGGCTGCATTGGGTAGTATTCGTCCAGGTTAAAAGTGATAACGTTTTTAAAGCTTAAACCTTCATTTTTATGTAAGCGTACCAATTCGGCATAAACCGCAATTGGAGTTACACCTGTTGCAAGCCCCAAAACTGTTTTTTCGCCTTTAGCCTGTTTATCCCGAATAAGTTTAGCAATTCTTCCGGCTACGGCTATTGATGCTTCGGATGAATTTGCATACACCGTAACCGGCAATTTTTCGTACCGCGTTTCTTCTAATAAATTTAAACGTGCCATAATGAGGTTGGTTGTGTTTGGGCTTAGGCAAATATATTGGATAGGATTTGTATACCAGTTGATTAATTTAATTTTTGTGCATGCTGCAACAAATAGCTAATTTGAACCCATGTTACCGTTGAACCAAAATATCCAAAAATTAGTAAACGTTGCCCAAAAGGAAACCAGGTTGGGTATCGGGTTAATGTCGGGTACGTCGCTTGATGGTTTGGATATTGCTTTGTGTGAATTTACCGGGACGGGGTTGAACACTAAATTTAAGCTGGTAAACTTTATTACCATTCCGTACCACGAACATTTTAAAAATCAGGTCCGTTCTGTTTTTGCCAATAAAAATGGCGGATTGGAAAAGGTAACTTTACTAAATGCTTACATAGGCACTTATCATGGTGAATTAATATTGAAGGCGCTTGCGGGATGGAATGTCAAATCCACGGACGTGGATTTTATCGCCAGTCATGGTCAAACCATATACCATGCACCAAGAAGATTGCACAAACAATCTGAATATCCAAACGCTACTTTACAAATTGGCGATGGCGACCATATCGCGGTAAAAACCGGTATATTAACCATTAGTGATTTCAGACAGAAACATATAGCAGCAGGTGGTGAAGGTGCGCCATTAGCTTTGTATGGCGATGTATTATTAGGCAGCAAACCCGGCAAAAACAGGTTATTACTAAACATTGGCGGTATTGCCAACCTTACCTTTTTACCTGCGGATAGTGATATGGCTAAAATAGTGTGCACCGATATAGGCCCGGGCAATACGCTAATTGATGCAACGGTAAAGCACTATTTTAATTTGCCATTTGATGAAGACGCAAAAATTGCTTTCTCCGGAAAAGTAAATGAAAACTTACTCAATGCTTTACTGAGCCATCCGTTCTTTAATGAAGCTGCACCCAAAACTACCGGCCCTGAGTTATTTAATTTAGCTTATGTACAAAATGCGCAGCAGCAATCTGGTACACTAAACATATATCCCAAAGATTTGATAAGTACATTAACAGAGTTGACCGCACAGTCCATCATTCAGTTTATAAAATCAAATTTTCAAGTTAAGGACCTGAAGATATTTATTAGTGGGGGCGGCGCAAAGAACAGGTTGGTTGTTGAACGTTTAAAATCTGCATTACCAAATGCAAATATTGAAGATACTTCCGTGTTAGGAATTAACCCCGATGCAAAGGAAGCTATTTTATTTGCGCTATTAGGAAACGAAGCATTAGCAGGCGAGCCAATTGCTCTTGGGAATAATCCTGCGGTTTTGATGGGTAAGTTTAGTTTCGGACTATGATTTATAGGATTTAAGGATGATAAGATACCAAAATATCGTTAATCCTAAAATCCTATAAATCACGGTTCAGACAATTTTGTATCTTAGTCCAAAATTCACAAATATGAACGTTTATAGCATTGTACAGGAGCTGCACTCCATTTTCAGGTATATTGTAATTGTATTGGTTTTATTAGCCATTATTCAATCGTTGTTAGGCTGGCTAAGTAAAAGCCCGTTTACACCGTTTAACAAGCGCATAGCTTTGTTCACACTGATATCTGCACATACACAATTGCTTATTGGCATTGTATTATATTTTGTAAGTCCGCTGGTACAGTTTAACGCAGGCACTATGAAAAACGATACCACACGCTACTTCACGGTAGAGCATTGGGTAATGATGATCATTGCCATAGTGCTTATAACTGTAGGTTACAGCAAATCAAAAAAACTGGTATTACCGGAGGCTAAACACCGTGTAATTTTTATATTTTATGGCATAGCTATACTGGTGGTAATCGGCGCTTTAGCTGCCGGACACATCCCTGTTTTAAAATAACTACAAAAAAAGTAGAGAAAAAATTTGCTAATTCAATTTTCTTTATAAATTTGCGTCCACAATGATCAAAAACAACAATAACAAATCCTGGTGGCACTCATTAATTTGAGCAGCCGGAGATATTTTTGATCAGCACAACTAATCAATTACAAACCTAATAAGAAAACCCGGCGGCCCTCATCCGCTGGGTTTTTTGCGTTTAGGATATGATATAAACTATGAAACAATATAAAATAACAACAACCTATAAGAAGCTACTTGCCGATACTACTACCCCGGTTAGCATTTACCTGCGCTTAAGGGATGTTTTTCCAAATTCGCTGCTATTAGAAAGTTCCGACTATCATAGCCGCGAAAACAGCTTAAGCTATATATGCTGCGAACCTATTGCCGGCATGATATTGAACAACGGGCAGTTGACAAAAACCTTCCCGGATGGATATGTAGAAAAATGTAAAGAAGGTGAATTCGATTTACCCACAGAGATCGAGAATTTTTTAGGGAGGTTTGAAACTACCGACATCGCATTAAAAGCGGCATCTAACGGTCTGTTCGGTTATTTTACGCATGAGGCGGTTGAGCATTTTGAAACTATTAAGCTAAAGCAAACCGAAAGCAATCCACGTGCTGTACCGGTAATGCAATACCATGTTTATCGCAACATTATTGCTATTGACCATTTTAAAAATGAGCTATACATTTTCCATAACGCGCCCGAGGAAGAAACTGCCGAGGATACAGGCATTGCTAAAATTGAGGACCTGATCAAAAACAAAAATTTCCCGGTTTATAATTTTCAGAGCCAGCACCAAGAGCAATCAAACCTTACCAACGAGGAATTTATAGCGATAGTTGAAAAAATGAAGCAGCATATTTATCGCGGCGACGTTTTCCAGATCGTGCCTTCACGCGCATTCTCTAAGCAATTCTCGGGCGATGAATTTAATGTTTACCGTGCTTTGCGTTCTATAAATCCATCGCCTTATTTATTTTATTTTGATTATGGCGATTTTAGGATCTTCGGTTCATCACCCGAGGCGCAGATCACCATTAAAAATCGCGTAGCAAGCATATTCCCTATAGCCGGCACGTTTAAACGCAGTGGCGACGATGAGAAAGATGCAGAGATTGCTCATAATTTAAAGAACGACCCCAAGGAATCTGCCGAGCATGTGATGTTAGTTGATTTGGCTCGTAATGATCTGAGCCGCCATTGCGAACATGTTGAAGTAAAAGCATTTAAAGAGGTGCAATATTATTCGCATTTGATTCACCTGGTATCACACGTTAGCGGCAAACTTTTACCGGGTGTACCTTCGTTTAAGGTAGTTGCTGATACTTTCCCTGCCGGAACGTTAAGCGGCGCGCCAAAATACCGCGCAATGGAGATAATCGACGAAAACGAAAAAAGTAAACGTAGCTTTTATAGTGGTGCCATTGGTTACTTAGGTTTCAATGGTGATTTTAACCATGCCATTATGATCCGTTCATTTTTAAGCAAGAACAATACATTACACTACCAGGCAGGTGCAGGCATTGTTGCCGGCTCAATAGCCGAAAGTGAATTGAACGAAGTAAATAATAAAATAGCTGCATTGCGAAAAGCTATTGAGATGGCAGAGGAGTTGTAGTTAGAGATTAGTTGATCAGAGATTAGGATAAAATATTCATGGAAAACAAAATATTAATAATAGATAATTACGATTCGTTCACTTACAATTTAGTACACCTGGTTAATGAGATTGGGATGCAGTGCGAAGTGTGGCGCAATGACAGGTTTGCTATTGACGATGTGGATGCATATGATAAAATAATTTTATCACCCGGGCCGGGAATACCTTCAGAGGCAGGCTTGTTGTTGAATGTGATAGAAAAATACGCGCCTACAAAAAGTATCTTTGGCGTTTGCTTAGGCCAGCAGGCTATTGCCGAGGTTTTTGGCGGGAAGTTGTATAATTTAAGTCAGCCTATGCATGGGATAGCAACGCCAATTTTGGTTACCGACGAAAAAGAAAAGTTATTCAAGGGCCTGCCCAAAAGCTTTAACGTAGGCAGGTATCATTCATGGGTGGTTGACGAAAAATTTATCCCAGATGTATTGACCGTAACCGCGATAGACGAGGCCGATAATTCTGCTATGGGATTACGCCATAAAGAATATGATGTACGCGGTGTGCAGTTTCACCCGGAATCGATATTAACTGAGTACGGCAAAGAAATGATGCAAAATTGGTTAAGCCCTAATTGGCAGTGATTAAAGATTAGTTAATTAGTGATTAGGATAAATAGTTAAAAATAATTCCGTTAAGTCGGAGTCAGAATAATGAATATTTTAGATAAAATAGTTCTACATAAAAAAGTAGAAGTACAGGCAGCAAAAGAACTTTATACGATTGCAGATTTGCAAAAGTTTGAGAATTTTGAACGGGAAACATATTCTTTCAAAGATTTTCTATTAGCTCCGGATCGTACAGGGATTATTGCGGAGTTTAAGCGTAAATCGCCGTCTAAGGGCATTATCAACGACCAGGTAACTGTAGAAGAAGTAACTAACGGCTATGCGGATGCGGGTGCTTCGGCATTATCAGTTTTAACAGATCATAGTTTCTTTATGGGTGATAAAGCTGATTTGGTAAAGGCCCGGAAAGCAAATACTATACCTGTTTTGCGTAAGGATTTTATGATCGATGAATACCAGGTTTTTGAGGCGAAAGCTTTGGGTGCTGATATTATCCTGTTGATTGCCGCTATACTCACTCCGCAGGAAATACAGTTGCTGTCGTCTACAGCGAAGAAACTTGGATTAAACGTTTTATTGGAAGTACATAACCTGGAAGAGTTACAGCGCAGCATCATACCAAATTTGGATGCTATCGGCGTAAACAACCGTAACCTGGCAGATTTTACGGTTTCTGTGGAGACATCTTACCAATTAGCAGAACATATACCCACCGATTTTTTAAAGATCTCTGAAAGCGCGATAAGTGATCCTGAAACCATTAAACAACTAAAAAAAGCAGGCTTCAATGGCTTTTTAATTGGAGAAAATTTCATGAAGGAAAAAAATCCGGGGGGTGCGATGAAAGAATTTGTAGCAAAATTATAATTATTGCCTCAGCTATTTATAATGTCCCATTGCTGAGATTACGTAAACAGTAACTGTTTCGTGTTCTACCTTATAAATGATTCTGTCTTTTTGATTTATCCTACGCGACCAAAAGCCGGTCAATTCGTATTTTAATGCTTCGGGATTACCCGTCCCCTCATATGGTGTATCAATAAGTTCAATTATATTTTTTCGATTTCTTTATGCTTGCCTTATCACCTGATTTTAGATGCTGTTTTAAGTGACGTTGGGCTAGTTCTTCTATTTTAAGTTTAAACTGCCCCATATATCATTAGGATCAACTTCGGTGTAATTACCTCTTTTTTCAGCTTTTTTTACCATCGTCACGAAATCAGGGTCATAGGGGCTTTTTTGCGTTTCCACACCAATCTTCCATGCCTTGGCAATAGCCTTTAAAGCCAGTACCTGGTCCTTACTTTGTGGATGCATAATCAATG
>Ga0207153_1047_pt1 | contig 26639 bp, 29 predicted proteins | sample Alteio_BWMinHeat_27_FD_153580 | JGI IMG/M metagenome (GOLD analysis project Ga0207153, IMG submission 153580) | Enriched cells from forest soil in Barre Woods Harvard Forest LTER site, Petersham, Massachusetts, United States -... | ecosystem: Environmental > Terrestrial > Soil > Temperate forest >...
TAAAAAAAGGGTCAAATACTGAATTTAAGTATATTATTAATCATAAATCTTATCAAAATCCAAACTAATCAACAAAATCAACAAACAAATGAAAGCAAAACAACAAAAACTCAGCCTGATTGGCGCATTTAGGGGGTTAACCCGGGAAAAGTGGGCATTAGGAGCAACCATTTTAACCGGGAAAATGATCGGCCTATGTATAGTAGTAGCCGCAATGATGTTTTTACCAGGAATTTTTGGTACAACAGCAGCACATGCTGCTACTGCCCCTTTAAAGCCTACCGACCTTGAAACATCAATGATCAATTCTATTAACACGGTATGGACACTGGTAGCAGCGTTTTTAGTATTTGGTATGCAAGCTGGGTTTGTTATGCTTGAAGCCGGTTTTGCCCGTAAAAGAGAAACTGTTAACGTTTTAATGGAATGTATTTATGATACATGCCTTTGCGGTATATTATTCTACGCTGTTGGTTATGCCTTTATGTTTGGCCACGGTAATGGATTTATTGGATGGGGCGGACTTGGAAGCGATGGTAAAACTATTACCAATTGGTTCTTCCTGCAAAACACACCTTTAACTTACGAAGCAACCGGTATCCCTATTTTAGCACACTGGATATTCCAATATGCATTTGCCGATACCTGTTCAACAATAGTATCAGGCGCAATGATCGGACGTACCAGTTTCCGTGGAGATATATTATATAGTATTGGTATTACAGGATTTATATATCCAATAATTGGCCACTGGGCATGGGGACCTGATGGCTTTTTGGCCACAATGGGCGCACCAGGTGGTTTCCTTCCAACTTTAGGAAACGGTTTCCGTGATTTTGCCGGATCAACAGTTGTACATACTATAGGCGGTATTGCTTCCTTAGCAGGCGCTATAGTTTTGGGCCCACGTTTGGGGCGCATTTTCGCACGTGATGATAAAGCAAAAGGAGGGATGCCTCCGGGTCACAATATGCCACTTGCAGCTTTTGGTACTTTCCTTCTTTGGTTTGGATGGTATGGTTTTAACCCTGGCAGTACGCTTTCAGCAATGGATATGCAGGGCATTGGCCGTATAGCCGCTAATACTACAATTGCAGCTTGTACCGGTGGTATGGCAGCTATGATGGCTGGTTTATGGTGGGGAGCAACCAAAGGTAAATTTGATTTAGGTTATACTTTAAATGGAGTACTTGCAGGCCTGGTAGCTATTACCTGCCCTTGTTATTGGGTTAGCCCGTTAGGCGCAGCATTATTAGGCGCAGTAGCCGGGTTTATTGTTTATGCAAGTATGAATATTATTGAATGGTTCCGTATTGACGATCCGGTTGGTGCTGTTTCTGTACACGGATTTGCAGGTATATGGGGTACTTTATCACTTGGTTTATTTGCATCGGGACAATTTGGAGCAACAGGCCCTGCAGGTGCTGACAATACAGCTCCTGTTACAGGTTTGTTTTACGGCGGCGGTGCAGGGGTACTTGAAGCGCAGGCCATTGGTACATTTACTATAGCAATAGCTGTATTTGCAGTAACCATTATAATGATGTATGCCATCAATAAATTACCTAACCCATGGAGGTTGCGTGTAGAAGAACACGGAGAAAACGGCTTGGGTGGTTTAGATGTGTTTGACCACGGCATAGAAGCTTATCCATCGCAAGATGAGGATATCAACATAAGCGACTTGTTTGATAACAAACAACCGGTTACAGCTTAACCGGCAAACTCACCAATAAATACCCTTGTGTGGTTGATGGTTTTTAACTGATTAACTACCGGCTAACCACACAAGGGTTTTTAACAATCAAAAAACTTTACAGGTAACTATTACTGAATTAACCAGGTTTAATTCAGAATGGTCTTCCTGTGTACATTAATTAGCAATAAAAATCCACACAACAATCTAATAACCAAATAATTATCATGAAAAAATTATTACTATCTTCATTAATAGTGCTAAGTGCGTTAATATTTAAAGCACAGGCAATGAGCATGCCAGCAGATACGGGAAAAGTAGTACCTGACCCACCTTTAGTAATATCAGGCTCGGTAGATGCCTATTATAAATATGATTTTTCGGGCCAGAAAAACAACATTAAAACAAGCTTTGCCGGTGATCAAAACTCATTTTCAATAGGTATGCTTGACCTCGGTTTTAAGAAAAAAATTGGCAAGGCATCATTTGTTGGTGAAGCATCTTTCGGCCCACGTAGTGATCAGTCAATACCTATAGCAGGATATCATATTCAAAATTTGTATGTTTCTTATGATGTAACAGATAAGTTTAACTTAACCGGTGGCTATATGGCAACATTTATCGGATACGAAGTAATAGCCCCTACAGGTAACTTCAATTACTCTACCTCGTATCTTTTCACCAACGGCCCATTCCAAAACGCGGGTGTTAAGGCTACTTATACTTTTTCGGATAAGGCAAGTTTAATGGCAGGCATTTTTAATGATCAGTGGAATGTTTATCAATCAGTGCATAACATAGGTACATTTGGCGCGCAGCTAATGCTTGCACCTGCAAAAGGATGGACAGCTTATCTTAACCTGATAACTTCAAATAACTCTACCCCAACATCGGGAACAGAAGTTGATTTAACAACTACTTACCAAATTACCGGTGCTTTTAAATTAGGTTTAAACGCGGCTGACTATTCTGCTTCAAACGGGGCAGGTACCGGTGGTTTTACAGGCGTTGCCCTATACCCACAATTGGCTGTTTCGAGCGTAGTAACTTTAGGCGTAAGGGGCGAATATTTTAAAACTAAAACAGGCACTTATGCAGCAGTAGGTCCTGCCGCGGGCGATTCGGTAACTGGTTTAACATTTACTGCTAACATAAAATCAGGCCCTTTAACTTTGATCCCTGAAGTTCGTTTTGATAACGGATCGCAAAATATGTTCTTAAAAAGTGGAAGCTTAGGCACCGCATTGCCTAATACAACATCAGCCGCACAATTTTTACTTGCGGCAGTATATGCATTTTAACTGAGGCCAATTAAAATGCAAAAAGCGGGTGGTATTTATTATACCACCCGCTTTTTGTTTAAAATTACATCTCCTAAAATTTTATAAACCTTCTTATGTGAATTTTGTTATGACAATGTTAATCACTGATAAACAATGATTGACTATTAACAAACATAACAACCATGAAAATTCTCAGATCAATAGCACTACTGTCAGTTGTTGCCGCAGTAGCTACCAGTTGCGTTAGCAAAAAAGAATACCAGCAGCTGCAGTCAGATTACAACAAATCAATAGATACTAATGCTAAACTTAAACAAAGCTGGCAAGTAACACAACAGGAGCTTTCGGGCTCACGTAGCAGGGTACAAAGCCTGGAAGAGCAGGTAGCACAAGCAAAAGCAGACAGAGCAGGTTTACAGGATGCATTGAACAAATGTTTAGCCGGTAATAACCAGGGCAATGTGAACATAGCCAAGCTTGCCGACCAAATAACCGCTTCTGATAAATACATCCAGCATTTGGTTGAGCTAAAAAACAAAAGCGACTCATTAAATCAAATTTTAACTACCAACTTAACGCGTTCACTTGCACCTGATGAAGCTAAAGATGTTGACATTAAAGTATTAAAAGGTGTGGTTTATGTATCATTAGCCGATAATATGCTTTACCAGTCGGGTAATTATCAAATATCAACAACAGCCGGCTCAATATTGAGCAAAGTGGCTAAAATTATCAATGACTATTCAACTTACGATGTGTTGGTTGAAGGTAATACCGATAATGTACCAATTTCACAGCCTAATATCCGTAATAACTGGGACTTGAGCGCACTAAGGGCATCATCTGTTGTGCAGGCATTGCAGAACACTTATAAGGTTGATCCTAAACGGTTGACAGCAGGGGGCAGGGGCGAATACAATCCAATTGCCGATAATAGCACGGATATGGGTAAATCGCAAAACAGGCGTACGCAAATTATAATTACACCTAAACTTGACCAGTTTATGGGATTAATAGGTAAAGGTCCGCAGCAATAAGTTTAACATTTTCTTTATAATCAAACGTCGTTCAGTAAATGAGCGGCGTTTGCTGTTTATAACGGTATAGTTATTGCTTTATTCGTTGTACTAAATTATACCATTATGAAAACACAGGAAGGCTTTAAAAGTAACAATAACGGACAAGGGCAATCAACATCTAACCGTGCCTTTACAGATCAAAATGAGTTGTTAAAAGAAAAAGGCGTCAGCAATTCCGGTGGTCAAAAATCTTTTCAAACATCAAGTAAGGATAGCGCTCATAAGCCGGAACACAAAAAAAGTTAACTATAAACAGCCTCTGAGTATTCAGAGGCTGTTTTGGTATAGTTTATATCCCACAACAATATCTTGGAAATGATTTGTTGAGTTTAGTTGATCTACCAGGCAATTTTTCGGGCAGACATTATTTTATCTATGGAGCTGCCTAAAATGTTAATTAGCTGTGCATCTAAAAAATCTTCGTTTCGCTGCATCCACTCCCCACCAAGCTTAAACAGCATAGCTACCTTGCCGTCCTCAAACTGTATATTCCAAACATGCCATGATTTAAAGTAAGCGCTGCTTATTTTTATAATTTGTGCCTTCCCGTTTGCTAACCTGATTTTATATTTCATATGTGAGTTATGCTAATTAATAATATTTAATAGACGTTTTATCGAGCCTGCTATTATGTTAAAAACATAATTTAACTTTAATTAACAGTTTTGGTAAGCCATAGATTGTGAATTTCTGAGTTTTCTGTCTTCACAAGGCCGACTTCTTTTTATATGACAATCGTATAGCTAACAAATTCCTATTTTCGTGCAAATATTTCATTGCATGAAGAAGCTTTTTCCTTTCCTGGCTGTTTTGGTTTTATTCGGATGTGCCGAGCATCCGACATCACCTTACGTTATTTTAAAATCAACTAAACCGAGTGGCGAAACAAAGCTTGATGTACAGGTTTACGGCCGCCTGACTAAGGCGCAATTAGTTGCTGTGGCAGCTAAAATTAAAAAGGATAGCTCTAAATATGATAACCTGGAGATAGATTACTTATTACCCGGTAATAGCTACAAAAACGTTGGTGGCATTACCGTTTATGCTACTGCAACTTATCATGATAAGCTGAAAGTTACGGCAGCAGATACCGTTGATGATTTAAATGACAATAAGCTAAGTTTTGAATTTAATGGGTTTACACCTGATGAAGCTAAAAAAATGCTTGCATTTGCCCCGACAGAAAGTGCAGGCAAATTTATAGTTGGAAAATTCATTGATGATAATACACAAACGGTAACCGTTGTTTTTAAAGACAATGAAGCCGCAAGCCAGTTTTACATTATTGAATTAGATACGACCGGTAAAATTGTATCCGCAACCGAGCCTATGATAATTAACCAATATGGCATGCAGAAATTACTGATAAGCCAAAAAGGGGATTTCATCACAGTAAAGAACGGCCTGCTAACCATGTACAGCAGTGATGACCCATTAAGGCCTTATAGAAGCATTAAGGAAGGAATGTAAAAGGTTAACATAGATTAACACATGTTAACCCTTATTTAAACATAACTATTTGACTGTCATTTATTTAATAGGGTTAACATCAAAATATGTTAAGTTGTGTTAACCCTGCCTGGTATTAGTTATTTTACTACTAATTGAGCTGTATTCCGGCTGATTTGTTCTAACAGGACGGTTTTGCCTTGCGTTAAATCTTTTAGTGAATCTAACTGGTAATGTCTTAACGTTATTAGGGTAAGTCCCTGGTTATATTTTACTTTGTAGTTTGCGCTAAAGCTTTGAAGCAGCTTACCAAACCTATCCTCATGCAGATCAATACAAACCGAAAAGCTTAGCGCAGACGTTTGCATCAGGTTAACCTTTACATGGCTTTTGGCAAATAGCTTAAATATATCGCTTAAATGAGTTTCGGATATAAAAGAATAGTCCTTTGCCGAAATGGATAATAAGACCTGGTTCTGCTTAATAATGATAACCGGTTTTTTAAACTCATTTTTGCCATCTTCCTTAATAACAGTTCCCGGTGCATCCGGCTCAAGAAATGGTTTTACTAATAATGGTATTTTAGCATTTTGTAAGGGCTTAATAGTTTTGGGGTGAATAACCGTAGCGCCATAATAAGTCATTTCAATAGCTTCGGTATAGCTTAATTCATTAAACTTAACGGTGTCGTCAAATAACTTTGGATCGGCATTCAAAATACCCGGCACATCTTTCCAGGTAGTAACAGACTCAGCCCCTAAACAAGCCGCGAATATAGAAGCCGTATAATCAGAACCTTCGCGGCCTAAAGTGGTAGTGAAGTTTTCAGAAGTTCCCCCTAAAAAGCCTTGAGTGACTACGATACCTTTAGTTAAAAGAGGAGGGATGCCTTGTTGAATACTGTCGCAGGTTTTATCCCATTGTACAATACCTTCACGATAGGTATTATCTGTATGGATATATCCGCGTACATCCAGCCACTGGCTCTTTAAGTTTTCTTTATTTAAATAGGCAGTTACGATCCTTGTTGATACCAATTCACCTATAGAAACTATCTGGTCGTAAATAAAATCAGGATCATCTTGTGGTTCATCCTCTATCATCCAGTCGATCTCAACGAAGGTGTTGGCTACTTCATCAAAAACCGGATGCGATGGTTCAAATAGTTCAGCTAAAATATCATGGTGATATTTTTTGATATCATCGTAAATTTCATGCACATCATCAGCTTGCTCAATATAAGCTTTGGTTAACCGCTCCAATGCATTGGTAGTTTTACCCATAGCAGACACCACAATAAGCAATTGATTTTGACTGTATTGCTTAACCACATGGGCCAAATTAATTATACCCTTAGCATCCTTTACCGATGCCCCTCCGAATTTAAAAACAAGCATTTATTTAACGTATTGTGATATGATAGTGTTAGGTTTCAGCAAATATTTAACCTGGAACCACGGTATGTCTAATTCAGTCCTGCCGGCCGCGTAGAGTTTAATTTCATATATATTATACAGGAACCGTAAACCGGTAGGGGTGATTAGGTAATTGTTATTTAAAGCAAACTTACCGTCCTTAAAAAAGTAATCGTCCTTTAATGATGCGGTAGCGCTTAGCTCTTCTTCTTTCCTGAATAATATCTCAGCGGTTTTAGTTAGCTTACTTTCATAACCGTCAACTAATATATCGCTTAGCTTTAAGTTTTTGTTTGCCTTGCTGTCCCAGTTTAAAAAGTGAACGTAAGTTACGCCATGCGCGCCGCCGGTAAACTGGTATCCGCCAATTTCTAATGTGGTAAGGCTTGAGTCCTGCCTTAACACTTTTGCGTAAAGGTTTAACGAAAAATACACTTTGGTATTGGCAGGATTGTCCTTCCTAAAATCGTTACCCTCTTTAAAGAAACCGGCAACTAATTGTTGTAGCGTAGTATCATTTTTCTCCGAAGCAAACGTACTGCATAGTTGTCTTGATATCGTATCATTAAGCGTTTTGCTACTTGTAAAAACAGGATATTTAACTTGTGCAATAGTGCAGGTACTGTCCGTTTCATTCTTGCAATCCGTACCACGCTGTTTGATGATTTTATAGGTATAAGCCAATGTGTCCTGCGTTACCCGGGCAACCAGTTTATTTGGCACACCCCACATACATGAAGTGAATAATAAAACCATAAATGAAAAACAGATTACCAGCGAAGATTTCATGATCAGTAATTTAATAGTTGTTCCCTTGAAAGGGACGCGTTTAGCCAACCCGGTTCAATACCTGCCTCATATTTTTTGTAAAAATTTAAAGCCGGATCGTTCCAATCCAGTACTTGCCAGGTCATGCCGTTGTAGCCCATTTCTTTAGCTTCAACAATTATCCGGTCAAAAAGTGATTTACCAATTCCTTTTCCTCTAAACTCTTCTGTAACTACCAAGTCTTCAAGATATAACCTGCAGCCTTTCCATGTAGAATAGCGAGTATAAAACAAAGCCATACCTATTATGCTGCCATTATCCTCAGCTACAAACGCTTTCCATACCGGTTTTTCACCAAAGCCGGCATCTTCAAATTCTTTTAAGGTAACGGTAACTTCGTGCGGTGCTTTTTCATAAAGCGCCAGCTCGTTTATCAGTTCCAGTAATCGGGGGCAATCTTGCTTTATAGCTACTCTTATATTAGTCATTGGTTTAATTATAATCGTGAAACAAAACTATAAGATGAGAAATCCTATAATCCTTTAATCCAACAAATCTTAGTTGTTTTTCCAGTGTTTAATTACCCTGCCGCCAAAAATGGTGCTCCCTACACGCACCATATTGCTGCCTTGCTCAATAGCCAGCTTATAATCGCCAGACATGCCCATGGATAATACATTAAAAGAATCTTCTTTGCGGAAAAAGCTAACTTTAATGCCATCAAAAAAAGTTTTTAATTCATAGTATTCTTCTTTGATCTGTTTTTCTACATCAGTATTGGTTGCAATGCCCATTAAACCGCGTATGCGGATATTTTTTAGTTCGGCGTATTCTTCAGAACGCAATAACTCAATGGCTTCATCAAAGCCTAAGCCATATTTGGTTTCTTCATCTGCAATATAGATCTGTAGCAGGCAATCAATAACTCGGTTGCTTTTTTCAGCATGCTTATTAATTTCCTGCAATAGCTTTAGGCTATCAACAGATTGTATCATGGTAACAAACGGCGCAATGTATTTTACCTTGTTACTTTGCAGATGGCCAATTAAATGCCATTGTATGTCTTTCGGTAATTGTTCCTGCTTCTCCACCATTTCCTGTACCTGGTTTTCGCCAAACAATCGTTGCCCGGCATCGTAAGCTTCCTGTATATCTGATGCAGGTTTGGTTTTTGAAACGGCTATCAAGGATACTTTTAAAGGGACTGTTTCGTTTTTTAATTTTTTGATATTATCTGCAATGCTCATTTATGCGTAAATTTGCCTTTTATTAAACCGCTAAATTACAGAATGCGCAAACATATTATTTTGTTTTTTTCAGCTTTACTGCTTTTTGTTGCCTGTAAATTTGATAATACTCCTAAAGGAGTAGTTAAAAAAGATAAAATGACGGCCATACTTGCCGACCTTCATCTTGTTGATGGCAGTATTTACAGTTTCAACCAGTCGCCGGATAGTTTGTATGAAAAAGCTAACGGGCGTTACGTTGCCTTATTTAAAAAACACCACACAGATACCGCGGAATTTAACCGGAGCCTTAAATATTACAGCCTGCATCCCGACAAGATGGAGGACATGTACACAGACGTTTTAAAAGGCCTTCAGAAAAAACAGGACTCCTTAAACGCGATTATCAACAAACAAAACCTTAAAAATGCTTTACCCAAAAAATAGTATTGATAAGCTGGGTTTTACCGAGGTAAAGGAATTAATAAAAGCACACTGCCTGAGTGAAATGGGTCAACAAATGGTTGATCGCATACAGGTGATGAGCAATTACGATCAGATCCATAAATTTTTAAGCCAGGCTAACGAGTTTAAAAATATTGTAGAGAATGACGATGCTTTGCCTATTCATCATTTTTTTGATATTAAATCATTAGCCAATAAAGTCCGTATTGAAGGCGTTTTCTTAACCGAAGAAGAGTTTTACCAGGTTCAGGCCTCGTTAACAACGGTATTTGCCGTGATAGCTTATTTTAATGAGCGCGAAGGGCAGTACCCAAACCTGGAGGCATTATTTGAACACCTGCCAATAGAAAAAGCTATAATCCGGAAAATTGAGCAGGTTATAGATGCTAAAGGAAAAATAAAGCCCAATGCTTCGCGTGAGCTTGCTGATATAACCTCATCTATTGCAAAAGCCGAGCAGGAGGCAAGAAAGAAAATAGACCAGGTATTTAAAAGCGCATCAGGAAATAACTGGACCGCAGACGGATCATTAACCGTGCGAGATGGAAGACTGTGTATCCCTTTATTAGCGGAGAACAAACGCAAAGTAAAAGGCTTTATTCATGATGAATCGGCATCGGGACAAACGGTTTATTTAGAGCCGGAAGAGGTGTTTACGCTAAATAATCGCATCCGGGATTTAGAGTTTGAGCGCCGCCGCGAGATCGTTAAAATATTAACCGCTTTAACTGATGAGTTAAGGCCCTATGTGCCGCTTTTATTATCATACCATAGCTTGTTAACCAAACTGGACTTTGTACGCGCAAAGGCCTTGTTTGCTATTGATATAGAAGCCGAAATGCCACAGGTGGTAAATGAACCTAAATTAAAGTTAGTTAATGCCAGGCATCCGTTACTGTTTCTGAGTTTTAAAAAAGAACATAAAACGGTTGTTCCGTTAAATGTACAGATAGACGACAGGACAAGAATTATTGTAGTGTCGGGTCCAAATGCAGGCGGTAAATCTGTTTGTATGAAAACTGTTGGCTTACTACAAATGATGGTGCAGGCCGGTTTATTGATTCCCGTATCAGAAGCAAGCGTAATTGGCGTGTTCAAGTTGTTTTTTGTAGATATAGGTGACGACCAATCCATCGAAAGTGATTTAAGTACCTATAGCGCGCACCTTTCAAAAATGAAAACGTTTGTTGAAGAAGCAAACGGTAAATCATTAATATTAATTGATGAGTTTGGTACAGGTACAGATCCGCAATTTGGCGGGCCAATTGCCGAGGCTGTGCTGGAATCATTGAACCATAAAAAGGTTAAAGGAATGGTAACTACACACTACTCGAACCTTAAAATCTTCGCGGGGAATACAGAGGGAATTGAAAATGCATCTATGTTATTTAATAATGTGGAGATGAAACCGCTATACATGCTGGAAGTAGGTAAACCCGGTAGCTCGTACGCTTTTGAGATTGCGCAAAAAATAGGCTTACCACAACAGGTTATAAACCTGGCCAAGAACAAAGTAAGCGCCGGGCAAAAAAATGTAGATAATTTGTTAGTAGGCTTGGAGCGGGAGAAAAAAGAGATACTGGATACCCGTGTTAAATTAGACAGACAGCAAAAGCACGTTGATGTATTATTAGCCGAAAACGAAAAACTGAAAAGCTATTTAGAGGAAAATAAAAAGGTGTTGATCCGCGATGCTAAAGACCAGGCTAAAAATATCATTCTTAATGCTAATAAGTTAGTTGAGAATACCATTGCCGAAATAAAAAGCAATAACGCTGATAAAGAAAAAACCCGCGACCTTCGCGAGAATTTAAATAAAGAACTTCAAAAGAATACCACTGAACCTGTGGGGCCGAAACCAACTGCCGTTGAAGAAGAATTAAAACCCGGAGATTGGGTTAAACTAACAGATGGCGATACTTCGGGACAGATTATTGAAATAATAAAAGATAACGTAGTTATAGCCATTGGGAACCTGCGTACGGTGGCTAAAAAGAAGCGGGTGATGAAAGTAACCAAGGCTGAAGTGCCGAAAGAGGTTAGGAAAAATATCAATGGCTATACCGGCGATATGTCGACTTTTAGCCCTGAGATTGATGTACGTGGAATGCGCACCGAAGATGCCTTAAGCGCCATTGAACGTTTATTTGACCGTGCTTTAATGATGGGTTTTGGCAATTTAAAAATACTGCATGGTAAGGGTGATGGTATATTACGCAAGATGATACGCCAGTACCTGAAAAAATACGACCAGATAGACCGCCTTGAAGATGAGCATGCCGACAGGGGCGGAGATGGGATAACGTATGTTTATTTTAAGTAGTAACTAATATGTCATTTCGACCGAGGCACGAGGGAGAAATCTATACATAACCACAGTGGATAAATGCTTGTGTATAGATTTTTTCGCTACGCTCGAAATGACAGCTTGATTTTAGGTATCGATATGATCTTTTTCATCATTATTCCCGGCATCAGGCTCCCCAACCTTTTGTTGATCAGGTAATTCTTCAGGCCCCGGAATATTTATATCACCATTGCCATCATCATCAGCAGTACCTTCCTGGTAAGTATTACCTTTATGTGGGCGGTCATTTTCGCCATTGCCACGTTCAATCTTTTCGGGTTTTGGTTCCTGGTTTTCCATATTTGAATAGGGTTGTGCTTTATCGTAATCAGGTGCGCCGTTCTGGTGAGCGGCTTTAAAATTGGTATCTTCAGGATGTTCTTCAGATGGTTCTGTTCTTCTGAAATATTCGTTGGTGTAACCGGCATTTTGCGACGGATTATTTTTATCGTCGCCGCTGTATGTTAAATTGTTTTCACCAAACTTTTGTCCGCCGGTTGGTTGTCCTTCGGTAACCGGTTTGTTTTTATCGCCTGCATATACAAAGTTTTTGGTAAGATCATTTTGGTTTAGGCCGACGCCGTTATCGGTACGGTATCCACCAGCTTTATTATTTTCTTGTACGGCGGAATCGTTTGATCCATCTACCGTTTTATCTTCATTAACTAACATAGATTTTTGTTTTATATGATATAGTTATAATACAATCCGTTTTACAATTGTTTTAGTTAATTGAACATCATCGCAAACAAATAAGTAGTTTTACAGCACCAATTATTAAACATGAATAAAGTTGTTAAAAATGCTGATGAGGCTGTAAAAGATGTTACCGATGGTATGACCCTGATGTTCGGTGGCTTTGGTATGTGCGGTTTACCCGAAAACTGTATCGCGGCTTTAGTTAAAAAAGGTGTGAAGGATTTAACCTGCATTTCAAACAATGCGGGTGTTGATGATTTTGGCATCGGTTTAATGCTGCAGCAGCGCCAGGTTAAAAAAATGGTTTCTTCTTATGTAGGCGAAAATGCTGAATTTGAACGCCAGTTGCTAAGTGGTGAACTGGAAGTTGAACTAATACCACAGGGAACATTGGCAACGCGCTGCATGGCAGCAGGTTATGGCATGCCGGCTATTTTTACACCAGCAGGTATCGGAACTGAAATTGCCGAAGGAAAAGAAGTTAGGAACTTTAATGGTAAAGACTACTTAATGGAGATGGCTTTTGATGCCGATTTTGCCATTGTTAAAGCCTGGAAAGGCGATACTATGGGTAACCTGGTCTATCGATCAACCGCACGTAACTTTAACCCGGTAATGGCAATGGCCGGTAAAATAACAGTAGCCGAAGTAGAGGAATTGGTTGAACCAGGCGAATTGGACCCTGATCATATTCACACCCCCGGTATATATGTGCACCGTATTTTCAAAGGTGAGCATTATGAAAAGCGCATTGAGCAAAGAACCGTTCGTAAACGTACAACAATATAAATCTTTAATCTGCTTTTAAGTTATGCCATTGTATGGCGTAGTAGCTGCAAGGTGCCTGGCCTGTATTTTGAGCGGCATGCGGTATCTTTGAGGCCATAAACACCGCGTCGCCAACGCCTGCATGAAATTTTGCTTGCCCAATCTGAAACTGCGAATTACCGTTTATCATCAATATTAACTCTTCAGCGCGGTGCGTATGCGGGTCATGGCTATTGAAGCCGTTATTCAAAACGGTTGCATGCACATCAAACCTTTCAAACATGGTAGTTGGTCTGTCAAATACTTGCCGGGTTTCGCCTTTAGGTGTTATAGTAGCTGTTAATGAGTTCCAATCTTTTATAAATGAAGAGCCCGCGTCATGGCCGCGTTTTATGTTTTCGTTGGTCGATTTTAAATTTAAAACGTACCAGCTCACAGGTACTGATGAACTATTTTTAAATTTCACCCCATCACCAGCTAATACCAGTGCTAGGCTACCCGGTCCTACAGTTTTAGTACTATCACCAAGGGTGATTGTTAAAAGGCCACTTTTTACAACTATCAATCGCTCGGATTTTTTATCATCCTGCGGCGGGGTGTAAATTTTATTTTCGCTAAGCGTTAAAATATTAAGTTCAAAGTGGGAGAGGTCAAGCGTTGTACCCGATAATACCTTTTGTGTTACCACCGTTCCGTTCGTTACCGGCTTATTATCACGAGACCTATAAACACCCGCATGTAAGGAATCGATTTGTGCAAACAGCCGGCAAGTTATAAACGTAAAACAAACTATGGTTATGAATTTCATAGATAAAGCTATTTAATTACTCGTAAAATTAAAGAATAATATGGAATGGGAAATAAACTGCAATCGATTGCATTAAATGTTTTTTAATCCTATTTTTACCTGCGTAACCAACTTATATAGCAATGTATTATAGCTTTAAACCGCATAAGCAAACACAGCGCACATCTCTTTTTATTATATCTGTTATAGTTTTAATATATGCAGGTTGTACACCAAGGCATTCAACCCAGTTAACGTTAACCGACCCGGTAAAGGTTAACACGGAAAAGGGTTTGAAGGATTATTATAAAAACTACTTCCCAATTGGTGTTGCTGTAAACACAGCAGCTTTACACGGTGCCGATTCAGCTTTAATTGTAAAGGAATTTAATAGTGTTACGCCCGAGAATGACATGAAGATGGGGCCTATACATCCTGCCGAGAATGTGTATAACTGGAAAAATGCCGATGCTATTGTTGATTTTGCTGTCGCACATCATATTCGCATTCGTGGCCATAATTTATTATGGCATAACCAGGAAGCCGCGTGGATGTTTATAGGTGCTGATGGTAAGCCAGCTACGAAAGAATTGCTATTAAAACGATTAAAGGATCATATTTTCACTGTAATGAACCATTACAAAGGCAAAATATACGCCTGGGATGTTGTTAACGAAGCTGTTGACGATAGCAATGATAGTACACAAGTCTATCGTAAAAGCAATTGGTACAATATCTTTGGCGGCCCTGAATTTATTGCGGCTGCATTTAAATTTGCACATGAGGCCGACCCCAAAGCCAAACTGTTTTATAACGATTATAACAGCGAGCACCCTGTTAAGCGGGAAAAGATCTATAAGCTTTTAAAAAGCCTGGTTGACGCACATATACCTATTGATGGTGTTGGCATGCAGGCACACTGGAAATTGACTGACCCTTCACCCGAAGAATTACGTACTGCTTTGAATGAGGTAATTTCCTTAGGCTTGAAAGTACAGTTTACTGAACTGGACATTACCATAAGACAAGCGCAAAACAGGCCGGTTCCCGGTGCAACGTCAATGACTGCAACTCCGGACCCGGGATATACGCCAGAGTTAGAGGCCAGGCAAGTGGCCCAATATAAAATGGTATTTGATATTTTTAGGGAATATAAAAAGTCAATTACCGGGGTTACCTTTTGGAATGTATCTGATAGATATAGCTGGCTTGACAGCAGGGGCGGTGGTTTGGCAGGAGGGGCTGCAGCCGGGGCAGCAACAACCCGGATAGTACGCAAGGCATATCCGTTGCTATTTGATACAAATTTACAACGTAAAAAAGCGTATTGGGCCGTAGCTGATTTTTAACCCGGATTTTATTAGCTTGATTTGGCTATTGCAACCATATCTTTTGGATCAATAATGTTTTTGAAATAACCTTCTTTAGTTACATATATCATTGATAGCCCAACATCGCGTAAAGTGCATACACCCTTAGGAAATACGACCTTTAGTATTGGATAAAGCCATGTGAAATATTTTAAAATAGGCTGTACATTTTTTAATCCTTTAGTTGGATGCATGTATCCCGGCCGGAAGGCAAATACTTGCTTAAAAGGTAGTTTCATTAAGTCATTTTCGGTTTTCCCTTTTACCCGGGCCCACATGGTTTTACCGCTTTCTGTACTGTCGGTTCCTGCACCTGAAACATAACAAAACGTCATATCCGGGTTATACTTTACTAATGTTTGCGCTACATTAAGTGTGAGCGTATAAGTAAGGTTATAATATTCGGGTTCCTTTTTACCAAGAGAGGTAACACCTAAACAAAAGTAACAAGCATTATAGCCTGACAACTGATCCTCAATAGCTGTCAGGTCATAAAAATCCTTGTGTATAATTTCTTTCAGTTTGGGGTGCGTAACACCACATGGTTTGCGGTTGATCACTAAAACTGTCTCAACATCCGGGTGCAGTAAACATTCATGTAATACACCTTCGCCGACCATTCCGGTACAACCGGTAACTATAGCATTAATTTTACCTGGAACCATGTTAACTATTTTACTCAAATATAGGCTTACTGCCTACATAAACATATAAAAGTAGAGGAGCATTTTATTTTGTGCAGCAACTATCATTTAAAAGTTCAGCCTTAAAGCCAAAATCTCTTAAAAGAGAAATCAAATGTGACGATTGGACAGCCTCTGCGGTACTTTTAATCCGTAATATGTTGTTACGATCATCCAGGTCAAAATCAACTTCATAGTTGTTAAAAACTTTGTGTATTTGACTGATCAGCATCTCGGCGTGACTTTGAGCCCTGACATTTGTCTTGAAAATTTCTATCATAAAAATTTATTATTATTTGGCCGCCAATAAGCCTTTGTAATTAGCACGGTAATAATACGCTACAAATAAATCAGCTATTAATAATGCTATTCCAATAGGCAAGGCTTCGGGGCTTAAGTAAGCATTAACTAATAGGATGTTAACAATAACCGGAAATATTACAACCGCAGCTAATGGAACAAAGCGCCCCACAATAAGTGCAATGCCACAAACAAGCTCTGTAGCCTTAATTAATGGCATAAGATAAACTGCTGCGGTAACACCGTCATTAAATGTCTTCATATTTCCCTTTAATATGGGTTGAGGAAAAGAATGTAAAAAATAAGTAACCGACGCAAAAAGGAACATAGCCCCTAATAATGTGCGTACAATGATCATTGCGATTTTCATGTTAATTTGATTTTAGGTTTATTTTATTATGTGTTTTAACTTTGCTGTCAGCATTAAAAGTAGTTAATTCCTATGTAAAATCAATTATTTACCCGGTGTGTCTGCCTCTAAAATAGTTCTTAAAATTTCAAGGCTGCCATTTATTTCATTACCCAGCATTTTCCTGAAGTTAAGCAGGGCAAACATTAAATTAATGGGATATTTATTAGTGCCATTGAAACCCCATTTTACCAGCGTCTGATCATTTTGGGTTGATGTTGTTATCAAATAACTGGCGGCCACACTTTCAAAAGGTTTTTTAAAACGGATCTGGTAACTAATTAATTGCCCATCACTTACTTTTACTATCTCCTGTTCACCTTTTCCTGCCTGTTTATTCTGACTGTCCCATGAGGCTATAAAACCAATAGTGCCGTCTTTACCAAAATATGTTTTTTTAGCATCAGGATCAATCATCCACCATTTATTATAGTATTGCTGATTTTTAGTAAACTTGATATAATCAAATACTACCTGTCTTGGTTTATTAATAATAATTTCACATTCAATATGAAAGCTTTTAGTTATAAATAATGCTGTTACTAACAGCATTATAATAAAAGAGGCGAGGGCAAGCAGAATTATTAAAAGTGTATGCATTGATTAATAAGTTATCCCTGTCTTAATGTAAAACCATTACCATCAGGGTCCGAAAATGAGGCAAATCGTCCCCAAGGAGTATTGTCAATGTCCTCCACACTAATGCCTTTAACTCTTAAATCCGCTACTTCCTTCTCAATGTCAACGGATCTTAAAACCATACCCTGAAGCGAACCCGGGGGCATTTTTTTAAACCAGGTTACTAATGTTATAGTTGTAGCCTGTCCAGGGATGCCTAACTGTAGCCAGGTATTGCCATCGCCCATATTAGTTTCAGTAATAATTTCAAATCCAAGCTTTTGATAAAATTCCTTTGATTTTTGCTGGTCGCTTACCGGAATAGAAATAACTTCAATAGTTTGCATAAGTGGTTTATTTAATGATTATTATTTGTTAATAATCACGATACAATAATAAGTTATCTTAGAAAAAAATAAAAATATACTATATGCTAAGTTAATTAAGAAAATGGAAGTTAATTTAACGTGTATTGTTTTAATTGTCATAAAAATATATATTTAATAAAAAATCAGAACCTGTAACATGAAAAAAAAGCTCTTTAACCCAATTGCATTAATTTGCTCGCTATTATTTGTAATTGCTGTATTAGCCGACCCCAATGGAAAATGGGTAGGAACTATAGCAATACCCGATGGGAGTCAACTTGACTTAAGCTATAATTTTAAGGTTGATGGCGATAAACTTACCGGAACAGCTTCGTCGCCTGCGGGAGATGCCCCTGTTGATAACGGTAAAATAATGGGCGATAAGTTTACTTTTAGCGTAAATGTAAACGGTACAGACTATCAACATAGCGGCAAATTCTATGCAGATTCATGCGCGCTTGATATTGATTTTGGCGGCATGAAAGTGCATACTACTTTGAAACGACCTAAATAATATTTATAAAAAACATTTCACGGGCCCCGCAATTGCGGGGCTTTTTTTGTTTTAGAAGATATTTTTGGAAATCAACAATTACCGCTTACTTTTGCGGCAATATGAAAAGCAAAATAGTAATTCTATTACTTATCCCATGTATCCTTGGTGGCAGCTTTTCACGATTTTTCATGTATGCAGGTTTTGAGCTGAACCGAAAGTACATAGCAATAAATCTTTGCGAAAACCGGGACAAACCCTGGTTACATTGTAATGGTAAGTGTTATTTTATGAAAAAAATTAAGCAAGCCGAGGAAAGAGAGAAAAGCGACGAAAGACAATCCCAGAAGAATCACATCCAGGAAACCTTTTTCCAGCTTTATTCAACAATTCAATTCCACACACATTTATTACAGCTCATTAACACGCCTTATCACGCGCCGGTGCCTCCACTGGTAAATAAGGTTATTTTTCGCCCTCCGCAGTTAGGTTAATACTTTACTTTTTTAGTTTTTACCATGGCTACCAAATTGGTAATGGCTGTGCCTGTAATTACTATTTCAAATTTTAAAAATCTTATTTTTTATCAGGCAGGCATGTTGATACATAGCTACATGCTTTATTATTTATAAATAAATGAAATTCTTACTAAAAGTCGCTTTTATAGGACTTACAATTTTATACACTCAACTAACTTATGCCCAACATATATTTAAAGGCAAAATAGTTGACGAAACCACACAACAACCTATTGAATATGCAGGCGTTAAATGCAGTGCTTGGGGTAAATCGACTGTCACAGATAGATTTGGTAATTTTCAGCTATCATTAAATACTGATACCGCAACATTATCTGTTTCGTACATGGGATATTCGGTGAGGCAAATACGTGTAACGGCTAGTACCAAACGGACTATAATTACACTTAGCCACGGGCCTATTAGCCTGGCAGAGGTGCAAATTTCGCCGGGCCTTAACAATACATCGTTTCATACATTAAGTACACTTGATCTTAACCTGCGGCCTGTTAATTCATCACAGGATTTGATGAGATTAGTTCCCGGGCTATTTATTGCCCAGCACATGGGTGGTGGCAAAGCTGAACAGATATTTATCCGCGGGTTTGATGCCGATCATGGTACGGACCTGAATGTTTCGGTTGACGGATTGCCGGTAAACATGGTTTCGCATATTCATGGACAGGGGTATGCCGACTTGCATTTTTTGATCCCCGAAACCGTATCCACTTTTGATTTTGGTAAAGGGCCGTATTATACGGATAAAGGCGATTTAACTACAGCGGGTTATTTAAATTACACAACCAAAGACGCACTGGACAAAAGTATGATAAGCCTGGAAGGCGGGCAATTTAATTCATTTAGGGTTGCAGGTGTAATTGATCTTTTAAGTAGTAATGCCAAACAAAATGGCGAAAATGCGTATATAGCAGGCGAATATAATTATACCGATGGTGCGTTTAAATTACCTGAGCATTATAAGCGCACCAACTTATTTGTCAAATACACCAAACAAATAGGGGCGAATAATAAATTGTCGTTAAGTGCATCAACATTCAGCACCAGTTGGGTAGCATCGGGCGAGATACCGGAAAGGGCAGTAGCCAGCAACACCATTGCGGTTGATGATAACGGCAATACAATCCGGGTTCCTGCTGCGCCGGTTACCATTAATCGGTTTGGTACAATTGATAGTGCGCAGGGTGGCAGATCAACCAGGGTAAATGCCATTGCCAAGCTTACTACTGATTTAAAGAATAACTGGACAATGGAAAACCAGTTATATTATACCCACTATACATTTTTGCTTCATGTAAACTCAACATTCTTTGCTGATGATGCTATTGATGGTGATGAGCGTCAGCAACATGAAGCAAGGGATATGTATGGATATAATGGCCGCCTTACCAAGCATAGTTATTGGGGAAACAAAGCGTTAACATCTGTATTTGGTTTAAGCTCCCGGTTTGACCGAACTTATGGAACTGAATACAGCAATGTAACAGAACAGTATGGTTTTTTGGATGATATTTCAAAAGGCGATATTAAGCAAAACAATACAGGTGTATTTGTTGATGAAACGCTTGAAAGTGGTAAATGGTTAATTAATGCAGGCGCGAGGTTGGATTACTTCAACTTTAATTTTAACGACACCACAAAAACTAATGTAATTGTTAGCCCAAAAGTTAATGTGCAGTATACTGTTAATTCCACTATTCAATTTTATTTAAAGGCGGGCAAAGGGTTTCACTCTAACAACGCTATTGCTGTAATTGGTAATAATGGGTTAGCAACATTACCTGCTGCTTATGGTGCAGATTTAGGCCTGAATTGGAAACCTGTACCACATTTGTATGTTAACGCTGCTTTATGGTATTTATGCCTGCAACAAGAATTTGTTTATACAGATGATGGCGACATTGCACCCGGTGGTAAAACCAAACGTTTTGGGGTAGACCTCTCTGCCCGGTACCAGTTAACAAACTGGTTGTTTGCTGATTTGAACGTAAACCTGGCTAAACCACGATTAGCGGATAGTTTAGCAGGGCATGGCTATTTAGCTTTAGCGCCAACTTTTACCAGCACCGGCGGGCTTGATTTTAAGTTGGACAACGGGATAAACGGAGGTTTAAGCTATCGTTATATGCATAGCCGACCGGGAAATAACACCAACACTTTAGTTGCAGATGGCTATTATGTAACCGATTTGAAAGTAAATTATACTCAAAAACGGTACGAGTTTGGTTTAAGCGTTGAAAACCTTTTCAATATCAAATGGAACGAGTTTGAAGCGGAAGAAGTAAGCAGGTTAAGGGGAGAGGCAGCACCTGTTGATCAAATGAGTTTTACACCCGGCACCCCATTTTTTGCAAAACTAAGAGTGGCATTATTTTTTTAATAGTATTAAGCGTAGCGGGTGTAATTTACACTTGCTACGCTTTTTTATCATTTTCTACATGATTAATAATAGCACGTATTTTTGTATCTAATTGAATGCTGGCTTGTTCTAATTTTATAAGCGTTTCTTTGTCCAGTTCATAATCCTCAGCTTTTACCAGGTTAATTAATCCCATGATTGAGGCAACCGGTTTCCTTAATTCATGGGCCTGTATATGGGCAATATCTTCTAATGCCTTGTCTTTTTTAGCATTGCTTTTTATGATGTGGCGGTTGCTTTGGTGTAGTATGCGGTATTGTAAAAAAAGAATCACAAAAAATATAACTGCAAGTATTGCACCTGCCAAACTAATGATAATCTGTTTGTCTTTTAATCTTTGCGAGCGATCCATTTCAACAATGGCTTTGTCTTTTTGCTCGCTTTCATATTTGATCTGCAGCTCACTAATCTGTTTTTCATTACCAAGTACCTGTAACGAGTCGCTCATTTTATGCGACCTGGAACTCATTGCGAGTGCCGTTTTATAATCGCCCGAAAAACAATAACAATCGTAAAGGTGATTATATAACTCCATCTCCCTGAATGGCTCTTTTATTGAACGCGATATTTGAAGTGCCTTATTTATATAATTAAGCCCTTTTTGTTTTTCATCCATAAAGTACCAGGCCTGCCCAAGCCAGCAATAGCTATAGGTAAGTGATCGCTGCTGATTATATTTAATAGCAACAGAAGCACCCTTTTCGCCATAATAAATCGCTTTATTATAATCCTTTTCATTTAAATAGTACTGAGAGATATTATCATATAAGGGTATACTGCGGCGTTCATATTTAATGTTTGATTCCGCTAATTTTAAAGTAGTTAGTTGTATGTTAATGGAAGTATCTTTGTATGCGGTATCATGCGGCAATTTTTTTGACGTATGAATAAACATAGCCTTCAAACTAAGTAAGGAAATAATAGCCGGGGTATCATGATTGACTTTTGCCCAATACATCCCTTTTCCCTGGGCTTCAAAAGCCATTTTATAATTGGTATTTTCTTTATTAAGGTTACCTATTATCAAATAAGTTTGGGGTAAAGTTTCCTTCAAATTCCATTTTTCCGCGTCTGCAATACTTTTAATAGCCATTTGCATTGACTGTTCGTGGTTAGCCGCCAACCAATAATAGTCGGCTTTGTATTGTTCGCCATAAACTAATGCTTTTTTATTGCCTGTGCTTTGCGCTATTTTTAATAATTCATTTGCAAAAGGAAGTAATTCAATTTGTGAAGCCAAATATTTTTTACCCTGTGAAACAAGGCTATCTACCTTTACTATATTTTTAGGATCATCATGATTGCTCACAGGCTGTTGCTCACATGAATAAATGGTTGCTATCAGGAAAAAAAATAACAAAAACAGTATTAGTTTAAAATGCATAAGGTGCAGGTTGCAGTTTTGGTTAAAGCTAACCAAATTTTTGTTTTTTTTGTTTGATATTAAATCGTTGTTTATAACTCTTATAAAAAAATAACTACCTAATTTATAACTTAGCAACATATCTAAACAGCCCGTAAATAACGTTAAATATGATTAAAGATACTAACTCCTTAAACCAGGTTGCCGAGTTTCATACTACATTTAAACATCCCATATTACCAACACCTGTAATTCCTTCAAAAGAACGGTGCGAATTACGTATAGCATTATTGGCGGAAGAGTTAAAAGAATTACAACAAGCTATAACTGACAATGACCTGGTTGAAGTAGCCGACGCTTTTTGTGATCTTCAATACGTATTATCAGGTGCAATACTGGAGTTTGGCCTTGGTGAGAAATTTAAAGAATTGTTTGACGAGGTTCATCGTTCAAATATGAGCAAAGCATGCAAAACCGTTGAAGAAGCTAATGCTACTATTGCTCATTATCATGCCAAGGACGGAACAGAATCATACTACACAGAAATTGACGGTCTGTTCCTGGTTTATCGCAAAATTGATAATAAAACCTTAAAGTCTATTAACTATTCGCCGGCAAGTTTAAACGCGGTATTAAGCCCGCTTTAAGCAAAAAGAATGTTAGATATTCTTTATCGTGACGAGCATCTTATAGCCATAAATAAGCCGCATGGCTTGCTGGTGCATCGTTCAAATATTGCCGCTGATGCGGATGAGTTTGCTGTTCAGTTATTGCGAGACCAAATTGGTTTAAAAGTGAACCCGGCGCATCGTATTGACCGTAAAACCGGGGGAGTGCTATTATTTGCTTTAGATAAACCCACAGAGATTGCTATGCAACAGCAATTTATGGAAAACCAGGTTAAAAAAAAGTACCTGGCTATTGTGCGTGGGCATACGCCTGATAATGAAGAAATTGATTACCCGTTAAGAAAAGAGAACGGCACTTTACAGAAAGCGTTTACTAAGTATAGCACCTTAAATCGTGCCGAATTAAATATTCCATTTGGGGCACACCCTACATCAAGGTATTCGCTTGTTGAAGTTGTACCCGAAACCGGGCGCATGCACCAGATAAGGAAACATCTAAGCCATATATTTCATCCAATTATTGGCGACCGTACACATGGCTGTAATAAACAAAACAAATTGTTTAAGGAAAAATGGGAAATGACAACTATGTTGCTACATGCGGCTCAAATAGTATTTGTGCACCCTGTGAATAATAAACAGGTTATTATTGAAGCGCCGGTACAACAGGAATTTAAAAGAGTGATGGATTTAATGGACTGGCCTGATCATCTTTAATTATATTTAAACAAACATACAATAGCATTGTAGTGTTAGGATGAAAAAAGTATTGACCTACATTCTTCAAACAAGTGATGACGACCGTAAAATAACCATTAACCCGGTTAACCGCCTTTGCCCAAATGGTAATACAACTGCAACTGGCGTATTTGCTTTAACCGAAGGTAATGTTAACAGGGGAGAAATTATTTTTGATGATAATATGAACCAATGGGAATATACCGGCATTGGTGATCTTACTCATATAGAAGCAGGGGTAATTGCAAGTTTTATTAAACTCCAACAGGCAAGGTCCTAAGCAAATCTTAGTACTATTGTAGATTGGCTTGTAATTATTATTTTTATAGCATACTAAATAATTTAATCTTATAATGGAAGAGATAGAAGATTTTTCAGAAAAAATCCATGAGCAAAGTAATGAACATGCTCATCATATATTAAGCGAAGGAAAAGAGAAGTGGGTATTGTTCGTGGCTCTTTCTACTGCTCTGATAGCCGTACTGGCAGCCATAACCGGTTTATTAGCCGGAGCGCATGCAGATGAAGCTATGTTATCGCAGATAAGATCATCAGATCAATGGGCTTTTTACCAGGCAAAGGGTATAAAATCAGAAGTACTAAACACATCAAACAAGCTACTTATAGCTATGGGTAAACAACCTGTGGCCGAAGATGCAGCAAAGGTAGCGGAAAATAAAAAGGAGCAGGCAGGGATAAAAGAGAAAGCAGAAGACTTTCAAAAAGAGTCAACTATGCATACTGATAAACATGCTGTATTTGCACGCGGAGTAACTTTGTTTCAGATATCAATTGCAATTGGTGCCATTTCAATAATAGTAAAGCGGAAAAATCTTTGGCTGGTAAGTATGGGGTTTGCGTGTATTGGAATATTTTTCCTGTTACAGGGCGTATTCTTTTAGCGGCAATAATGAAACTTACTCATTTATTGACTATTGCACTTGCTAGTTTAACTGCCACAGTAAGTGCGCAGGTAAAATTAATCACTTTAGATCCCGGTCATTTTCATGCAGCATTAGTACAAAAAACAATGCTGCCTGGCGTGGATGCGCAAGTTTATGTTTATGCACCTAAAGGTGCCGATGTGCAATCACATTTGGATAAAATTGCCTCCTACAATAGCCGTAAAGACGATGCTGCCCATTGGGATGAAACCGTTTATTTGGGTGATGATTTCTTTGAAAGAATGATCTCTGAAAAAAAAGGAAACGTCGTTGTCATGGCTGGCAACAATCATAAAAAAACAGAGTATATCAAAAAATCAATTGATGCCGGTTTTAATGTATTAGGCGATAAACCTATGGCTATAGACGCGGCACATTTTTTAATGCTAAAGAACGCTTTTACTAATGCTGCAAACAAGAAGTTGGTTTTGTATGATATAATGACCGAACGATACGAAATAACCAATGCCTTACAGCGGGAGTTTGCTTCTCTTCCGGCTGTATTTGGCACTCTAAAAAAAGGCACAGCGCAGCATCCTGGAGTTGAAATGGAGAGCATTCATTACTTTTATAAATATGTTTCGGGCAGTGTACTTACCCGCCCTGCCTGGTTCTTTGATGTTAGCCAGGAAGGCGAGGGATTGCAGGATGTTGGGGTGCATCTGGTTGATTTAGTACAATGGGAATGTTTCCCTGGTAGAGTAATAGATTATAAAAAAGATATTCAATTAATAAATGCTAAAAGATGGACCTCTGATGTAAGTTTGAGCCAGTTTAAAGCTATTACAAATCAGGATTTCCCTGGCTATTTAAGAAAGAACATTGAACATGATACCCTATTAAAAGTATATGCCAATGGCTCGGTTAACTACAAATTATTTGGTGTAAATGTAAAAGTTACTGCAAAGTGGGCATACAAAGCTGTTGCCGGTGGCGATAGTCAATATGCGGTTATACACGGAACAAAAGCAGACTTGATAGTTAAGCAGGGAGCAGCAGAGAATTACAGCCCTGTTTTATATGTACAGCCTGCTATTAATAACGCGGCCTATGAAAGTAGCTTACAAGAAAATTTAAAGACTATACAAGCTAAATACCCAGGCATTGAATTAAGAAGAGAGGGTAGTGGATACACCGTTATCATACCAGCTAAATATAACGACGGACATGAGGCACACTTTGGCCGGGTAACGGAAAAGTATCTTACTTATCTTCATGATAATTCTATGCCAAAATGGGAAGTGCCTAATATGATCGCTAAATATTATGTGACTACGAGTGCGCTTGATCTGGCAAAAAAGAAGTGAATTTATAGTTTAACCTACACTGCCTTTAATAACTATCTTTGCGCATGATTAAAAAGGCGCTCGAAAACCTCGGAATATCGGCTTTGAATGAAATGCAGCACGCGGCATTGAACGCGGCCACCAAAGGCGATATGATATTGCTATCGCCAACGGGGTCTGGCAAAACGCTTGGCTTTCTGCTGCCGATTTTAAGCTTGTTAAATAAAGATATCTCACAAGTGCAGGTACTTGTTTTAGTACCATCAAGGGAGTTAGCATTGCAAATTGAACAGGTTTTTAAAGCCATAGGCAGCGGATTTAAAGTGAACTGCTGTTATGGTGGGCACGCTACTAAAATTGAAAAGAATAACCTTATACAGCCACCTGCCGTTTTAATTGGCACGCCCGGCAGAATCGCTTACCATCTTCGCCACGAAAACTTTAGGACCGAAAGTATTCATACTTTAATATTAGATGAATTTGATAAAGCCCTGGAGTTTG
>Ga0207153_1048_pt2 | contig 26406 bp, 24 predicted proteins | sample Alteio_BWMinHeat_27_FD_153580 | JGI IMG/M metagenome (GOLD analysis project Ga0207153, IMG submission 153580) | Enriched cells from forest soil in Barre Woods Harvard Forest LTER site, Petersham, Massachusetts, United States -... | ecosystem: Environmental > Terrestrial > Soil > Temperate forest >...
GTAGAAGGTAAGGTAGCCTACGTGCTTAACCCGAAATATAATTTACGTTTAGAAGTAAGCGCCCTATACCGGGAAGAAAAGAGCGCTTTGTTTAATTACAATGCTCATCAAATAATTTGCGGTAACCCCAGCTATTTTGTTTGCTTTGGGTACCATAATTAATCAGGGTATCATAATGCTTTTTAAGGATAGAATCATCCACAAAAAAAGGCAGCGTTGATGTATGCTCGCGGGTTTTGGTTGAGTAAAGTTCCGGATCGAGCTTTTGATAAAACTGGTACGAATAAGGCTGATATACAGACTGTGCACCCGCTACACCAATCTTAATAAATATTAATATAGCAACAACAACTAATCTCTTCATAAGTAAATTTAAGCAGAACTGATTATTCAAAATAGTTAAGCGTTTGAAATCCGCCCTTTTTTAAATACTCATCTTTTTTAACCAGATGCAAATCAGACTGCATCATATCGCTTACTAATGCTTGTAAGTCATATTTAGGTACCCAACCTAATTTTTCTTTGGCTTTGGTCGCATCACCTATCAAAAGTTCTACCTCTGTTGGCCTAAAGTATTTCGGATCGACCTTCACAACTGTTTGGCCGAATTTTAAATTAGCAATATCCAAACCTAATTCCGTGGCTTTATCCTGGTCAATATCAATAATAACTCCCCGTTCATATTCGTCCTTGCCGCTAAATTCAATTTCAATACCTAATTCTACGAATGCCATTTTTATAAATTCCCGTACGGTTGTAGTTACACCGGTGGCAATTACAAAATCTTCGGCTTTATCCTGCTGCAACATCAGCCACATGGCTTCAATATAATCTTTAGCATGGCCCCAATCACGTTGAGCAGAAAGATTACCTACATACAGGCAATTTTGTAACCCTAAAGCTATTTTTGAGGCTGCACGGGTAATTTTACGGGTAACAAAAGTTTCGCCGCGAATAGGACTTTCATGGTTAAACAATATGCCGTTACATGCATACATATTATATGCTTCGCGGTAATTTACAATTATCCAATAACCATATAATTTAGCAACTGCATAAGGCGACCTCGGGTAAAACGGCGTGGTTTCGCTTTGCGGAACGGCCTGCACCAAGCCATAAAGCTCAGACGTAGATGCCTGGTAAATGCGGGTTTTTTGTGTAAGGTTTAACAGGCGTACCGCCTCTAATATCCTTAATGTTCCAATACCATCAGCATTGGCGGTATACTCCGGTGTATCAAAGCTAACTTTTACGTGGCTTTGCGCGGCAAGGTTATAAATTTCATCAGGCTGAATTTCCTGTATCAACCTTATCAAATTGGTTGAATCCGTCAGGTCGCCATAGTGCAGTTTAAATTTCACATTGGGTTCATGCGGATCATGATACAGGTGATCAATACGTTCAGTATTAAACAAAGACGACCGGCGTTTTACACCATGCACCTCATAGCCTTTTTTTAATAAAAACTCAGCTAAATAAGCGCCATCCTGCCCGGTAATACCTGTAATTAAAGCTACTTTCATGTATAGTTGAAATATCTTTTTAAAACTGCAATATTATCCAATTAAATTGTAAAAGACGGCATTACAGCTATGGTGTGCGATTTTTTATAGTAAATATTATATACCAGCCACAGTATCTTCTAACTCCTTATACCATTCTTCTCCATATTTACGGATAAGCGGGCCTTTCAAAAACTCGTGCACATGCACTTTAAGCTCATCACCGAATGAGCAGGCAGGGCTGCAAATGCTCCAGCGGTCATAGTTCAATACATCAAACTCGGGATATTTAGTTATGCGAATTGGGTATAAGTGGCAGGATATTGGTTTTTTCCAGTCAATAACACCTTCTTCGTAAGCTTTTTCAATAGCGCACTTGGTTATGCCGCCTTCCCATATTACGTAAGCGCATTCTTTATTTACTTCAACACATGGGGTAGTATAATCGCCTTCAAAGTCGGTTACATAGGTACCCACCTCTTCAATTGTTTTAATGCCTTTCGCTGTCATATAAGGTTTTACCTTCGGATATATTTCATCCAGGATATGCAATTCATCCACATTAAGCGGCGCGCCCGAGTCGCCCTCTAAACAACAGGCACCTTTACATTTATTTAAATTGCATACAAAATTCTGCTTTACAACATCCTCATGTACCAATACGCTTCCTACTTCTATCATAATTTTTTAAGAGTCAAGAATTAAGATACAAGAATCAAGATAACGCTATACAATATCTCTGCAGATATTTTCCTGGTTCTTGATTCTTAACTCTTGATTCTAATATCATTGTTTAATCGGATTTAACGGGTATTTAAGCCCCTTCACCGCGGTTAAATCCATTGTTACGCTGCCTACTATCAATTCAACATGGGCCTTCACAGGTATCCTGTTATTATCATCAGTTATCCAAAGGTACAATTTACTGTCTTTTCTGAATATACGGCCGGGGATAATAGTGGGATTAAACTTTAAACAGCTAAAAGTACCCAATGGGCATTCCACTTTTTCACGGCCCAGATAAGTTATGGTAAGGATGTGTACACCATCTTCTAAAAAGTATTGCAGGTCAAATTTTTCGCCTACCATCATTTTTGAAACATCAATGCCCCGGGCAAAATAATAAGCCGATACAAAATCAAACGCTTTGCCTTTATATGGGAATACACCTTTATCTGCTGTAATTTTATGATCTTCATGATCAAAGGTTACATTGTCGGTGTGCTTGTAACCGCCTTCTTTCCTGTTTTCAGTATAAAAATAAGGAAGCAATGTGGTTTGGTCTACATAAGTTTCATACCGGTTGCGCACCTTGTAAAAAACATCAAATGTTCCGGATGTTTTACCGTCGGTAACAATATGGAATGTAGGATGATTCTCTATTTTCTTTTCACCATCTTCTACGCGGATAGTGGCTTCCGCGCCGGTAAGTAATCCGTACCGCAACCTATAGTTCAATTGTTCGCCAATTTTGAAAACAGGGTTATTAATATCTTTCAGTTCCTGTGCAAAGGCTTTGCCTAAATAAATGGTAAGAATTATAAATGCAAAAAAACTTTTCTTCATAGCTAATTCTTACAAAACAAATAAGGTTAATCTTTGCGCTTATATAACGGCACGGTAGAACATGGCTCGCCAAACATCAAACTTTTTACAACCGGGGTAAGCTTTTCCGTTATTGCAACATAAGCTGATACCGGCACCGGGATATCTCCGCAACCTTTTATAACCATACGCTGGTCGCGGTATTGTTCAGCATCCAGCTTTGCTATAGCCTTGCTAAAAAGTACGGTTTCTAAGGTTTCCAGATCACCAAAAACAACTTCATTGGCATAAGGCGCCATACGGTTAGCCAACAGCATATAAGCCCATGCAGGCACAATAGCATCGGCCGAGCATATGATACCTATATTCTTACCTTCATACTGTGTCCAGTCATGCTCTTTCACAAATTCGCGGAAATCTTTTTCGCGTAATATCAATCCCTGGAATAAATTAGGAGCAATATCATATATCACCCGTTCGCCCGGCTGATAAAATTCAGCAGGATCTAACGTAACTAAACCGCTTTGCGCTACTTTATTTATTATGTTTTCCTGTATTTCCATAGTATTTAAAACAAAAAATCCGGGAACAAGCATATAACGCTATTCCCGGATGTAAAATTACTTTAAATATTTGCTATAAGAACTTCGCCCTGTTATCTTTTACATTTCCCTTATCTTTCAGGGCTTCAAATATCTGTCCTTGTGAGCGCTGTACTATAGCCTGGCTCAATTGTTGGCGTTGCCTTAATGAATTGGTAAGCGGTGCAGGATTAATAAAATTATCTACAACAAATACAAACACACCTTGCATGCCCTGCACAGGTTTTGATATTTTATTAACCTGCGAACCAAATACAGAGCCTATTACTTTGTATTCAGCCTGGCCACCCGGAATCATCGGGTTTGCAAAAACTATGTTTTGTACCGGTACTACCTTGCTGCCTGCTTTTTGGGCAACCTGGTCAATGCTTGATGAACCGTTTATTGCCGAAGCAAATTTATCTGCCAGCATTTTACCTTTTACATCGTTCATAACCGCAGGCGTAATTTGTTTTTTAATAACATCAAGCGGCAGGATACCTTTTTTCTTAACCTCTGTTAAATGGGCTACAATATATTGATCGCCAACGGTAAACACCTGGTCAGAAAGGTCGCCTTTATCAGCTTTAAATGCCCAGCGTACCAAGTCACGCGCGTTGTCCAATCCCGGAACGCCTGACGCTGTAGCAGTCATGTTTTCGCCAAGTTTGGTTTTCAGCCCTTGTTTTTTAACCTGCTCATCAAAATTATCCTTGTTTAATGATATTAAAAAAGCCTGTGCTTTGCTGTAAGCAGCAGATTGTGTTTTGCTGCTTGCCGTTAATGGCTTATCAACTATAGCTACCTTAACTACTTTTGATGATCCTTTTTGATCTTCAATGTTGATCAAATGCACACCAAATTGAGAAGTAACAATTTTATATTCACCTTTTTTACCATTAAATACCGCTTCTTCAAATACAGGGATCATTGACCCTCTTCCAAAAGTGCCTAAATCACCGCCTTTTACTGCCGAGTTTTTATCAACAGAGTACATAGAAGCCATATCAGCAAATGTTTTCTTGCCTGATTCTATGATCTTTTTAATTGAATCTGCCTTAGCTAAAGCTTTAGGTAAGCCACCTTCTATAGATGGGTCAAGCAATATATGCCGTGCCTTAACAGAGTCAGGGCTCATACGCGCATCAACCAATTTAGCTATACTGTAACCACCTCTTGATAAGTAAGGGCCATAAACAGTTCCAACTGATGCATTAAACATGATGGTATCTAACTTGGGCTCTAATTTACCCTTGCGCTGGTAAATAAGCGGGGCTTTGGTTTCAGAGTTTATTTGTACAAAAAGCGAATCGTTAGTGCTTGCTTTTAGCGCAGGAACTAATTTTTCAATCTGTGTTTTGATTGCTGCCGAATCTTCTTTTGAAGGCGCTCCGTTAAAACTCACATAAGCGATATCCCTTAATTCCTGTGAATTTTTAAATTCGTTTTTATGATCGTTATAGTAGCTGCTGAAATCTGCATCAGTTAAGGTTACTTTGCTATCAGCTATAGTAGTATAATCAAGCGTGGTATATTTAAAATTAACCAATTTGTTTTTCGCTTCATAATCATCTTTCGCTTCTAACGAGTTAACATAAAGACCGGTAGTTACCAGCGAAAAATATTTTTCGTCAAGCTTACCTTGTATCAATTCTTTAACAAAATCAGCCCAACGTGCTTTTTGAGGGTCGCCGTCCTTCAATTGTTTAATGCTTTGAAGCGCATTAAGCAGGCCTGTTCTATCAAACTGACCGGTTTGAGGATTAGTAAAAGCCTGTACAACTTGCGGGCTTGGATCATTACCGGTTATCATTGCCTGTGTCTCGTCGTCACCAACGGCTATTCCAACTTTTTCAACCTCTTTTTTCATCAGCAAACGATTTACTAATGTGTTCCAGGTGTTTTCCTGCAGGTAAGTAGTAATTTGTGATGAAACATTAGCCTGGCCAGACTGACGCTCAAACTGCTGTGTATTTTGTTCAAGAGTTTTATTAAACTCATCATAAGGAATTTTTTCTCCACCCACAGTACCCAACTCGTTGCTGTCATCTTTAAAAAATGACCCGCCTGATCTTATAGCTTCACTTGCGATAAAAGCAAAAAGCGAGAGCCCTATTACAATGGCAACAATTTTGCCCATGCGGTCCCGCAAATAACCCATTACACCCATATAGTTTTTATATAATAATTTTATGTATTAAAAAGAGGGCGCAAGATACAATTTTTAGTAAAATTTTATAATACAATTTTTTGCATCAAAAAACGCCTAATTTCCCGGCATATCAGACACATGAAATGTACCTGTTGATTGCTTAAAAATGGGATGTGTCAGCTTCTCGTCGCTGGTAAAATCTACCCCGTTCATCACGTTACCTCCCGACATGGTAAGTTGTACCGGCTTATTGGAATACATTATTTTTTTTGTCTGGTCCCATATCAACTCGTCGGATTTAAAGGTTTCACCCTGCGCGTTGGTAGCTATTACATTTTTATGAAATTCAATAATTTTTGCTGCGGTATGGTTTATCGCCGAATCGGCAACTATACTTCCGGATTGTTTCCTTAGCGTATCATAAAAAACTATTTTAACACCCTTCGGCATTTTATCATACGTTTTTGCAGGTACCTTAAGATTTTCATACTGCAATAATAAAGGTGCCAGCATCCGTAGTTTAACCTTTGCCGAGTCGCTGTAAATAACATCAACACCGGTGGTTACACTAATGGAATCAGTTGATTGTTTTGCTGAAATTTCTTTGATCTTAGTCAAATCATTTTCGCAGGAGCTAACAAGCAAAATGCTTAAAAGCAGTGCCGGCAATAAAAAACCTATTTTTGCACCACTATGCATAAGTAAAATTAATCGAATTTAAATCGATTAAACCATTTGTCGTTGATCAGGAATCCTAAGTGAATATTAACGTAGTTTTCTTTAACAAGGCCATTAGCAAGCGTTCCGCGCTGGCCCACTTCGGCAGCTATGTTAATTTTATAGAAAGTACCAAAGTTAGGGCGCATTGGCATACCTAAACCAAAAGTAAGCGCGTACGATTTAATATTAGTAAAACCACCGCCTGTAGGGTTGCTTGCATTAATATAGCTTTGATCATACGTAGCACCAAAACGGTAATCAACGGTAGACCAGTAGCTATTGATAGCATTAATATCCGGCGTAAATTGCCCGCCAACGTTAACGGTCTTACTGTTTAATAACCCCTGGTTTACGCCGCCTATTGTTAGGTTTGACCAGTTACCCATAGAAAAATCGGCACCAACTAAATATTTACCATCTTCCTGCAAGGATATACCAAAACGATTTATTTGCGGCAATTGTAATTTTGTTTTGGTGGCGCTTTGATTAATTAATGTATCGGCGGCAACATTAGCCACGCCACTGGCATCCAAAGTGTACTGGCTAACAATATATTTACTTTGCGAATTAAGCTTTGAATTAGCCGAGGCCGAATAACCTAAAACAAAATGTTTTGTTGGTGTAATATCAATAGTGTATTGCGCGCCATAATCATAAGCTATACCGCCTATTGAGTTATCTTGTTCAACTATTGAATTTAAGGTACCATACAGGTTAGGTATCTCGGTAGATTGTGTTTGTTTTAAATCGCCGAAGATGTAAGATATGTTTGCACCTAATGATAAATGTTTAAATAAGGTGATACCATAACCGAAATATGCTTTTGACAAGCCACCTTCGCCGTGATAAAGGTAATTGGTATTGTTGGTATCAGCCGGCGAACTGGTTCCGTAGCCTCTTGGTATCGACTGCTTATAATTATAACCTAACTGGCTGTAAGGCAACAAGCCAAAACTCAAAGCCGAATTATGAGTTACAGGGAAAGCGAAAGATATATGGCTTAACCTAAAGTTTGCATCTGTCTGGCTTTTTTGGCCGGTTTGGCTAACAAATAATGTATTTGAATAAATGCCGACATCAATAGTTGTTAAATTGATTAACCCATATGAAGCAGGGTTTAACTGGTTGATGGTATTATAAGAGTTGATTTTGTTAATTGCAGTTGATATACCGCCCATTGCTATGGTTTGCGGTACCTGCCCCGAACTGATATCGCCAAGGCCAAACCTTGAATACGGAGAGCTTGAAGATGCGGTTGATTGTGATTTAGCCCCGATTGCAACAGCAACAAGTAAAAAAGTAATAAAAAGTTTAGTATATTTAATCATTATGCTGTTGTATAGCTGCGTTTAATCCTTTTAGAACCAATTGTGGCTCAATTTTTATATAGGGGGCAAAGATGCTATTTTTTAATAGCGTATCAAAAAAAATACTGTCGCCTCCTGTTAGTATAATATTTAGCTGTTTGCCGGCCTTTGAATAGTTTTCAATAAACCCGCTTAATTCATATTTAATTCCGTTTTGTACGCCCGATTGCATGGCACTTACCGTACTGTTACCATAACCATCATTAAAATCCCCATCTGCTTTAACCACCGGCAAGCCTGATGTAAAATAATTTAAAGCATTATAACGCATAGTTAGCCCCGGTGATATACTCCCGCCAAAATAATTTCCTTCGCCATCTATATAGTCATAAGTTATACAGGTACCGCCATCAATTACCAGGTTGCTTTTATTGGGATATAAATATTTAGCACCGGTAACGGCAGCTAAACGATCAAGCCCAAGTGTTTGTGGGGTTAGGTAATGATTTTGAATACCAATGGCCATTGCGGCATTAAAATAGGTTAACTGTGTTTTGGTTTGTAAAATATGCTGCCATGCTTCCTTATCTTTATCTTTCTTTACTGATGAAATGATGGCTTTTTTTATAGGATATTCTTTTAATAAATTGGTTAACGTATCTGCGTTAATATTTGTAAAGTGTTCGGCATGTAGCAAATTGTCATTATCAAATATGGCAAATTTTGTAAGGGTATTACCTATATCGATAACTAAGTTGGCCATCAGGCTTTAACCAATGATAATATAGATTCAAAAATAGCCAGCCCGTCTTCATTAGCTAATAATGAATCAGCGGCGCGTTCCGGGTGAGGCATAAAACCAAAAACATTACGTTCTTTATTACATATACCGGCAATATTTTCTATTGATCCGTTAGGGTTAGCTTCGTCAGTAATATTACCTGCCTCATCACAATACCTAAACAATATTTGATCATTATCATTTAATTCTTTTAAAACCGGGGCATCAGCAAAATAATTTCCTTCGCCATGGGCAACAGGAATTTTCAACGCGCGCTGCTGATCAATTTGCGCGGTAATTAATGAATTGCTGGTTTGCGGCCTCATGTAAATGTTGCGGCAAATAAATTTGCGGTGCTTATTATGCAATAATGCGCCGGGTAATAAACCTGCTTCGGTTAATATCTGGAAACCATTGCAAATACCCATTACGTAACCACCTTTTGCAGCAAATTGGATAACTTCCTGCATAATTGGCGAAAAACGGGCAATTGCGCCCGAGCGTAAATAATCGCCAAATGAAAAGCCGCCGGGCAAAACAATAAAATCACATCCCTGTAAGGAATGGTCTTTATGCCACAGGCGAACCACCTGCTGGCCCATTATTTTTTCTAAAACATGGATGATATCTTCATCACAATTGGAACCCGGGAATATAACTACGCCAAACTTCATGGTACAAAACTAATATAACCGCCGAAATTACAGCGAAACTAAAAGTTAAAAAGTGTTAAACTGAAAATAAACTATCCCGATTAACAGTAAAGCGAACAATGATTCATAGAACCATTTTTTTGTCGCATATAAAAAATAGTAGGAACAAAATATGGCGGCAGGTACCGCGCATAGTACAAAATGACTTAAATGAAACTGTGCCTTTACGTAAAAAGACAGGCCTGCAACCACAAAAATAACAAATAGCAATTGGTATGATTTACGTATTTGCACATAACTCCTGAAAAAGTTTTGCCTTATCTTTACCAAACAAAGCAGTAAAATAACAATTACCGGTATTAGCACCAGGTAGTTATAATAATTAATATTTATATGCTCAGGAAATTTGGTAGTAAGCGGAAGCCAGATAGTATAAAATTGATCGAGCCTGTTGTTCATATAATAAAATACAGCTAAAAAGAAGAAGATAGTTGCATAACCCATTATGCCCGCCACCCATTCGCGCCAGTCAAACGGTTTAAAAAGAATTAATGTTATCCAGATAATTAAAAAGAAATAAATGAAGGGCAGGTAGATCAATGACCCTACAGCCACTATCATACCCATATCATAAGCGGTAGATTTGGCATCATTCCCTTTGTATAAACTTAATAGCTTGTACAGCATAGCAATTACCAGGAAATTGCATATTAATGGTGAGCTTAATACTAAAAATGGTGTAAACAAGCCTGATAGTACAATATATAATGCGGCAGGCAAAAAGGTTGATTTGCCCAGTAAATTATAGCTGTTACATAGCTGGTTTAGTAATATAGCTTGTACAAAAACAATAACTCCCGCCAAAAACACATTAACAACCGGCGATAATGCATATTCATAAGCCACGGGGAATAATAACCGGGCAAACTGTTCAACGAAAGTAAATTCAATTTTCGCGGGGGCATTAACTACATAGTTTATCCGCAATAACACTAATAAAACAGCCAGCCAAAATATGTTGATAGGATTATATTTCCGAAATAAACTGATCATTTTTGACTCCTGGTTTTGCAACCGCAATATTAGCAGAAAAATGCCTTATGATGAAATGGAACCGGGCCTTGCATACCTGTGTACCATATTATGTATAACCTGCGCGGTTTCATCCGGAAAATCAACCCATACCCTTTCATCTTCTTTTACCCATTTTTTTATATGGCCGGGAAAATTGTCGTCAATTGCAGGCAAAACATGTACGCCCATTTTTGAAGCAGCCAGCGCGTTACATTGCTGCTCAAACTGTCCCCTCATGGGTATCATCATCAGCTTTTTTTGCATGAAAAGCGCCTCGGCAGGGCCTTCAAAGCCGCCACCTGTTAACAACCCTTCGCAACTTGCCAGGCTTTTGTTAAATGCTTCGTTATTCACCGGGAATATTTTTACGTTACCGCTTTGGTACTCGGCTTTTTGGCGTTTTGAAAAAACCTGCCACTCCACCCCTGCCGAATGATTTAAATATTTCACCAGCGTTTTATCGTCATAAGCAGGAAGATAAACGGTGTAATGGCCAAGGTTTGACGTTTCCATTTTCCGTATTTCGCTGCGGATAACCGGGGTATGGATAAAATCATCGTACCGTTCAAAATGAAAACCAATATGATGCGTGGTAGGCGAATAGTATTTGAGGAACCAATCGCCGTAGTTCCATTTTGATGGTCGTGGTGTTTTTGGCGAAACAAATGAACATTGGTGACTTAATGATACCGACGGCACTTTGCGCAGCTTACATGCCCAGGCACTTACCGGTTCAAAATCATTAATGATCAAATCATAATCCTGTAAAGGTAAACTACGTATATCTTTCCAAAACTGGCGCAGGTTCATGATCTTGAAAGTAGCCCATTTATCTACCCCGCCATGTGTACCAAATACAAAGCTAACACCATGAAAACGATATTTTAAAGGTTGCGAAAGGCTTACTTCGGCTTCGGTACCACTTACCAACAGGTCAACCTCACCATATTGTTGCAGCAAGGGCACTATCTCCCTTGCGCGGCTGATATGGCCATTCCCTGTACCCTGTATAGCGTAAAGTATTTTCATTAATTAACGTTAGCTAAGGTAACAAAGATAGTGAAGGGTTGAATATTGAATGGCGAGTTTTGAATATAGAATGATGAAGTTTTAATAAACGATAATTGGTAATTCATATCTTAGGCAAAACTTTCAATGATGATTTATAGCGGCAACAAGCTTTTTAACGTTAATAACGGTGCTTTTATATTTATGCTTGCATTTGATGTGCTGATTTTTGTAGCCCGGGGTGTATATTGGGGAGCGCCATTTTTTGTACTGTTTTTCATATTTACCGCCAATGAAGCATTTTACTTTGAAATAACCGGTGAGGAGTTAATTATAAAAAATTACATATTGCCTTTCATAAATAAAGCTTATAAAATAATCGATATAACAAACATTGAAATAGCGAGTACAAATTACAAAGCCACTGCCGATGCCGCTTTAAAAATAACAAGAGGCGATAAAACGTCAATGGGATTTAGGAGTGCAAGTTTAAATTTAAGTGATTGGCAAAACTTGGTAAACGAGTTATATAAACTAAAAATTCCAACTGTAGTAAGTGCAAGCAGGTTAATAAATGAAATCGGAATTCCGGAAGACTAATGCGCCTCTTCCTTAAACCTTTCCAATAAACTCCTTACATCCAGTTTAGCGTCTAAATCTTCTGTGTCTGTTTTGTCGTCGTCTTCAACCTCGGTCTTAAAGTCGTTAGGGTTATATTTAAAAACCGTCCATTCTTTATTGTGGTACTCCAAAGCAGTAAGGCTTTCTACCCAATCGCCCGAGTTGAGGTACATCACCTTTCCCGGGTTATCAGTAGCCACAATTTCACGCATTTCGGCCTGGTGAATGTGGCCGCATATTACATATTGGTATTCCTTAGCAACGGCCAAATCAGCAGCGGTTTGTTCAAACTGGTTAATAAATTTCACCGCGTCTTTAAATTTCGCTTTAACTTTTTGCGAGAAGCTCATCTTTTCGCGGCCCATTGCAGTTAAAAACCAGTTAGTTATGCTGTTTAACCATATCAGCGTATCATAACCTACTGCTCCCAATTTTGCCAGCCATTTAGAGTGCTGCATGGTAACGTCGAACACATCGCCATGAAATATCCAGGCTTTTTTGCCATCGATATTTAAAACTACTTTGTTCATCAGCTGGAATGAGCCTAAATTAAAATCAGCAAATTTGCGCAGCATTTCGTCATGGTTACCTGTTAAATAGTAAACAGGCACGCCTTCGGTAACAAATTTTAATATGCGGCGCACTACTTTCATATGTGCTTCGGGCCAGTATGATTTGCTGAATTGCCAGATATCAATAATATCGCCATTAAGAATAAGCATTTTAGGCTTTACGCTCTTTAAATACTTCAGCAACTCTTTTGCATGACATCCATAGGTGCCCAAATGCACATCGGATATAATTACGATATCAACTTCGCGTTTTGCCATTAAGTTTTGGGGGATAAAATTCCTTCCGGTAAGTGATACCGGGTAAATTGGTGGGAGGTGTGATCAAACAAACGATTACTCGTCGTCGTCGTCTTCATTAACACTAAGCTCATAAGGACTTATGTAGAATGCGCCAACTAACACTATCAGCGTAACTACAACTACATAAGCATACTCAAAATGTATCATATACCAGTTTTTACAAAGTTCAGGAACTTATATTATTTTAACATTAAGACTGCATTAAATGTAAAAGGTTTCAAAATATCGTAAATATATTTTTGCACTCTATATTTAAGCGAACTTCCTTTTTATTCTATCTAACTGTTTGATGTGATGATTAGTATGGATAAGGATAAATTTTAGCCATTCTTTAGCATTAAGGTTACCCAGTCGCGGATGTTTGTGGCGATTTACAGGGTCCGCATTCTTCACCATTTCGGCAATTTCATCAATACGTTTGCGGCATTTAACAATCAGGTTTTTTGCCTCCTCTTTACTTATTTTTTGGGCGGGCATTTTAGACGCTGTTTTTTCGGGCACCTTTATTTTAACCGGCGGGAAACGGCGAAACAGCAGCACTATCCTACCCAATAGGTTTAAACCACTGCGTGTTGGGTTACAGGTGCCGTTAATACAACGCTCCATTGCAACAGATGAGCCCAGGTTGGCCTGCAAAATATGCGAATACACTTCGGCGTATGACCAACCACCACCCGGAGGCGTTTCTGTAAATTGCTCATCCGAAATAGTATCAAGCCGGTTACGATATTCATCAAGAGCAGCATCTATAGCTTTACGATTGTTGCTGATTGTCATTAAATTGGTTTACAGCAATAAAGTTAACTCTTTTAAATCACTAATCTGCAATGGCACATCATCTGGTTTTGGCGCGTTAAAAGGATTAAAATAAATAGCATCCATACCAAAGTTGAGTGCTCCGTAAACGTCAGCTTCCAGGCTGTCACCTATCATCAGGCTTGTTTCTTTGGTTGCGCGGGCAATATCAAGCGCGTATTGAAATATCTTTTTATCAGGTTTATTGGCTCCTGCAACTTCTGATATCACTACACCGTGGAAGTATTTGCCAATATCCGTGTTACTGATCTTTATAGCCTGCGACTCCTTAAACCCGTTAGAAATTAAATATAACGGATACTTAGCGCTCAAATACGTTAATGTTTCGTGCGCATTGGGGAACAGGTTTGTTTTTGTTGGGCATAGTGCAACGTAAGCATCTTCAAAACCAACCGGTATCAGGTTCGGCTCAACGCCCAGATCTAAAAAGGTTTGTTTGAAGCGGGCCTCGCGCAAATTTTCTTTAGTTATTTTGCCTACATGGTATTCGGCCCAAAGGCGGTGGTTATTGCGGGTATAGGTTTCAATAAATAAATCGGCTGAGGACAAGCCAATATTATGCAAAGCGTGAATAACATAAAGCTCCTGCAGAGCCTCTTCGGCATTTTTATCAAAATCCCAAATGGTGTGGTCAAGATCAAAGAAAAGGTGAGTGTATTTTTTTATTTCGGATTTCGGATGTTCGATTTCAGATTTCATTAACCAAAATTAACCTATTTTAGTAGAGATTATTACGATTTTTGATTTATCTAAATAACCAGGCAAAACCCAATGATCAAACCATTCGCTTCGCTCCTTCTCGCACTGGTCACCATAACCGTATCCGCGCAAACTCACCAAATAAATGGTGAGGTAGTCGGCAAACCGCAGATTGGCGATACCATTTATTTAAAAAAAGGAGTTATAGCTGATAAATATTATACCCAATCCTTAGATTCCGCAAAATTAACAGGGAGCGACTTCGTACTGAATAAAAACGTGAGCTATCCGCAAATGTACCGGGTTTGGTTTGCTACAGACAGAAATGTATTGGCATGGCGACAAGGGATTTATTTTATCGATTCGTCCACCACTAAAATAACGGTTAATTATAAGGCTGACAAATTAAGCAAGGCAAATGGCAGCACAGCAGAAGAATACAACTCAAAGTTTATTTCTTTCATGACCGAAGGCGTTGATGATGATAAACGGGCAGATTCTCTAAACCAACTATTATATGACCCTAATAAAAAAGCAGACGAATTGCTGTTAAAATATGTCACTGCAAATCCCAGCTCTTATGTGGCGCTATGGGAATTGGTAGAGCGCTTTAGTAACCGGGGACAATCGGCATTAAGAGAACAGGTGTTGTCAGCATTTTCTGCCAAACTAAAAAGTGAACAGGTTTGGCATTTGTTAAATGAAGATTTTAAAAACGCAAAGATTAAAGAGAACGCGCCCTTCCCGATTATAGCGGTAAAAGATTTAAAACTGGCGCCTGTTAAACTGGTGTTCCCCAAAGCAAAATATACGTTAATAGACTACTGGTTTTGCCGTTGTTTGCCTTGTTTGCAAGCTATCCCCCAGATGCAAAAAATCTATGCCACTTATAAAAACAAAGGATTTGATATTGTGAGCATATCGGTTGATGAAACCGTTAACGTACCACTATGGCAAAAACGGGTAAAAGAGCATAGTCTTACCTGGACTCAATACCTGGAAGAAAATAATTTCAGGACAAACGAATTAGGCATCACCTCCTTCCCTACTTTTATTTTGCTCAATAGCGAGGGCAAGGTGATCTGGAAGAATTTTGACTTGGATGAGCTGGAGAAATTTTTGAAAGAAAAAGTATAGGTGTAATCGAAATCAAAAACCTCCTGACATACACTTGTCACTACCTATATTTTACTTTGCATCAACAATGTGGAACATTCCAAATGCAAAACCGTTATTAACTTATCAGTATTTTTGTAAATACAAATGGATTTTAAATTAACCTCAGTATATAAACCTACCGGCGATCAGCCCGAGGCCATCAGGCAATTGGTTGAAGGTGTAAACAACCAGGATCCTTTTCAAACCCTATTGGGTGTTACGGGTTCGGGTAAAACTTTTACAGTTGCTAATGTTATCCAGCAAACGCAAAAGCCAACTTTAATATTAAGTCATAATAAAACTTTAGCCGCACAGCTTTATGGTGAGTTCAAACAGTTCTTCCCTGAAAACGCGGTAAATTACTTTGTATCATATTACGACTATTATCAGCCGGAAGCATTTATACCTACCACCAATACCTATATTGAAAAAGACCTCCAGATAAACGAAGAAATTGAAAAGCTAAGGCTGCGCACCACATCCGCGTTAATGAGTGGCAGGCGCGATGTTATCGTAGTATCATCTATATCATGCATTTATGGTATGGGTAACCCGGAAGATTTTGCTAATTCGGTTTTTAAATTTGCCGTAGGTACAAGAATAAGCCGTAATGCTTTTTTGCATCGTTTGGTTGAGATTTTATATGGCCGTACCACTGCCGATTTTAAACGTGGTACATTCCGGGTTAAAGGCGATGTGGTTGATATTTTCCCGGCCTATATGGACCATGCTTACCGTATTTCCTTTTTTGGCGATGATATTGAAGAGTTAAGCACTTTTGATGTTACTACCGGCAAAACATTAGAGAAAATGACACACATGGTGGTTTATCCCGCCAATTTATACGTAGCCCCTCGTGAGCGTTTTACCCAATCTATCTGGGCCATACAGGAAGAACTGGAAACCCGTAAAAAGCAATTTATTGACGACGGCCGTTTCCTTGAAGCCAAGCGTTTGGAAGAAAGGGTTAATTACGACCTGGAGATGATTCGCGAGTTGGGCTATTGCTCGGGCATCGAGAATTATTCCCGCTTCTTTGATGGACGTGCGCCGGGTATGCGCCCCTTCTGTTTACTGGATTATTTCCCGGATGATTATTTGATGGTGATTGACGAAAGCCACGTTACCGTACCGCAAATACGCGCTATGTATGGTGGTGACCGTTCCCGTAAAATATCATTGGTTGACTATGGATTCCGCCTACCGGCAGCTATGGATAACCGCCCGCTAAACTTCCAGGAATTTGAACGCCTGGCACCGCAAACTATTTATGTAAGTGCCACACCGGCAGATTTTGAGTTGGAAAAATCGGGCGGTGTAGTGGTTGAGCAGGTAATACGCCCTACTGGGTTGCTTGACCCTGTTATTGACGTTCGCCCGGTTATAAACCAGGTAGATGATTTATTGGACGAAGTGGATAAAACCATTAAAATGGGCGACCGTGTATTGGTTACCACACTTACCAAACGTATGGCTGAGGAATTGGCCAAGTATATGGATAGGTTGGGTATTAAATGCCGGTACATCCATAGTGAAGTTAAAACTTTGCAGCGGGTAGAAATTTTAAGAGGATTACGTTTAGGCGAGTTTGATGTATTGATAGGCATTAACTTATTACGGGAAGGTTTGGATCTGCCCGAAGTATCATTAGTAGCAATTTTAGATGCGGATAAGGAAGGATTTTTACGTTCGGAACGTTCATTGATACAAACCATTGGCCGTGCTGCGCGTAATGACCGTGGCCGGGTAATTATGTATGCAGATAAAATAACCGATTCGATGCGGATTACAATGGATGAAACCAACCGCCGGCGCGAATTGCAGATAAAATACAATTTAGAGCATGGCATTACACCATTAACTGTTGGTAAAACCCGCGAAGAAATCATTGAGCAAACATCGGTAGTTGATTTCCAGGGTGGTGTGCAAAAGGCTTATGTGGAAACAGATGTAATGACTTTGGCCGCCGACCCGATAGTGCAGTACATGACCAAACCTGATCTGAAAAAATCCATCGAAAACACCAAAAAAGATATGCTCGCGGCAGCAAAAAATATGGACTTCCTGTTAGCAGCCAAACTCCGTGACGAAATGTTCGCATTGGAGAAAATGATGGAAGAAAAGTTTGGGTAGTATATGTGCGGATGATTACTGAGGAGTGACAATAGTACTGTAACAAACCATATCAACCATTTGTCAAAAAACCATATAACGTCATAACCAAACAATTTTGACGTTATAGTATTATATTTGCAAGCTTAATTTTTACAAAATGGGTGAATTCTTAGATTTCCTGTTCATCATCATATTCGTGATATATATTGTGCGAAGCTTAATTCGCTTGTTATTACCTATGCTTTTTCAAAAAGTGGTTAACAAGGCGCAATCAGGACAGCAGCAAAGTTATCGCAGGCAGGAACAGCCAACAGGCCGTATAAAAGTTGATTATATTCCCGAAGGTACAAAAAGCAAAGTCCCCGACTCGGAAGGTGAATTTGTAGATTACGAAGAGATCAAATAAGTTTTCGTGATCCCTGAAGAACTATATAAACGCAGGCGCAGGCATAATAATACGCCAAAATCAACCCTGCTTATTATTGCAAACTTTGTTGTTATACTGGTAGCCACTTCGCTATTTACATCATGCGGAAAGATAAACTGGTTTTTTTGGGTGGTAGTTGCGCTACTGGGCGTATATAATTTTTTCGACGTGCGCCGTTGCTACGAGGAGTACAACAAGGTCACTATTATAACTTACGTTGTAAGTCTGGTGCTATTGATCGGAATGTTTATCTTTTTCAAGGCGAGCCAAGTGTGTTGAGTAAAGTTAATAAAGGCTGTAGTGGTTAAAAAAGTTGTAAAACATGTATAACCATAAAACATTTTCAACTCTTACAACTTTTCCAACCTATCAACTAAAATAAATTCCTATTCTCCCGTAAATTTCTATTTTTGAAGATTATTATCTATTCAAAAAATATTCAATGACTAATTGGTTTAAACGCAATGGCATTCACTTTGCCATTATTGCTATTTTCTTTGGCATATGCTTTTTCTTTTTAACGCCATCTTTCCAGGGAAAAACATTTGGACAAAATGATGTTACTGCCGCGCAGTCCACACAAAAAGAGATCATGGATTACCGGGCAAAGGACACTACAATACTTTGGACCAACCAGGTTTTAGGTGGTATGCCTACCTTCCAGTTATGGGCATCATATCCGCATAATATTACCACAGCAGTATTCAAATATGTAAAGCTTGTGTTTCCTGATCCTGTAGCTATTATGCTATTGTTTTTGGCAGGCGCCTACTTTTTGTTTTGCGTATTAAAACTTAACCCGTGGCTTGCCGCTGCAGGTGCTATCGCTGTAGCGTTTTCATCCTACAACATAATTTACATTGTAGCCGGGCATACTAACCAGGATTATGCTATCGCGTTTTTTTCACCAATAGTGGCGGGCATTATCCTCACACTTCGGGGTAATTATTTAACGGGTGCATCAGTAACCGCTTTCTTCCTGGCTATGGAGATCCGGTCAAACCACATCCAAATGACGTACTATTTAATGCTGGCTCTACTGGTATTAGTAATCATTGAACTGGTTAACGCTATCCGCTCAAAAACTACCGCTACATACTTTAAATCGTTAGCATATATTGCAGGTGCAACCTTATTGGCAGTTGCCGTTAATGCTTCTATTTTATGGAGCACTGCCGATTACGGTACCGAAACCATCCGCGGAAAATCAAATTTAACACAACATACAACCGAGCCAAGTAACGGCTTAGATAAAGATTATGCTTACCAATGGAGCCAGGGTGTAGGCGAATCATTTACATTTTTAGTACCTAATGCTTACGGTGGCGGGGGCAGTACAGTAGTACAGCCGGAAGATTCGCATGTAGTAAAGGCTTTAACCGATAAAGGTATAGATGCAAATCAAGCTGCACAGTTTGCCCAACAGCTTCCTTTTTATTGGGGAGAAAAAGAATTTACCGGCGGTCCATGGTATTTTGGAGCAGCAGTTTGCTTCCTGTTTGTATTTGGATTAATGATAGTAAAAGACAGGATAAAGTGGTGGTTGTTAGGCGCTGTTATTTTATCAATGCTTTTATCATTTGGAAAAAATCTATCTTTTATATCAGACTTATTCTTCAACTACTTTCCGCTATACAACAAATTTCGTGCGGTAGAATCCGTACTGGTTATTGCTTCGTTGTGCTTCCCTGTTCTCGCTTTTTTAGCAATTAAGGAAGTAATTGACACAAAGGATAAAAGTGTATTATTAAAGAAACTGCTACTATCGTTATACATAGTTGGCGGTTTAACTTTAATTCTTGCAGTTATACCCGGTTTGTTCTTTTCGTTTAAAAATAGCAGCCACCAATTAATAATCGACAGGTTAACGCAGGCATTTCGCGGTGACAGCGGCACAGCAACGTCCATTGCCAATGCGCTGGTAGAAGATCGCAGATCATTAGCGGTAGCTGATGCATTCAGGTCACTAATATTCGTTGTTATTGCGTTTGGGTTGCTTTGGGCATTCATTAAGCAAAAAATAAATGCTACTGTTTTATCTGTATGCTTTTTGGCGCTTACGCTGATTGACTTATGGCAGGTAGACAAACGTTATTTGAATGAAAACAGCTATACTGATGCGCAGGAAACAAGCGCGCCCAAACCGCGTGACGTTGATACATTTATAATGCGCGATACTGACCCCGATTTCCGTGTGGCTGATTTTTCAAGAGAGCCTTTAAAGGATGGCGTTAGTCCGTTCTTCTATAAATCAATTGGTGGCTATTCTGCTGCAAGGTTAAAACGCTATGATGAATTGATACAAACACAATTCTCAAAAAGTAGTAACCATGATGTATTGGATATGCTGAACGTAAAATACATTATAACGCAGGATCCGAAAACACAGGAAACCGGTATGCAGCGTAACAATACAGCCTGTGGCAATGCATGGTTTGTGAAAAGTGTAAAATTTGCTGATAATGCCGACCAGGAAATGCAGGCCATTACAACTTTTGATCCTAAAGATGTGGCTATTGTTGACAAACAATACAGCAGCATGATTGATCAGAAAGCGTTAAGGATTGATACCAACGGTACGATTAAGCTAACACATTATAACCCGGATCATATGACTTATCAATCGGGTTCAACAACTTCGCAAATTGCTGTGTTCTCCGAGATATATTACAACAAAGGCTGGAAAATGCTGATCGACGGCAAAGAAGCACCGTATTTCCGTGCTGATTACCTGTTACGCGCGGCGGCTATCCCTGTTGGCAACCACACTATTGAATTTATTTTCCATCCTACGTCTTATTACGCTGGTGAGAACATTTCATTAGCGGCATCCATATTATTGGTATTAGCTTTAGCGGGCGCGGCTTATACAGAAAATAAAAAGAATAAACCTACCGGTAAAAAAGCCTAATAGGTTTTAACAATAAATAAAAAGAGCGATGAGTATAAACTCATCGCTCTTTTTGTTTATGCAGCAATTATATTAATCGTTTGTCCTTCTGTTCCAGATCCAATACCATCCCAAATTAAAAGCTATTATAACATGATTAAATACAGTGAGTACCAAACCATAATGTTGTTTCATGATATCAAAACGCTCTTTTAAACTTTGGCGGTGGCGTTTTTTCGACATCCCGCCAACCAGGTATTTAGCTACATACTGGTTAACATTAACAATTTTTTCAGCCTTTTTTGCAGCGCGAATGATCCAGTCGATATCTGAACTTAACTGGTATTGTAAATTGTATGGTTCAATAATAGATCGCTTAATGTAAATAGCCTGGTGGCTTATGCTCATGCCAAATTTAAAACCACGCCAGTTAAACTGTTGAGGGGCTTTATGCCTGCGCTGACCGAGGCTGTTACCCGCATCATCGATCATCTCGGTTTCACCATAGTAGATGTCGGCATTTTCGGCCGTTGCAAAAATTTTGGCAACAGTATCATCAGCAAATAGCTCATCGCCCGAATTCATGAATAAAACATAGTCACCGGTCGCCACTGACAATCCTTTGTTCATTGCATCATAGATTCCCTTATCCCGCTCACTGATCAATTTGCTGATCTTATCGTCGTATTTGTGAATGATATCCAATGTACCATCGGTAGATAAACCATCGATGATGATGTATTCAATATTCGCATAAGTTTGATTAAGCACAGATAGCATAGTGCGCTCAATATCGCGCGCATTATTGTACACAATAGTTATTACACTTAGTTTGGGCTTAAACATTTATTCCTCCCTGCTCAGCCAAAATTTGTTTGTATAATTCAATATGCTTAGCGGCAATTACCTTTTCCGAAAATTTATCCATTATCGTTTGCCGGGCCTGTAATTGCAATGGTGATTGATCATCTTGATTGATGATCCATTCCATGCCATCTGTAAAGCTCTGTGCCGACTTATAATCTGCCAGGTAACCATTTTGTTGATGCTGCACCATATCGGGTATACCGCCCGTTGTAAATGATATAACGGGTGTACCGCATGAAAGACTCTCCATCACGGTATATGGTAAATTGTCTTCTAATGAAGGTATCAAAAAAGCATCAGCAGCATTATAACAGTTCACCAACGTTTCATCATCGCTTATGGTTCCTAAGAAAGTGGTTTTAAAAGGAAATTCGGGCATGCTATTGGTATCACGATTGCCAAATATCACTAACTCAACATCAGTAGCTTTTTCACCTAAACGTTGTTTTAACATTTCCAAACTATCCAGCAAATAAGATGTGCCTTTATGCAGGTCCTTACGCGAGGGCATAAAGCCGGTTAAGAAAATAAATTTATCATTTGCCAATCCTGCTTTCTGTTTAGCCGCCATCTTATCCACAGGTTTAAACAGGTTTGTATCTAACGTATTAGGTATATGCACGGCTGTTTTATTTTGCATCAGGCTGCTTTCTTTAACAGAGCCCAACATCCATAAGCCAGGTGCGATCACGGTAAAACCTAATTGCTGGTACGCCTTGTTTTTTTGCAGCCATATTTGGTGAGAGATATCGCTTGGTGAAGCGTTGATCAATAACGGGCAATTGCCGCATTCATTCTTGTAATGATCGCAGGAGTAACGCACATGGCAACCGCCTGTAAACGCATTGCTATCATGGAACGTCCACAACACCGGCTTATTCAGCTTTGTTATTTCGGCTATATGTTTAGGGTCTAAAAATCCATGATTTACCCAGTGAAGGTGAATAATATCGGCAGCTTTAATATCCGGATGATGAATTACCGAACGGCCAAACCACGAAAAGGAAAATGGTGTGCGCAGTGGTTTTAAATACCTTTTTGCCAGCAGCCTTTCAATAACAATTGCTGCGGCAGCGTAAGCCTTTTGAATAAAGTTGCTGTTAAAAGTTTTTATTTCTGCATTATTTCCAAATTTATAGTGCACAATAATTTCAGAATCGATATTTTGGCTTATCAATGCGCGGTTAAGGCGTATACACGCCCGGCCCGCACCACCGTTGCCATCATAAGTATTTAAATGCACTACTTTTAACATCAGTCAAAAATACATTTATTCAATACAATTCAATTTTTAGTATATGAAAAAACTATCCTTACTGCTAATTTCTACTTTCTTGTTCCGCATAATTGCAAATGCTCAAAGCAGGGAAGTTTATTTTACCGAGTACCCAACGCTAACTCCCGACGGCAAAACTGTAATTTTCAGCTATGAAGGCGATTTGTGGAAAGCAGATATTAATAACCCTATAGCCGTTAGGTTAACTGCTATGCAGGGCGAAGAAACCAATCCGCATGTATCGCCTGACGGCAAATGGCTGGCTTTTTCGTCTAACCAGTTTGGCAATAATGATGTTTATGTGATGCCATTAACAGGCGGCGATATTAAACAGATAACTTATCATGATGCCAGTGACGAAGTGGATTCATGGAGTTGGGATTCGAGATCCATTTATTTCACATCAAAGCGATATAACGAGTTTAGCGAATACAAGGTTGACAGAACAGGCGGTACACCTGTTAGACTATTTGCTAATTATTTTAATACCATACACGGCGTATTTGAACATCCAAAAACCGGCGAGCTATTTTTCAGCAATACGTGGGAGAGCTACCAGTTTGCCCAACGCAAACGCTATAAAGGGGTTTACAATCCCGATATTCAGTCTTATAATCCCAAAACTAAAGCCTATAAGCAGTACACCAATTGGATAGGTAAGGATTTTTGGGCAACGTTAGATCAAAAGGGCGACATTTACTTTGTATCTGACGAAGCTAACGAAGAATACAATCTTTATACGTTTGTCAACAACAAAAAAACACAGCTAACCAACTTCACAACATCTATAAAACGGCCGTTTGTAAGCGCCAATGGCGGAAAAGTTGTTTTTGAAAAAGATTACCAGCTTTTTGTATTTGACGCAGCCACTAAACAAACGCAAAAGCTTAACCTTACCATTTCGCGCAATGATGTGTTGCCTAAACAACAGGAATTTGATATACGCGGAAAGATTGAAGCGCTTGATGTGTCGCCCGATGGCAAAAAATTTGCATTTGTATCTCGCGGCGAATTATTTATCAGTGACATAGAAGGCAAGTTCATCAAACAAATAGAACGTGGTAACGGCGAACGCGTAACCGAAGTGAAGTGGCTGCCTGACAGCAGGTCGGTAATATTTAGCCAAACACTGGGAGGCTTTACCAACTGGTACACCATAGCTGCGGATGGTACCGGTACAGAAAAGCAATTAACCAACGAAGCGCAAAGCAACCGGCTGCTTACCGTTAACAAAGCACATACCCAGGGCGTTTATTTGAGCGGGCGTGAGGAAGTAAAATTAATAGACCTTAAAACTCTGGCAATTAAAACTATTGCTAAAGACGAAATTTGGGGATTTGAGAATACCGAACCATACATATCGCCTAATGGTGAGTATGTAGCCTACAACGCTCACCGTGATTTTGAAAACGATATTTTTATTTACGGCATAAATACCGGCAAAACCATTAACCTTACCCATAGCGGGGTTGCCGAATCGCAGCCGTTTTGGTCGCCGGATGATAAGTATATTTATTTTACATCTGCACGAACACAACCCGAGTTCCCTTACGGATCGCATGATGCACATGTGTACCGCATGCCATTGCAAAAGTTTGATGAAGCATTCCGGCTTGATAAATTCCGCGACCTGTTCAAAGAAACAAAAAAAGATACGGCTAAGACGCCTGCAGATAAAAAACCATTATCAACTCAGCCTACTCCAAAACCTGCCGAAATTGCCATCAATACGGATGATATCATGAAACGCCTGGAGCAGATCAGCCCGGGTTTTGGCAGTCAGAGTTCGCCCTATGTTATTCAAAAAGGAGATAAAACATTGGTGTATTATACTTCAGACCAGGCAGAAGGGCGGCGCGGCGTATATCGCACGCTAATACAGCCTTTTGAGGATAACAAAACCGAGAAAGTGACCGGCGATAATGTTCGTTTCTTTAGGATCGTCCCCGGCGGCGATAAATTTTATGGGCTGGCCGAAGGCAATATTTACACGCTGAATATCGATAACAATAAAATAGACAAGATAGATTTCGGGTTTAAGTTTGACCGTAATCTTGAAGGTGAATTCAGGCAGATATTTGATGAGGCATGGGCATCATTAGATGAAAACTACTACGATGGTAATTTTCATGGTACCGACTGGAAAAAAATGCACGATCGTTACGCGGCTTACCTGCCTTACGTTAATAGCCGTGCCGACTTGCGATTGATGCTGAATGATCTGCTTGGCGAATTAAATTCGTCTCACCAGGGATTTAACTCAAACGGACCGGAAGAATTAAAAACACTACGCTACCGCACAATGGAAACAGGAATAGTGTTTGATAATGATGAACCCTATAAAGTTGCCGCGATATTAAAAAACACCAATGCCGACAAGATTGATGTGAAGATAGAACCCGGGGATATTTTAAAAGCAGTAAACGGAATTACTGTCGACGAAAAACAAGACAGGAATTTCTATTTCACCAAGCCATCGTTAGATAAGGAAATTGAATTAACATTTGACCGGAAAGGAAAAACCATTATCGCCAAAATACACCCTGAAGCAAGCAATGTGTTTACCGGTAATTTATATGATGACTGGATAGACCGTAACAAAAAAGAGGTTATTGAAAAAGGTAAAGGCAAGATAGCCTACTCGTATATGAAAAACATGAGCGCCGAAGCATTAGAAAGCTTCTTAGAGGATATGGTAGACGATGCTTATGATAAAGATGCCCTTATTTTAGATTTGCGCTATAACACCGGCGGCAACGTGCATGAAGGCGTATTAAAGTTTTTACAGCAAAGGCCATACCTGCAATGGCAATATCGCGGCGGTAAAAAAAGCCCGCAACCTAACTTTGGCCCTGCAGCCAAACCAATTGTACTTTTAGTAAATGAGCAAACATTAAGTGATGGAGAAATGACCGCCCAAGGCTTCAAAACTTTAGGTTTAGGAAAAATAATTGGCACCGAAACTTACCGCTGGATAATTTTCACCAGTCCTAAAGGGCTGGTTGATGGGTCAACAGTACGGTTACCGGCCTGGGGGTGTTTTACGCTGGATGGAAAAGATATTGAGAAGAATGGCGTAACGCCGGACATTAATGTCAAAACAACCTTTACTGATCGACTGGAGAATAAGGATCCTCAGTTAGAAAGGGCGATTGAAGAAATAACGAAACAATTGAAATAAGTCTTACGCCTTTCTGGCAAACACGTTTGTAGCGACGTCCCGATAAACGGGTCGTCGCTATTTTTTTGCGAAGTATTTTACACGCATTTTAACCACGAACCGTAACCCTCTTTGCATTAAGGTACCCTTGCGGTTTTTTAAGAATTGCCGGATCGCTTCGT
>Ga0207153_1049_pt1 | contig 26181 bp, 19 predicted proteins | sample Alteio_BWMinHeat_27_FD_153580 | JGI IMG/M metagenome (GOLD analysis project Ga0207153, IMG submission 153580) | Enriched cells from forest soil in Barre Woods Harvard Forest LTER site, Petersham, Massachusetts, United States -... | ecosystem: Environmental > Terrestrial > Soil > Temperate forest >...
CAACTCATCCAGCATTGCTGATGCCAAATTATCAAAAGATGGCGAGAAGCTATATTACCTGGCCCGTTATGATAAAGGTTTCAACTTATGGGTTACCTCGCCGCGTACCAAGGAAACGAAAATGCTGGCTGAGCTGAACTCGCCGGGTGGTTCGCTGGAAATGAGTAACGATGGTAAAGCATTATTCCTGTTAGCCGGCGGCAATATCATGAAAATAGGTATTGACGATGGCAAGGTAACACCGGTACCTGTCAGCTCATCATTCACATTAAATGCCGTGGCTGAAAGGGCCTATATTTTTGATCACGTTGTTAAACAGGTAAGGAAAAAACTATTCGACCCTAAATTACAAGGTGTGGACTGGACTTATTACCATGATAACTATGCTACATTTTTACCACATATAAACAATAACTATGATTTTGCGGTTTTATTAAGCGAATTGCTTGGCGAGCTGAACGTATCGCATACCGGTTCGGGTTATGGCAAAAACAGCCCGGATGATGATCGTACCGCGTCGTTAGGTTTGCTATATGATCTTGCGCGTAGCGGCAATGGCCTTGTTGTAGAGGAAGTATTAACGGGAGGGCCCTTTGATAAAGCTGTTACCAAATTAAAGAAAGGCTTTATCATAGATAAAATTGACGGAACAGCAATTACTGCCGACGACGACTGGGCCAAATTATTAAATAACAAATCGGGCAAGTTTACACGCGTAACTTTCCATGATCCGGCTACCAGCCAGGAATATAATGAAACCGTTAAACCGGTAAGCCTTGGAAATGAGCAAAACGTATTGCTATATAATCGCTGGGTGCGCAAAATGGAACATTTAACGGATAGCCTTTCTCACGGCGAAGTTGGCTATGTGTATGTGAGAAGCATGGACGAGTCAAGCTTCCGCGTTACGTTTGACAAAACGTTAGGTAAAAACATCAATAAAAAAGCCCTGATTGTTGATACCCGTTTTAATGGCGGCGGCTGGCTGCATGATGACTTAGTGACATTTTTAGGCGGAAAAAGCTATTTTACCTTCCGCCCGCAAGGAAGGGAAACGCTGGGCGGCGAATCACAAAATAAATGGGATAAGCCAAGCTGTGTGCTGATTTGCGAAGGCAATTATTCGGATGCATTTATGTTCCCTTACGCTTATAAAGAGTTAGGCATTGGCAAGCTAATTGGTATGCCGGTGGCCGGCACAGGTACCGCTGTTTGGTGGGAAACCCAAATGGACCAGTCGTTATTTTTTGGCATACCCATGGTAGCCAGTTGGGGTAATGGCGAAACCCACGCCACCGAAAACCACCAGCTTGATCCGGATATTAAAATAGCTAACGATTACAACAAAGTACTAACCGGCGAGGACCAGCAACTTGAAGCAGCCGTTAAGGAAATGTTGAAAGAGATAAAGAAGTAAGTATCGACCAGCCATCCTGGCGCAGGATCTTATTTAACAACAATACATTTAAACCGACTATCCGAATTAAAAGGGTAGTCGGTTTTTGTTTATACTACAAGCCAAAAACAAAATGTAGTATATATTAATCCCATTACCTGTGTCCCCATAGACAGGGGGTTGGAGAGGTAATTACTCTTCAATCAATCTAAATTCTGTCCTCCTGTTTAGCTGGTGTTGTTCCGGGGTACAATTCACACCATCGGAGCATTCATTAACCAAATGCGTTTCGCCGAAGTTGGCGTAGGTTATCCTGAAAACAGATATACCGTGTTTGACCAGGTAAGCAATGGCGGATGCCGACCGGCGCTGCGAAAGTGCCTGATTATATTCGCCGGTAGCCCTTGAGTCGGTATGTGATGATAAATTAAGCCTTAAGTTAGGATGCTGCTTTAATAATGTAATTAACTTTTCCAACTCAATTGCCGCGTCCGGGCGGATGTTTGACTTATCCAAATCATAATAAATATTGTTTATCGCGTAAACCTCTTTACCCGTTGCTGAGGCAGGTGGCGAAGCTGTTTTAGGGTTAGCCACAGTTTCGGGTTTAGGTTTTGCTGCGATTGCCGGGTATTTTATTGGTGGCTTAGCGAAAGTAAACTGGTAAATATCATCATCGCCCTGCCCACCCTGCCGGTTTGATGAGAGATAACCGGTGATGCCATCTTTGGTTACCAAACAGAAATCGTCAGCAGTAGTATTTACGGGGAACTTTAAATTTATAGGGACACTCCAGTTTGTTTTTTCGCCTTTGGCGGAGTAGATGTCATAACCGCCCATGCCCGGTAAACCTTTCGATGAATAATATAGCAAGCTGTCGCCACCAATTTCTGGGAAGGCTTCTTCTTCTTTGGTGTTAATGGTCGGGCCACAATTAACAGGTTTTCCCCAACTATCATCCTTCATTTTTTCGCAGTACCATATATCAGTTTTGCCAATGCTGCCGGGCATATCCGAAATGAAATAAATTACCCGCCCGTTCTTTGATAATGCCGCGTGCCCCAATGAATATTTGTTAAAGTCGCTATATGGAAATTTTGAGATCACCACCCATTGACCATGATTTTTTACAGCTACATATAATTCCAGTCTGCGGGTGTATAGTCTTTGCGATCGCTTGCCCATAGGTTTATCTAATGCGATATTCTTCTTTTCAACATCGGTCGTAAAAGTTACATAAGCCGTATCTCCGCGGGCATTTAAAGCCATCGGGCCAATGTGGTAGTTGGTTAAAGTTAGGCCATCAATGCCATTTGCAAAATATACAGGCTTGCTGTTTTCGCCGTTTTTATTGGCTTCAAAAAGCCAGAACCATCCATTGCCGGTACGGTTATCAATTGTACCATAATCTGCAACACGGTTTGATGTGTAGAATATTCCGCCTTCGGTATTGTCAACCAAACCCCATTCAGAAAAGGCGGTATTAATATTTGGTAAGCTCGTTACCTTGTAACCGCTGTTTTGCTTAATCCAAACCGCTGCCGAATCACAGTTAGCCAGTTTCAACGCTTTCATTACAGGTTCATTCACTTTGCCGAAATAAATTTGGTATTGCTGTTTCGCCAATTCAGTTTTCTGGCTGTACAACAAAGTTTCAGCATAATAGTAGTGGCTCATTTTGCTTGCCACGGTATCGGTTACCGCACGCGCGTACCAGGCTTCGGCTTCTTCAAAACGGTTGATGTTCCGGTAGCAATCTGCCACACGTTCCAATATTTGGGTAGACGGATGATTGCGGTTAGCCAGCTTGAGATATAAGTTGAGGCTTTTAAAATATTCGTACCGCTCAAATAAACGGTCGGCTTGTTGTTTTAACGATAGCTGTTCCTGCGCATTGGCGAATGTTGCCAATAGCATTAGTAGTAAGCCATATGTTAAAAATTTCTTCATCAAAAATACCTCGGACTAATTATTCTTTGCTTCTTTTCAGGTAGCGTTAAACTTAAAGAAATTTCGTGCGAGCCGTTTTGGTAATTGGCCAGTTTGCTCGTGGTAAAATCAAAGGAATACCCAACTCTTAAATGATCATTAATATAAAATTGAGCTATGGCCGCAATAGCATCATTATTATCAACCGCGCTAACCAAACCACTTTTGTTCCAGATGGCAATACCGGTACGATAAGACGCGCCGAGCCATAATATTTTATTCAGCAGGATGTATGAGCTTACGTCTACATTGGTAGGACCCTTAAAATCCTCTTTGATCATTACCGATGGTTTAAGGTCAAGATGCTCTGTTAAAGGTACTAATACCCCACCAGTTATATAAGCGGTACGGACGAATGCAACCACTTCTGTATTATCTATTGGTTTTATACCCGCGCCCGAAAGCAAGTTAAAAACCGATGCCCCGAAATATGCATTTGGCGAATAGTAATAAATGCCTACCCTAAAATCGGGCGTAAATTTGCTTACCGTGCCAATTGGTATTACACCGTCGCCCTGGTCGGTAGCGTTAAATTTAGAGCCGTCAATGCTGTATTGCTCGGCACCGGCAGCCAGGCCAAAGCATAAGCGTTTGGTATCATCATTATCCAACCGCAACCGATACGCATAGTTGAAATAAACAGATGATGTGTTTTCCGGCCCGAGCCTGTCAAAGGTAGCCAGTACGCCTATACCCACATTTTTATTATCAGTATTCAGTAAGCCGTCAATAGATGCGGTACCAGTTTGCGGCGCGTCATTAATACCAACCCATTGTATGCGACTGCTCAGGTTAAGTGTCAAAGCCTCTTTATAACCTGCATAGGCAGGGTTAACTGCTAACCCGTTAAATACATATTGGCTAAACTGGATAGTTTGTTGCGCACGGACCTGAAGCACAACTAAGCTAAAGGTAAAAACCAAAATATATTTCCGCAGGCCGTCCATCTATTTCTTCCGTTTAATAAATACCCAGCCCTTTATCGGCGTTATTGCACCCGAACGTTCGCGTCGATTCAGTAAATAATAATAAGTTCCTTCGGCCAAGTTGCCGCCATCCCAGTTATTTTGATAATCATCAGACTTATAAACTTCGTTTCCCCAGCGGTTAAATACAATCAGCTGCGACCCCGGGAAACTTTCCAGGTCCTTTATTTTAAATACATCGTTTTTGCCGTCATTATTTGGGGTGAAAATATTGGGGATAGCTGTATCTGCTATAATAACGGTTACCGCAACCGTATCGGCACAGCCCGCGGCATTAGTAAAAACAAAATGATAAGTACCCAACGTGTTTAAGCCCGTAATTGCAGTTACATTGGTTAAAGGGCTGGCTATTGTAGCTACAACAGGATCAGTTGTAAGCTGTGTCCATGTACCCGAATTGGTAGCCGTTAACGTGGCGTTTAAATACTGGAAAATAGTTTGATCGGGACCGGCATCGGGCGTGCCTGCGAACGTTGTGACATTAGTGATGATATTATTACAACCTGTTCCTGATGGGGCAGAATTACATTCGTTACTAGCATCAATGGGCGGTGAACTATCCGGGTTTGTGGCGTCGGGATCGGTAACATCGGCAGGGCGCAATATACTTGTCGATACAGCTATATTGCCGACTGTAGATTTTGATAATATTCCTGTTAAGGTAAATGTCCTTACCGCGCCATTGGCGATGTCCAGTTTTACAGTATAAGCTGTGACAGACAGGGCAGGAGCTGATATAGCAGACAGACCTGATGTTACCGCGCTGTTTACCACTATATTGCTAATATTTGTTGGGAAGCTGAATTGAAATGTTGCCCCGGTAACCTCATTAGGCCCATTGTTGGTTACCGTAGCTGTGTAAGTTACCGGTTGGCCCGCGCAGCCTGTAACGGGTACCAAGCTTAATACAGCTAAATCTGCTTCCTGTACCTGGAAATTTACGTTGCTTATAGTAGGGGCAAAGCTAATGTACGACCACGTATCCATGCTTTTATTATTGCCGAAATCGGCATCATTTGTTGGGTCACTGGTGGGTGTGCCCCATTTATGCCCGTTAAGAGTACTGCTGATGCCGGTAGTATTTTTAACCGGGTTTGATGGCGTGCCTACCACACTTATCTGCGAATCGTCCCAATAAAGTGTGTCGTTAGGGGCTAAATTGCCGTTGGTTCGGGTAAGCAATAAGCCATTTACATTACGTTCCACATCAAAAAACGGGAAATGCACCTCGCCCGCCGTGGATTTAATGCTAACGTTAGCCGCGTAATTAGCCAGTGTTCCACCTGGTACTTTATTGCCCTGCCCATCAAGCCCGTCCCAATAAATTTGGTTTATTCCGGCAACGAAAGTGCCGGCCAGCTTACGGTCAATAGCGTCAGTAAATACACCATTTTTATTTACATCAATAGTAATAATGTAACTGCCGCCGGTTGAGGTTGTAAAAGTAAAGTTAGCCCCAAGCGGATTAGTACCCGCCTTGCCAATTGTCCCCTCGGCGCCAACAAAACTAATTGCGCTTATAGCAGGTGCAACAGGCGCGGTTAATAACCAGGTTGTGCCGCCGCCGGGTGTGGGCGCCGTTGCGGGCAGATCTGTCGCGGGAGGGTTAAAAAATATTTTTTGTGTGATATCCGATTGCGTATCCGCGGCCCTCGGATCCTGTACATTTGGGCTGGTTACATTATTAAGACTTAGATATGATGGCAAACCCGCTGCCGTACGAAAACCCTTATTATTCACAAAAAAGGTAAAGCCATTGCCTGCCTGGCCGTTATTGTTCATTACATATTTGTACCCGTCTTTGGTAAGAATATTGAATATGCCGTTAAAGCCAACATTAAAAGTGCCTAATATTCCCGAAAATACATTGGTAAATACACGGCCCGGAAGAGGTTCGGCAGCAGCGTCCCTAACAGTTATATCAAATGCGCTAATGTATTCGCTAAATGGCTGTGTCCAGTCTGCATTTGCCGGTACGGGATTTGGATTAGCGCCTGAGTTTGCGTCATTACTTTCTGATATAAAATCAATTTCCCAAACTCCGGCCTGCCCGCTTTGTACAGTTAAGGTAAAGGGTGTGTAGCCCCCGGCATTTGGTAACGGGCCCGCTAATTCCTGGCTATGATTGGCAATAAGACCAACGCTTGTTGAAGTGCCGCTGGTATAAGTTAAGCCATCCGGCGAGCGCAGGTTAATAGTGCCCAGGCCAATTCCCTGCGCGCTTGAGCCAACATTAATAGTTTCGCCGGCTTTAACATAAACTTTCATGGTACCCAGCGTGGGGAAGGGAAAAGATGAATTACCTACGGTGCTTGAAAACAGATATGCGCGATAACCGCCGTTTGAGGTTATTTCTTTACTGCCTTCGGCTCGTGATATAATCACACTAAAAAGCAGCATCAATAGCAAAACCAGCCATTTTGAGTCAAATGATTTTTTATGTAAAAAATTAGCGCGGTTAAAGGCGATCATTAGGGTTTGTAAAAGGTATTTCAGGATGTTAAGTTAAAAAATGCGGTGATAAGAAACACTAAATCAGCCGAAATTAAAATGATCGTGAAGAGAACCACAAGGCAGAGCCTTGCGGTAGCAATAGTGAATTATACTTGACGATTACTGCCAGGTAGCAGCAAACTTGTTGAACTCATCGCGAAACTGTTCAGATACCGGGATCATAAACTTATCAATGTAAATGGCGTTTTTGGTTACAGAGGTTATTTTGTCAAGAGAAACAATAAATGATTTATGTATGCGCATAAACTTGCCCTTTGGTAATTTTTCTTCCAGGGATTTTAGCGTGATCAAAGAAAGCAAGGTCCTTTCGGGGTTGATCAAATGGAATTTTGCATAGTCCTTTAGCCCCTCAATGTAGGAGATATTGCTGCAATCTATCTTAACTGTTTGAAATTCAACTTTAAGGTAGATGTAATCATCTTCGGGCGCTATGGCTGCTACAGTAACTTCCGGGCGGTTGTTTTTTAACTGTGTTAACGCGAGCGCTTTATTTGCGGCCCGCATAAAATCTTCATAGCCGAATGGTTTTAACAGGTAATCAACCACGTCCAATTTATATCCTTCTAAGGCAAACTGATCAAACGCGGTAGTAAAAACTATTAAAGGCGACTGGCTGGTTTTTCGCCCTGATAAAATACGGGCAAGCTCAATGCCACTCAGGTCGGGCATTTGTATGTCAAGAAAAATAAGATCTACGTCATTCTCGGCAATAAACCGTAAACTTTCTATAGCGTTAGAGAAACTACCACATAACTTCAAAAAAGGCGTTTGTTCTGCAAATCTTCCTACCAAATCTAAAGCAGGTGGTTCATCATCTATAGCAATGCAATTTAATATCATACCAACAGCATTAGTTTAGCTTCATATTCAGTTTCGTTTATCATACCGGTTGTTAGCGTGTACTTACCGGGATATAAAAGGTCGAGCCTGCGGGTTGTATTTAATATGCCAATACCATTGCTTTCATCCTCACTTGCGCGCCTGCTTTCATAAACAGTATTTTTTACAATTAGTTCAACACTATCATTGTGCTGAATTACCCATATGCTGATATGCCCTTCTTCAATGCTGCTAACCCCATGTTTAAAGGCATTCTCAACAAAAGGTAAAAACAGCATTGGCGCAATCATTACCTCATTGCCGCGTTCCTGTATCTCCAATAATATCGATGTTTTTTTGCTGGTACGCAATTTCATCAATTCAGTATATTCTTTAATAAAAGCTACTTCTTTGCTTAGTGGTGTTTGGCCGCCTTCTGCATCATATAGCACATAACGCATCATTTTAGACAGGTTGGTAATGGCAGTCCGTGCAATATCTCCGTCAGAAAGCGTGTAAGAATAAATAGTATTTAAGGTATTAAAAAAGAAGTGCGGGTTAATTTGAGCCTTGAGTAAGGTCAACTCCGAGTTGACTTTCTCCCGTTCCAGTTGTTGCCTTAAATTAACTTCGTGCTGCCATTTTTGAATAAAGCTTATGGTTATGCCTAAGCCAACCATCAGTAAATTAAGTCCGACTACAAAAACATCAACGCGGCCGTGGCGATCTGGTCGCCCGTGATGCGGCGGTCCTTGCGGTCGGAAACCCTGCGGATGCGGCCGGTTCCGCATAAAATCATTTAAGTTAAATGTCGAGTTGATGAAATTACTTATTAACGTAACGCCAACTATAAGTACTACAACTACCAGTATATATTGCCATACCTTTTTTTGAATGAGCAGGCGCGGAATAAGTAAGTAATAGTTTAGGTAAAATACAATTACCAATATAGCTAACAATACATTTTGCCTGATCCAAAATTCTTTAGGAACATTGGTACCCCAATCGTCAGGGCGATTATATAAAAACCCTACCGCCAGTATGGTCCAGCAAAGAAGGTGGATCAGTATAAAAATGTTATTCTTGTTCAGTATCCTCATTTTATTAAAATGCTTATCCGGCAATTATAAAAATACCTAATTAATTGTAAATCCCTAATCGTCCACAGAACAGTCGTTGTCGACAAGTCACCTGTTTTTATCGACGGGAGCATTCCGCGCCCTTAAATACCTATAAATCATTCTGTTTTCAAGCTGTTGTCGATTACTTTTTACTTGTCGTCTATTGAGTTTTAACAGCTAAATAAAGTGTTTTTTATTTGTGCAGCAGATAAATCAAAAGACAAATATTAATCGATACAAAATGAAAAATTTGATTCAAAAATACCTGAAAAATGCCACCGGCGCATTAATGCTGGCCGCTATGAGCTCATCAGCATACGCGCAAAAATTGAATAATATACAGGAAGGCAGCCTATGGGCTCCGGCCAATTTAAAGGTAGACGGCAACTTAAAAGAATGGGACGACAATTACCAGGCTTATAATAAAGCGACCAAGATTTTTTACAGCGTTACCAATGACGATAAGAACTTGTACCTGGTAGTAAAATCAATAGATATACAGAATAGCAATAAAATTGCAGCAGGCGGTATCACTTTCACCGTTAATACGCAGGATAAGAAAAAAGATAAGGATGCCTTTAATATCACTTATCCTGTAATTCCAAGAACGCAGCGCCAACGTGGGCAAGGTGGCCCGGGCGGTTTCGGCGGTGGTGGCCGTGATGGTGGCCCGGGTGGTTTTGATCGCGGACGCGACGGCGGCAACCTGCTTGATTCGGCAGCGATGGCGGCTCAGCATAAACGCACTATTGACGCGGCTAAAGAAATCAGGTTATCCGGATTTAAAGATATTACCGATAGCCTGATCTCGATTTATAATGAGTATGGAATTAAAGCTGCTATTGGTTACGATAAGATCGGCAATTACAATTACGAGCTGGCTATACCCCTGAAGTACCTTGGATTATCTGTAGATAACGTAAAGGAGTTTGCTTACAACTTAAAGGTTAACGGAATTACCATGCCAAACTTTGGCGGTCCGGGTGGACCCGGCGGGCAAGGTGGCCCTGGTGGTGGCGGTCCGGGCGGCGGTGGTTTCGGCGGTGGTGGCCGTGACGGCGGTGGTCCGGGTGGCCGTGATGGTGGCCGTCCGGATGGCGACCGCGGCGGTGACCGAAATTTTATGGAAATGTTTTCAGCAACGGATTTTTGGGGTAAATACACTTTAGCGAAAAAATAAGTACTCACTACTAAAATAACCTTATAACATGAAAAAGATATTTTTTGCAGCTGTAATGCTGATAATGTCGTGCCGGCTTTTTGCACAGGCACCCAAAGCGGCATCTACACTTCCGCCGCCTTTAGCAGTACGCGAAGTAAGTGGTGTAGTTAAAGATGAAACCGGCCAAACGGTTGTAGGAGCAACTATATTGCTAACCTCAAAAGTAGACACCATAAGAGCGGCCACCAACATTGATGGAATATTTGTTTTACATAATGTAAAGCAGGCCACCTTTGTGGTAACTGTACAAAGTTTGGGTTTGATGCCGCATACACAGCGTTATTTGATGAATGATCTGGCAAAACGAATCGTCCTTGACCCGATTGTGTTAAAATCTCAAACACTTAAAGAGGTTACTATAAACGGTACGCCAAGCATTATTTATAAAATAGATACTGTTCAATACAAGGCCAGTGATTATAAGGTACGCGAAAACGCAACACTTGATGAGTTGTTGCGCCACATGGAAGGTATGGAAGTTGGCAGTGATGGTAGCTTAACCCACCAGGGGCAGGCTATAACCAAAGCACGCCTTAACGGAAAAGATTACGCGGGTGGCGATGTGGCACAAGCTATCCAAAATTTACCGGCTGATATTGTTGACAACGTACAGATAGTTAATGATTATGGCGACCAGGCAGCACGTACCGGTATAAAAGATGGCGACCCAACCAAAGTGTTGAACATAACCACACTCGCTAATAAATCTATAGGCAATATTGCACGTATCACAGCAAGCGGGGGCAATGACGACCGTTATAATGAGCGATTGTTTTTACAACGCATTAATGCCAACCAGCAAATTAGTATTATTGCTAATTTAACCAACTCGGTAAACGGTGTGGCAAGCACAGGTAATGTTGGCGGTACAGCTACCGTAGGTGGCGGCGGCGGCGGAAACGGTGGTGGTAATGGCGGAGGAGGTGGCGGAAGCACGGCTGTAAGTAACAGCAACGGCGGCACCGGAGGTACTACAACTTCCGGCGGGCCTTCATTTAACTATCGCGACCAGTTAAGCAAAACAACGCAGATAAACGGATCATACCGCTATACGCTGAACGACGTTTTTGCCATCAATAATAGCAACGGTGCAACTTTTAGTAAAGCCGGAACTACCATTGATACCATAAGCAGTACCGGCCATAGTAAAAATCATACACAGGCTGTAACTTTTGATTATGAGTTTCAGCCGGATAGCCAAAATTATGTGCGTATAGAGCCTACCTTTAGCTACAACAGCGCACCTACAGATAAAACCGAAACGGATATTTACAGGGGCCTGCAAAATGAAGATGTTAACAGTCATACAACTACTACAAGCACATCACCTAATTATGGCGTTACGGCCACCTATCAGCATTTGTTTAAAAGCGACCGTAGGAGAAATATCTCGATATCTTATATTTTAAGTAATTCAAATTCAAATCAGTCAACCAATTTGAACGAGCATATCCTTTACAGGGGGCCTACGAATACGCCGGTGCTTGATTCATTGGTGCAACGCCAAACCACCAATAGCCAAATAAATAAAAGCGACAGGGTAACGCTTCAATATGTTGAGCCGTTATCAAAAATAGGCGCTAAAACAACACAGTTGCTGGAATTTACCGAGGCTTATATTTACCGGGGATATAATACTAACCAAACTACCAGCAATCAAAATGCTGCGGGCAGGTTATCCGTTATCGACTCGTTGAGCAATATTTATAATTATTCATTTACACAGGGAAACTTCGCTGCCGATTATCGTATCAATACCTCGAAGATCCAGTTATCATTAGGCGCAAGGGCAATTACAACCCAGTTAAACGGAGATAATATTGCCAAAAATACTTCAACCAGGCGTAACGACTTCTACTTCATTCCGTTGATGCGGTTTCAATACCAGTGGTCAAGCACCGAGCAATTGTCTGTAAACTACCAGGGCACCCCAACCGAGCCAAGTTTTTCGCAATTGCAGCCCATACCTAATGTGGCAAATCCGCAGTTCCCTATTTATGGTAATCCCGATTTAAAGCCAAGCTTTGGCCATATTATTACCACCAGGTTTAATGACTATATAGCCAACTCAAAATTTAACTTCTCGTTAAACAGTCGTACTACTTTTTACCAGGACCAGATAGTAGCCAATACCGTAGTGGTTCAGCAACCTATTACAAGAGGCGGTGTAACCAGCCAGGACGTAATATATCAAACACATTACCTTAATGCCAATGGCGCGGTAAACGAGTTAATTACTTATAATGTGGCTAAACAATTGAATGACCGCGCGTACAACCTTGAACTAAATGGAACCATCAACTACGGGCATAGCCTTACCTACCAGGATAACTCGCCTTACCATCAAACCAGTTGGGAAGTTAACGAGCGCTTTGGCCCAAGGCTAAACCCTAATACATCAATAGAAATAAACCCTTATATCTCTTATGATGATAGCCGCGATTTCAGCACCGTTCCACTAACTGCAGCAGCAATTGCACAAGGCATTAAATCAAGCAGTGATATTAAAACTACGGCTATGAATTTAGAAGGTAAGTTTTACCTGCTTAAAGACAGGACGTTTACGTTTGAATATAATTTTACTAAGAGCTATATATCAGGTATCCCAGATTATAACAAAAACCCGTTTGTGGTGAATGCTTATTTAGAAAAAGAATTTTTCGCCAGGAAAAATGGAATATTAAGGATATCGGCATTTGATATATTTGATCAAAACGTTTTTGTAAACCACCAGGTTACCACTACAGGCTACACTAATACACAATCAAATACACTTAGCCGCTATGTGTTAGTAAGCTTTATATTAAATCTTCAAAAATTTAGTGGCTCGCCAACCCGCAACGGGCAGCCAATGCGCAGAAGGGGCGATGGCAGCTTCATAGTTGATTAACCTCATAAATAAGTTTTAAAAGCCGGCTGAATTATTTTCAGCCGGCTTTTTTGGTTTCCGCTGTCCCAGCAATAATTAAAAGCAGCTTCCAATTGTTATTAAAATATTTTATTTATACAACTTTTACGAATATCTTGTGTTGTAACTTCTACCGACCTGTATTTTATGAATAGCCGTAACCTGTTAAAGCTAACTTTTGTTATGCTTTTTGTTTTTTGTGTTTCTTCCGGTGCAAAGGCTGCGCAACCTGTTAAACGTGATAGTTTATTAAAGATTCTTAAATTAAACGATACCGGCCTGCGGAAACGGCAGCTCGTACTCTATCTCGGTTACTATTTTAGCGGAGTGCCCAGGGATAGCTTGGATGCGATTAAAACAGAAACCGGGCAATTACTGGAGCGCTATAAAATATCAGATCGCGTTGCTGTAAGTCACTTCATAGAAACCTTGTGCCTTATGCAACTACGGAAATACGCGGAAGCAGAAAAATTTTTAATAAATGTAATAACGCTGGCTGATAAAAATGATGATGATTATTTACTTTACGCTTGCTTTACCCACCTGGGTTTTATTCAAACTTCCACAGGGAACATAACAGCAGCCATATCCAGTTTCCGGATGGCTAAAAAAGAAGCTGCGAATCTGAACGATGCCTATTTACAGGTGATTATTGATGTCAACATCTCTGATATTTATTATAAGATCAACCTTTATAGCCAGTCATTATTTTACCTTCACCAGGCTCAATTACTGATGGTTGCTCATCATATTGCTGTTCCCAAAACCAGGAATGCCATTATAAACAATATTGCGGAATGTTATTTCCGGATGGGTAATATTGATTCCTTAAAAAAATATAACCGGGTATTAAATGTGACCAAAACAGGTACATCCAGTTTATATATATACCGGCAGCGCACAGATTATTATCTTGAATTATTGCAACACAATTACCCGGCGGCAATAAGCCATTTGCAACGATTGAGTAAAGACATTAGGTTCGGTTATGGGGCTATGGACGAACAAAACCTTGCTGACGCTTATCTTATGGTGGGGCAACCGGATTCAGCGAAAGCAATAGCAACACGTTTGTTGTCAGACGGGGAACAAAACAATCACCCGGAGATAAAACTGCATCTTTATGAGATTTTGGGCCAGGTAGCTGAATATAATAATGCTGATCATATATCGGCCGTAAATTATAAACTGGCGTTGCAACAAGCCAAGGAGCAGCTTAACCGTATGACGCGTGTAGATACTATTTCATCGCAGATAAAACTCGATGAAATGCAGGGCACCTATATTCAAAAAGCTGAAAACTATAAAAGGGTGCGGCTGTGGATGGGCTTTATAATTATTGCTACCGTACTGAGCTTAATCATAGTAGCTTTATCTTACCTCAATATTAAGCGGAAGAAATATTATGAGCAACTGCTCTTTAACACTAAAAAAGAAGAGTTGGCCTTTATCAACTCACACGAGGTGCGGCGGCATTTGTCCAATATTCTTGGTATCATCGATACCATCAAGCAAAGTGACGATAAACACCAGGCTTACCTCGAGGCAGAGGAATACCTGCTATCTGCTGTAGCTGACCTTGATTTGGCGATAAGAAATATATCCGCCAAGCTTGATGATTAAGATAGGAATGCCGGTTAATTAAATTCAATTTTCTCAGCTAATTCCTTCGGCGCAACATTGCAATAGGCGGTTTTCAATGCCTCCTTAAACATATCCGGCAATACAGTTTGAAGTTCTATAGTGGTCCAGCCTTGTAAGCCCCATTTGTTGGGTACAGGGTATATGATAGTTTTATCAAACAGTGAAAATATATCCTGGTTAGCGGGTGTTAGTTTTAAATTGGCCGTTTTTGATTTTTCATGCATTGTCATGAATATTTTGCCACGTACTTTAAAAGCAGCCTTGTCAAAATGCGGCACTTCGGTAACTTCCGGCAGGGCCAGCGTAAATTCACGTACAAAAGTGGTAGCTATCATTTTTTATCTTGTTGATGATCTCACCAATTATAAATCATGTCAATTTATTAAAAACTTTCAAGTTACAAATGGATAAACTCATCTAAGTTACTGTTAGGATCTGAAAAATATCCAGTATAAGGAAAAATATTTAAGATAATATTTGCATCGTACGATAAAAATCGTACATTTGATTGTGATGAATAATAAGGAGCAAAATAAATCATTAGAGCCCACCAAATCTGAGCTGGAAATATTGCAGGTATTGTGGGAGTTAGGGCCTTCAACTGTGCGGGATGTAAACAATGAACTGCAAAATCAGAAAGAAGTAAACTATACAACCACCCTTAAGCAAATGCAGCTGATGGTTGATAAAGGAATGCTTAACCGCGATGAAAGCCAGATGAAGCATATTTACAGTGTTGCCGAGGATGAACAAAAAACCAAATCGCATTTGCTGGATAAGTTTGTGGATTCGATGTATAAAGGTTCTGCCAGTAAGCTAATGATGCAGCTGATAGGGAATAAGAGGCCCTCAAAAGATGAGCTGGACGAAATCAAAGAAATGATAAAAAAGTTAGAAGAATAAGCTATGGAAAATGTTATTGTAAAAGCGCTATGTGCCATGCTGGTGGCCTCTGTTTGGCAGGGTTTGCTCCTGGCCATGTTAACAGGAACTATTGTAATGCTCACCAGGCGATCATCGCCGGCTAAGCGCTATAATTTATTATTGGGTGCAATGCTTCTGTTTGCAATAACAACGGGTTTTACGTTTACGAACGCTTTTATTTCCGGCGATAACAGCGTATCGACTGTGCTTCAATCTCATACATTAACAATATTTAACCAGGCAGTAGCTACTACACCTGTTTATGTAAAAACCGGTTTTTTAGAAAACCTTAGTGATTATTTATTGCGTAACTCCGGCACTATTGTATTGGTATGGCTCCTGGTTGTTTGCGCCCGCTGCCTGCAACTGGCAATGGGTTTACAAGATATCTATAACCTCCGTCGCCGGCACGTTTACGAAGTTGACCGGCGGTGGAATGAGCGCGTTGCTTTACTATCACAAAAACTGGGAATTAACCAGGTGGTAGGCCTTGCTGAATCGGGTATTGCTAAAGTTCCGCTGGTTGTGGGCTATCTTAAACCACTAATATTAATCCCTGCCGGTTTGCTGGCCTCTTTACCTGTTGAAGCTGTTGAAGCTATACTGGTACATGAGCTTGCCCATATTCGGAGAGCCGATTATGCAGTTAACCTGCTGCAAAGCCTGCTCGAAATTGTATTTTTCTTTAACCCGGCTATTTGGTGGCTATCCTCGCTGATCCGTGCGGAACGGGAGAACTGTTGCGATGATATTGCAGTAACCCAAAGCAGCAGCAAAGTAGCCTACATTAAGGCGCTGGTGGCCTGCCAGGAATATCAGCAGGCTGTACCACCAGTTTTTGCAATGGCTTTAAAAGACAATAAAAAACATTTAAAGAACCGTGTAACCCGCCTCATATCCAGCCGCAACCATTCGCTGAACCGCATGGAAAAATCATTGCTGGCTATTACGCTTATCACCGCAGGCTTATTTACCGTTGCCTTTACCAACGCAAAAAAAATAGAAAAACTGGTAGTAGTTGCTCAACATAAAGCCGCGCAAATTATCCGGTTACCCGAAGTGCAGGCCAGCCAAAAGTTAGCCGCTAACTATGCGGATACGATAAAAAAACTTAAAAAAATAGCGAATAAAAAAGCAATAGCTGCCCGTGCTGATTCGGCTAAAGCTGCTGCCGGGGACTCGTTATATAGGACAGCGTATCACGCGACGTATCCTTCAACCTATCATCCGGCGCCGGCCTATGACCCAAGTTCTCCGGGTTACAAAGCTTATGTAACTGTGAAGGATGATGTAAGGAAGGAGAATATAATTAATGATATGCTGAAAGATGATATTATCAGTACCACGGATAACCTTTCATTTAAGATCAGTACTGATGAGTTTATCGTTAATGGTAAAAAACAACCTGACGAGGTATACCAAACCTACAAGAAAAAGTATGTTAAACTTACTACCGGTGAATGGTCCTGGATGTATAATTACGATACAGCCAAAAAGCGCGAATCTAATACCGTAACCGATAATCCTAAAAACTAAAGCTTAACCACATCTATTTATGAAACTTAAATTAACGGCTTTTTTAGTCGCCTGGCTTAGTATTGCCTCAATTTTTAGCTACGCTCAAACTTTTAAAATAGCAGGCAAAATAAAAAATGGTGATGGCGCTACCGTTTACCTGAAAGCCGCTGCAGACTCCATATTGATAAAAACAGCGCTGGCAGATAGTGCAGGCGAGTTTGTATTTGAACATCAAAAACAAGGAAGGTACAAGCTAACAATTAGCAGCATTGGGTTTCAAACTTATCATAGCGATGTTATCCGGCTAGATAGCAACAAATTGCTGATGATTACACTTGTGCCTGATGCGACGGGTTTAAATACCGTTACCATCAGTGCGCAAAAGCCATTGGTAGAGCACCGCATTGACCGCACAGTGGTTAATGTAGATGCGCTGATCAGCAACGCAGGTTCAACCGCGTTGGATGTGCTGGAAAAATCGCCGGGTGTGCTTGTTGATGATAATGGGGCTATTAGCCTGAAGGGTAAAGGCGTTCAGATCTTTATTGATGATAAACCCACTTATTTATCAGGCGCTGAATTGGAGGGCTACTTACGGTCATTGCCATCTTCAATAATGGATCAGGTGGAGCTGATGAGCAATCCACCGGCTAAATATGACGCGGCAGGTAATGGCGGCATCATCAATATCCGTACAAAAAAATCAAGGGTGAAGGGATTTAACGGCGGGTTAAACTTATCATATTCACAGGGTATTTATGATAAAGTAAACGATAGCTTTAATTTCAATTACCGCAATAATAAACTGAATGTTTCCGGTAGCCTGGGCTACCTCACCAATAATAATTTTAACGACCTGAATATTAACCGTCACTTTTTTAATGCTGACGGCAGCGCCGCGTCTAATTTTATTCAAAACTCCTTTATCCGCCGTACCGCGAAAACCTACCGCGGTAAAGTAGCTATAGACTATTACCTGTCAGATCAAACCACATTAGGCGTTGGTTTTACCGGCCTTATCGCGCCATCCAACGAAAATACGCTGGCCAATAGCCAACTACTTGACGCAGGCAATAAATTGGATTCGACCATACTGGCAGATAACCGCACGCATCAAAATTTTAAAAACGGAGGCGTCAATCTTAACTACCGGCACCAGTATGATAAAAAAGGAACGGAAATATCTGCCGATTTCGATTATATCCGTTACACCGATCAACAGGAGCAAACCTTCCTTAATAGCTCCTACCTCCCTAATGGGCAGTTTACCGGCAGTGATCTTCTTACGGGTAACCTGCCATCCAATATTAACATTTATGCCTTTAAAACAGACTATTCACATCCGTTGAGTAATGGGGTAAAGCTTGACGCAGGACTTAAAACCAGCTATACCCAAACCGATAATATCGGCGATTATTTTGCAACAGTTGGCTCGGTAACTGTGCCGGATTATACCAAAACAAATCATTTTATCTACAAAGAAAATATAAATGCCGCTTATATAAATGCCAGCCGCGATTGGAAACGGTTGTCACTACAAGCGGGCCTGCGTTTTGAAAACACTACCTCTGATGGACACCAACTGGGTAATGTGCAAAAACCGGATTCGGTATTTAAAAGAAACTATAATGGTTTGTTCCCTACCTTTTACGTACAATACAAACTGGATACAGCCGGCAAACAATTACTTAGTTTGAATTATGGCCGCCGCATTGACCGCCCGTATTTCGAGGACCTTAACCCATTCCTTAAACCGCTGGATAAATTCACTTATTATACCGGCAATCCTTTCTTAAAGCCATCATATACACAAAATACCGCACTATCATATACCTGGCATAATATTACCGGCGAGCTTAGCTACAGCAAAAGCCATGATGATGTAAATGAAACCATTGAAATATTAAACGGCATTTATTATAGCCGCCCGGGTAATTTAGGCAGCACAGTAATAAAAAGCTTTACCATTGATGCCGCCTTTGCACCGGCAAGCTGGTTTAACTTTCACCTGTTTGGCTTTATACAAAATATTCACGTTGTAAGCGATTTTTACACCGGTACATTGAATACCCAGGGCACTTTTTATTTTATTAAGCCTATTACCGAATTTAAGTTAGGAAAGGACTGGACCGCACAAGTAGATGGCAGCTACCAAAGTAAAGTTACCAACGGCCAGTTTGTTGCCGGCGCGAAGGGGAAAGTAAACACCGCGTTTTCTAAAAAACTGACTCCCAGTACTACTGTTAGATTGGTGGTTAACGATATCTTCCACAGTTTTGTAAATAGTGGACAGATCAATGACCTTGCTGCCACTAAAGCCGACTACCGCAACATCAGCGACACGCGCACCGCGGTATTATCAATCAGCTACCGCTTCGGTAAAACTATTGCAGGGCAACGAAAAAAGGTTGGTAATGCTGCAGAAGATGAACAGAATAGGGTGAAGAATTAATTGAGTATTATCGGTCAATAACACTATTTTTATTGACTGATTTTTCGTTATGAAAGAAAAAAACCTTGAACTGGAACGCCTGGTATTCTTTAGCGATGCTATCGTCGCCATCGCTATAACTATATTAGTATTTAATCTTAAAATCACCGGCGATGAAGGCAGGCACTTCACATTTAATGATCTGCTGCAAACGTGGCCCAAGTTTTTAGCCTTTTTTCTGTCTTTTTTTATTATCGCCCTCTTTTGGAAATTGCATCACCAGTTCTTTTTTTATATCCGGGCCGTTAACGATACATTGCTTTGGAACAATGTATGCTGGTTGCTTTTTGTAGTGTTGCTGCCTTTTAGCACTACGCTCATCAGCACACATTTTGAAGATCCGGCAGCTATGGTTGTTTATTGCGCCAATGTGCTGCTCATTAATGTTTTTCAAAATAACATCTGGGATTACGCGTCAAACCGGCCGGAGTTCCTTAAAACCGATATTGACGAACGTATTGTCCTGTTTTACCAGCGTGCATGCAATGTGGCTATGATCAATTCGCTTATTTCACTTGCATTGGCTTTCTTTTTCCCGGTAGCCGCATTTATTGTACTTGTTGCACGATTCCCTTTTATACTTATGGCCAGGGGATTATTCAAGATGATGAAATTGAGAGATCACCATTAAAAGCATAAAAAGGGCGTTACTTTTTACCCAGTTCTTTGTAGAGCTTTTTCATTTTCTTAGCATCCTTTTCAAGTTTTTCTACCAGCTCGTGAATTTCTTTATTTTTCATGCTTTCCAATTTGGCCAAAATTTTACCGGTTACTTCATGCAAAAAAAGCAGCTGTTTCCCTTGCTGATAAAAGCCGGCCAGGTGTTCATTATGTTTAGTTCTTATTTTAATTTGATCATCAGATGAGCCACCAATCTCAGAGACAAGACGGTCATAATAGTCGAAATGAGAGATATGATCTGCAATTTCCAGTGTAACAATGTTATAGTCCATGGCTCAAATATAAGTACGGCTTGCCTGCGATAGCTGAGGCTAACGAAAACATAACACTTGCTTAAAGTATCGTTAATTTAGGACACTGTGTTTATATAGTAGCCCCTAAGGTTATTTTTAACAGAGCTATGCTGAGTAATACCCTTAACTATAGCTAATTTTACATTGTTTAATATAAAAAATAAAGTATGACCACCATATCTGCCGAAAACAACTACCTCACATTGATCAATGTATTTACTGTAAACCCAATTGATCAGCAAAAATTGGTTGACCTGCTAATAATGGCGACTGAAGAAAGCGTAACCAAAATTACCGGCTTTATATCGGCAAGCTTACATAAAAGCCTTGATGGTACAAAAGTTACCATGTATGCGCAATGGCGAAGCATAGTAGATTATCAAAATATGCGCGCCAACCCTACAGCATCGCCTTACCTGGATGAAGCTTTAAAAATAGCCACTTTTGAACCAGGGATGTATGAAGTGATTAAATCATTCTCGCCGGCAAATTGATAAATTAATTATTTCTCCTGAACGGTTATAGTTCCTGTTTTTGTTAGGTTACGAATAGTTAGTTCTTTCCTGTTATCGTCGTAGGTATATTGATCTTCTTTTATTGAAGTTCCATCCATCGATACGGAAACAGGTTTAGTAGCCATATTTACAATAATATTCCAGGTCCTGTTTTTTACCATAGTATCAAAGCCGCCTGTAGTTTTCCCTATTTCAACTATACTGGTTGTTGCTGTTTTTTTAGCAGTAATATGGTTGGTAGTATATTTGCCTTTTTCATAGTCATAGCTAATGCCATCATCTTCATATAAATCAAATGACGATTCTTGTTTATCCGGGAATACATACAAGGTAATTTCATCAAGCGGCTTTTCCCCACGATATTGCATAACCTGCCCCATAGGTATAATTGCACCCGAATTAATATAAAGTGCGCCACCCCTGTTATCAGGCCATGTAATATCCTTCTGTTGCCCGCCTTCAACAACTTCGCCGGTCCAGTAGTCTTTCCATCTTCCTGCCGGGAAATACATGTTTTTCTTATAGATACCAACCATTAGTCCCGGGCCTAATAGGTACTGATGAAGGTTCTCGCGGCAATTTTTATCCTCGGGGTAGGCGATGGTTAAAGGTTGCAACATAGGTTGCCCGGTTTGTGTAGAGATCTTTGCAGATGAATACAGGTAGGGGAACAGTTTAGATCTTAATTCAGCATAATAACGATGTGTATTCTCTAATTCTTCGCCCTGTACCCATGGCATTTTAAAATAGGCCCAGCTGCATATCTCGCTTATTGGCAATAAATATCCGTAGTGAATACCCTCTTTCGAGCTAACTTCCATATCAACGGTAGACCAATTTCCGCCTACTATCGAGGTATTTAAAATACCTCCCAGTGTACCCAGTTCCCCGCCGGTGTCACCGGTCCAGGTGGTAGAAAATCTTTGGAAACCTATCCACCCTGCAGGTGTAAGCGCTGCCGGGCGCCGGTTAGTATGTGCCTTAAACCCATCATACATTTGCTTTGAGTAAAGTATCGGGTAAAGATTATGCATTTCTTTATCCTTCATTCCATTACCCCACAAACGGTCCGGATGAAATTCCATTTGTACAGCTGCATCCTGTTTAAAGAAATCAACCCCCTGGTCCACAAATTTTTCAAGGTGTTTAAACCATGGCTGATCAATAATGGTTACAGTGTCTGAACGAACGCTGCCCTCCAAATGTTCATCCTGGAATAACGGGGACGTGGAATTTGCTTTGCCCGCATCTGCTAATGAGGTATTACTTGTATTTTTTCCGGCCTGTCTTTCGGCCTCATAGCTCAAATCATAATTATTGCAAAGCCAAAGCTCCAGCTCAAAACCCATATGCTTTAAAGCGGGTACAAAAGATGGTGGCCGCTTATTATCAAACCAATAAAGGTGTGGAAAGCGCTTGGAACTCCAGTTCTTTTTGGTGGAGTAATCATACCTGTTTTCCATCCATCCCGGCTCCAGGCCAATTACATCGCAGGGTATTTTTTGTTGCCTGAAATTGTAAGCCGCGGTAACAGCCTCATTGTCATCGGCCAGGTCGCGGCAGATGAACCATAAGCCAAATAGCCATTGTGGCGGCAGGTTTGGTCTGCCGGTTAAAAGTGTGTAAGAACTAAGCAGGTTTTTAAAATCTTTCCCAACAATGATATAATAATCAATTGTGCCGCTTTCATTTTTCCAGTTATACTTATCGGGCGTTGTTTTACACATATCAAATATGGTATGATAGGTTGTATTTACTAATATCCCAACTCCTTTTGTCGACATAAAATAGGGGACAGGGATATAGGTTGAGGTTTTGTACCTGATATCGCAATCGGCCATGTACCCTCTTTGATAGATATGTGTCCTGGACTGATCTCCGAAGCCAATCCAGTCTTCATCTTTGTCTGCTTTAAAAGAAGCTTCGGTAATACCCTGGTCAAATGTGGCGGTTGATTGATCCAACAATATCTTCGTGCCGTCAGAATTAGTAACTCTGATACTTCCAGTTGTGTAATTAACCTTTAACTGCATGTCAGCAGTTTTTGCTGACAATTCATTAGTGGTTTGCGCAATTTGCGATTTAGCTGGCTCTGTTGGATTGGTGATAAACCCGTAACGGTTCAACCCCGAATTTTGGAACTCTGCATGCTCAGGAACAATAGAGATCCGCGCGATATTGCCGGCGATCATCTCTACCCTTATGCGCGAATGTTTACCAAAGTTGTGCTCAATGGCATTATTCTTTTCCTGCGCCTGTACCTGTAGCACGGTCAATAAATTAAACAGCACTAATGTTAAAAAGTAATTGCGTAAAACTGGTTTCATTTTCTACCTGGTTTATATAAATGAACATTGTACCGGTGTGTTAAGTCCGGTTTAAGTTTATGTGTACGTCAATTAAATAATTAACGTTTTGGCTAAAACAAATATATAAAAACAATTTGTGTGCGCACACAAATTGTTTTTACATGGAGAGATTTTTATACGCTAAAGAACTTATGAATATTAAAAAGCCTCTCAGTAACACTAAGAGGCTTTACAATTTGTAATCTCAATTGCAAAAATAATCGTTTACAGTTGCGGCATTAAGAGCTATAACCCTTTAAAATGATGGAAAAATAAAAACAGTTTTTATTTGTACTGTAATATTTTTTTTACCTACTTTTATCATATGCAATGGGGCGCACGTGCGCAACAGAAACATATATACCTAACCTTATCGCGTTTTAAATGAAGATTATTATAATCTCCAATCTTGCAGTTTCATTGCCCGTGATTGATATTTTTCAGTCCTCGGGTTCGCTGTTAGGGGTTATTTCCGGCGATAAACTACATTCTCATAATTTACAGTTAGCTGATTTTTGCCTGGTTAAAAAAATACCATTTTTTAAGGTTGGCCGTAAGTCGCTTGAAGAAAGCTTGCATCAATTATTTATTGACCTTGAACCTGATTTGGTGCTGATGATGGGTTTTACCTACCGCATACCAAAGGCACTTTTTAATTTCCCTCCTCTTGGTTTTTATAACGTTCATTTTAGCTTGTTACCTGCCTACCAGGGCCCAGATCCTATATTTTGGCAGTTAAAAAACGGCGAAACTCTTGGTGGTATTACTATCCACCGGGTAAACAGTGATTTTGATAGTGGGGAAATAGTGTTGCAACAGGAGATCCCTTTTATACGCGGAGAAAACTGGGGAATATGTAACAGCCGTTACGCTTTGCCTGCATTAAATTTAATAAAAACGCTGGTTAATCAATTAGCCGAAACCGGTGCGCCATTGCCATACACCCCTGTAGGGGTTAAGCAAAGCTATTTTGCCAGGACTACGCCAAATGATTTTATTATTAACTGGGATATACAAACAGCCGCGGAGATAGAGGCCCTGGTAAATGCATGCAACCCGTTGGCGGGTGGTGCAATTACGTCAATAAACCAGCAGCCTGTCAGGATATTTGAAGTATCGCCGGTGGATGGAACCGGCAATGCCGAATTACCGGCGGGTACCGTTTTGCAAGCCGGCGAAAACGGGCTGTTTGTACAATGTATAAATAATAGTGTGATAAGGATAAATATATTGAAGCTTAATGAGGGCTTTATGACTGGTTTTAAATTGGCAGCGCTTGGAATACAGGCAGGCGCATGCTTTGAAAGCCATCAGTTACAATTGGAAGAATTAATAACAAGCTAATTTAATAATTAAACACTTAAACCTTTAACATTTATGGAAAATTACGTTGGCGAAATAAGGATGTTCGCCGGAAATTACGCCCCGCAGAATTGGCTCATCTGTGATGGTTCCGCGCTGCAAATTAGTACAAATGAAGTCCTTTACACTTTGTTAGGCACTACCTATGGCGGTGATGGGGTGACAACATTTAAGCTACCTGACTTACGTGGGCGTGTGCCTATACATCAAGGGACGGGTATCGGGTTAACCAACCGAATATTAGGCCAGGCAGCCGGTACCGAAGATGTGACACTTACACTGTCTAACATGCCGGCACATTCGCACGCGGCTATGGCTGTAGCAGTTGCCGGTACTACTGATACACCGTCAAACGCGGTAATGCTGTCAGACGTTTCAAGCAAGGGCTATGCAACTAATGCCGCCACCCCGCCTGCAGTATTACCTACGGCAATCGCAATGTCTGCGTCAAGCTTTACAGCTGCGCCAGGCTCATTTCCAACTGTATCAATTGTTCAACCATTTACCGCTGTCAGTTTTATTATTGCAACTGTAGGCATTTACCCATCTCAAAGCTAATTATCATGGATCCATACGTAGGCGAATTAAGAATATTTCCCTGGGGTTTCGCACCCAAAGGCTGGGCGTTATGTAACGGCCAAATTTTAGCCATACAACAAAATGCAGCATTGTTTTCTTTACTCGGTGTAACCTATGGCGGCGACGGCAGAACTACTTTTGCCCTGCCCGACCTGCGCAGTCGTGTGCCGTTGCATTTTCAAGCCGGCACCATTGCGGAAGGCGCAATAGCCGGCACCGAAACCAATACCCTTACAATGGCTAATTTACCTGTGCACACCCATACGCTGATGGCGAATAAAAGTGTGCCAAATACAGTACCTGTAACTAACACTATGATAGCTGCTCCTACAATTTCTGTGTTTGCCAATGCATCAGGCAATACGCCGGTAGCAATGGCGACACCGGTTGTTAGTCCAAGCGGCGGCTCTGCACCGGTAAATAATGTGCAGCCCTTTTTAGTGCTGAATATATGTATCGCATTAAGCGGAATATATCCACCAAGAGGTTAAACAGGTAATTTTTATATAAAAAAAAGATATTTTTTAAATTAAATAGATATGGACGCATATACAGGAGAAATAAGAGTTTTTGCCGGCAACTATGCCCCCCAAAACTGGGCGTTTTGTAACGGGCAAATAATTAATGTGCAACAAAACACCACTTTATTTGCAATAATTGGCAATGTTTATGGTGGCAACGGCACTACAAACTTTGCCCTGCCCAACCTTCAGGGGCAAATTCCAATGGGCACTGGTACCGGCCCGGGCCTTACGCCACGCGTTATAGGAGATACCGAAACAGGCAACACGTATACGATACCGCCAAATAGCTTTCCGCATACACATGTTTTTAATGGTAGCTCATCGGCAGCAATTGCTACAACCCCGGC
>Ga0207153_1052_pt1 | contig 25966 bp, 20 predicted proteins | sample Alteio_BWMinHeat_27_FD_153580 | JGI IMG/M metagenome (GOLD analysis project Ga0207153, IMG submission 153580) | Enriched cells from forest soil in Barre Woods Harvard Forest LTER site, Petersham, Massachusetts, United States -... | ecosystem: Environmental > Terrestrial > Soil > Temperate forest >...
TGCTGGTCATTGCGATCGTCTCGATTTTCGGAGCGGCGCGCCGCGAGGGGCAACTCGAGCCCGGGCAGCCCTCGGGGCCGCCGCAGAAGCGCGCTGCTCGCATCGCAATGGCCATCGCACTCGCCATTGTCCTTGGGCTCCTCTCGCTAGGCGGCTGGTGGTGGAAAGTAGCCGCCGCCGAGCGTGCTCAGCAAATGATTTACAAGCCGCCTCAGCTTCTGGCCTCTCTGCTGCCCAGCGGCAAGATGCTTCTTCGAGTGGGAGAATCTGCGTGGCACACGCGCCGCCCGGAAGCCGTTTCCACCAAGCTCATCCTCGACCACGGGCATCTGATGCATCTCTTCCTGATTCGCGTGCCGCAGATGGACCGGTTCTATCATTTGCATCCCACCGAAGAGAAAGGCGGCGTTTTCGTTGACGATTTGCCGCCCATTCCCGCGGGCCACTACCAGATTTTTGCAGACATCGTTCGCGAATCCGGTTTCCCCGACACACTCGTCGCCGAGATGGACATTCCTGAGATTCACGGGCAGCCGCTTGCGGGAGACGACTCCGCCGCGATTGTTCCCGCGCTCGCGCCCGATGCACCTGGAAATATTGAGTTTCTCCTTCCGGACGGTGCTCGCATGGTCTGGGAGCGTCAGCCCGGTCCGCTGCGCGCGAATCAGCTTCTCTGGTTTCGTTTTCATGTGCAGGATGCCGACGGAATCACCGCAACGGACCTTGAACCATACATGGGCATGTCGGGTCACGCGGAATTTGTCCGCTCTGATCTGAGCGTATTCGCGCACGTCCACCCCGATGGGTCTGCCTCGATGGCTGCAGTCGAATTAGCCGAAGCAAGTCTGCCCGGAAAAGCGAACGCACCAACGGCCTCGGGTGGAAATTCAATGCCAGGGATGGACATGGGCGGAACGCGTGCGAGTTCACAACTGAACGGCGTTGCTTTCCCGTACGGTTTCCCGAAGCCCGGCTTGTACCGCGTTTTTGTGCAGGTGAAACGCGTGGGTCGCGTTGAGACTGGGGTCTTCGACACGTGGGTGAAATGAGAATTCATCTTAATCAGGAGACCTGGATGAAAAAACTCTGCTTTGCCGTGGTCGCAGCTTTGCTATGCGCGCTCCCGCAGTGGGCGCAATCGGCGGAAGGCGCGGGCGTCAACCTTGTTTTCGCGCACGTCACGGTGATAGACACAGCGACTGGCGCGCTCCACCCCGATACGTTTGTCATCGTCACCGGGGATCGTATTGAACAAGTAGGAACCAAGCATCACGTAAGAGTCCCGAAAAACGGGAAAATAATCGACTCCACCGGAAAATACATGATCCCCGGCCTCTGGGACATGCACATCCACGCATTTTTTGACGACCGCGCGGAATCGGGAAGAGACATCACCTTGCCGCTCTTCATCGCCAACGGCATCACCGGCGTTCGCGACATGGGCAGCAATCTCGACCCGGTCCTCCAGACACGCAAAGATATCGAGGAGAAGAGGCTGCTCGGCCCGCACATGATCGTTTCCGGGCCAATGCTCGACGGCCCAAAATCGACCTATAAGAGCGCCATCGCAATCGCCACTCCCGAGGATGGCCGCCGCGCCGTGGACATGCTCAAGAGCCGCGGCGTTGACTTCATCAAGATCCAATCTTATGTCCCGCGCGACGCCTACTTCGCCATCGTGGACGAGTGCAAAAAACAAAACATTGTCTTCGTCGGGCACGTGCCGGATTCCATTCGCGGCTCCGAAGCCTCCAACGTCGGCCAGAAAAGCATGGAGCACCTCATCGGCATCTTTGAATCCAGCTCCACCGTCGAAGACGAATTGCTCACCGGCCCAAAAAGTCCCGGGCGATTCCTAGACACCTACGACGCCACAAGAGAAGCTGCGATCATCCAATTGCTCGCAAAAAATCATACCTGGCAATGCCCTACCCTCTATTGGGAGCGCGGCCAGTGGCTCGTGGACGTGATCGACCCGAACAAAGATCCTGACGTCAAATATGCCCCGATTACCTGGCGAGAAAAGACCTGGCCCAAAGCCACGAAATCCATCATCAAGGAAATGGACACGGACCCTCTTCCCGTTCGCGAGAAGTTTGTGCAGCACGAGCTTGATATCGTGAAGAAGCTGAATCAAGCCGGCGTGCCGTTCCTTGCGGGAACGGACTCCCCCGCCGGGGTGGACGTGCTTCCCGGCTTCAGCCTGCACCTTGAATTGCAGCGATTCATCGCTGCCGGATTCACCCCGCTGCAGGCGCTGCAAACAGCGACGATCAATCCCGCCAAATTCCTCGATCGCCAAAACGATTTCGGGACGGTAGCTGCGGGAAAGATTGCAGATCTAGTGCTGCTCGACGCAAACCCTCTCGACGACATCCGCAACACGCAGAAGATTGCGGGCGTGGTTGCAGGCGGTCGCTATTTTTCGCGCGCCAATTTGGACCGAATCCTCAGCGACGTGGAAGCTGTCGCAAACAAGCGCTGAAAATAAAAACTGCCGAGGAGGGCACAGGAAGTCCCCCTCGGCAGCATTGACCTACTCGAACTCTGTACTCAGCGTTCCCTGCTACTGCACATCCACGACTTTGCCGTTCTGGATGGTCACCTTCACGTCGTTGTACACCCAGACTTGCGCTGTGCCTTGATTCATAATCTGCTTCGGCATTCCCATCGCTTTGACCACGTCATTCATCGACTCCCCAACCTGCACGGCGCTGCCGTCACCCTGGGGCGCAGGCGGTGCGTCTGCGGCAGCCGTATCAGCTGAGCCGTCGTCCACTGATGCCTCGGCCGTGACTTCCTTTTCAGCGTCATCGCCTTCAGCATCTACCTGCTTCAGTTCCTCCGCGACATTTGGTTCTGGATCCACCTGCCCCTCAGGATTGGGCTTCGTGGTCGGTGCTGGCCCCTTTGGAATTCCGCCCTTGCCCTGATTCTCGCCCAGCGACTTCAGCCCATCTTCGAGCTGTTGGCGGAACTGATCGTGCATTTCCTCGAGATCGGTGGTCGCTACTCGGGGCGTCGAGCCGATTTCGCAATCCTCCTTCTTGCTGGCCAGCACTACAGTGGCAACCGTGTTGTCTCCGGCCGGTGTATCTTCCGTCCGCTTGATCACGTCTCCGGAGGTGAGCGCGCAGGTACCGTCGCCGAGCGCGGGAGCAATGGCCGCGGAAACCAGGAAGACGCGGTGCTTGGGATCGAGCGAGGGTGGCACTTCATCTCCACCACCAGCGTCCCCTCCGCCGCTGCCCTGCGCCGCGGCCGCAGCCTTATCGGCCGCGAGTTGGGCCTTCACCTCTTCCGCGATCATCTGCTTCACCTCCGGCGTCAGGACCGTCGTATTTTCATCCGGCTCGTTGCCGAAGCGAGCCGAAGCAAGTACAAACTTCGGACCACTGGATTCGTTTTTCCCCTCTGCGGCAGCTTCAGCCGAAGCCTGCAGCGTGGCGGCGACCATGTAATCGGTCAGCCAGAAAGCGGCCGACGGGTAAACGGGGTATGGCGCGAAATAATATCCGTAAGGCTGGTACCATGGGCTCCCAGCCCATCCCCAGGAATAAGCCACCGGTGACGCCCACGGGTTATACGCCCATCCGTAGTAAGCCGGGCCATAGTAGTACCCCGGATAGTAGTGGTAATAACCATAGCCGCCGTAATAGTAGCCGCGATAGGCGCGCCCGTAGTAGTGCCCGCCGCGATAGTAAGTCCGGCGCGCGTACTCATGACCGCCCCGGCTGTAGCGGTGTTCCGCGTAGCCCCGGCCATGCCCGTAGGAAACAACCCGCGTACCGTTCTTCCCCACGTGCTCGACTCTCCGTTCACCATGCGGCCCACGGTTTACGGTCGTTCCTTTGGCAGTGTGGATGGAAGCCACGCGTCCATGAGCGTCCATCTTCGCTGTGGCTCCTTTCGAGGTCGTCACTGTTGAAACGCGGCCGCTCCTGTTGCGCTCGACCGTGCTACCGTTAGCCCGAACCGTCTTCGTTCCGCCGTTGGGCAACTTCTGGGTCGTCGCAGCAGTTCGCGCGCCCGCGGCGTTGGTCTTACCGGCACCGGCTCCTGCTCCTGCACCGCGGCCTGCGGTGGCGGTTCCCGTCCCAGTCTTTCCAGCGCCAGCGCCCGTATTTGCGCCACGGCCTGCGGTAGCGGTTCCGGTCCCTGCCTTACTTGCGCCGGCGCCCGTTGCTGTCCGAGTATTCGTGCCCGTCGCTGTCCGAGTATTCGTGCCCGTCGCTGTCCGAGTATTCGTGCCCGTCGCTGTCCGAGTATTCGTGCCCGTTGCTGTCCGAGTATTCGTGCCCGTTGCTGTCCGAGTATTCGTGCCCGTTGCTGTCCGAGTATTCGTGCCCGTTGCTGTTCTCGTATTGGTGTTTGAAGTCGTCCCCGGGTGAGGCGTGTTCGTCGAATGTTGCGCCGCATTCGGCGCGTTGTGTGGGGTGTTATTTGCCGCTGGGTGTGGTGCCTGCGCCGCTGGGCGAGGTGCCTGTGCGGCCGGGTGAGGTGCCTGTGCGGCCGGGTGAGGCGCAGGTGCTGCCTTTGGTGCAGGAGCCGGAGCGCTCTTGTTTTTTTGCGCGTGTGCGAATTGAGGTAGAGCGAGAGCAAACAGAATTAGTGCGAAGAGCCGGATAAAGGAATGAGTACTTTTGTAGCTGGGCTTCATTGTGGTCTCCTCTTCAGATTCAGCGTTTCCCAGGGGGCCTGCGCCGCAAGCACGCCTGCATTCAGAAAAGCTCCTCTCCGACGGAGTTCGGCTGTGGCTCGAGAGATCCGTGCGAACGAGGTCCGCCAATCGGGAAGAAGCAGCAATCCCCAGCCGCGAGTTCTATTCCATATACACCAGGCGTGCCGAAAAATAAACAACATTCCCAGTGAAACACGCGCAAAGCCAAAACAGCTAGCCGCACCGGAGTCCTTCGCCTGTTGCCGCAGCCGTTCCCAGGGTGGTACATTCCGATACTTGCGAAGGCTGCGCGCCTACAAGCCACAGGATTCGGTCCCTACTGCACATTGCGCAAGGACATGGTAAAAACCGTCATGTCGCTCCAAGATTTTGCCAAGGCGCTGGGATTCAAGGGCGGGGAACCCCTCGGATCGCCGGAGGAGCGGCGAGCCCTTGACGAACTTTTCAGCATGACCTATGAGGAGCTGCGCCGCATGGCTTCCAGCGTGAAGCGGAATGACCCGCGCGCAACCCTCAGTCCCACGGCGCTTGTGAACGAAGCATGGCTGAAACTCGGGAACTCGCCTCGCCTCGCATCCACCTCGCCCCTGCATTTCAAGCGCATAGCCGCCCGGGCCATGCGCCAGGTGCTGATCGAGGCAGCGCGTCGCCGGAACGCAAACAAGCGCGGGGCCGGAGCAGTTTTCGTTACATTCGACGATCGATTGGACCATAAGCCGTCGTACGCAAACGAACTGTTGGAACTCGATCGTGCGCTCGACGAGCTTGCACAGATTCACCCGCGGCAGGCCATGATGGTCGAGAGCCGGTTTTTTGGAGGCCTTGAGATTCCGGAGATCGCGCAGTTCCTTGAAGTCTCCGAGGCCACTATCCTACGGGATTGGCGCGCCGCTAAGGCCTGGCTAGCCCACAAGCTGCGCCAAGCGCGCTGATTCAGAAGTAGAGGTCGACCAACCGGGCAAAGAGTGAAGATGGACAGCACGCGCTGGAATCAAATCCAAGCACTGTTCCACAAAGCCGCGGACCTCCCGCATCTCCAGCAGTGCGCCTTTCTGCAGTCTGCCTGCGGCGACGACGCTGATCTCCTCGCGGAGGTGACAGCTCTCCTCGAGGAGGACGCTCGAGGGTCTTCCATGCTGGACAGCGACGTAGCCCAGGTCGCTCATCAAATATTGGACGAATCCACACCTCGTGTCATGACGTCGAAGGAATTCGGCCCTTACCATATCGTGCGCGTGCTCGGCGAGGGTGGCATGGGAGTGGTGTACTTGGCTGAGCGCACGGACTTGGGCAGCCGGGTAGCCATCAAGATCTTGCGCGACGCTTGGCTATCTCCCGCCCGTCGCGAACGGTTCGCGAGCGAGCAGCGCATGCTCGCGCAACTCAATCATACATCTATCGCGCGCCTCTATGACGCGGACACGCTCGCGGACGGCTCTCCGTGGTTTGTGATGGAGTACGTCGACGGTGTTCCGCTGACGGATTATTGTGCCGTGCACGAGTGCTCGATCGGGAAGCGGCTCGAGCTCTTTCGTTCCGTGTGCGACGCGGTGCGATATGCACACGCCCACGCCGTGATACATCGCGATCTTAAGCCCTCGAACATCCTGGTAAAATCCGACGGCAGCATCCGGCTACTCGACTTCGGGATCGCCAAGCAACTGGAGAGCCTCGACGCGCCGGTGGACCAGACGCGCACCGGCCTCCGCCTGCTCACTCCGGCCTATGCCGCGCCCGAGCAGATTCGCGGCGGCCGAGTGGGAATCCAAACCGACGTTTACTCTCTTGGCGTGATTCTCTACGAACTGATGGCCGGTCGTCTCCCTTTCGATCTCTCGAATCGAACGCCCGGGGAAGTGGAGGCGATTCTTGCAGAGCAGGAACCTGAAAAGCCGTCGGTTCGAGCGATACGGGCAGACGCCATTCCAGGCCAGGCCACGCGCTCTCTCTCGGCAAGCAAGACTTCCTGGGCTGACGTAGACGTCATGTGCCTCACCGCGATGCACAAGGATCCGCAGCGGAGGTACGCGTCGGTTGAAGCGCTCATCCGCGATGTGGATCACTATCTCAAAGGTGAGCCTCTGGAGGCGCGGCCCGACAGCCTGCACTACCGTGTCGGCAAGTTTGTCAGACGCAATCGATCTGCAGTCAGCGCAGCGGCACTCGTGTCTCTGGCGATCATCGGACTCGTCATCTTTTACACCGTGCGGCTGACCAAAGCCCGCAACGCTGCCCTCGCCGAGGCGGCCCGCACACAGCGCGTTCAACGTTTTATGCAAAACCTGTTCCAAGGCGGCGACGAGGAAGCCGGTCCGGCAGACGGTCTCCGCGTAGTTACTCTTCTCGATCGCGGCGCTCAACAGGCGAAAAACCTTGATGCAGACCCAGCCGTGCAAGCGGAGCTTTACGAGGAACTCGGGGACAGCTACGAACAGTTGGGAAAGTACGATCAGGCCGACTCGCTGCTCAATCTGGCACTCGAAAAGCGCAGGGCGATCTATGGCCCCGACAGCACCGAAACCGCTGAAAGTCTTGTGGCATTGGGCATCCTGAGAAAAAATCAGGGCAAACTGGAGGATGCCGAGCGCCTCGTGACGGAAGGACTCGCCATCAGCAAGCGTCACCTGCCGCCCATGCATCCTGCTCTGGCAAAAGCGTCAAGCACACTTGGACGCGTGATGGTTGCGCGGGGTGAATACGTTCATGCCATCCCGATTCTCGAAGCAGCTCTTCGCCAGCAATCCGCGCAGGGGCGAATCACACCCGACCTCCTGGGCACTTTGGGAGATTTGGCTAATTGCCAGTTCTACCTGGGCCACTACGCCGAATCCGATTTCTTGAACCGCCGCGGCTTGGAAATGGACCGTCAACTCTTCGGCGATCGCCATCCGAACGTCGCTGAAGACTACCTCAATCTCGCGGCGGTCCAATTCGAATGGGGCCACTTCTCCGAAGCCGAGAACTATGACCGGCAAGCTTTGGACATCATCCAGGCCTATTACGGCAAGGACCATCCGGAAACGTCCTCGGTGCTGACGATTCTTGGGCGCGCGTTGGTGGCGGAAGGAAAATCCGATGAGGCGGGCGTCGTTCTACGTCAGGCCCTCGAGATCCAAGAGCGTGTGAATGGGAAAATGCATCCTCAAGTCGCCTTGACGGTGAATGAATTGGGGAAAGTGGCGCTAAAGCGCGGCCATCTCGACGAGGCGGAGGCGGACTTCACGCGCGCGGAAACCATCTGGAGCACTGCCTACAGCGGCAAGCATTATTACATCGGAACCGCGCTCGCGAATTTAGGAGGCGTGTACATGGAACGCAAGCAGTACGCCCGGGCCGAGTCCTTCTTCCGCGATGCTCTCGGGATGTATGCAAAAACGCTCCCCGAAGACCACAAACTGCCGGGGATTGTTCGCGTTAGACTGGGAGGCGTGCTCGTTGCTGAACGTCGGTATAAAGACGCGGAGGTCGAGAGCTCCGCCGGCTATCAGATTCTGATGAAGCAGACAAACCCGCCGCCAAATTGGATGCATTCTGCGCGCAAGGACCTCCTGGCCGAGTACGAAGCCCTCAATCAACCGGCGAAGGCCGCACTGGTACGCGCGCAGATTGCAATGTCCGCTGCCGAGTCGAAGGACCGCAATGAGTGACGTCGCCGAAGTCGGCGAGCATGAAAACGGAAAGCAGATTCACCTGCGCCCCCAGCAGATCCTGCGGGTCACACTCACTTAGGTGCGCACGGCGGGTTTTCGCTAGATTCCTCGCCCTTCTAGCCAACATACCTTGTCGCTGGTGACGGACGAGCTATCTTCTGGATCAGCGGGACCGGGAGGAGCCGCAACTCATCACTGGGACTTCCGGGCTGACGAGCCTGGGGCAACTTAAATCAAGCTCGATTACCGCCGCTCGTGGGAGCGTGCGGCTCCAGACGCAGCCGCACGCGTCTTCACGGATTCGAATCGCGTCGTTTAATCTTTGCCGACATCACTTTCTACACACCGGCCCCGGCGGCTGCTTGCGCCACCAACCGGACGGTCCAGAAATCGTCGGAAAGATTGCTGTCGGTCAGATAGGCGTAGGGCATGGTGAAATAGCCGCCTTTCCCCCAACCGGGCCCCCACGAATTGCGCACGATAAAGCGTTGTGTCGTGTCGTCGTATCCCACAGCAACTACTGCGTGGCCGCCCAGCACTTTCTCTCCCGCAGCAGGCATCGACACGACGCCGGTTGTGACCACATGCTGACTTTCAAAGCTCTCGTACACGGTGAATCCGAAAACAAACGGATAGCCTGAAGCGAGACATCCCTTCATTTGATTCAGCACCTGCGGGACTCGCTGGTACTGGAGAGCTTTCCCCAGCGGGGCGTCACTGAACGCCTTCGCCGGCGGTGTTTCCGCGAATTTCTTGATGTCGTAGGGTCAATCCGTTTCGGGAGGGGCCCCAATCCAGCCCACGCTTTTTATACCGTCGCGAATCTGCGCTCCACTGTCCGTGTTCACAGTGTGTTCCATCGTGCGTTCGTTATAGTAGATACACAGTCTGGACGGCGTGAAGGTTGTTTTGTCGGCTTCCTTGATCTGATCAAACTCCAGCGCTCCCGCAATCGCGTTGGCCGTGCAACTCCCCAACTGCCCCTGGTCGTACACTTCCTTGGGGCATTGGGGCGTAAGGTCCACCTTCGCGGGCAGCGCTGCCAGGTTCACTACTGGAGCTGCGTACAAGAAATCCCTATGGTCAGGCAGGTCTGGAACCCACCCAAAGCTGTGCTTTGTTGCCATGGCATATCCTCCCTGGAAAGGAAGCCTTCGCGTCCCCAGACTTCTTAGAGCCGCGTTGGTGCCGCCTCCTATTTTACCTGCTAGTTAATAGTAACGCGAGTAAGATAAGCGTTTCGTTTGTGGGGTCGAAATTGGATGTTTTCTTTGCGCGCCACCCTCGGGCGTCAGGAGGCAAGGTCGTTCGGCTGGTCACTCTGCAAATAGTCGCGCGGGAGGGCGTAACAGCGCGGGCTTAGCGAGGAGTCCACTGCGGGTGGTTGGTAAAGAGGCCGCTGACGAAACCGATCTGATAGACGATGAAGAGACCGAAGCCCAGGCTGATTAGGCCGGAGGCGACTCGGAGGCGTTCGTTCCAGCGCGAAAACCGCTTTTCGGCGAAGACGAACGGCGCTCCCATCGCGGCGGTAATCAGCATCATTCCAGCGATGGTGCCTGTACCGAACAAGAGCAAGTAGACGACGGCCCACTTGGGATTGCGAATGGTCGTGAGCACCAGGAGTGCGACCGCGGCAGAGCCAGCCAGGCCGTGAACGAGACCCACGACAAGCGGGCGCATTGTATTGTAGATGCCGAGCATGCCGAAGTGGCCATCGAACCAGTTGAGAGGCGTCTGCGTGGGCTCGTGGGGATGGGCCTCGGGGTCATGGCCGTGCGGATGCGTGTGGACATAATCCCCATGGCTGTGCGCATGGGAATGCACTGCGCTGCCTTGGCCATGCCGGTGCCCTGGAGGGAGATTCTGGGTGATCCACAGCAGAATGCCGGTGAGGTTGAGCACGCCGAGTAAAATCAACATGAGGCCAACGGAAAATTCCATGGAGAGTCCGATGCGAGTGGGGATGACCCATCCGAATAAAATAATGCCGCCACCCACGATCAAGATCGTGAGAGTGTGGCCGAGCCCCCAAAGGGCGCCGATGGCGGCGGCGTGTTTGATCGAGCGATGGCGGGAAACGATGGTTGATACGGCGATGACGTGGTCGGGATCGGTGGCATGGCGCATCCCGAGGAAGAAACCTAGCGCGATAATGGAAAAAAGCCCGATCACTTATGCCAGCCCTCAACGTCGAAGACATCGCGTCCGCGTTGAAGGACGGAGGATATCAGGCAACCCGGCGTATGCGGAAAAATTCGATCCGCTCACCCGCGAGCTGGTCGGATCTGGTAGAGGCGGTGGGGGTCGAAAGCAACAACGGTAGGGGGCCAGGGACTTATGCAGAACGCGACAGAGCACTACGTTGGTGAAGAGGATTGACGAGGAGCCCGAAAGAAACACTGATTACTCTCTCAAAGCTTCCTCGTTTTTCTTGTCCACTTAAAACCCTCCGCCGGGAGATTTGCCCACTGCCCTGAATAGGACGTTGGCTCCGGGTTCAAATCTAGCGGCATGGAAACCAAGCCGACGAAAAATACACATATCGATTGAAATGGCTTAGTTGGATGTTCCGAATCGAAGCCGATTGGGTAATCGGGAACCGAACGATGTGCCAATGAACAAAGCTGACGCCACACGGCTACGAAAAGACGAGCAACGAATAGATCCGCATTCGTAGCGCTTGTTAAAGGATGGCGGAGACGCTCGTGCCGGCGGCGGCGAATACCGAGGACATCTCTGCGCGGGCAAGCGGGATGAAATGACTGACGACGTCGGCGTCGAACTGCGTGCCGCTGGCCGCTAGGAGACGGCGCTCAGCTTCCCCAAAGGGCAACCCCTCACGATAGGGTCGGGAAGAAACCATGGCGTCAAAGGCGTCGATCACGGAAACAATCCGCGACCCGATGGGAATTTCATCTCCGCTGAGGCCGCCGGGATAGCCCGAGCCGTCGAAACTTTCGTGGTGGTGCAGAATCAGCAGACTGGCACGCTCCATCCCCGGAACCTGGCGAAGGACGGCCCATCCGTACTCGGGATGCTTTTTCATTAGGTCGTATTCTTCGGCCGATAACTTGCCAGGCTTGTTGAGGATGGCGTCCGGAATGCCCACCTTGCCGATGTCGTGAAGAAGCGCGGCAACCTCCAGGTCAGCCTGGTCACTCTCACTTAGTCCCAATTCTCCCCCGATGTGAAGCGCCCACTCGGCCAAACGTGTGCTGTGCACGCCCGTATTGAGGTCCTTAAGGTCTAGGAGTTGGTTGAATGAACAGATAAGTGATGTTCGCAGGGCCGATAGCTGCTCCTCGACCAGCTTGATTCGCAAGTCAGCCGGCGATAATGGGCGGAAGGATTGTTTCAGAAATTTTGAGGCAAAGGCGGGCACTTCCGCTCCGGCCTTGACTGCGTCCGCCGATTCAGAAGTGCCCATGGTATGCGTACTCGAGGCCATTGTGGGACCCGGTATTGATTCTACGGAAGCAATCCCTGGATTGGATTCAAGGACCACAGGGACATGTAAATGTCCATGCGTCCGTTGCCCATGTTCCAGCCGATCCACTTCGCGTGAGACATCGCCCAGGCTGCCTGGGATTGATTGTCCTTCGGCTGCATGTTCACGATGAGCGAGGAAGTGCCGGCGACAAATGGAGAACTGAACGACGTTCCCCATCCCGCCGCATAGGTGGCGAACGGATATGTGGTCACGATGCCTTCGCCAGGCGCCGCCACCCACACGATCTGATTCCCGTAATTCGAGAAGGTGGAGCGCTGATCCCAGTTATTCGTGGAGGCCACGCCCATCACGTTTTTCATGCCCGCGGGGTAGACCACCTCTTGCTGCCCGTCGTTGCCGGAGGAGGCCACACAAATCACGTTCCGCCCGTTGGCGTAGTTGATCGCGTTACTCAGCTCAGTCGAGTTCGTGCTGAGATCGAAGCTCATGTTGATCACTTTTGCGTTGTTCTGCACCGCGTAGTAAAGAGCGCGAATAATATCCGAGAGAGTTCCCGTCCCATTGGCATGAAACGCTTTCAGCGGCAGAATTTTCGCCGTGGGGGCTACCAGGTGAATAACGCCGGCCACCATCGTCCCGTGGCCAAAGGCAGCGTAGGCGCTGCCGTCCACCATTGCAGCCGTGTGTTGGTCCACCATCGCCGCCGTGTGTTGGTTCACAAACGCGGCCGCGCACGTGTAGCATGGCGGAGGCGAACTCAACGAGATGTCCCGCAACTCCGACCCGCCCACCAAGTTCCGCGTGAAGTCATAGCCCGGCAGCAACACACTCTTGAGCGCCGGGTGATTCGGGTCCACTCCCGTGTCAATGTCCGCGACAATTCCGGAGCCGCTCACATGAAATGCACTTTGAGCCTGCGACAAGTGAAGTATCTGCGCGGCGGGTTGATTCACATACCCGTGTGTGACGGTCGTTCCGTAGTAATTCACCGGAGTCGTGTCCCACAGCGCACTCGGCGGATTGTACGAAGTCGTCGTGCTCGAAGGGTTCGGGGGAATCATCAAACCCTGGTCCGGTTCGGCGTCCAAGACGCCAGTTACAAGCCTCAGAATCCCGGCGAGGAGATCGGGAAGGAGACCCTGTTGGGTGGGCACGACTAGAAATACCATGGCCTGGTTCCCGTCCAGGTTGCCCACAACAGTGCATCCATTCCGCTGGCAGGCGCTTTGAAGCCCTGCTTGGCCCAGGTTTGTCCGGACGATTACGCCCGGTGGTGGCCCCACAAGGGTGTTCAGGACCTGGCCGAGGGTTGAAATCACCCCGCCCAATAGGCCTTGGGCCGCAGCAGGTTGGCCCCAGAGTCCGATGATGAGTAATATGAAGACCAAGCTTAAACGCCTCATGGTTGGAACTGCTCCTTTTGCGGGCTGCCTCGGTAGCCGGAACGAGCCGGAACAGCCGGGTAATAGTTTTCCCAGGACGTCCGCCGCGCTCAATGGTACGTGTGGCTAATTTTGGCAGTGTTGCCATTACACTTTCTTCCTAGTACTTTTTCTTGCCCTTCTCAAAAACCCTCTAACACCAGATGAATCATTAACTTCCGGTGCCTCTGGCACAGTCTCCGCTATCGGCTCAACGAGGGGGATGTGGACAACTTGACCGTGAGGGAGTCCAGCTTGCAGCTGGAGACAATTTTCCAGGTCGCATTCCAGATGAAATTCCCCATACCGGTTTGTCATTGACTCCGCGATGATTTTCTTGCCCTTCCGAAGCACCACGTGGAGGATCCCGATAGCATGGTCCGGATCAGACGAATCAAGTATCTGGCCGACCACTGCAACCTTGTCCGAATCCTCCTGAGGCTGAATGCGAAGGTCTACACGATAGGTGTTAAGGCCGTAGAGTAACTGCCGCGCAGTGAGGGCATCGGAGCGGACTCCGGCGGGCAAAGGGCTCCGAAAACTGTCGAACAGAAGCTGAGCAATGGGAGACTTCACGCGTGAAACCTTGCCGAGCCCATGGATGGCGCCCAAACCCTTAACCGTCCGCACGACGCTCTCTGGCGGGCTGTACGCACTTTCACGGCGTGCCGCCTCGTGAATGCGCTTCCATGTGTTAAACACTTTCGCGCATTCTTTACAGCCGGTTTCGAGATGAGTTTGCATGACATTTTTTTCTAGTTTTCCTGCTACGCCCCTGGCGAAATCAGCACACTCTTCCAACGAGAAATGTCTCATTCCATCCCCCCGAGATTTTATTTCTTGGCGCAGCCCACAGACGAAGCGCGTCAAGTCTGTCTTCACCAACTGTCAATAAGGGTCCGGAGAAGTTCGAAAAATATAGAGGCGGTGGAAATTCTCAGGCTAAGCGGGGTGGACCTTGCCGATGAGCGTAAATGGAGCCCAGTGATAGGGATGCGGATGGCTTCGGCGCAATTCGTGCATCGCGCCTTGTAGGGCGGAGGCTTTGCTTGCCCCGTCCTGCATGCGCTGATAGAAAGAAGTCATGAAATCCCTGGTGCTGCGGTCGTTGACGTCCCAGAGTGTCAGGAGAAGTGAGCTGGCCCCCGCGGACAACAGTCCGCGGATCAATCCCAGCAGTTCATCACCCGCGGCGACCACATTCAGGCCCGTTGCGCATCCGCTCAAGGTGACCAAGTCGGCTCCCAATTTGAGCTGGTACAAATCGTAGAGATTCATATAAGCGGTCCCGAGACGAATCCCGGAGAACATTGGATTGTCCTGCCGAAAATTGCCATGGGTGGCGATATGAATCAACCGGCTGTGTGAACCCTTCTCGCGCATGGCACGTTCGTCGGCTTCCGTGCCCACGATCAATTCCGCACCGGGCAGAATCTTCGCCACGGATTCGACCTCTTCGAGAATCTGCGGCGCGCGCGCGTCCGGCACACCCATAATCAATGGAGGACCGTTGGCATGCGCTGATTTTCGCTGGCAAAAAGCGAAGATGCCGGCGCTGGGCGCATAGGATACAGTGAAGGAATCGATGAGGTAGCGCTCTCCGTCAAACAGCGCGTGAAATGGAACATAGTGCAGGGCGCCATGGGGCACGATCACAAGGTGGCGGGCGCTCAGATGCCGGCGCAACGGCGCGAATGCTTCGTCGTAAATCTCGCGGAGATGCCCTTGCGTGGCCTCCAGCAATGGTTTCTCGAATGATTTCACGTACTCTTCGCCCAGGCGGAATTTGGAGAGTTGGAAGTGCAGCAGGCGAAGCAGATTCACGATGCGCGCTACCGGCGTAAGCGGGATAATTTCCAGACTTTTGTGGGTCAACACGGCGGCGACAAATTGCTGCTTGATGCTGAAATATTCGACGAGCGCGGCGTCGGGAGGAAGTGAGGCGCGGATACTCTCGAGCGAATTCACCGCCGTGCCGGGGCCGAGAACAGCCCCGGGTTGCGAAGCAGGGAGTTCGCGCAGGGCGCGGAGCAAGTCATTCTCGTGTGCAAGCGCCTGCTGCTGGAGCTTTTCGATCCGTTTGGGAGAGGGCGCCTCTGGGCGCAACTGTTCAAGCTCGATGCGGCGGTAATACCAATTCAACTCCTCCCGCATTTCGCGGATCCGCCTCACCAACCCGCTCTGCCCCGTCTCGAGCGTCGCGAAAGTATGTCCATGCTGCAGGAGAAGTTCCGCTAGACTGCGCGACTTTGCGAGCTCCATGTAGCCGAAGGATTCTTCAGCGGAGTCCTTCCCGGTGGCTCCGGCGAGGCAAAGTTCGACGAGACATTCATACACTTCCAGGCGGTTTTTCATGAAAGCGATCTTCAGCTCTTCGCCGTGCAGACTGCTTCGCAGAGTCTCCAGAGCTTCCCGCGCTCTCTGGTAGGAATCGTAGGCCTCGCGGTGGTCGCCCGAGGTTTGCTGAATCTCGCCCATTAAACACTCCGCCTGGTACCGAAGCACCGGGGCCTCGAGCGAAGCGAGACGCTCCAACGCGTGCCAGCAGTCAGCGCGAGCGGCTTCAAGGTTTCCAGTCCGCAGCGAAAGCCGCGCAAGGAGTAACCGGCAAAGAACGGCCTTGCCGGGCAAGAAAGAGGTGTCGAAGAATTTTGCAGCGCGGGAGCACAGCCGGCGCGCTTCGAACAGGCGCCCTTCGTTGTAGAGCACCACTGCCTGGTAGAGGTCAATCAACCATGGCCATACGAGATTATTCTCGCGCACGAATTTTGGCCTCGCCTGCGCGAACAGTTCCAGCGAGTGCAGCGCCTTCCCCAATTGACTGAGCGCCATAGCTTCGTTGGCCTGGCATTTCGCCTCTTCATAGCCCATGCCCAACCTCTGAAACCGCAGATAGCCCTCATGAGCTGTCTCTTTCGCTTCGGCGCTGAGGTTCAACTCGAGATAGATCTCGGATAAGTCCAGATAACAAAGGGCAAGAACATGGGCGTCGCCATTCTTCTCGCACTCTTCCCTCGTAGCACGAAGCATTTCGATGGCGCGGCTGTATTCGCCCCGCAGGTAATACAGGTAGGCAATGTTGTAGTCGCTCTGCGTTACCAGCAGCGTCATACCGTGGTGTACGAACATTTCTCGGGCGCGCTGATACGTGCTTAGCGCCCGCGGAAAGTCATTCAGCGTGATCAGGCAAACGGCCATGTTGTAGAGGGCTACTGCCAACCCTTCTGAATCGCGAAATGGAAGGAGCATTTCGTAGGCGCGCTCGTAATAGGAGAGCCCATCTTCAAACCGGTCCTGGCGGTGATAAATGTTCCCGACATTGATCTCTACGTGCGCTAGCCGGCGATGGTCGCCAATGCGACGGAAAATTTCCCGGGCGTTGTCGGCGGCCTCCAGGGCCCGGTCATACTCCCCGAGCAAGAGGAAGGGCTGAATCGAGGAATTCAGTGTGCGTGCTTCCTCCTCGGCGTTGTGGGTTTCTTGAAAGATCGCCAGTGCCTGAGCGTGAAATTCCAGGGCCTTCTGATTGTCTCCAATCATGTACAGGGAGTTCGCCTTGGAGCGAAAGCTTGCGGCCAGCGCGTCTTGACTTCGCAGCTTTCGCGCAATGGCCACGGCAGCTTCCGCCAGCGCGAGTGCGTGTTGTGGATCTATGCGCAGATTCTCGCGAACGGCATCGTTTAATTTCCGGACGACGCGAGTGTTGCAGAGTCGGCGACGGCGCGCCAAGAATCGCGTCCGGCTTGCGTCGTCTTTGAGGCTCGCCAGATCCTGGAGCAGATTGTGGGGAAGAGGGTCCCTGCTCGATTGCCGTTTCACGAAAAACCTACGTCAACGAGTCGCTTTCGCAAGCGTTCCAGGCAGCGCTGGCGGATGAAGCCGATAGATCCCGAGGCGATTCCGAGTGTCGCCGCAATTTCCTGATAAGGGCGTGGAGGCTCCTCGAAGAAAAGCATGCGGACGAGTTCGCGACAGCGCGGTGGCAGCTCCCCAATTACCTGTCGCAAGCCCTGCTCTTCCTCCGCTTCACGCAGTATCGCTTCGGCACGGGGCGGTTCACTTTGCTCGAGCTTCTCACCATCCGGTTCGGAGGATTCCACGCGCTGCTGCCGCCGCTTCCAATGGAAGCATTTGTGGGCGGTGATTTGCATGATCCACTTTGGCAGAGCTTTCGGCTTGCGCAATTTGGGGAGCTCGGAAAGCAGCTCCAGGCAAACTGCCTGAAAAATGTCCGTGGCATCGTCTGAGGAAAAACCATACTTGATGGGTATGGAGAATATAAGGTTCTTGTACTTATCGACCAGCGCGGACCATGCTTCTTCGCTTCCTCGCAGGCATCCTTGCACCAGACGAGCGTCTGGCCATGCCAAGCGCAACTCTTCCAAAGTCGCGGATTTCTGAGGAGCCATAGGACTCGCGCTCGCCAATCTAACGCACGTAAAGCTGTTCAACATTCCACAACGCGTAAGGGTCCAGAATTGCCGGTCGAAAATTTCCAACCCGGTCTCTTGCCCCCACGAGAATACTAGGGCTGGCCAGGCATATCACTGGAACATTTTCGGCAATGATCTCTTGGACGCGGTCATACAAATGCTTCCGCTTGGCGTAGTCCAAAGTGGTCATCTGCTGCTGCATCAGCCGGTCAATTTCGGCTTCCCACTCTGTTGCAGGCTTGGCTTGTTCCGGGTGCCAGAGATGAGTCTCTCCGCTGGAAAGCCAGACATTCATTTCCGGCGTCGGATCAGCATCGCCCGTCACCAGACCCATCACGGCGGCCTCGTAATCATAGGAGTTCAGCAGTCGGTCCACCATGGCTCGGAATTCTAGCGAAACCACGTGAACATTCATCCCCAACTTGCTCAGGTCATCTTGAATGAGTGTGGCCATTTTCGAACGCTGGGCATTCGATGAGCTTGTGAGGATCGAGAATTCGATGGGCGTACCGTGCGTGTCCACCAGGGTTCCATCGCTCTTTAGGGAAAAGCCCGCCGATTTCAGAAGCTGCCGCGCACGATCGAGCGATTGCGTTGGATGTGGAAGCGCATTATCAATCCAGAGCTTGTTGCCTGGAGTGACGTTGCCCCATAGTGCGGTGGCCCGGCCATGATAGACCAGGCTAATGATGCTATCGCGATCGACTGCCGCCGAAACGGCCTGCCTGAACCGCACATCCTGAAACCAGCTCTGCTTTTTTGCGATCTCCGGGTGCCCTTTGGCCGCGAGGTCGTTCAAGTTGAAGAAGAGAAAGTTGTACTCGAACCCCGCTCCCAGGTCGTACAAGTGATAGCCACGCACGGCTTGCTCTTTTTGGAGGACGGCAAAGTTTTCAGCGCTGAACCGGCTGAGAACGTCCGTGTCGCCGGCCTCAAATCGAACCACCTGCGCGTCCTCACTCGGGACGAACAAGAACACAAGTTCATCGAGGTACGGGAGACGGTTTCCTGCGCGATCCTTCTTCCAATAATAGGGGTTTTTTTCCAGCACCACTCGCTGGCCGGGGACATATTCTTTCAGTCGAAACGGCCCCAGTCCCGCAAATTGATTTGGCAGTGTCGAGAGCGTCCAGGCATGCGCGAAATTTCCGCTTCGATAGGTCTCTTCCAGCAGGTGCCGCGGAACGATCGCCAAACCGTCGAAGATCCTTTCGGCGGCAGCGTAAGGTTGCGCCAGCTCGAAGCGCACCGTATAGTCGTCCACCTTCTGAACCTCGATGGGCTTTCCCCCGATAACGAGAAGGTCGCGCTGCGGAGAATGCACCTTTTCGTCCAGATAGAGATGAAAGCTGAAAAGGACGTCGTCTGCGTTCAGTGGTTGGCCATCCGAAAAACGCAAACCTTGCCGGAGGTGCAGCGTGTATTGTTTCCCATCGCGTGAGACTGCCCAGGACTTTGCCAGCGCGGGTTCGGTTTTCAGATTTTCGCGGCTGATGTGGATGAGGTCGGAGGTCATGCAGCGAATCACGTCTCGTGACGTGTCATCCGCGGCGAGTATGGGATTCAGAGTCTTAGGTTCCGAGCGCAGACCGACAACAATCCTGCCCCCGGCGCGGCCTGGAGGGTTCTCCGTCATCATCAGGTCTTCGCTTGCACCCGCCGATGCGACGGGGAAACAGGCCGGTGCACCAAGAACCAAGAGCATGAACGCAGCCGCCCGCAGCAACACGAAAACTTTCGCCATACATAAACTCTTAACAGAGATTGATTCGTTTTTACAGCGAGACAGATCTGAAGCGTTCCTGCAATGCATCGGCAGCAATGTAATACCCAAGAAACAAAGGCACCAGTAACAGCGCCGGCAGGAACATCCACCAATAGGAGGAGAGGACTGAGTATTGTTGCAATGAGGATAGGAGGCTGCCCCAGCTTGCTAATGGCTCGCCGACACCGAGGCCCAGGAATGTCAGGGTTACCTCCGCGAGAACGAATTGCGGTATCAGGAGCGCGAGCTGGGTCAGCACGACGCCGGACGATTGCGGAAGCACGTGGCGGCGCAACAAGTAAAAGTCCGATGCACCGAAACCACGCGCTGCCAGCACAAAATTTCGTTCTTTTGCGGTCAAGACTATGCCACGAATCAGCCGGGCCGGACGCGCCCACCCGATCAATCCCATGACCACCACCAGCAGGAGGAAGACCTCGGACTGGGTGATGTGCAAAGGAAGCGCTGCGCGCACGGCGAACAATAGGTACAGCCAAGGCAGGGCCAGGAAGAGTTCCGCGCCGCGCATCAACACATTGTCCAACCAACCCCCATAGAACCCCGCAAGCCCGCCCACGATGATTCCAAGAAAAACCGAAAGAACGGCGGCGATCAATCCGGCGAAGAGAGAGAGCTGCCCCCCGTAAAGGAATCGAGAGAGCTGATCCCGGCCATATCCGTCGCTGCCCAGCAGGAACAGCCGCCCGGGCTCTTCGACGCCAAGTAGATGGACGTGCGCGGGAAACACACCCGCAATTCTGTATGCTGGACCAGATGTGAAGAAACGGATCGGATATACGCGCGTGGAATCTATCCCGTAGGCGCCGAAATCAACCGGAATGTTCTGGAGGCCGTACACAAAGGGCCGCATGTGGAATTTTCCCTGCGCATCGAAGAAATGCACTCGAGTCGGCGGCGCAAACGGTGACCGCCTATTCTGCGCGGTGGAATCGTACGGTGCAAAGAATCCCGCAAGCAGGATGAGCGTTTGGAATCCTGCCAGCAGGATCATTGCGCCCCCGAGTTTGCACTGTTGCCTCATCGCATCACTCCACTCGAATCCGTGGATCGTTTGCGAAGAGGAGCAGATCCGCGAGTAAGTTTCCCGCCACGAGAAACACTGATGAGAGCATCACCACGCCAATCACAACGTACAGGTCTCGAGCAAGAATCGCTTCCAGCAACAGTGGCCCAAGTCCTGGCCAGCTCAAAATCACCTCCGCGAGCACGGAAGCACTGAGCATCGTCGCCACGGAAAATCCCAATAGAGAGATCAGCGGATTCGCCGCGACAGGCAATGCATAACGAAACAACACGCGCGCACCTGAAATGCCGTGGCCGCGTGCCGCCCGAATGAAGGGAGACTCGAGCACGTCAATCATGGCTGACCGGATGTGCCGGACCAGCGCCGGCAGGATGGTGAGCGCCAGGCCGAGACACGGCAGAAGCAGATGTAGCCCAATATCTTTGGATTTGATCCACAATCCCATGCTGCCGGTGTTCGAAGAAACCATTCCGCCGGCCGGAAACCATCCAGTCCGTACCGCAACAAGGAGCAGCAAAAGGAAGAGAAGCAGATCTGGAATCGAGAGAAACGCGGATGTTGCAGCACCGAAGGAGCGGTCGCCCCAGGTTCCACTATTTTTTGCACTCCACATCCCAATTGAAATGGCCAGCAGCCATGCGAGTGCGGTTGCGGTGCCGGTCAAGAGCAGCGTGTTCCGTGCTCGAAGCCAGAGGAGTGCACCGACTGGGCTGTTATACGCAATCGAGAACCCCAATTGCCCTCTGAGAACAGAACCCATCCAGTGTCCGTACCGCACAACAAGAGGCCGATCCAACCCATATTCCGACCGGAGGCCGTTGATGGTCTGCCCAGAAATCTGTGGGTTCATGCGCATGGCGTCGAAATAATCGCCGGGCGCTAGCTGGAGCAGAACAAACGACAAAAACGAAATTGCGACCAGCAAGAGCGCCGCGTGGACCAGCCGCCGGCGAATGTATTTCATGGCCATGGCTTAGGCGAAGCGCTCCTGGCAGATGGATTCAAGTGAGGGCATCGCTGCGAGGAGCTGCCGTGTATAAGGGTGCTTTGGCGCGGCGAACAATTTCACCGCACGCCCCTGTTCTACAATTTTCCCTTCGTGCATAACGGCTACCTCATCCGCGAATCGCGAAACCTGGCGAAGGTCATGTGAGATGTGAAGGTAGGTCAGAGAATGTGCCGCCTGGGCATCACTCAAAAGTTTTAGAATTATTTCTTGGTTTGCTATATCGAGATTGGACAGCGCCTCATCAAGAATCAGTAGTTTCGGCTCGAGAACTAGCGCCCTGGCGATCGCCAGACGTTGCCGCTGCCCCCCGCTGAACTCAAGCGCGGTCTTTCCTTCCCATTTCAGAGGCAAGCCGACTTGCTCCATCATTTCCAGTGTCCGCATGCGCCGTTGCGCTTTTGTGCCTTGCCTCTGGATCAGTAGAGGCTCCGCGATGATTTCTCCTGCCGTCAGCCGCGGATTCAGCGCAGCCGTGGGATCCTGGAAGATCATCTGAATCTGCCGACGCATCGTGAGAAGCCCTCTTGCTCTGAGCGAGAGTAAATTCACATCTTCAAACCAGATTTCTCCTTGCGTCGGCTTTTCCAGAAGTGCCAGACAACGCGCCAGACTCGACTTGCCCGCGCCAGACTCACCCACCAGCGCAACAGTTGTTCCGGAGTAGATCGTCAGCTCCACGTCCGCGAAGGCCTGCACGGTGTGCCTCGCGTTCGTCACCGCGTGACGTTGAATATGATTCATGCTGAGGTGTTCAACGCGGAGAAGCGGTTGGTGCCGGTGGGTCGTCATAAAACATCCCCGTAAGCGACCAAGTCTCCTTCCGACTCGTCAGTTGTCTGAGGAGCTAGATTCCGCCGCAACATCGCGCGCGTATAGGGATGACGAGGGTTTCCGTAAATCTGCCCGAACCTTCCCTCCTCCACAATCCGCCCTTCCTTCATCACCAGAAGACGATCGGCGAGAGTTGCCTGGATTTCAGGCGTGTGGCTGATCAAGAGAATCGAAATGTGAAACTGCTCCTTCAATCCTCTAAGCAGGATCAGAAAATCCGCCTGGCTGCGAGCGTCGAGGGATGCCGTGGGCTCATCGGCAACCAAGAGTGCCGGCTGGCAAACCAGAGCCTGCGCGAGCACGACGCGCTGGAGCTGCCCTCCGCTCAATTGGTGCGGGTACGACGAAGAAATTCTCGCAGTTTCTTGAAGGCCTACACGCGCAAGCATGGATTGCGCTTCCGCCCGACACTGCTTCCATCCCCAAACTCGGTGGGCGCGAAATACCTCTGCCACCTGATCGCCCACTCGCAGCACCGGGCTCAAGGAAATTCCCGGCTCCTGGGACACCATTGAAATTTCTGCGCCGCGAATCTTCTGAAGTGAACTCTCGTGCATTCCGAGCAGCTCTTGCCCACGAAACGAAATCGAACCGGAGGTGCGTACATTGTCCGTCGCTAGGAGCCCGAGCAGGCTCAGCGCGATGGTTGTCTTCCCACAGCCCGATTCCCCCATGAGGCCGACAATCTCTCCACAGCCGATGTCGAATGTGACTTGATCGACGGCCTGATGCCATTTTCCCTCGGCGGATCGATACCGAACGGTTAGCTCACGAACTTGCAGCACGTTTTCCATGTGTCTCAGCACCGAAACGACTTACGACCGAATTATCCAGCTTCAACTAGTCTCGCCTGACCGACCAAACCAAGGCGGGAATCGAGGCCTCACGGACAGGCCTACACAATGCGCTGTGCCCGGAGAAAGTCGGCCCGGAACTAACCTAGCGATGAGCGCCGCTTATGTCGATAGACCGTTCAATTCGATGCGCAGTGAAAATAACAGTACCAAAGTACTGCCAGGGCTAATTGCCGGTAGGAGGGGCACGTTCCGGTTCACGCCTCGAAAAAAGAACTATCAGCAAGCACTGGTGGATACCCTTATTGAACAGCAGGAAGAAACTCGCATTGGGAGGTGCGCAATGAAAGCAGGACTTGTGCTCGCTGGGTTGATTCTAGTTGTAGCTCCGATCACATTGGCAAAAGATCCGCCGGATTACGACAAGGGCCTTCTGCTCTCGATGGAATCTACATCCTGCGGCTATGCCGAAAAAGACGGCAAGAGTATTTCGGGCCAGATTATTGGGACCGATTCGTCGCACAAGAAGACACAAGAAGTACTGTGCCAGGAATATCTGATGCAAGCGGACCACATCACCTATCGCATCCGGCCAAAGGATGATAAACATCCCGCGCTACTTCCAATAGGTGAAGCAGTTCAGTTCCGGATTCACAAGGACAAAATGTATCTGCGTGTACCCGAGGGGGACGCAAAAGAACGTGAGTATCTTGTCCTCTCGATGCAATTGCGGCAGGACCAAAAGAACAGCAAATTTGACCACTAGCGGAATCGCGCGGAATGGAATTTCAGTCCGCGCCGCGAGGTGGATCATGCAATCCCCCCGGCACGCCGATTGCACCGCTGGCAGGTCGATGGCGCTGGCGAGACGAAAATTAATCTTGGTGCGGACACCTGCGAGGTTTTCCTGCTTACCTGCGGAGAGGTCGTCCAGCAGAATGACCTGCCGACCGCGGCGGGCGAGTTCTTCTACGCTGTGTGCACCGATGAAGCCGGCACCACCGGTGACGAGGAACGCAAGACGGAAGCCCTCCTAAATGGGGAGTGGAGCAGCCTGACTCAGACGCGGTAATATTCTATTTCTACAGCGACGCCTACCCTCCGCGCAGCTCGGTGCCAAATCGGTTGGGATCGAACCACACGCACCCGGGCACGAGCGATGAGAGCAGCCGGCCATGGTTTCTTGCCGGGCAGGGTAATCGTGAGTGCGAGCCTCGTATCTTGTGCAAAGTGGGTATCGGTGACGAGGTAGATCCCGTGCCCTGAAAGGTTGATCGTTTCCCCGGTGAATGAAGTAGAGCTTCTCTTGGGCGGGCAAAATCGGATTGAGAGAGGCAAGGATACCTGGAAGCGCAAGGACCCTCGCCGCTCTTCACCTGCTACAGGGTGCAAGATTGGCTGTTGCAGCTCCATGGCCTGGATCATCTCGAAAGCCTCCTTCGCATACAGTCAAACTCGGAGCGGGAATACCCCAGTGATGCCCGCGCATTTTCAAAAGCGGCGGGGGCTTCACCGGATGGCGGGGCGCTTGGGAGCAAGGTGGGGATTCCTTGCGGGGACGCGACCCTCGCCTCCGTCCGCAACACACGATTGGTGAAGCCCCCTGAAGTCATGCTGGGCGGCAGGTTAGCGGGCTCACGAATACGACACAATCGGGTAGATTCCCGAATTCGCAGGAGGGAAGAACCCTAAGGCCGGATCTGCATGGAATCCGTCGGTCCCCGGGGGTTCCGGGAAACGTGACACTTGCTGGGGATGAAGCCGCACTTGCTGGGTGCTTTTTGGAGGGCGGGAACGCGGTAAGCGGAAGTTGCACACATCGGACGGTGTTTGCAACGCCGGGACAAAAACACGCAGGTTAGTTCCTGCACCTCCCATCACATGACCGGCACACCCCCGCGAGGCTGATGCCGAATTGGGCATCTCTCGTCTCGGTCAGTCCAGTCTGGCGGAACTAGAGCCAGAGCTCGTTCGTGATTCTTGGTTTTTTCAGGGCAAGAATCCTCAGTTCTTTTCTTGACCCCGGTATCCCGCAACCACCCGGTGGGTTTACCGGTGACTTCTTCGGGGACCTTTAGGGAGAGCTGTATCGGTGTTCCCACGGCGAGGGGGAATCGGGTTGCAAATGAAACCCCGCGCGCGGATAAATTCAAGGATTCGGCAATCTCTTCCGGCATCTCGGGAGAGGCAAGCAGCCGGAATCTGAGAGGGATTCTAACGAGATATCGCGGCGCACGGTGGCGTATGAGTTTTTTCATGTGCATTATGTAAATAGCCCCTCACGCGCGGAGGGGAATCGGAATCCTGTGAAGGCAACAACAACCAAGGGAAAACTTATCCGAATGCTGATTCCGGGCGAAGCCGAGCGATGGTGTTTATGAGTCTGATCCTGCGCTCTCCGAACCGAGTAAGAAACCCAGATGAGTTCGCAATGGGTTCAGTTAGGTTCTACACTTATCAGCCTTTGCATTGTAAAGATCCTTGTCTGCGACGGCAAAAAGCCGCTCAATTGTATTGCCATCGCGCGGGTAGATTGCTATGCCAACGCTTGCAGACAGACTGGGTTCCTCCAACTCCTGGCAGAGCCGCTCAGCGATGCGTTGCGAAACCTGCTTGGCCGAAGCCCATTCAGTCTCAGGGAGTACGAGGGCAAATTCATCGCCCCCATAGCGCGCAGGGGTATCAATGACGCGCGAACAGACCCGGAGGACATTGCCCAAACGGCACAGTGCCCTACTTCCCGCCAGATGGCCGTATGTGTCATTAATATTTTTCAGTCGGTCCAAATCGAAAAACAGCAGGGCAAACGGCCGCTCGTTCCGTCCAGACCGCTGGATTTCAGCGCTCAGTACGTCCAAAAGTCGACGATAGTTGGCAAGACCG
>Ga0207153_1053_pt1 | contig 25823 bp, 32 predicted proteins | sample Alteio_BWMinHeat_27_FD_153580 | JGI IMG/M metagenome (GOLD analysis project Ga0207153, IMG submission 153580) | Enriched cells from forest soil in Barre Woods Harvard Forest LTER site, Petersham, Massachusetts, United States -... | ecosystem: Environmental > Terrestrial > Soil > Temperate forest >...
GCGTGTGTATTCAAGCCCGGCATGTCACTTCCTGACGTTGGCTTGGTCCTCCCAGTCCTTCCACTCTACATCATTGATTTCCAAATAGCTGGAAACGGCTGCGCCAACGGTCGGGAAAAAATATTGCTCGCCAAGCTGCGCAAACAGTCCAAATCTCTTCAGCTTGTCCTTTACTGGATCTTTCAGTTCGGCAAAGCAGAACTCGATACCCTGCGCATGCAACGCCTCGTCCAATTCGGCGACGGTATCGCCGGCGGAGACGTCCACGCTGGTGACAGGCTCCGCCGCAACGACCAGCCAGCGTACGGGCGTCGGCGATTTCGCCACGGCGTCCAGTACGCGCTCTTTGAAGAATTCAGCATTGGCGAAGAATAGGGGCGCATCCCACCGAAACAGGACCAGCCCGGGGATCAGGCGTGCATCCGGATATCTTGTGATGTCGTGATAACCTTTGACGCCATGGGCGCGACCCAACACGGCGGAGTGTGGGCGCCAGCCGTCCCATAGGAACTCGACGATGGCGATTGCGATTGCCAGACCTATTCCTGGAATCACTCCGAGTACTGCCACGCCAACAAAGCAGACCATCGATAGCCAGAACTCCCATTGCTGAATCCGATAGATTCGTTTGAGGTCGGTGACCTCAAACAGGCCGATCGCGGCGGCGATGACGACGGCCGCCAATGCAGCGGTGGGCAAATGCTGAAGCAGGTTCGGTGCCACCAGCAGAAGGATGGCGATGGCAAGCGCGCCGACGACGCTGGTTAGTTGGGTACGGGCGCCGGCGGCTTCTGCAACGGGAGTACGCGAAGAGCTGCTGCTGATCGGGAAACCTTGAAAAAAGCCGGTTGCCAGGTTGGCGGTGCCAAGCCCCACCATCTCCTGGTTGGGATCGACATGCGTGCCCAATCGTGCGGCATAGGCACGCGAAAGCACGCTGGTGTCAGCAAATGATACGAGCGCGATTGCGCAACCGCCGATGAGCACCGGAAATAGATCATTGTAGCCGATCCAGGGAACGGCGAAACCGGGCAGACCTTGAGGAAGAGGACCCAAAACCTTCACACCGTAACGGGTCCCAAGATCAAGCGCAGCGACGACCGCAGTCGCCCCAACTACCGCAATCAGAATGCCTGGCAGCCGTTTGCTGTCCTTGAGCAGCAGGATGACCATCAACGTGCCGAGCCCAATCCCAAATGCGACCCAGTTTGTCCTTCCTTCAAGGATTGCGCCGGCGATCGCCCATAGGCTCCGCAAAGGTCCTTCGCTCTCGATTGAGAAGCCGAAGAGCTTCGGCAGTTGGCTGATCAATACGGTCAATGCAATTCCGTTCATATAGCCGTACCGTATCGGCTTGGAGAGAAGCTCGGTCACAAAACCCAGGCGTCCGATGCCAGCTAGAATGCACACCGTCCCCGAAACGATTGCCATCATGGCAGCGAGCGTTGTGGCGCGAAGAGGATCGCCACCCGACAACGGAGAGACCACGCCGAGGATGACAGCTGCCAGAGCCGAGTCCGGTCCCAGCACGAGGATGCGGCTGGGGCCGAACAACGCGTAGACCAACAGCGGCACGATCGTTGCGTACAGACCGTGGATGCCAGGCAAGCCCGATGCTACCGCGTAAGCAATTCCAACCGGGACCAGCATCGTCGCCAGGACGAGTCCAGCGAAGATATCGTGCGGAAGCCAGGCCACCTCATATCGACGGCGGGTTTCGATTCCCGGCAGCCAGTGCATCCAATTCTTCATTGGCGGTCACTTCCAGACCCGACCAGGCTCGCTGGCCACGCGCATGCGTTGGCCGTAATTGGCCCAGCTAGAACCCAGACAACGCGCCGAAACATCAGTAGTGGCTGGGAATCGGCTGGCCGGCGCCCAGACCCTCGGTAGCATTCTTGGGCCGCCGCTGCGCCTTGGGAATCTTCGGCAAATCTATGTCGACCTTCCCATATGGGATACTGTCGAGCAGATGCCGGATCAGGTTTAGCCGGGCACGACGCTTGTTGTCAGCGGGGACGATGTACCAAGGCGCCCATGACGTGTGGGTGGCCGCGATCATGCGCTGGTAGGCCACCGTGTAGTCCCACCAGCGCCGCACCGATTCAGTGTCCATCGGACTCAGCTTCCAGTGTTTCACCGGGTCTTTGATCCTCGCCTCAAACCGGCGCCGTTGCTCGTCCTGGCTTACATCGAGAAAGTACTTGCGCAGGATGATGTCGTTGTTGACGATCAACTCCCGCTCGACCACGGGGACCATCGTTATGAACCGTTCGTAATCCTCATCGGTGACGAAGCCCATCACCCGCTCGACCCCGGCCCGGTTGTACCACGAGCGGTCGAAGAGGACGATCTCGCCCGCCGCCGGGAAATACGCGATGTAGCGCTGAAGGAAAACCTGGGTCTTCTGGCGGTCGGATGGGACGGGAAGTGCCACGTGGCGGTAGACGCGCGGGCTGGTGCGTGCGGTGATCCGGCTGATCACGCCGCCCTTGCCCGCGGTGTCCCGGCCCTCGAAGACCACAATGACGCGTGCCCCCTTGTCTTTGACCCAAGTCTGCAACCGGGTTAGCTCGACCTGAAGCTTCGCGAGCTCCTTCTCGAATTCCTTGCGGCTCACCTTGCCAGACGCGGCCGGCGCCTCAATTACCTCGTCCTTCTTCCGCTTGTCCTTCAACATCTGGCAACCTCCCGGGCCACCGCTGACGACGATTCGATCGTGTTACACTCGCGCCGCAGGACGATCCTGATGCCGAACGGGAGCAGAGCGCCGCGCTGTTCTTGTTGACCTAGATCAAAGGACGTCCGCAAAGGGGTCATTAGCGTCGATTTTGGCATCCGCGCCATGTCCGGTTAGGGTGGTCATTCGCGACCGGGTCGAGCCAGCGGCAAGTCCGGCCATGTCCGCTATGTTGCAAACGCTTCTGGCGATGTGGCGGCAGCGATCTGTGTGCGGGACGAAAATTCTTGCCCAAACCGAGTTGCGCGAACAACTGACCGCCGGCCACGTTACCGACCTGCCGCCGCCGTTGCCGCTGCGCAGCCACCGCGCGAACTGAAGGCGGCAGCGTCGGTTATGCGAAGCGTCCGTTCGGCGGACCAGCGGTCTTAGACACTGGCATGTGCGGACGCTCTTTGCTCGGGAACCATCGCGCTATACCCACCGCGTCGCCATCGCCAACAGCCGGCTGATCGCCTGCGACCGCACCGGCGTCACCTTCCGATGGAAGGACTATCGTGCCGATGGTCGTGATCGCCAGAAGGTCATGACACTCTCAACCGGCGAGTTCATCCGTCGCTTCCTGATCCACGTCCTGCCGCACAGCTTCCACCGCATCCGCCACTACGGCCTGCTCGCCAGTGGCACGCGCGCCGGCAACATCGCCCGCGCGCGCCAGTTGCTCGACATATCAGTGGCAAAGCCCAGGACCGCGGACACCACCACCTCCGGCGAGACCAGCGAGCCCAAGCCGCTCTCGCACCCGTGCCCGTGCTGCGGCGGCCGCATGATCATTATCGAGACATTCCAGCGCGGCTCCTCGCCGCGCTACCGTCCCGCGGCTCGCACCGCCGTGATCAGGATCGACACATCATGATCAGACCAGCTTCGCGGCGACATTCCAGTACTGTACTTCTGCTGCGCCGGCTCTTGATCGGCCATGACCATGCTCGCCGTCGCGCCGCCCTGGACAACCGCCTCGACGAGCAATCTACGCCGCACAACGTCGGTTCTGCCTATCGCGATCGACCGACCGAGTTCGCCACCCCTTCGACCGCTTCCCAAAGAGGCAGTCAACGCACCTCGCCAACAGACCGCCAGCGCCGAAATCTCCATAGCGTCTGACGCTCCGCCGTGCCCGATGTCCCGCGGTTTCCTCCCTCGGAGGCTTGCGGACGCCGGCCCCCGGAATCCGTGGCACCGTCATCACGGGCCGGCATCCGAAAACCTTCACAACAGCGGAAGAACACCATTCACATTGCGATGCGTCGCAACGTGGGATTTACTAGCGGCCTCCGCAGTTATTGAGGGAGGTCGATATGAGCCAAGGGCAGTCAATTCGGGACGCCAGTCATCTTTACGAAGTGGAGCGTCGCGTTCAGCATGCCGCGCGCCCCGGCTTTCGTATTATGGAATTGCAGCTCTCGCCGACGCAGAAGGTGCCTTGGCACAGCCACACCAATATCACCGATACTTTTTACGTTTTGGAAGGCCACATGAGGCTGTTCTTGCAGGACCCGAAAGAGGAAGTGATTCTGAAGCCCGGCGAAATCCATGTGGTTAGGGCAGCGCGACCTCATCTGGTGACCAACGGTGGCACCAAGTCGCTCACGTTCTTGGTTCTACAAGGTATCGGTGAATACGATTATGTTCCTCTCACATCGAGTTAGCTTTTCGCCGCGGCACCTACGCCCGAACCGGAATAGCATCTGAGGATTGGAGGCGATCATGTTCAATCCTACTCAAATTGTCATCCAAGCGTTTGTCGGTGAGCTTAAAGATAAGTACGGCCAAATCTATGGAGTCCTTGAGCCCGCCTATCCGGACATCATTGGTTTTGTTGGGCGCCTGGCGTTAGAGAATATTGCTAATAGTGACGCGGCCTACCACGACATGAACCACACCATCATGGTGACGTTAGTCGGCCAGGAGATTTTACTTGGGAAACACACCAGCGAGGGCGGCGTTACCCCACGCGATTGGCTTCATTTTATGATTTCCCTCTTATGCCACGACATCGGCTATGTACGGGGGGTATGTCGGGGCGACCGTAATGGACATTATGTTTGTAACGAAGACGGTGATCTCGTGCCAATATCGGCGGGAGCTACAGATGCATCGTTAACGCCCTATCACGTCACGCGATCCAAGCTTTTCGTCCGCGAGCGCTTCGGCAAAAGTTTGACCCACATCGATACGCGAGAAATTGAGGCAAACATCGAGCACACGCGGTTTCCGGTACCGGAGGACGAACAGCATACCAGCACGGCAGATTATCCGGGCCTGCTTCGTGCCGCGGACTTGATCGGCCAATTGGCCGACATTGACTATCTGCGCAAGACGCCGGCGTTGTTTGCAGAATTCCAGGAAACCGGCTCGAGAGAGAAGCTCGGATATCAAACTCCGGATGATTTAAGAGCAGCATACCCCGCTTTCTTCTGGCAGGCGGTCCGTCCCTATATCGGCGATGCACTCCGGTACCTGCAGGTCACGCAGGAGGGCAAGCAATGGATAGCTAACCTCTATGCGCACGTGTTCTCAGAAGAACACCGAGGAGCATTCGGGGGCCCACTGAGGTGAGCCTCCACACCCGTGCGATCTGCCTCAGGCATCTCCGCTTCGGTCATTCCTGACCAAATTGAGCTATTCGCAGCATGTCCGGTCTGCCCCTGCGCCCGCGCAGGAGGGTGTCGATGCGTTGAAACCAAGCTCACTCAAGCCTCTCCGAGACGAGCGATCAATCGCTCGGCTAGCTGGCGGTCGATGAGCACAAACGAACGGCTTGCACGCTCGTAGGAATACATATTGCCAGAGGCTATGTCGAACCACCAACCGCTCAGATGGAGCGTTCCGGCCCCGACCCGCGCGCGCACGATAGGGTAGGACATCAGGTGTTCGAGTTGCACCAGCACGTTGAGCTGCGAAAGTTGATCATGTGGCTTTAGCGTAGCATCCAGCGCACCCTCGTGATCGAGCCGGAATGCTGCGGTTCTTGCGTGATGCAACCACTTTTCAAGATTGGGCGCGTCGGGCCCTGGGTTGCGCTCCATTGCCGCTTTCATCGCGCCGCATTCAGAATGACCGCACACAACGATATTCGCTACCTTAAGAGCCAACACGGCGTACTCGATCGCACTCGCTTCGGAGAGGTCGCCGATCGATATACCTTCGTCGGTCGCCGGCGGGACCAGATTGCCGACATTACGCATGACAAAAAGGTCGCCCGGGTCGGTCGAAACCAGCAGGTCAGGTACCACGCGGCTATCCGAACACGTGATCATCAGCGTATCGGGTGACTGCGCAAGCGCTAGTTCGCGAAACCGCTCCGCAAGCCCAGGCAAGTGCTGTTCACGGAACTCGACGATGCCTGAAATCAACTTATGCATGATCGGACCTATCGAAGGCGGCCGTCGGAAACGCGGCGTTTTTGGGATGTCCTTCTTCTTTGAGAAAGGCCGATAGCAGCTCCACTGAACTATCATATGCAAGTTTGATGTCGGCCCGATCAACTGCGGCCATCGTCTCCTGCGAGGTGGCATCCCACACCGCCTGCGCTTGCTCCAGTAGCGATTGGCTTTGTATCGGATTCGTTAGATCTGGTGCCAGCCTGGACCATGTGTGCAGCAAATGTATCTTGACCGCCGCATTGCCGATCGAAGCTTGCCTCAGTAAATCGAACGCGGTCTTCACAATATCCCGAAATTGCAGTGGCGGGAAAAGTATGCTGACTTTTCCGCCTTCACTACTCCAGATACCGGTCTGTTCGGGCAAGTTAGCCAGGCCCCGTATCGCCTCACCGAGCCAGTCGATACAATAAATAGCTGTGTAAGTATCATTGATCGCCGGGCTTAACGCACGAAGCGCGATTTCAACCAACTGCGCAATAGCGAACTCCAGATCTTGTTCGAGATTGCGATGTCGGCCGAGTTTTACCGCCCCGATGACTGACGGGCCCAAGGCTTTGACGCACTGCGCTGGCAGGACGCGGGCGATGGTCTCTCCCTGTCCGACAAACTGCCCGGGACGGAAGAGAAGGCTGATGACTACTTTCGCCTGCGCGGTTTCGCTGGCCATCCGCTCGAAATGAATTACTTGCACAAATCCACTGATGACACTGCGCACAGCGGCGCCATCTCGCGCTGAGAGCTTTTGGAGTTCTGCTACATCTCGCAACTGTAGTGGGCCAAGATTTTGAGGTATCTCGCTCGTGCGCTTGGCCTGCTGAGCTATGGAGTATGATCTCCGAGTCACCACAGTCTGTAGGTCTTCGAGGATTCCGGGCAGCACGTTGTTCGTCTGAATTGACATCGCGATTTTGTTGTTGAAAAAAACCAGCGATGCGAAGCTAATCACCACCAAGGTGCAGGTCGTCATTATTGTCAGTTGAGGAACAAATTGGTCCGCCCCGTGTTGGCGGACTGCGATGAATGTAAGTAGCACGTGAAAAAACGCGGCGATAAATAATCCCAGGGCGATCTGCATCGTCCTGTCACGCAGGAAACGGTGCATCAGACGCGGGCCGAATTGGGTTGCTGCCGCAGAAAAGACCAGGAGGCTGACCGAAAAGATCAACGCAAGGACCGTGCTCACCGCGCCAAGAAGTGCGCTGAGTAGGGCCCGGGCGTCATCGATGTTTCCAACCGATAGCCAAGCTGGGAGGGTGAAGGTTCCCCGGAAGACCTTGGCATCGAGCGCTATCGTCACAGCAAAAAATAGGCATGCGAATAACGATAGACAAAAGGGGATGGGCAGCAGGCTGGTGCCTGGGGCTATATCTTCGAGATGGCGCGGCACATTGGGCATTATTGCTCGCTCAGCTTCTCATGCACAGCCGCTCTGCGCCTGTGTGCCTCCTTCGTCGATCCCTATCAGGCGGCAAGAGCCCGCGACATCCGCCGCCAGAATAGCCGCCAGTCGCCGCTCTACCTGCTTGCTGCTCAAGGTGCGCCCCCGGGTTCGGGGAAATTGAATGTTCATGTAGCACAATTACGGGCCGATGTCCGGCTATGCCCACGTCTGAAATGGGTCAGACTCGGACATCGCAACTCGTCGGCAGCATTTCCGCTTTGCCTCGGAAAGCAGACATTCATAGCGCTCTTAAGAACTTCGGCTCCGTTGCCGTGGATAAGGCTAAGTGGGACTGCGCCCCACACCACGGAGTGAATGATCGCGCCCGGTCTCCGGCCCGCGTCTCTCAAAAACGGGAATATTTCAAATATTCTTCAGAGACTATCGGTGATTTCGCTCTGAGATTGTGCAAATCTGGAGACTATAGACGGAACCAGAATCGTCAAAAAGCCGCTATTGGCAGGGCTTATCTCAGGTTTATAGTTGAACTATCTCCAGTTGAGTGACTGCCTGGCTGGAGCGAGAGGATTCGAATTCACGCATTCCTGATCGAACCCAGTCTCTGGGCGCCATTCGCGGCATTCGGGAATTGACGAGGCAAATCAAAGGCCTGAACGGGATTGAATATCAATCCACGGTGTCCATCCGCGCCCGCAAGATTGATGTCATCGTCGTCTACAAGGTCGACGGTCTGACCAGATCATTAGCGGACTTCGCCAAACTGGTCGAACTGTTCGATGCGCACGGCGTGTCGTTTGTCTCGGTCACCCAGCAGTTCAATACCACGACCTCTATGGGCCGGCTGACGTTGAATGTGCTCCTGTCCTTTGCTCAATTCGAACGGGAAGTCACCTCCGAGCGTATCCGGGACAAGATTGCCGCCTCAAAGCGGAAGGGTCTCTGGGTCGGCGGTCCCCTGCCCCTGGGTTATGAGATGAAGGACGGCAAGATTGCTGTCGTCGAAGTTGAAGCCGAACGGGTCCGGCTGATCTACCGGCGATACCTCGAACTCAGCGGAGTCAATGCGCTCGTGCGAGACCTCAGAGATAAAGACGTCCGAACAAAGATGAGGCTGCGCGCAACCGGTATGATCCATAGCGGCATCCCCTTCGAACGGGGCTCCCTATTCTATCTATTGCGCAACCGGTTCTATATTGGCGAGGTCAAATACAAGGGTGAAATCCTGCCCGGCGAGCAACCAGTGATCATGGATAGGGAACTTTTTTATGCAGTTCAGCAGAAGCTCACCGATCAATGGTCCCACCGAAACCACGCCAAATCCAAATCCGACCATCTCCTGGCCGGCCTGCTGTACGACGATGCGGGCCACCGCATGATCCCAACTCACGCCACCAAAGCTGGAATCCGCTATCGCTATTACGTCTCGCTGCCGCATCTCAAGGGAGAGTCCAAAACGGTATCGATCGGATTGGTCTCCCGCATTCCCGCAACCGACATCGAAGACATCATTGTCAAATCGGTGAATGAGCATGTTGGCGCCCAGCACGATCAGCCAAGTTCCAGCAGCGCACACGCGGACGATCGCGGAGTGAGGATTGCGGAGCAAGTGGTCCGCATTGATGTGCACAAGGACCGGGTGATGGTCCGGTTCAAATCCGTGGGCAGTGAGGAGGAATCGACAGATGGTCAATTGCTATCGATCCCTTGGCAGAAACCGCCGTCCAGGAAATCCCGACAAATCCTCATCCCGCTCGGCGTCTCCCGGAGCGAAGTTCGCCCGACACGCATTGAGCGGCGTGCACGTCTTGTCAACGCTATTGCCCGAGGACGTCGTTGGCTTGACGAGATCGTCTCAGGCTCGACCACTAACGTCGAGCAGATCGCCACACGCCAAAAATGCAGCGTGCGTCAGGTCAATATGACGATCTCGCTCGCGTTCCTCGCACCCGACCTCGTCGCAGCCGCGGTCGAAGGTCGTTTGCCTCGCGGCATCGGTGTCGAGCGACTCCGCGATGCTCCCGCGGAATGGAGCCGACAGTTCGAAACCCTCGGATTGAATCCGCAATAGGTTCGGACGCGGCTCGAACCTCGCTTCTCTGCAGACGACTCCCGAGCCTCGGCTGGTCAGTTCCGTCCCGAAATCCAGTCGCCGGGAACGGAATTTTCGGATGCAGAGACCGGAGGCCAAAAATCCACCCGAGCGACCGTTATTGTCGGCAGAGACCGGGAACTCAAAAATAGGCGTCAAGAATCCCCGCAGAAACGGCATGTTTCTGATCGACGACGGTTTCCGCAGTTCGGGAAGACTGGATGGTGGTGTGCGCAGTCATATGCGAACCGGTCTCCAATGCAAATTCCCGTTTATTAGGGAATTTAATCGGGAATCCACCTGATTTTCGGCCTGAGTCCCGCTGATTGAGCGTCTTTCTGATTTCTAACCAGAGGGTTATGAGCAGATTCCCTATGCCACCAAATCGGGAATTGCACGACGGCTAACCGGGATTCCGTGGCTTTGAAGCGGGTTCTGCAGCGAGGCACGCGCAGACACTGTTGCGCTGTCCGCGGTTCCAAGAACTTTGCAGCGGATAACCAATAGGGATTGTTGGGATCTGTCATGACTTCTGTAACATTCGTTTTTGGCCAGTAGTTTGGACGTCCTATGCCTCGACATCACTCGGCGCTCTCGTCGAAATCCCCATCGACCAAATTTGACTTTAACGACCCAAAATTCAGGCCGAACTTTGCTCAAGTTGCCGAACTCATCGTTCGTCCGCCGCCACCCTGGCTCCCAGCCTTTCTCGAGTGGTCGGCCCAAGATTTGCGCGCAGATCGCATTCTTGAAAGCTCCAGGCAAACAAAAGCACAAACAAAAACGCGTCTCGCATCTCTCCGCGACGCCGCCCGTTTGATTTTGCGTGAACTTGACTCTTATCCATTTCGAGACTTTCTCGAAATGGAGCCCTTGGGCCTGATACGGGATACGCCCAGGTTAAGGTCCGCTCTGCGCGACATCGAAGATCGAGCTGTGCGTTCGGCTGCTTCGCCCGTATTCACAAAAAAGACCGGTGAGACGCGATCGGGGCCCGTGAAGGCTCTTGCCCCGGACCACGTGTCGGCGCGGGTACTGTGCGCAGCTCGAACAGCGGAACTCTGGCTGTTTTTTCATAGTGTCGAGCCGGGCCCAAAAAGTCCGAGAGCTCAGCGAGTAGCTCAGGCGTACTGGCTTGCATCCGGAGGTCCTTCCAAAAGTTCAGGAAATCCTCTCAACGGTTGGCGCGATCCCTTCCTCAAAGTTAAATCCAAGGCGAACGCAAAAGCCCTGAAGCTGGCGCGAGCCACGTTTCGAACCTCCTTGTCGCAGACTGCCGACAGAGGAAAGCCGCCCTGGTATTTGGGGACATATTTCCCGTTCGAGGATCCCACGATCAAGGCCCATGGCCAAAAATCCTAACTTCCGCAATGTTCGCGTCGTCGAATTCAGCAATTCGAGGAAGACGCGATGGTCAACTCCGCAAGCACTCCCAATTACAAGTCCACTCATAGGCAGATCTCGTTTATCGCGATCGCGGACCTAATCCCTGCGCCTCACAACGCCCGCAAACACAGCCGGGCGCAGGTGCGCGCGATCGCCAGAAGCATCGAGGCGTTCGGCTTCAACGCGCCAATTTTGATCGATAAGAACAGACAAATTGTTGCTGGTCACGGGCGCTATGAGGCATCAAAACTACTCGAGCTCACACAGGTCCCCGTAATATTCCTGGATCACCTGAGCGAAGCCCAGGCCAAAGCTTACATGCTGGCCGATAACAAGCTCACGGACAGGTCAACGTGGGACGACGCCAAGGTGGCCGTCCAGCTGAAGGAATTGTCGGAATTAGTCCTGGATTTTGATATCGAAGCCGTCGGTTTCGAACTCCCAGAGATCGACTTACGAATTCAGTCGCTCGACACGCCAGACGCAGCAGATAAAGCAGATGAATTCGAACCTTCGACCGGGCCGGCGGTTTCGATGGCTGGCGATCTATGGTTCCTCGGCCCGCACCGCCTCTATTGCGGAAACGCACTCGACGCGGGAGTGTACGCTACCCTGATGGAGGTCGAGAAAGCCGCCGCAGTGTTTACTGACCCGCCCTACAACGTCAAAATTGACGGGCACGTGAGCGGGCTCGGACGCATCACTCATCGTGAATTCGCGATGGCATCCGGCGAAATGACCGACGAGGAATTCGCTGAGTTCCTGACCGGGACCATGAAGCGGATCTGTGCTCACACCACCCCCGGTGCGCTCATCTACGCCTGCTCGGATTGGCGTCACATGGAAGAAATGCAGTTGGCGGGCCGCTCCGCCGAATGCGAACTAATCAATCTTGTGATTTGGGCTAAAACCAACGGAGGCATGGGATCACTCTACCGTTCCCGGCATGAGCTGATATTCGTATTCAAAAATGGCAAGCAGGCCCATCTAAATAACGTTCAGCTTGGCCGTTTCGGGCGCAATCGGACCAACGTCTGGAACTATCCGGGATTTAACGGCTTCGCCCGTAAGGGCGCCAAGGATGCCTCGGCACTTCATCCGACGGTCAAGCCGATCGCCCTGGTTTCCGACGCGATCCTGGACTCCACCAAGCGCGACGACATCGTTCTGGATCCTTACCTCGGCAGCGGCACCACAATTCTGGCTGCGGCGCGTACTGGCCGGCGATGCTTCGGTATCGAAATTGATCCGACCTACGTCGATACGGCTGTCGGCCGCTGGCAGCGCATGACCGGACTGGAGGCGCAAAATGCCCTAGGCCAGACATTTGCGCAAGTGAAAGCGGAACGGAGGGGCGGCCAATGAGCCCTCCGCCTGAAGATGATGACATCGGCTACGGCCGTACTCCAAAGCGGACACGATTTCGAAAAGGCGAAAGCGGCAATCGCAACCGTCGATATCGGAAACGCTCCGAGGGGCGGGCCGAGATGATGACAAGATTGCTTCTAAAGCCTGTCGAAATCACCGTGTCCGGCGAAACCAAAAAGGTCACGGCGCTGGAGGCTATCCTTTTGCAGCTTCAAGCGAAGGAACTTGCAGGCCAGCCAAGAGCATCGAGCGTTCGTCTGAAATACGAGGAGTTCGCCCGACAGAACTCCCAGCCTCGATCGCAAATCGTGTTCGTCGACAGTGATTATACCCAAGCCCTGGCCGCGAAGCCCTCAAAGAAGGATGACAACCGTGACCTATGAGATTGGCTACGGAAAGCCGCCTAAAAACACTCGATTCCAAAAGGGCAACAAGGACCATCTAAAAAGGCGAACCAAGCGCAAGCCAGACGATGTCGCAGCCATTATCAATGACACCTCAAACATAGTCCTTAAATACCGCGAACGCGGCCGAAATAAAAAGGCAACTTACCAGGAATTGTCTTTTCGCGCGCTCCTAAGGCGGGCGGTTAGCGGCGATCTCAAAAGTATAGAAATGGTGATCAAGCACTTCGCTCACGCGCAACGCATTGGGGATCCCGGAAACCAAACCGTCGAAGTCCGAGACTGGCTACCGGATTATCCGGGCCAAACCGGCGAGCAAAAGACCCGTGAATTTGCCGAGCAGGGCGAAGCCAAGGCCGCCGAGTGGTGGAAGCCTGCCCACCCCGATTCGACCGAAGAGGGGGCCTAGGCCTCTTTTAGGCTCAAACCGCGTCGGCGTCGCTTCGTGGTGAAGATAAACTTGAAGGAATCAGAGGCATGAATCGGTCCGTTGGAAATCAAGTCGCGCTCACGCCCCTGCACGCTGGCCAAGTGGACGCTTATTGGGCATTAAAACCGCACCGCTTCAAGGCGCTCCGCAGCGGTCGGCGGTTCGGCAAGACCGATTTCGGAAAGACCTGGATCGCTCAGGGATTGGCACAAGGCTACGAATGCGCATGGTTCGCACCTCAGCACATGACGTCGGCGGAAGTCTACCCGGAGATAGCCAACATCGTGCGTCCTATCCTGGAAACCGGTTCAAAGGCATCGGGGGTCATGCGCATGAAAACCCGCGGCCGTCTCGATTTCTGGACGCTGGAAAACGAAATCGCCGGCCGCGGTCGGCGCTATCATCGCATCGTCATTGATGAGGCCGCGTTTACCAAGGACGGCGACAACAAGATCGACGGCTCGATGATGCAGCTATGGGAGACCGCCATCAAGCCAACGTTATACGACTTTGGCGGAGAAGCATTGGTCTGCTCGAATTCTGCCGGCAAGAACCCTGACAATTTTTTCTATAACATCTGCACCGACCCTCAATATGGCTTCGTCGAATACCACGCCACCACGATGGACAATCCGGTACTTCCAAAGCGTCGCCAGAATGAAACCGAAGCGGACTGGATGACACGTCGAGGCGAGTTCCTCGACGAGCTAAAGACCGGCAACGATCCCCTGGTCTACGCCCAGGAATACCTGGCCGAGTTCGTCGATTGGGCCGGGGTCGGCTTCTTTGCCCGGGAAAAGCTACTCGAAAATAATCAACCGGTCCCCTACCCCACCCGGTGCGACGGTGTATTTGCCGTTATCGACACCGCGTCGAAAACCGGCACAGAGCATGACGCGACCGCAGTCACGTTTTTCGCGCGAAACAATGCCGGCGGTCGCTTCCCGCTGATAATTCTGGATTGGGACATCGCCCAAATCGAGGGCGCGTTCCTAGAGACCTGGCTGCCCATGGTGTTCGACCGCCTGGAAGAACTCGCGCGGCTCTGTCAGGCACGCCATGGTTCGCTCGGCGCTTTCATTGAAGACAAGAACTCCGGAACGATCTTGCTCCAGCAAGTCCTGCGCAGAGGCATGCCTGCGCAGGCTATCGACTCTAAACTAACCGCCGTCGGGAAGGACGAGCGAGCGATTTCCGTATCCGGTTATGTCTTCCGGGGAGAAGTAAAGTACACCGACCATGCGTTCCACAAGGTTGTGACATATAAGCGGAGATCGAAGAATCACCTAATGGATCAAGTTGAGAGCTTTCGGGTGGGCGACAAGGAAAATAAGAGAGAAGACGATCTTCTGGATACCTTTTGTTATGGGATCGCTCTCGCGCTCGGAGATAGCAAGGGTTTCTGAGGCGCGGCTTGGGACCGCAGGTTAGATATCGGTTATGTCGCCCTGCACGAACTGTCTCACTTTTTTGGACGGAGGGTCATTTCGCGAGACAGCGAGACACTTTGAAAAACCCCGCACTGCAACAGCAACTTACCCGTTCCAGGCTAAGTGTTTTATCACCGGCGGAACGAGCGGTACGGGGAGTCAAACCGAGACAGCGAGCCGCTCCGAGCCTACTTTGGGCTATGAGGTCGAGCCGCTGCAGACTACTTTAAGTCGAGAGCTGGTTGACGCCGAGGCCGGTGCGCACTACTCTCGGTAGTGCATGAGGTAGGCGTCTGCACCAGTAGGCCCTCAATGACTCCTGGTAAACTCGCTTCCTAGATCGGCATCGAAAGCCTTCGACGAGGCGCGCATGTGGCCAAATCAGTGACCAAGCCGCAGACCAAGTCAACGCTTCGCCATTCCTGGCGAGATTTCCGTCATGGTCTAACCACAGGACAAAAATGTCCGAGAGGACAGCGTGCGTGGGCGTGACCGCGATAGCTTGCCAGGAAAATGGGGGTGCGTCCGTCGCCGCACCGCTTCGACTGGTCGGCTTGCCGGCGCTCATGGACATCACCTCAGGCAAGCCGGAGACTATCATGGCGTTGATCGACGGCCCGGTAGCGCTCGGTCATCCCAGTATCGAGACCGAAAATATCCGCGTTCTCCCAGCTCGTTTCGGGGCTGCGTGCAGCCGACCCGACAGCACCGCGTGCGCCCACGGAACTTTTGTTGCGGGAGTGTTGCACGCGAAAAGGGGCGCTCCTGCCCCGGGCATTTGTCCTGGCTGCACATTGCTGGTGCGCCCGATCTTCTCGGAAGCACCCGTCGTGGGGAAAACCGACGGCTTGCCGGATGCAACCCCCGCGGAACTGGCCACCGCTATCTTTGACGTTATCGAGGCTGGCGCCCGCATTATCAATTTGAGTGCTGGCTTGGCCGGGCTGTGCTTGCGCGATGGGCGCGATCTCGAACAGGCACTCGCCCACGCAGCCGTGCATGGTGTCATTGTGGTGGCTGCGTCCGGCAACCAGGGCACGGTCGGGAGTTCAACGATCACGCGGCATTCCTCCGTGATTCCGGTCGTAGCCTGCGACTCCTATGGTCAGATCTTACCCCTCTCCAACCTCGGTGCCTCAATCGGCCGCGGCGTTGTGGCACCGGGACACGACATTACGAGCCTTTCCGCATCCGGGGGGCACACCACTCTCAGCGGCACCAGCGTCGCCGTCCCGTTCGTGGCGGGGACGATCGCGCTGCTCTGGTCGGCGTTTCCGACCGCGAGCGCGGTAGAGGTCCGCCGTGCCGTGACCGGGAGCTCGAGCCGCCACCGATCTGTCACGCCGGCACTGTTGAATGCGCGGACCGCTTATCAGGCATTGGCGTCGATGGAACACGGGAGACACCCACGATGACCGAACCGAGACAAACCGGCGATCTTGCGCAGTCACGCGAGGAGCCTGTCCTACGGATGCGCCTGCCTGGTTTTATCCGGGACGATGAAGTTGGGCTCGGCGATGTTGTTAGCCGCGTCACTTACGTCATGGGACTTCCCCACTGCGGCGGCTGCCAGCAACGAACGGCGACCCTAAATCGCTGGATAACTTTTACCCGATAAACGCAGAGTTCACTGGGTCTAAAAGGAGAGGGTGCGATGTCAGACGTAGGAACGAGCGAGCTGCCGGTCAACCCACCCTCCGCCGACGGCAGCCAGGGGGAATGCCCGACCAGCGGTGGGACCGGTGGTTCGGCGACGCCCTCCTACATCTACGTACTCGGACAAATCCAGGCTCGCTTTCCGCAGCTTTCGGTGGAGAAAGAGTTCGCCCAGGCCAGTGGAAGATCGAATACCGAGGGCCTCACTGACCCACAGGCACTGAATCGCGTTCTCAGCCACCGCGAGCATCGCTACCTCGCTCGCCAACTCTGCTGGGTGCTAACGGTCGAGGGGCTTGATACCTATTTTCTCGTCCCGCGCGATCCTTCCGATCTTGACCTCCTCGTCGAATCGCTTCGGGCGCGGCCGCGCGCCACAGATATCGACGTCGCTATTGGTGTGAGGGGTCCCGTCGCGCCGCCGACGTTCTGTAATGGTCTGACAATTCCGATCGTTTTCTTCGATCAGATCTATTCATTTGACCTCGACTCCCTCATTAGCGAGGCAAAGCCCGAAAAAATGCCGTCGGACAAGTTTGCTCCGGTTGCTGAGGAGGTCCTGGGCCGCATCAAACTGATGTTCGACAACCATGGGAGCATGCCGGAGCATCGCGCATTGAACTATCTCGCGGTCCGCTATCCCCGCATCTACTCTCTCACTGCTGAGAAGCACGCCCAGAACTATGCCCTTTCCGGCATCGAGGTAAGACCGTCGCCGCTAAGTGGAGTGCGCCAGATCGTTGACGTCATTTTCGCCTATACCCACCGACAACACGATGTCGTCGAAAAGCACTTCGTGCGCGTGGACGTCACCGAGCAATTTCCGTTCCTAATGAGCAAGCTCTCGCCTTATTTCGATCACTAACGGACTCGTCGACAGGGAAATGGAGACGCACGGCTTCGACGTGAACTGTGGGACTCGCACGCTTCGAGATAGCGCAGGGGGTCACGGGCTTTTGTTCAAGTGCAACGCAGGGAGGCGACAATGAAAGCACCGCCTGGATTCACCGCAGAGCATGCGCTCGGTTCTCGGGCAGTGACGGGAGCAGTCTACAAATCTGATTTCAGATCCCCTGAGGCGGGATCTGGCTCGGTCATCTATCCCGCCGCGTGGCGCTGGGAGTGCACTCTCTCATTTTTTCTCTGCACCCTCGGCTACGTGCCCGGAGAAGGCCCCCTGTGGGAATGCTACCGCACGCCGATTTGTGGCCCGGTTTGGCGCTAAAGGTTTTCTGTCCATGAATCGCGCGTGTCAATTAGAGGCTTAGGCTGATCCAGTTGGATCTGCAACGGAGGAACACGCCATGAGTGTACCCGGCTTTACGGCGGAAATCGCGCTGTATGCGTCACCTCGATCCTATGTCGCGACTGACGCATATGGGGCGGCCGGCTCAGAAGTATTGCCTCAATACTGCGGGCCTTGCATTAACGGTAGGCGGCAATGCAGTGGATATACCTGGGTTTGCTACGTAGATTTCTACTCAGACCCGTCTTGTTACTTTTATGGAGGCCTAAGTACGTGCCCAACTGTGTGTCAAGAAGCGGGCTTCCGTACTTGGTCAACACCGTGTGACGGTGTACCCATCGGGATTACAACCTTCTACTGAGCAGCGAAATGGCGGCGTAGGGCGGCAACGAAAAAAGCGGGCCAAGCAGCCCAATCCGGTCCGCAGCTTCTGGGCACCGGCAAAACGACGCGGTCCCGTAATGGCACTATCGGTGCTATCGAAATGACGCATTGGAGGCTGACCACATGACCCTACCCGGATTTACGGCAGAAGCGGCTCTGACACAGGACCATTCAACGCACTACGTCGCACGTTTCATAGGACGTTCGGGCATCGGAGTAGAACCAGCGCGTTCGCCGATTCTTTTTTGCGGCGAATGCGATGTATGCGATCCCGAGGTTCCTACGCGTTGCGTTAGAACGACGTGCTGCTGGAGTAGGCCAGTGCTAAACCAATGGCCCTATTAGATGACCGTTGCCCATGATCGAGTTGTGATGGAGCCGATGCGGTCAGGATCGCGTTCAAAATAGTTCCAGGCTCCGCAGGTTTTTTTCAACGATGTCGTCGTAGTCGTCGAAGACGGTGATGGCGAGTTTGTTTGCTCGCAGATACTCCCAGACGTTTTCGATCGGATTGAGTTCGGGCGCATAGGGCGGGCAGGTGGACAAGCGTGATGTTGTCTGGAACGGCAAGCGTGTTGGCGCCGTGATAGCCGGCGCCGTCGAAGACGAGGGCGGCATGTGCGCCCGGCGCAACCTTTTGGCTGATCGCGTCCAGATGCAGTGACCATCTCGGACTCTTCCCGGCTTATTGCGCGCGAAATGATCGACCCATCTTTTTCGATCAGCTGTGTGTACCGAAAACTCAAACCCGGACGTAATGATGGTGAAGCCCGCCGAGGATCGGGTGCGAACGAATGATTCCCATCCGTTGAATCGGACGAAAAATCGGCGCATCCTTGTGCAAGGACCGATGCGTTCTGACGGAGTTGTGGTAAGCAGCATAGAAAATTAGAATCCGGCGGAGATGTGCCTCACCCGAGACAATGATGTGGTCCAAACACTCGCGCCGGATCGATCCGATCAGCCGCTCGGCAAAGCCATTCTGCCAAGGTGAGGCCGGTGCAATCGGTTTGTCCCGAATGCCCATGGCTCGCAATCGGCGTGTGACGACGGCGCCATAGATCCGATCGCGATCACGGATCATGTAACCCGGAGCACCGTCCCAAGGAAAAGCCTCGGTGATCTGGCGTGCGATCCACTCCGCCGTCGGGTTGGTTGTGACGTTGATCCAGACGAGGTCTCTGCGATCAATCCGTACAATCACGAAGCCATACAGCAGTTTGAAGCCGACGGTTGGGACCACGAACAGATCCATGGCGGCAATGTCCGGAGCGTGGTTTCGCAGAAAGGTCCGCCATCCCTGACTTGGAGGTCCACGTCGCTTGACCATGTACTTGGCGACGCTCGACTGCGCGACCTCAAACCCGAGCTTGAGCAGCTCGCCGTGAATGCGTGGCGCGCCCCAAAGCTGGTTCTCCGTGCTCATCTGCCGGATCAGCGCGCGCAATTCTATCTCGATTTGCGGGCGCCCTTCCCGCGAGTTCGATTTCCAACGCCAATAGCGACGAAAGCCGGCCCGATGCCACCGCACCAGCGTGTCAGGTTGAACAATCGTAACGACCTTCAGGATCGATGGAAACCATCGATACATCTGGACGAGGAACCAGCGGTCGTTGTTGGTAGGCTGAGCTCGACCCCTCACCCTGCGCCGCAGGACGATCAGCTGATGGCGGAGTACCGCATTCTCCGCCTCAAGCCTGCTCCTCGACTTGAACGGCGAGGCCAGCACGGCCAGAACAAAACAGATAAGCGCGATCATCGCGCCAACTTAGCTGATTCTTCGCTCAACAAGCCCGGATAGGGTTTTCGGTACACACAACGGCTTCACTTGGGATCGAATGACGAAACTGGCCAACGACTGGCTTCCCGCGCCGCGTATCCGTCATCCCTGGCCCGATCAGCGCTTCGCCGTCAAACACCCGAGGTAAGAACCGGATGCTCGAATCGGGCCTGTCCGGATCTGTGCGGGTTGCAACTAACGGATCTTCGCCATCGTAGCCTTGTAGTATTCCTCTCGCTCGCGCTGAAACTTGTTTTGGGTCGCTTTGAAATCCGCCACCCGTTGTCGAATGTCTTCTCGTTCAAAGATCCCATCTCTCGGTTTCAAGGGTTGCTGCGGTGCAACCGCTTTCGATGGTTCAACCTGACGAGTAACGGGTCCAAGCCTTTTAGCAAACGCCAAGGTTTCCTCAATTAATCGGTCGCGATCTTTCATCCACTGCGTCATAGTACGCCCCCACGCCAAACCTAAATCTTGAACGAAGGAGCTTCGGCACGCTAATTGAATTGAAGAAGAGACCAATGCTGTCCACAACTTAGAATCATCTAGTTCCGCCGATGCAGTGAGCTGATGTGAATGAAGAAGCTGAGCACTTGATGCTGCGTTACTTTACAAAGGCACGCCTGCTGTTCATACAGTGCCAAATGCTCTGTTTCATCGCTCGGCGATGTGATCAAACCCACCAACGACCTTGGAGTTGAAATGGCTAAGAAAGCCGCGAAGAAAGCTGTAAAGAAGAAAGCGAAGAAACGCACCCGCGTCGCGTACACCAAAGCTGACGTTCGAGAGTTACGTGCTCACTCTAAGGCGAAAACCCCCGTCAAGAAAATCGCCAAAGCGATGAAGCGATCTGAAGGGTCGCTACGCCAGAAAGCTTTGGTTCTCGGTATCCGTCTGGGGCATTATCGTCGCTAGCGAAGGTCGTACAGGTCGGCGCCACTCCTTCCCCTATAACCCACAGCGGTAAACCTAAAACCTAAGCACTGCCTTGCTGTGGGCGATTGAGCGGTATTGCAGGTTGAGATACGCTCTTCCTCTCCGAACCCGTGCATTCAGAGGTGTCCCATGACGCCAGAGGAAGCCTTGACGACCATTCTTCGCCTCATCGACGGTTCAGACGAAGTGAACGATGAGAAGAGCCTGCAAATTCTATTGCGCAGCATCAAGACGCTGGCTGAGAAGGGCTTGGGAAGAGAACCGAGCTAACGGGACAACCGTTGCGAACCCATTGCCACTTCAGGATAAGGGCGGCATGATTGACGTATGGGCAGCGGGCGCACAGGATCGATAGTACCTGATCTCTTCTCAACGGCATCGCCGCAGGAGACCGCCTCACGTCCGCCCAAACCGACCGCATCCCCACGGCATATCCTGCCAAGCGATCTGCCAACGGCGATCAAACACCTTAGCGACCAAGAGCTTGAGCAGTTGCTCGCTGCCGCCACAGCAGAGCAGCACCGACGCGGTAAGGGGCTGCCAGCGCCTGAGACGACTGTGAGCAAGCGGACGGAGGCACCCGCCGTAACGCTGACAGTTGGCAAGTTGAATGCGGTTCGCGCCGCGTTCAAGGCTGGCGTTACGCCCTCAAAGATTGCGAAGCAGTTCGGAATTCCCCAATCAGAAGTTCGGAAGGTGATTGCGAGTGAGGGGAAGAAGTGATGACCACCCGCTAGCTTTCGATCAGCAAAGCTAACGGCGGATGATGAGGATCGTCACAGTCGTTGGGTTTACCTCATGGATGGGGCAAATTATCGAATACTAATCGAGGAGTAAGTCGGAGAAATGAACGCAGAAGAGCGAATTGGTCGGCTGAAACTATTCAAAGCAAAATTGGTCGAGTGGGACAAAACACGCGATGGCAACTTGAGGGAGTGGCTAAATCACAATGTTGAAGCTGTTCAGCGCGACGTAGTTGAAGCGGGATGTTTCTATTACGGCGTCGCCGGAAATCTCCGGAGTCTCGTAAAGGTCTACAGGGTCGTGGCGCGTTACTGGCGCAGAATGCTGTGCGGCCGCAGTTGGGCAGGCCGACGCCTCACTTGGGACGCCTTCAACCAAATCAAAGAACGGACACCGTTGCTGAAACCTAAACTGCGCCTCCCTTACGGGAAGCTGCAGGCGCTTGCAGTGCTGTGAACCAACTGCCGAAGAGCGTGGTGCGGTAAAGCCGCACGCCACGTTCTGTGGGAACCGGGGGCGGGCGACCGCCTCCGGTGACCCGGTGGGGGAAACGGAGCGTTGCCAAATGGCCCGAGCTACCGCGCCCATCCTCGACTCTACCTTTTCGGACATGGCGATCGTGCTGCACGACGTCCGTTCATTGGGGCAGAGCGGACGTCACTTCGATGCCCTCGTGGCTACGGCAGACCGGCTGCGGGATGCTGGCCAGCGTGTGGCACATCAGGGCGACGACGGTGATTTGCATGTTGGCCTTTCTCTACCGTGCTGGGCCGAAAATGAAGATGCCCGGACCGGCTATCGGGTGAGGTTAGCCGCGTCGCGACGGCGTACATACGCTGGGGACAGCTCGTGCTGCCCGGCCGGCGGTACGGCTTCAGAATCGAATCTTAGCCAGGGCTGATGCTTGGCGCGCCATTTCGGGCCGGGACCACGCATGTAGTGCAGCTCAGGCCGGTAGCAGTCGCGCACGTCCTTGATCAGGTTGTGAACGACGCCGGCGAAGTCGGAGGTTAATTCCGCCGTGTTGCGAACAAGAGACCCTTCTGTTGCGGGATGACCCCGTAACTCATCTACTACCACTTACTACCGGGACCTACATCGCGAAGGTCAGCAGCAACGATTTCGACCTGATCTTAACCAGGATCTCAGCAAGTTTTGGGGCTGCAACGAGAGAGGTGATTCAAAATGGGATTTCGATTCGCGTAATGTGCCTTATGGAATCTTTTCAGCGACCCCAAGAAGCGTGCCAACCCGCTCGAACACGCGGCGAAAAACATCCCCCTCGCGGAAACGCTCGTTGCGGGCGCGCGAAAATGCCGAATGATTCGGGATAGCGTCCTCGATACCGAGCTTGCAGAATCAGCGATAGGCAAGGTTCACCTGCACTTCGCGGCAGATCAGCCGCTCCGAACGGATCGCAAAAACATACCCCACGACCGGCATCCGGATCATCAGTTCCGGATCGAACGACGGGCGACCCATCGACGAATAATGAGGTGCAAGTTCGCTGCGAAGCCAGGACAGATCGAGAGCAGTATCGATCCGCCGGACTAGATGATCTTCGGGAACCGCGTCGCCAAGATGAAACTCGTAGAACAGTTGACCTTGGTCACTCTTCTGACGGCCCATCATGGATCGACCTCGTCGCGATTCGCGTCAACACAACCGAATCACGCTTCCAGGCCTGTCTCAACCGACTTTTGCAACAAAATCCGCCAATAGCCCTCTCTCGACAACTGATAAGCTTTCTGTATTTTTCTTATCAGTCGCCAACTGACTCCATTTCGGTGATTTGCTTATCAGTCAGCGGACTGACTCCATTTGTGCGATTTCCTTCTCACGCGGCCAACTGACTCCATTTGCGATCAAACCGTGGCGGTCTTTTGTGACACTCGATTCAGAGGAGCTAACATGCCCATAATCACGACAGTCGGTGTCGACATCGCCCTCGCCGCACTCAATTAGACGCGCGTACCTCGCGACTTCACGAGCAGACCTGGATGGTTACGTTCTACGGGAGGAACGCTTGCCGACGCCCCAAGAAATGTCAGGACGAACATGCTCTTCACGCATCCAGTAAGTCGATGAACTCTTCCACCCTATTAAATGGCTCTTCCAGTTTCTTGCTGGCATAGACGACGCGGTCGCCATCGCGTTGCAGCGATCGTGCATTGGATTTCCGAAGACGTCCTGGCAGGAAGGTCGCAGCGACGGCGTCCGGCCCGACGTCAAGTCGTACGATCCCCCTTCGTTTGCAGTCGATCCTGAGCCTTGCAGCGGCAAAGAAATCTCGCGCAGTGGGCGGGAGCTTGCCGAAGCGACGGGAGACTTCCTCCTCAAGCTCGTCCAACTCGTCCGCGCTTCCGCACCTCGCGGCGCGGCCATAGATTTCAAGCCGAACCGCTTCCGATTGCGCGTAGTTTGCAGGCAACATATCCACGACGGGCAGATTCAGATCGGGTACCCACAGGTCGGCGGCCCGGTCGTCGCATTTCTCCGAGGCCGACTTCAGAAGGTGGCTATACAGCACGGGTCCGAAGACCTGCACATGGCCCGATTGCTGCTCCGAAAAGAGGTCACCTGCCCCTCAGAGATCCAAGTCGCGCGCACTGATGGCAAAGCCAGCGCCGGGCCGGCTGAATTCCTCGAGAACGGCCAGCCGCTGCTCTGACCGCTCCGAATCCGTGTCGGTCAGCAAATAAGCAAACGCGCGTATCCCGCTGCGTCCCACCCTCCCTCTGAGCTGATGGAGCTGCGCAAGGCCGAACCTTTCAGGCCAACAGACGACGATCGTATTTGCACGCGGGATGTCGAGGCCGCTCTCCACGATGTTGGTCGCCAGCAGGACGTCCGCCTCGCCTTCGACGAACTTCATCATCCGATCGTCGATGTCAACGGCGGTCAACTTGCCGTGCAGGCAGACAATGCGGAGATCCGGAGCCATCGACTGCACGCGCGCCAGCATCGGATCGAGATCCTGAATACGTGGGCAGATCAGGAAGCTTTGCCCATGCCGTCTTTGTTCACGCGGCAAGGCCGTAGCAATGGCTGCGTCCGAGAGCGGAGCAATCTTCGTCGCGACGGGAAGCCGGTGAACGGGCGGCGAGGCGATGACGCTGAGATCCCTGAATCCCGCAAGACCCGCCGCGAGTGTCCGCGGTATCGGTGTGGCGCTCATCCAGAGCGTATGGACCCTCTTGGCCAGTTCAGAAAGCTTGGCCTTCTCAGCAGCGCCGAAATGCTGCTCCTCGTCGACGATGACGAGGCCAAGGTCGCGGAACCTTACGTCTTTCGAGGCGAGAGACTGGGTTCCGACCACGACTTTCAACCATCCACTCTTCAGACCTTCCTTCGTCTCCCTTGTCTCCAAGGCCGAGGCGCCTCGCGACAAGCGTCCGACCTCGACACCGAACGGAGCGAAACGCTTGCGGAAAGTTGCGACGTGCTGCCTCGCCAGAACAGTCGTCGGCACCGCGATCGCCACCTGCTTACCTGACAGAACGACGGCGGCGGTCGCGCGCAAAGCCACCTCGGTCTTGCCGAAGCCCACGTCGCCGCAGATAACCCGATCCATGGGATGGCCTGAAGCAACGTCACCCAGCACGTCCCGAATGGCTTTCGCCTGATCGGCCGTCGTAAAATAGGGGAAACGAGCGACAAACTTTTCGTAATTCGGGCCCGGCGGTACGAGTTTCGGGGCCCGCCGGCGGCGACGTTGACTGATATGCTTGGCGAGCTGACGGCCGGCGGTTTGAATCTCCCGCTCCGCCTCGGAGCGGCGGCTCCACCATGTACTGCCGTCCGCTTTGTCGAGCGTCAGCTTGCCAAGCTCGGCTGCGTAGGGCCAGATCATAGCCAAGTCGGCGGGTGGAGCGAGAACGGCGTCGTCCCCCGCAAATGCGAGCCTGACCATTTCGCGCGACGATCCGGCCCCCATTGCCACGGTCTGCAAGCCGTCGAGCATCGCCAGCCCTCGCTGCAGATGAATGACGACCGTGCCCTGCTCCGGCACATCCGCATGGTCGAAAGCCGTACTCCAAGCTCTCGCCAAGGGCTGCGGATGATGAGCCCTGCTACCGAGCACGTCGGAAGGCGTCACGACGACAAGTGGCTTTTGCCCGGGTACCACGAAACCGGCGTCGAAGTCGGCGATAAACGCTGTCTCTCGGATGCGAGCAGCCGTCGCCTCGGACCAGTCCGCGAAGCGTTGCGCCTTGATCCCGCTCGTCCGCTCCATCACGCGCAGGTCGTCTTCATGCGCCGCGACGAAAACCAGTCGCGAACCCGCCCGTCGCGTCTCATCGACGAATGCGCGAAGCGCCTTCCTGGGTGAGGTGATCTTCGAGAAATCCGGCGTGGCACGGAAAGCGGCCTTCTGAGGCAACACCTTCATGCGTTTGGCCGCCTGCTTCCATTCGCGCCGCCCGAGATATTCCCGCTCC
>Ga0207153_1054_pt1 | contig 25465 bp, 33 predicted proteins | sample Alteio_BWMinHeat_27_FD_153580 | JGI IMG/M metagenome (GOLD analysis project Ga0207153, IMG submission 153580) | Enriched cells from forest soil in Barre Woods Harvard Forest LTER site, Petersham, Massachusetts, United States -... | ecosystem: Environmental > Terrestrial > Soil > Temperate forest >...
CAACTATATTTGCGCATCATGTGCCGTCGAGATATATGAATCGAGCGGATGGCTGACCATGGCGCACAATTTCGTATTTAGACGCCAACCATGGATGAGAATCAGCTTATTGAAGCGATTCGCGAGCGGGTAGCGCGGTCCGAGCTCCGGAATGATTTCGCTCACCTGTTCGCCGCGGAGCTCAGCGCGCCGGCTACGACAGCGGCCGTTGACGGCGCCGAACGGGCGATAGGATATGCCCTTCACCCATTTCATCGGCGATTGCTGACCGAAGTCGGCAACGGAGGTTTTGGGCCAGGCTATGGGCTAGTCGGACTTCCTGGCGGCATATCGGACGTTGACGGCCGCTCGCTGGTCGAGCTTTCGCGCATGCTGTTGCTTGAACTCAGCGCGTCACCGTCTTTCCCGGTCAGCTTCCTATGCGATTGGGGCTGCGGCGTATGGGGATGTATTGACTGTGAGACAGGCGCGGTTCTCACGATCGCTGAAGACGGGCTGAAGGATAGCGGCCAGACCATCTGCGCGTGGTTTGAAGATTGGGTTTCCGGCGCCGCTCTTTGGCGAAGGGTCTTCAAAGAAGAGCAACGGATTGTGCAAAACCCATCGACCAAATTACCTGAAAACATTGTGATTACGAGTGGGACGCTGGGCGTGCCGTATGTTCGACGCCGATAGTCCGTGCCGCTATCGCCTCCGCGTGATGATGACCTCCTTGTGCAGTTTGGGGATAGGCTTGAAGTCCGCTTTCGGCACGCCGAAGGTCGCGGCCAGCACCTCGTTGGGCGTGCCGCCGAGCGACACCGAGACGCCGATATCGTCGTTGCTCTCCCGCGTGCTGTTGTTGAACACGATCAGGAAACGCAGATCGTCTTTGCCGATATTCTCGAAGTAGTGAAAATAGCCCTGCGGGACGAAGACGATCTGGCCGGGCTCGACCTTGAATTCGCGCCATTCGTTGTTCGGCCCGACCACCGACATGCGCGCCTTGCCGCTGATGCAGTAATCGAACTCCCAGGCATCGGGATGCCAATGCGGCTCGCGGATGCCGCCTTTTTTCAATACCACTAGCGCCATCGCCGCCTTTTGTCCCGCCACCACCGGGAAGTCTTTCTCGTAAGCCAACTGCACGGTGCCGCCCGGCTTCTTCACGGCGGGCGTGGATCTTGCGAGATCGTACAAAAAAGGATTTTTCATCAGTTAGTCTCCATTGGGTAAAAGCTTCGGCGTTCACCAGCGTGCAGCCCACAATCGACGAATTCCAGAGGCATTCATCGCGCATAGCTGCGCTCCGGTAGCACAGCGAGGTCGATCGCGGAACGTGTCGGATTGCGATTGGCCTTCAGCTTGACGGTTGTCGCGCCCCAGTCGCCGCAGTCGAGCGTGGTGTATTTGATCCAGCGGCGAAGGTCCTTGTTGCTCCGCAATTCGCGCCTGACACAAAGCCCGAAATAGCCGGTGTTGGTATTCACGAACCCCGGCGATATGCCGCGCGCCCGGCCGTGGCCGTGAATGAAACAAATCTTGTCCGCTCCCATTTCCCACGCCTGCTCGATGAGTTTCGCCAGCGGCGGCCCGACGATGGCGGACGGGTGATAGCCGTGCAGGTCGATTTTCACGGTTGCCGGGGGCTCGGGGGCTGCGGTCATGGCGCGATCCGATCATTGAGACGCGGAGGAACGCGTGCTGCACGAACAATTACGAAATGCCTGGCATGTGCGCAAACGCGCCGTCCCCATCAGCCCGGTCTTGAACCTGACACCGGAGGGTTTGGTGCTGGGAGCGGCCACGGTGCTGGTGCCGGCGGATGGACCCCGCCGACTGCAAAGCCTGCGAGGCCGGGAAACCCGGGTGCTGGCACTCTTGTCTGCCGCTTATGGCAAGGCAATCGCGGCCTCGGTGCTGGGTAACATCGAACGCGCCGCAAAAGCTTGGCGCGAAGGCGACGATTGCCTCGCCTATATCCATCTGGCGCATGCGGGGCTGCGCGATCTGCAAGACCCATACGAATCCGCGCGTCGCCTCTTCATCGTCGACGGATTCATGAAAGCTGGAACCAGTCCGCGCGCCGTCTTCGATGCTCTCGGTCTTGGCGCGGCATACGCCGACACGATCGAGAAGCTCTACAACCCGGACGAGCCTCGCGTACCCGCGGGCAGCGGCCGAATCAGCGGTCAGTGGACGCGGCTTTTGTCATGGATTGGCGAACTCGACGCGACGCAGATCGTGGAGCTTGGCGCGTATGCTTCGCGGGTTCTCGGTCTGTCTGGCGCCGCCGCAGCTGCATTCGGGCTCTTGTTTATCCCGTCGCCTAACAATATCCGCGTCGACGGCGAAGTGACCGGGATACCAGGGCTGCGGTACTCCTGGAATCGCGATGAGACGGTGCTGCATCTGACCTACGACGGTGCCGGCGGAGCCCAGCGCACCTTCGCATTAAATGTGGACGGCGATCTCATTCGTGATGACGACGGACAAACCGTTGGTCACGTCATAGGTGGAAATAGGATCGCCATCGATACGATTGCCGTGTTGCCCGATCTGGTAAAACAGGACCAGCCACGGCTTTGCCCGGCACCCGCTCTCGACGTCGCTGGCAGTGACCAAGGCAAGCAATACGAGGAAAACAAATCCCGACAGTACGAGGATTTTGTGAAACTACTGATCAATCCTCCGCCCGAGGGGCCGACGCCAAGCGGTTTTGTCTATTACCTGCCTCTTCCAGAGGGCGGCGAGCAGAGTTACGACGATTGCAAGAAGTTGAACGGCTTTCTGTTTGAGATCAAAGGCGAGGGGCTTGCGAAACTTACGAACGACCTTCCTGGTGCAATCGGGGACAAATTTGTAGACCAGGCGTCCCGGCAATTGGCGGCAAGCGGCGGGCGCCCGGTGATTTGGATTTTCGCCGAAAGGGATGCGGCGCTCTTTACGCGAACGCTGTTTGACTTAACACCAGGTCTCGGGCGGATTACAGTTGGATATGTTCCCTGGACAAGGAGCAATCGATAATGACGCAAATAAGTTATCGCTATTTTGTGCGAGGCAGTTGGGCCGGTCCAGCGGATGAAAAGCCTGCCATTACCGGGGCGAAGTTTTTGAAAGCGCTCGATTCGTTGAGCGACATCGACACGCTTTTGTCAGGTTGGCAGGTGATGAGAAATTGGAAACTTACCGAAGACGAACGGCCGCGATTCGTCCCGCTCGACGCCGCGCGCGACTGCATCGCGGAGATCGTCGAGCAGGGGGTCTCCCGTGATGAGCGCGATCAGCGCGACCCAAGGTATGGATACAGTGTGTCTGCGGCGGCAGGTGCGCGTGGCCCTCGCCGCGTGGAGTTTTACGCGCGGACCGGCCAGCAATTCTTTGCTCTTTCGTTCGGAGAACACTACCTCGCATCCGACTTGACGATCGTGACTTACCCGCTGTTCAAAGCTGCGCTGCTGGCAATCAGCGCGGCGTGGGATGCGCAGTGGTCGTACGCGCAGGCAATGCGTAACGAGTTCGTTGACATCCCGATGGATTTTGGGCCCGGCGTTCCGGCATTTAGAATTGAGGCTGCTCCGCAAGTTCCCCTCGACCCGACGTTCCCCCGTTCGATTTTTCACGTCCCATGGATTGTCTACCTCTCGGCAAAGTACGCCGCGGGCGTGGCGCTCGCGCGTGAAATCCTTACCGAACGTACGCCCGACGGCGGACTCCTGATGAGCGCTACCACGGACCGCCTCGATCCGACCAATCCCGAACATGCGCGGCGCGCACGCATTTTGGCCGAGACTCTGATCGCTTGTTCTGGCTATCGCCGGTAAGGCTGAGCTTGCGGCAGCACGCCTAGTCGGTCGAGATGATCCGGACGATGAGGGCAGCGCTGGAAATACCCGGTCGAAAATCTCAACTTGGCCCTTAATAGGCTTCGCTGTCGCCGTGCTGCTCGGCTGGGTCGTTGAAGCCGCGGTCCGGGCTGGGTGCTGTCGCATTCAGTAGGCGCGCGCCGGTCGTCGCTTATAGCTGCGAGCCCCATCAAGGATAAGGCAGTGGGCGAAGTGACAGTAAAGACCTCAGCCACTTAAAGGCACAGACATGACGATGGAGCACTTGGAGCGCCCGTCGACGCCATGCGTCAGGATAATTTGATCCAAGTAGAGCGAGACGCGTAAGCGGTCCAATCAATCTCAGGACGTCGCTTTCGTTCTCGAGTTAGGAAGTTCACGATATGTAGATAAAATTCAAGAAATATCCCCTTTGTCTCATCTCTCAATCGCGCAGCCAAGACTTGCGGCCTAATCATTCCACGGTCCAGAACAAGAACCCGGTCAATCATGTCGAGCGTCCCACCCGCTTTGGTGGTCGCTGCCTTAATCCTATCGAATTCTTTTTGTGCCCAATCGGTTTCGCCCAAGTTGGAGCTGTAAGCGAACACGATATAGAGACACCGATGACCGTCGGGAATTGCCCCTTTTGTGGGTGTAGCCACAAACGCTTCCTTAAATGGCTTCAAAGAACGCACCTTCTTTGCGGCGATGGCACAGCTATCGATTTCATCCTGCGTCAACACGGACTTGACCTCCACGACGACGTAAAGGGCCTCTGCCGGTATCAGGGCATTCTCGCTCGACGATTGAATCGGCGACGAAGTCGCGGCGTCATAAATGCAAAAGTCAATTTCGCCCGTTCGGGTATCTTCAAAATCAATCGCTTCGCCTTTGCCGGTAGCAAATACATTCGGAAGATGAGCCGTCAGAAACTGCCTGAGCGCATTTGCTCTTTCGTCGCCACGAATGCCTTTATGCTTGAAATTCGCCGCACCTTGAGCGGCTAACGCGAGTTGCGCTTCGGCCTGCTTCAAGACTTCCTGAAAAATGATGCTCGGAATTTTAGTGGCGCGTTTCATTCGCTATCCAAACAGCGCAGCGGTGAACGTTAGACAGACAGAACTTAGAATGCGAGTTGGGGGCCAAGCGTTGGGGACAGCGTTAGGGTACGATGGCATAGCGCTGCCGATAACCTGCTGATAAATCTATATTATCCGCCAACAGAAAACTATGGCTGGGGAACTAGGATTCGAACCTAGATTGACGGAGTCAGAGTCCGCAGTTCTACCGTTGAACTATTCCCCAAAACCTTTGCGGAACAAGCGCTTCTTATTCCGCGGCAACTTCCTAGCCTCGCCATAGCCTCGGGTGAAAAAAGCCGGGCCGTGACCCGGGAGGTATGTAATCCGGTACCCGAATTTGAGCAAGCAAGGGATCCTATTTTATTGCGGGTTGTGCTCCCGGACAGGCATTATTCCTTGCCGCAAGGTGAAGTGCTCGTGCGGTCAATCTTGCACTACCCGCTCGAACGCCGCGTGAGCTGCGCGAGGAATGTGGGTAGCGACAAAAGCGCCTACCAAAATGTCTTGCTTTGACAGCTCTTTAGGCGCTCAGTGTGTCGCTCCTCCACCTACGCAATTTCCACGGTGTTACATGGAAAGCAGCCTGCCCGAGCGAAGCGACATGCGGGATAACGGCTGGAAGCATAGACTCCGGATATCGGTTTGCTCATGCGGGCTACGCTTGCTGCCCGGCAAAATTGGCAGTCGACTTTGGGAGGTTGTGACCTGGAGCAAAATTCGCGTTTGTGAAAATCGCCATTCAACAAAGAGCGATTTTGCCCCAGGCCGAACTTATGACGTCGCAATCACATGCCGTTGTGGAATGATCGTGCGACGCGCTACTCCTGCAGCAACCACTGCACCGTGACGGGCGCGTCCTTGATCTCACGGATCGGCGGCAGTTCAGGCGGATGGTGACCCACAAGGTAGCTATAAGTGGCGGTGCCCTTGGTGCCCCAAGCGCCGTCGAGCACGATGGAGAGCTGCATGACATACGTCGTCGCCAGCGCCGGAGGCACGGGGACCCCGGTCAGAGCATAAATCTGCTTTGCCGGGCCTAGACCCAGCGTATGGACCACGCCATGAAACGCAGTATTCGAGTGCAAGGGCGGGTTGGTGGCCTGGGTCAGCGTGCCGTGGCCGGAGACGATGCTGCTGTTATGCGGCACCGTGAGGATCGCCTTCAGCGTCACTGCTCCGGGTTGGCCGGTGCCGATGGTGAAGACGCCTGTGTGATTGAACGGAAATATCAAGTTAGGGTCGCCAGCCATGATCTTTGCTCCTGACTTATTGATATGAGAGGGCTTGCCGCGCGCCTGTTCTGATTGATCTTTGGGCGGCCGCCGACACTACCTTCGGCGAATAACGGCGCCGCATCACAATCTCAACGCGTATGATTGTCAAGGTCTTTGTAAGGCCGCCCGAGAGGGAATTCTCACGGCGGGGCAGCTGGGGTGAGTCGATCAAGCAGAGGGAGGCGGTGGTCGCTGAATGCCCAAGAAAAAAGCCCCGCACAGGTGAGTGGCGGGGCTGAGTTCGCAGCGTAGCTTGGGTGCGAGCTGCGAAGTTCAATTCGTTTGTGGATCAGGCGCGCGAGTCGAGCGACAATCCAATGCTGAAAGCTTTTTGTCGCGTTGCGCCCTCAGATCGTTTTAGCTTCTTGGCTATTTTTCCCGCCGGCGCTTTCTTGCGCGCCATCGACTTCAGTTCACGAACCTGTACGGATGTCCAAGCGCGTCTCTTTTTTCCATTTTTCATAAGTATCTCCGGTTATGAACGCGGATGCTTGTAACTGGTAGGTCGCCAAAAGAAAAGCCCTGCAGTAGCGCGGGATTGCCTCAGCACACGGGTCAACAGGATGCGTCGCCTCAATGAGCACGCGCACTACCCCTCGCCGTTCGCGCCGAAAGCCAGTCTTTGAAGAGAAGGGATTCGGTATAGCGACCCTCAGCACTCCTCTGTGAGGCAGGTCGAGTGTCCTTTTTGGATCTATTCGCGCCGCAGCCGGCGGATTTCCTTCCAGTCGCACTGCCTGCCGTCGATGACAACGGTGCGCATGCTCAATACTCGCCGGTATGCATGATGGTGCGCACCCTGCAGTTTTTTTAATGTCGGCAGGATCGTCAGACTCCATGCGCATGTCCCGCGCGTAGTAGTCAAACTTCCAAAACAATTTCTGGCCGTGCAGGTTGATGGCGCCTAAATCGTGCTCATGATAAGGGCCGAAGCGGCCATCGAATTATTGTAGCCCGCATCCAATGACTTAGTGCAAAAGTGGCCGGTGTCGAAGCGGGTGAATAGCTATCGCGCGGATGATGACGACCCGACGCTTATTGATGATATTACATTGGCATAGGCCGAGAAGCGGGCACCGTCGCGGCAATATCAGTGAGGTTGTCAGCGGACGCTTGCGTAATTGCAACGAGGGCCCGGCTTACCTCAAGACTTCGAATCTTGGGGTCAGGGGTTCGAATCCCTTCGAGCGCACCAGCAATTTCAAACACTTAGCAAGAGAACAAAAAACGCTAGGCTCGCTGTAGGCTCGCGAGCAGCGAGGATAAATAAAATTTCTGTGAGCTCTCCGGCATACGTGAATTTTCTTCTTTACCACGCGCGTTATTTCCGGCGTGTCGCTAGGGTAGGAACCTTGAGGATTCGCGCGCACTAGCGTCAGCGCGAGGCCGGCTACGATGCTCGCCCTGCGCCGCTTAGGGTTACGGCCCAGGCGGACTTATTCGACTTATACATCGTCACTTCAGTGTGAGCTATTCTATACAGTTTTAGAAAGGCGCTCGGATCAAAATTACAAACACCGTGCGTTTTTAGCTCCCAGCTCTAAGGCGCCCGGAGTTGTTGTGCGTATCAGGACCCCAGCTGTTCCCCCCATCGCTGCGGTCTTTTTCGTTTAGCCACGCGCTCGCAGATTGTCATTCACCATTTCGTATATTTGCGTGCAATCCTGTCGCAGCTTTGGAAAGCCTTTGATATTGTGCTCGAAGCTCGGAGAGATTGCGTGAGTTCTAGGGTCCAGCGTTACCTCGATAAAGCGAAAGAATGCGGGCGCATGGCCGCAAAGGCGAAAAGCCGTGAAGCGGCTTTCCTTGCCAAAGACGATGGGCATTGGCGTGACCCAGCAAAGCAAGCGGAGCACTGGGAACGCGTTCGCGGCTCGATGACTGAAAGCATCTGCCAACTCCAAAGTACACGATTACCGCCCATTGAATTAAGTGATTAGGCTTTACTGAGGCAGCAATTCCGCAGCTTGGCGATGTTGGCAGCGATCCGCCGCGCCGTTCATTCGCCCGGCGGCGTGTTCGGCGGGGAAGTAGCCGACGTCTAACATCGCCCGGAGCAGTTCTGGCGTGCGGCAATAGATTGGTAATGATCACGAATTCGATGTAATGTCCCCTTCGCAATCAAAAGTACAAACAGGATGATAGGCATGTGGAAAACGAAGGCAATTACGCTCGTTGCACTAGCCGGTGTCTTTTATTCAGAAAACTCTTGGGCGGAATGCAGTGTTGGTAACATGCCAGTAGGAGACTATCAGTGTCTTGACGTTTGCAGTTCAGTAGCAACACAGGTGCCCCGAGTGGATGATCTTGGCGGCGGAGTGTATAGATTCACGAATGACGTCGGTAACCCCACGACTGCGAGCGGGCCGGCGCCAGATTTATTAACTCTCGATGTTCGGCCAGCATCTGGTTGGGATGGAATGAAGGCTCACCTATCGGGCGTTCAACATTGTATCATTTCGTTTGATAACAAATCTCTATGGATGCACCAATAAAGCCTCATTGTGCCGCCATCAGATTGTCACCTTCTCATCAGCGTCGGATCATCGTCCGGCGCGCGAGAACTGTTGACCCGCTTTGAGACCGGCCAGCGCCTTCCCAGGTCAGCTTGTAGGTGGCATGCCCGCACATGCCGCAGTATATAGCAGTCTTAGAGACTTCCTAAAGTGGCCAGCAGGCGGAAGCCATGTCCGGGTTGTGGCTTTCCCGTCAACAAGGACTTGTGGATCTGTCCGAATTGCGGACGAAATCGATTCCAGGTAGTTCAGCGCCGTATTGGATTGCTCGCGGTAGGATTGTTCGCGCTAATAGTTGTGGCACTTATCGTCGTTGCAATGATTACGAACTGATACCTGTCGAGGCCATTAGTTAGATCAAATGTCTAGCCAGTCCTGCGCAATAATTTTGCCGGCTTTGCGATGTTGGCGGCTCGCGCTCAATCGTCCCGGCTGGCCATGTTCGGCGGCCTCGGAATGTCATTCAATATCTGGCGCGGCACGCTCAGCAGCTTGGCGATGTTCACCGCGATAAGGAACGCCTCGTCGAGCGTCAGCAGCTTCGCACTTGAGCGCCGGCCGGGCTCATTTTCATAATAGACATATGCCAGCGCCTGCTTGTCGTGGTCACGCACGATGAAACAGGCGGCGCCTTCCTCGCGACCGGGGCGGCGGGAACCGGCGGGGCATAGGTCAAAGGGACAGCCGGGCAAATTAAGCAAATAATCGTGAGGCGCCGCAGGGTCTGCAGACAGGGTGTCACAGAGAGCTTATAGGAAAAAGTAGCTAACCCGATCCCCGTGTCCCCCGACAGGTACCCGACCGGGTTAGCCTCTTCCGCGGCCGGCTCTTTCCCCAGAGTCGGCCGCACCCAGTCTGCAGCGCCAACGGCACCGCGCTTTCACTTTCGCTGGCTTGGCAAAGTCCCTCATAGTCCCACGACAACTCGCAGCCTGTTGTGTGATCGTGGCTTTTGCAAGGTAAGGAACTTTGAGATCTGTTCGGCTGGGTCCGCTGTCCGGCCTGCCGCATCACCGGCGACGTCGACCTGCGGAAGCTCGACTGGCACCGCGGCGCGGCCGTGACGGATACTGCCTCACTCTGACCCGCTCAGATATGTGCGTATATCCTCTAGGTTCTGCGGAAACGACTTTTCTTCTATGACTTCCCACCGAAGCTTACTACAGACATGTCTCAATGCTTTTAGGTCATGATGTCGGAAAATAACGTGGCCTTCGGGTTGGAACGCTACGACGAAATCTGTGCCATCACGTTCCACCGACACTCTTCGCCCTCGTCCATATCCAAAGGATTTGCCAATTTTGTCGGTAACTACTGACATGACACAACCCTGACACGGTATTACTAGAGCGTTGCGGGAAGTGGCGGCGTGCCACGGACATGATCCGCTGCTGAGCACCAGACTCGCCGATTTGGCGGGTGCGCGCAAGTTAGTAAAAACTGCGGTGGATAATTGTACCTTCCTTCCGCGCATAGGGGCAAAACGCACACGGAAAGACGGCAACCGGCGCTGGGTAAGCGCATTTCAGAAGAGGGCATTCCCGAAGTGTTCGATTTCTTATTCGCAGGCGAGCCCGTCGGGACATGTAAGACCATTTGGCGTAACGATACCCAGATCGGGGTCATGCTCGTTCAACGATGAACGTCTGACGCCAGCCAATCAAGGCATCCAGAACGGTTTGGCGGCTTCAAAATCTGCGGTGCAGCGTGACATCCCCATATCCTGCAGGTACCTGTCGTCGAGGCTCTGCCATTCGTGGAGCGAGCGGGCACAATGCTACCAATCTGTAATCTCGTGCTTGACATTGGTCCAGCGCAAGCCACTACGGGGTTGAACCGCAAGATGGAACTTGATCTTTGTCATCGCACTCTCCATCGCGAAGAATATCTTCGCCCAGCTTCGCCCTTCTAAGGCGTTCAATCAAATTTGGACGTCACCGGCATCACAATTTGGCGCTTTTTTGCCCATCGTAAGGGCGAAAGCGAAGTGCGCTGAAGGATGGGACGGCAAGGCGCGGCAGATCGCTGCGGACATAGCCAAGCTGCCGGAGTTGCTGCGCCGTAACGCCTAATTCAATGGATTATTCCAACTCACCAGCCGTCGGCGTCGGTCAAGTTGTCGGTTATTGCCCGGTTTTGAACTTTGGCTAGGAGTGCTAGGGTGGGTTTTCGGACATCGGGCTATGCGGCTACTCAGATTATTGCTTGTGACGGCATTCGCTTCGGCATCGGCTGGATGTGGCTATATCGAAGCTATTAAAACTCCTATTGTGGAAAGAGAACATTGCCGACCACCGCCTGAGGCGGCCGAGTTTCTTTCAAAATTTGCGCTTAACCCTCATGCAATCTTGGTATTTGCAATTCCCACTCCAATGCAATTAGCGAATAATTCATTCGCTGACGAGAATGACCGAAGTTCAATTTCATTACTCGCGTCAGCAAGGCAAGATTGCTTTACAAATCTAGAGGCTGTGAACGCTGATCCTCAAGGTCGAGTTCTCTTTAACGGCACAAACCTAATTCTGGCCCGCCTATACAATCGAGAAATTTCATTTGGGAAAGCAAATGAAATGGGGTTCGCGATGCAACAGGAAATAATGACTACTGAACAAAGCCGCATCGCTGCGGATAAAGAACATTGGGCTAGAGTGGCAGCGAGTGGCGCAGCCATTTATCTAACTTCGCTCCGGAGCCAAGTTCAAACAAACCGGCCAACTTTTTTAAATTGCAGCACGATGAATAACGGTCCGACGCAAAACACGCAGTGTGTCGCTCAGTAATTCGCGTTTGGCTCCCTAGTCACGATGCGCTTGACTGTGATGTCTGCGGCAGAATTCTGCAAGGCGCGGAGGGAGCGGCGGCCTATTGGTTTAGACTGTCATCATCGGCAATAGCTTGAACAACGGCCACGATTGAACGCCGTATACGCGCCTTTCTTATGCGTCTGAACGCCTTGGCCATTGCGACGCCGGTCTTTGTATTGAGAAGGTCACTGACATATTCTGGTGTGCGCGCTTTGCCGCTAAGATTAGTCGTGCCTGGTGCTTCCTCAAAGAAATAGGGCACCGGGACTTCCAGTAGGTTCGCGAGGCGTAGCAGCCGCCCGGCGCTGATGCGGTTTGACCCTTTTTCGTATTTTTGTACCTGCTGAAAGGTCAGATCGAGCGCGTCGGCTACCTTCTCCTGGCTCATCCCTAGCATCATTCGACGCATGCGTAGCCGCCTCGCTACGTGTTCGTCGATCTGATCAGGCCCTCTCCTGCGCGCGGCAACCCCCTTTGGCAGTGCATCCTCCCGCAATTATTCGGATAGGTTCGATATCGCGACACAACTATCGGCACGTTTACTGTATGGCCAATTCTGTGTCAGGGCATTGATTTTGCTGTATAATTCCTAGCGATCTATGGGTCGAAAATTTACAATTTCATTTCTGCATTCCTCAAAGCCCGCGAAAATACAGGAGAATTTTCTTGCAACACTATTGGCCATAGTGTTGCACGGCCGAAAGCCAAAATCGCCGAATGGCGGTGAAGTTCGCCCGCCTAGCCAACCGATGACACTTCATACGGTCGGCGGCGCGCGAAAGTATTTGAACGCTGCGGAACGGCAGCGGTTTGCGGCAGCAGCCGCGACATTGCCTCCAGAGCCGCGGGCATTCTGCCTATTGCTCATGTGGAGCGGATGCCGAATCTCCGAAGGTCTGGGGGTAACACCATTGGCGATCGACCGCGAAGGTGGAACGGTCGCCTTCATGACCTTAAAGCGGCGCAAGACTTCCGTAGTGAGACAGGTCCCGATACCGGCCGCACTGATCGAGGAACTGGCGAGGGTCTTTGATCTGCGGGAGCGCGAACAGGATGCGCGCCTGCGCGGTGTGCGGCTGTGGCGATGGAGCCGTAGCAGTGCGTGGCGTTGGGTGAAGGTGGTTATGAAACGGGCCGGGCTTGCGGGCTCGGCCGCCATGCCTCGTGGATTGCGGCATACGTTTGGAGTAGCGGCGTTCCAAGCCGTACCGCCACACATAGTCCAGCGATGGTTGGGCCACGCCTCTCTGCGCACCACGGGGATTTATGGAGATGTAAGTGGACGCGAGGAGTACCTGTTTGCTGAGCGGATATGGGAGAGCTGGTAAGTCCGACAGCAACATATTCGCGTTCGCCGTCGGTTGAACGGTGGTTGACTAAAAACCACTGATTGTTGAACATGCCCGACGGCGTTCCGATAGGGCTCAGCTCATAAATGATGCGCCAACACGGGCTTAGGGGGCTTTGCCTAATAATCCTCAATTTACCGCTCCTTTTTGGGCAAGTGAAGGTTCTGCCCAAAAAGCCATTTGGGCGTTATGATCGACACTAATCGGGAGAACGCGGACATTTTCGGTGCTGCTATAGCGCGCTGCTGAGGCGTCGATCCCGGGGACGGTGGAGACATTCTCAGCTAAGAGGCGAAGGGAGAAAGTGCTATAAATAACACAAGCGCCGCCAATCAAAACGAGGATGGCGCCGATAATCCACGCGCTGATGGCGCTCCTTCTAACAGTGAAGAAGCACAGCCAGAGACCGAGAAATGTTGTGGTCGCTCCGATAAGCCACCCAATGCCGAAAAACACTGGCTTGAATACGCGACCTTCTTCAATTCTGGCGTCGCTATCCTCATCGCTTTGATTGCGGCGGGTTTTGCTTGGTATCAAGGGTGGGTTGCGCGTGATACCGAATTTGTGGCTAACCGAGCCGTCGTTATCGCGGATCAAATCAGGATCATCACCTACGATAGCCCCGTTGATGTTCCATCGACCAATGATAGCGGGCCGCGAAGATGGCTCGTAGCCGCTGTGATAAAAAACGTCGGCAATACCCAAACAAAGCAGGCGAAAATCCACGGCGGCATAAGTCTGGGTGGAACAAACGATTCCGACTTCGAAGCGCTGAAAGCGCGTGCTGGTTTTATAACGGCATTTATCGGGCCACGATCTGATTTTCTCCCCTCTCAAATTGATTTTCAAAAGATGATTTTCAGCGCCCCAATCGGGGCGAGAGGAATAATCTCGTACCGAGACATTTTCGGCGAACCGCATCTGAGCGAATTTTGCTTCAATGTGATTTTGCCCCCAATCGAATTTAACAAGTTTCCCATTGGGGAGGCTATTTATCTCCCTGCTGCAAATTCCTGCACACATCACAACTGCACAGACGAAGAATGCGGCGCAGACTGGAAAGATCGCGCCACAAAATAGGTTTCAAAAGACCGTCGCGTAGATCGTGATCGCCTGCCACAGTGCAGGGCATCCCCAATCGGTGACAAAGTAGTCAAGTCCCGCATAATCGCCCATTTCTCGTTGCATCGCTTTCGGAAGGCGAAAACCTATATCGTTCACGCCGCCCCTCCTTCCTGCCAAAACAACGTATCGATGCCGAGTTCGTGCGACTTTTGGATCAAGCAACAGATGTTGTGGCAGATGATCTTGCAGAGAACCTCGTTGACCATCGCCACGTCCGTCTTGCTGCGGACATGATCGCGGAACTTGGCCTTGATCATCGAGAACACGGACTCGACGTTGCTCCGCTTGTGGTAGTGGCCCGGAAATTCCTCGCGGCGGTATTGGAAGTAGTGAAACATCTTCGCCCACAGGCCGCCGCCAGCGCCGGTGTGGATACTCTTGAAGGCGATGTAGGGGACCGCGCCATGCTTGGCGATGGCACCGTAGTTATTCAGGCTGCCGTATCCCTTGTCGGCTGACACCTCGCGGACCTTGAAATTCGCGGCGGTCGCGTCAACGAGGGCCGGAAGCAATTTCGTGTCGCTGGCGTCCTTGTCCCGGATTTCAACCGCCGTGACGATGTGAGTGCTAACGCCGCACATCAAATGGACCTTGACCCATTCATGTTGCTGGCGGACGGCGCCGTACTTGTGATCGTACCAGCGATGGAAACGGGAAGTCGTGAAGCCGGAACTGTTGGCGGCGAAGTCAACCTCAATCGCCTCTAGCGGTCGGCTACTTTCGGTAATCAGCGCGGACAAGATCGGGGTAAGCGCCGGGTTTTCCAGATAGTTGAAGATCGAATTGTAGTGCGGCGCTTTCTGAATATAGCCCTTCAACTGCGCATCCCGAAGATCGGTCATGAAGCGCCGACCGGAAACTGTGCTGTAAATCTTGCAGCAGGCGGCGAACAGCGCGTCGTGAATCGGCAGCGGCGGGCGACCGTTCTTTTGCCGCTCAGGTTCGGCAATCCCGCTGCACAGGTCATTCAGCAGGTCGAGAAATTTAGCTTTCTCGTTGGTCTGTGCCGCGTTGTAGGCGCGCCAATCCTGCGAATAAGTTTTGCGAATCGTGCCGTGCACGCCGAGCGTCTCGGTGACCGTTACAGAACCGTCCGAATTGGTTTCCCGGCGAACCACGTATTCGACCGCGAAGATGTGCTTGCACTTGTGGCCGCCGTCCTCGTGGTCCGGGCAACTGCAATGCGGCTCGGTGGGGTCTAAGCAGACCGTGTAGCGTCCCTTGCCGCTTTGGCTCGGCACCAGCCATGCCGCGCCTTTTTTTGGCGATCTTGGCCGTTGCCGCGATTTCTAGACCCTTTTGCTGCCCATCTTCCCCACGCACGTCCAACATGCCCCTGTCTCCCGTATCTGGGAGCAGCATATCATAAATGGGAGATTTGTAAAGAGGAAAATATCGTATATGATAGATATTGTTCAAATGCGGGAGAATACCTATGGCGGCAAAACCCCCTACTTGGGAGGAGCGGGCCAAGCGGTTCCTCAAGGCCGAATTGGCGCGGGCCGATATTGGATACCGTGAACTGGCGGAACGGCTGAAAAAGTGCGGTATAAAGGAAACCGAGGCCAGTATCGCCAACAAAATCAGCCGAGGGACGTTCTCCGCGACGTTCTTGCTCGCTTCGCTCAAAGCAATCGAGGCCGACAATCTCCGACTACAGGATGTCTGAGTCATGTTGCCGCCTTCATGGAAACGTGAGGTTCAAAAAGCCGTAGAGGAAACTGCAAACGCCAGTGGCGAACGGCAAAAAGCAGAGAACGAGAAAAATACCGCCGAAATAACCGCCGCGATCGAAGGCTTTGTTCACGCCTACAGTGCTCAACACAACAAGCCCAAACGAAAGGACAAGATAAAACGAGTTCTTAATGTAGCTACTGTTGTCCTCCTTTTCGGAACCGCTATTTTTACCGGCTTGGGGTGGTGGATTTTCAGAGGCCAACTCGGCGAAATGATAAGGGCTTACGATTTCGCTGATGCCAACGCAAAACGACAATTGCGGCCTAACGTCCTGCCAGTGGATGGCGCGGTATCGCTCCATGGGAATACTGCCTACACGGCTACCTTCAACCTCAAAAATACCGGGCAAACTCCCGCCTTTAGCGTCAGCAATTGGGCTGCTACAAAAGTTGATTTTAGCGATGTTTCGATGAGCGGGACTGTCCGGCGCTTCGCGCGACAGGAAGTCGAGCGCGAAGTCAGCAGCACTGACCTGGGCAGCGGCTTGTCTTATTCCATAAGCCGCAACGGGACGTTGCTGCCAACTGACCTCGATGATTTGATTTCTGGCAAAAAGGTTTTCTGGATGTGGGGCCGTATTCAGTTCGATGATTTTTTCCAGACTAGTAAGGATCGAACAGCGGAGAGTTGTCATTTTGAAGAGTTCTTTGTTCGCAGCAATCTGCCGAACAAAATAAGCGAACCGTGGCCGCTCACCGTCATTCGCAACGATATTGCGGACTGCGACGGAATGCTTCTGGACCGGAAGCCATAGAGTAAAACGATCAGGTGGATGCTAGAAAACCAATTCCATGCCAAGCCAGCCATATACACAAACAAACGAACAACAGGAGCGGAACCCACCAAGTCCGCGTAAACCCGTGGTCGTCCGCATACTCCGCGCTCTTAAACGCCAGTACCATCACGCCAAACGCTATGGAAAGAAGGGAGAAACCGAGCACCAAAGAAATGAAAGGACCATGGCTCAATGGACCCGGCGGTTGGGAATGTTGACGATCGTTTTGGCTTTTATCGCTGCCGTCACCGCTGTGATTCTTTATCAGTCCAATATGACCGCCAGAGAAAGCCAGCGCGCCAATGTATTCGTGAAAAGCATAGACATTCATGTGTCGAGAACTTTCTCGGATCAGTCTCAGCCCGTCTATGACCTCATTGCGAATTGGGCCAATGGCGGGACGACCGGAGCGGTAAACCTTGAATATCGCCAAACTTGCGGGTCGAAAATCGAATTGGGGCAAACGCTCGCTTGGAAGCAATTTTTCAAAACGTTCCACATCAACTGGGAACGCGCATTCATCGGACCCGGCGCTACGCAACAATCTCTTATCTGTGCTGGTCTCGCCTCGAAATGGCGCGACGATATGTACAACGTGTATACAACTCCAAATAAAGGTCTGTATTTGGTCGGCGAAGCTCGATACTCCGATGTTTATCAAAATCGGCACTACACCTCGTTCTGTTTCATGGGACAAATTACCTCGCCAGACCTTGACGGCGTAATCTTCACTGTGTGTAGAAGTGACGAAGCTCGATTCAATTGCGTGGACGACAAAAAATGCGAGCAACAACAGTAGAAGCGACCGCGAAAGTTTTTGGGCAACCGCTGGAGTTTTTGGGCAGAATGGGGTAGTTGGGCAAAGCCGGCTTAGGGAGAGAGATAATGACGAACGTGGAGACTCTAATCCGATCCGTGGCCGTGGCTGTGTTGGCTATATTCGTCCAAGTAGGCGGCTCTTCAAATTCGATCGCTCAGACCCCGCTTGGGTTCCACCGCGAGAACAGTCATTGTCCACCAGTTCCTGAACCGAAGCCAGAGGAAGGGCTTGATAAGTTTACACCAGGACCGCCCCCCGTGGTCACCGAGTGGCTAATAGCGCGGTATCATTGGGATGACGGACATGGAGATGATCTGACGGTTGACGTAATTTGTGTCGTGAGCAGTAATTCTTTCAGCCTCCGTGTCACTCAAAGTAAAGACGGAAAGAATACTGTCATAGCTGAGCCGGGCGGTACCGGTGTCATTAGCGAACCCGGAGAATGCTGCGAATTTCTGAATGGCTCGAATGTCGGTCCTAAATTTGGGTTACCGGCTGAGTCAGAAAAAGACGATGTTTACATTCCCACGCTTATCACTTGGATCAATAAAGATCCTCACGAGCCAGGGAAGGCGGCTAGCAACCTACTCTATCACAAAACATTTATATGGTTGATACCTGGTCGCGCCATTATAGGGTGGATTAATGTTGATTATCCGTCTGGAGAAGTACACTACGAAGGAGAATTTGTAACACCTAGTAGTCCGAATGGCAAAAAGGCAGATGCTTTGGATTCGCCAACCCCAAGTGGAGAAAAGAAAAGATTATTGAAGTTGTTTTGCGAAGAAAAGCCAGCGGTAGATGAGCAAGAGCGAAAAAGATTTCGGGGAATGGATGAGCTAAAGAAAAAGCTCGCCAAGGCCAAGGGTAAGACATATGTTGAGCCCAACCCATGCAAAAGGTGGTTCTGACCCAATCTCGATGATGACATTGCTAATTGTAATTTGAAGTGAGACGAAAGGCTTTTCGAATCTAGAAAAGGAACACCTCCCCAACGAGGGGAGGTGCGTTTTCTAAATTCAACTTGCACGCAGAGTCGCAGAGAAGTGTTCCCTGACGAACGCAGAAAGTCATTGTGTGATGAAATACGGCCTTGCGTCAGGGATCGAAGCCGGATGGCGGAGACGCGAAGCGGTTCCGTTTACGAGAACCCGGCGCCCAAGGCAGACGTTGATAACCGACACTACTTCAGTCTCGTTGGCACGATTTGGAATATGTCGTGATCCTGTTCAAATTTGATACGATAAAGGTCGAAAAATCCTTCGCGGCCTAGGAGAATCGGTACATCGGTGTCAATGAATAGAACTGGTGCATCAAATGGGTCTTTCTGGTGATTAATATGTAATGTGAGGTTACTGACGAAGCCTTCGATCGGCTGCATGGAAACGCCCAAGACAGTCCGCCGAGGACAAGTGTTTAGGTCGATTTGGAACACCTCCGCAATTGCGGCAGGCATCATAATATGGTCGGCTCCTGAATCAACGAGCGCTAGAAATTTGCGCTGATGACCTCCTCGGGACAGTTCCACTTCTACCACGGGCCGCTTGATGTATCGGCCGTTGATGTTTGTGTGGCCCGAGGCGGCCGAATAGCGATACTTCATGCTCTCAAGGATGCAGCAGGCGCGAAACTCACGTCGCTGGGCAGCACCTTGTAGAAAATTGCAGTGGTGTCCGACACCATACGCAGGAGGTCGCGAAGTGAATCAGAGACGCTGATTACCCGCGAGTAGTCAGAAGAAATTGCCACCCACTTATTTTCATGGGACGCGTTCAGGAGACGCGGAATGGCTTGGCTGTGATCATGCACCACGGTTTGCATGTGTTTAGTTTAACATAATTGTAGTCTGAAGTGCAACTTTAAAACACTCGACATTTAGTTGCAGTTCAGTGGTGAATTCGCCCTTGTCAAAGAGGTGTGGACAGCAAATCTTGACGAAACGAGATTTATGTGTCGTGAAATAGATATTGTGCGACACCATGTTGGAACGTCCTTCTACCTAAGTGTCTCAGTTTTGATAGCCGACAGGATTGAATGAGATTCAGATCTTACATGCTGCATCGTAGCTGCTTCTACGTCCGCCAGCGTATTTACTTTCATATAAAGGGCTTCAACATCGTCTCGTAGTCTCTTAAGCGCCTCATCGATTTGCTCGGAATAGACGGTGCCCATGCTCAACGCATGCCCTAAACCTGAATCTACAAATAGCCTACAGCCAGCCTCTTCGATTGACGAAACTTCACGATTGCCGAGACCCATCCAAACACGCCTTTGGTAATCGATGTTACTCAGTTCTTTCAATGCATCCATTATTTTTGTGAGATTCATCTGCTTATGATATCACTCAATAAAGAACTCGGGATTAAACTCGTATTCGCTCTGCGGAATGTGCGCTTCCGGCGAGTCCTTCAGGACGGGATTGCCATATTTGTCCAATGGTACGCCATTGCGTTGCTGGATTACATAAGGTACCTGCTGTTCGGGGTTTGGACTGTTTGGATTGGCCGGCATTGCGCGGACTCCCGTGTCCGATCCGGCCTTGGGTGAGAACCACTGGCCGCCGCTGCTCTCCCCGCTTCGAAATTGTGTTGGCTGAATTTGCCACGTGTCGGGAATACCCAACGGCCTCTGCCCAGCGTTCCCAATTACAGCTGGCGTACTGTTCGCAATACCGGATGACCCAAAGGAAGTCGGCGTCGTATTTCCGGTAATCGGAGTGAGCGGTAGTCGGCCCGATGTTGGCGCAGGAATTTGTCCAACTGACGGGCCGGTGATTTGATTGGGAAGACTCTGGGATGAAGTGGGCAGAGTGGATACGCCTGAGCCCGAGAACGATGGATGGGATGCAACAGGCGGCCGCGTGCTGGATTGAATGGTTGGTGGTTGAATTGTCTGATGAGAGGGCCCCGCTGTGGTCGGCGACGTAATTTGGGGTGAGCTGGGAGTGGTGAAGGAAGGCGAGAACGTTGGTGCCTGCGGCACGCTAGGAATGATTGCGTGCCCGCCAGGCGCGTAGTTGAGAGCTGGTGGTGTCGAGCCATTCGGATAGGTCGGCACGACGTACGTTTGGGTCGGAGCGGGCCTTGGTGCGAAATACCTCGGAGCGGCCGCGGGCGCTGTTGGTATTATTGCGTGCCCTCCGGGAGCATAGGTTGGTCCTTGGCTTACGCTTCCCGCGATTGCAAACGACGGAATCGAAAGAATAATTGAGCTGACCACCAATCGAAGAAACTTCATGATTGCCTCCGTCCCCTGTTCAAATTGCGTGGTCTTCTCGTAGCTTCGATACGATTTGGTTGAATGCCTGCGTAAAGAGCATGGACATAGTGCTCGTGTGTGCTTCACCCGTGGCAACCGTTTCAGAACTCCACACTTGCTTTGCCGATTTCGTGTCTTGAAGATCGACTTGCGTCTTTAGGCCAAACATTTGTTTGTAAACGCTCCCATCCGGCCTAAGGTCGTACAGGTTGGCGCCGATGTCCGTAGCAAATGTCGCGCCGAATACTCCAGGTATTATTTGTTTGGAGTAAACAAGCATATCGCCCTGGTGAGTAACGTCGGGCACAATCTCTTCGAATACACCCTTCTCGACGACCTTCAAATACAAAATAGCGTCAAATTCCTTTTGCACGAGGCGTGCCTTCTGCTGCTCGCTGAGTTTCCCCGAGTCGTTGAAGAAATTCGTCGAGCTGGTCGCATTCAGGCCGGCAGCTTGCAGCGTAGTCACCACGATAGTTTCCGCCGGCACGCGCTCGTTATCTTCAAGGTTCTCTATGAAGACAACGACTTTTTTATATTTAGCTTCGGGAATATCTTCTTTGCTAACAACGCTTCTTGTTTCAGCTGTCGTGCAGCCGACAAGCAGCAGTGCAAGTCCAAAGATACGAAAGCGGCCGAGAAGTCGCCCCATCATTTGGTTGTCCCCCAACAACCAGGGGCATGTTCTGCAATCAGCGGTTCTGAGTCAAGGACCTCTCAACCGACTACCGGCATATCCTGGGAGGCCGGTGTTCGCAATCTCAATTAGGCGGCAGCGTCATGGCGCTGAACGGTTTGCTCGGCATCCCGTCTATCATGAGCTTCAGGTAGATGTGGTGGTTCTCAAGCTGCATCAGATCGAGCGTTTCGAAGCGGGCCTGAAACTCCCTCGCGAGATACGGCGCGTCTTCGCCGCCCACCCGGAATGCGACGATGGTCCCGGCGTTGCCGAGAACCGCGTGGCGGACGTCCGGCTCCAGCTGGGCGAGGTATTGATGCGCGACCGTGAAGCCGACGCGGTACTTGCGCAGCTCCGAGAGCATGTTGGCCACGGCCAGGGTCGTCATGCTCTGGAACTCGTCCGCGTAGACGAAGAAGTCGCGTCGCTCCTGGGGCGGCTGGTCCGCCCGGGTGTAGGCGGCAAGGCCGATCGTTGTGACGAGCAGGCTGCCCAGGAGCGAGGAGCTGTCTTCTCCAATGCGGCCCTTTGCCAAGTTCACCAAGAGCACCTTGCCCTCATCCATAATCCTGCGCACGTGGAGGTCCTTCTCGGGGTGCGTGAGGATACGGTTTAGCAATGGATCGGCAAGAAAGGCGCCGACCTTGTTCTGGATAGGCGCTACACCGTCCGCCCGGTAGCCGAAGGAGAACTTCTCGAACTCTTTCTCGAGGAAGCGGCGGACCGTCTCGTTCTTGAGCGACTTGGCTACCTGCGTGCGGAACGTCTTGTCCGAAAAGATGCGCAGGATGTCATCCATGGTCGCTGAAGATTGCTCAAGAAGCGCCAAAAGGACGTTACGCAGTATGTGCTCCATTCGCACGCCCCAGGCCTCCGGCCACATCTTCTTGAACACCTCCATGAGCCCCGATGCCGCCAAAGACCTGTACTGGGGCGCCACATGCCGGAGCGGATTGTATCCCCACGGTTGGGTGGGGTCGGCAGCGTTTAAATAGATAATGCCCGATCCTTCGGACTGCGGCACTTGTGCAGCTATGCGCTCGACCAGATCGCCGTGCGGATCGATGAGCACGAAGCCGGCGCCTCGGCGCAAGTCCTGCAGGGCCATAGTCTCCATGAGAGTGGATTTACCCGTTCCGGTCTTGCCGATGATGTAGACGTGCGAGAAGCGATCTTCCGTCTTTATGCCGAAGACTCGTCGGTCGCTTCGAAAATCGGTTCGGGCGAAAAATGTGATGTCATCGTAATTCGAGCCTGCCATGGCACCACGCTACTGCGCGGGACAAAAGCAGACACGACGCCACTCCATGCCAAAATGGCGCACTCGCTACGAAATCCTGCCAGGCTGGCAAAAAGTCACGTCTTTTTTGCGTGAGCTGGATCGGTGAGCATCTTGTCAGAGCATTGTAGTTTCGCTCGGTCGTGCACTCCGGCGCCCTTAGTTTTGCGGGCGTCGGTAGCGTGGCGGAGCGGCGTGTAGCGGCGCGCTCTTATAAATTAGCGGCCGCACATCTCCGCCTCGCGATCCGTCAACCGAATGTCTCGGTTGCCGGTCAGCGAGGAGGAGTGCCATGCAACTTGTTCTTACGACCAAAGCCCAGAAGCTCATGCGCCTGTGCGAGATCGAAGGGTATCAGAACCCCTTCGACCTCCTGCAGGCGGCGATGGCGGACAGCGTCTCGCCAGCCATCTGCATGACGGAGGGCTGCGAGTACACCGCGCAAATGGAGAAGGATCAGGACCAGGGCTACTGCGAGGCCTGCGGCGGAAACACCGTCATGTCCGCCCTGCGTCTTGCCGATGTCATCTGAGGGGGGCGGCCATGCACGGGACAGTGAAGTCTGATGCTATCCGCGTCCTCAACGACAACTTCCGTTCGACCTTCATAGGTGGCCAGATGTTCATGACGGCGGGCATGAGCGAGCTGCCGCTCGACGTGAAGGCCAACGTGTTCTTGAAGGTGAAGAGCTTCAGCGCCTTCGACAAGGATAACGATCCTCATGGTGAACATGACTTCGGCAGCTTCGAAGTTGCCGGAGAGACGTTCTTCTGGAAGATCGATTACTACGATTGCGATTGTCGCGGTGGGTCGGAAGATCCAGCCAATCCCGACATCACAACCCGCGTGCTCACTATCATGCTCGCCGAGGAGTACTGACGCTCACACCAATCGTGCTGCGGCCGCCGGAGAGCGAAGAGAGTCAGCAAAAGAACGAGTGCAACGCAGCGAGCCGACGTTGCGTCCACGTACGGCTCGTCAACGTCCCTCGAAATGCTGCGATTTAGGTTCGCCAGCCATCGCGACGTCGCGGAGAAAACGCTCTAGCAGATAGGAGCACCGCGGCGGGCTACGTCTGGAGAGTCTGACGGCAGCGTGACGCTGCTTGCTCCCACCGGTGCGAACCGAGACCGCAGATGTTCGTTGAGCTTTCAAGATCGTCAGCAATGTTTGCGGCCGAAACTCAGCCCCGCCACATCTGTGTGCGCGGGGCTTTTCCTCGATGAATGGCTCTAAGTCAACGGCCGTCGACCAAGAGCGAATGGATCAAATCCGTAGTGAATACGAACAGCGTCGCATTCGCGAACTCGAACGTGGTGCGAATCTCACGCTCGAACAGGTCTTCGCGAGAAGCATCGAGGAAGAGTACGACGAGCGGACTGCTTGTGCCATTTGCACGGTCTAGCGTGCCGAAAGCTAGTCTTTGAAAAGCACGGCTTCGGTATAGGGACCCTCAATACTCCTGTGAGAGGCAGGTCGAGCGTCCTCCCTCAATTCAAACAGCGTCAATTGCGGCTTTCGCGCCGCTTCGATTTGCTCGACCTACCTGGCGTTCAGCACTGTGCCGGCAGCGGCGTGAGCGGCGAGGTGCGCAGGAACCGCTCGTAGCCCAGGCCGACGCCGAGCGGATCGACGTTCGGCTCCGACCCCGGCAGTGTCTCCACCGCGATGCAGCTCAGCGGCGTGTGCGGGTCGAGCAGGAAACTTTGCAGCATTCCAACAATTTCCGTCTGCGACCACGTCGCCGTCCCGCTGAGTGCCGGTTCGCCCCGCCCGGCAAAATACCATCTCTCCCGCAACGCCTGGCCGCGGCGCCGACTCAGCAGCAAGTTGCGCCGGTCGGCGTCGTCGGCCTGATGCACCTGGGCGTAGAGCAGGAACCACATTTCGCTCAGCGGCGGCACCGGTTGCACCGATACCGTGTTGAGCATCGGCTCCGCAAAGGGCGCGCTGACCTCGATCCCCGCCGGCCGGCGCTGCGTCGAGCAGATCAGCGTCGGCGCGGGATGCTGCACACCGGTTGCACGCAACGGACGCCCGAAGCGGTCCTGGGCCGTCGTCCAACCTACGGCGTGCCCAATCCGGAACTCATAGGTAAAGAAGCCGAACAATTCGGGAGAGTCGGCGGTGTATCCGCTTGGGATCGGCAGGAGAAAATGCCGTGGCGAATTTGTCGCCAGCAATGACTGCATGGCGTTCAACCCTGCTTGATCGTCCGATTGGCCCGGCGTGATGACCCGGATCGGCTCCGGATCGATAGCCAGCGGCGGCTCGGGCAGGTCCGACGTGTCCGCCGCATCGGTCAGCGCCGGATCTGGCGCCACGGCCAGGACCCGGCCGAAATAGAGATCGTGCGGGTCCTGCACGGCTTGATCGAATTCCAGCCACAGCATCCTCGTGCGGGCATGGGTGCTGGTGTAACCGGCATCTCGGGAAAAGTCCGACTGTGCCAGTCCCACCGACGCCAGCCTGGGTATTTGCGCGGGCGGCGTGGTGATGGGCAGATGCAGCGTGAAGGTCTGCGGCGGGTCGACACTCGCCGGCGCGGCGCGGAACACCGGCGTGACCTTGTAATCCAGGTTCAGCTCGGCGGGGAACGCGCCGGCTGGGGGTTTAGGATCGATCGCGTCCAGAAAGACCAGGTTCGAGCGGTCCCTTTGCGGCGGGCTCAAAGCTTCCTGTCCGACGGCGTCGTGCGGCCACAGCCGGCCAACTTCGGTGCCGTCGCGCTCCACTTTAATGTAGGACAGCCCGTCCCAGGCCCAGTCGCGCTCCAGATCAAGCCTGATCGCGACGACCCAATGACGCGTGATATCGCCCAGCGTGGTGAACTTGACGCTGGCGCCGTCAGGGCCGATGGCGTTGCGCAAAGCGGGCGCGCAGCCAAACAGCACGCGATGGCCGGGCTTGGCGCGCAAACCGAGTTGGAACGGTTCGAGGTCGAGGGCCGCGGCGAGGCGG
>Ga0207153_1055_pt1 | contig 25413 bp, 25 predicted proteins | sample Alteio_BWMinHeat_27_FD_153580 | JGI IMG/M metagenome (GOLD analysis project Ga0207153, IMG submission 153580) | Enriched cells from forest soil in Barre Woods Harvard Forest LTER site, Petersham, Massachusetts, United States -... | ecosystem: Environmental > Terrestrial > Soil > Temperate forest >...
AGTTTAGTGATTTGTTGCATAGCAATCTCTTGTTAAAGGCTGGACTTCAAATGATTGTCGAGAGTGTTTAAAGACAACCTATGCCAGCGGGTTTAACTAAAAGTTTGCTGTAAAGGCCTGTCAGTATTTGAATTAGCCTCGCGTTTCAGTCACTCACAACTGGGGCGCTCGATTCCTTCCGCTAAAGTAAAATGAAAATTATAAAAAAGCAAGCCCCGCTAAAAAGAAATGCTCAAATACGTTCAAGTTTCGTGGTAATAAAAAAGGTCGAAAATTTGTATATTTATTGATGACAAATTTCGCTCAGAACCTCTTTGGAGTGGAGCTTTCCCAAGTATCCGCTCAAACCCTAATCACGTATTTTCATGAACAACGGCTTGAAACTGACACGCTTGAGTTTAAATCATTTCCTGCTCAAGCCAATTTTGACCCTTTGTTCAGCAAAATTTTAAAAACCGTTTGCGGCTTTTTAAATGGTTCCGGTGGACTTTTAATTTTAGGCGCTCCCGTTAAAACAGTCGTAGGAGAGGTGGATTATTTTCAAGGGGAATTAACGCCTCTTACTGTTCAGAAATCCGTCGATTGGTTTATTAATAAAATCAGCAGTGGCATAACGCCAATGCCTATCGGCATTTCGGTGAAAATTGTTACCGTTGAAGAATCATTTGTTTACTTATTTGAAGTTCAAGAAAGTCAATATAAACCCCATCAATTTGACCACATTTATTACATTAGATTGGATGGACAAACCAAGCCAGCACCACATTATATCGTTCAAGCTTTAATGAGGCAAATTACCTACCCCGACTTAAGGGCGACGCTTAGGTTGAACAGATTTGTTATTCATGCAGGGGATAGAATCGCAAAATTGGCAATTGCGATTTTCAATTTTTCTCAACTGCAAAATGAAGTTGATTATAACTATGTGTTAACGCTTATAGGTGGCAGCCAATTTTTGGGTTGGAATCCCAACCAATACGGTGATGAAATACGATTCGATATGAATGGGGCGCAACTTTTGCATCGACCAATCGCGCGACCGTTACACTTTGGCATACCTTATACACGATCATGCCAAATTACCATCCCGACCAATACCGATGAGTTGAAATTTATGCTTACGTTCGGAGGTAGGCATTCACCGAGTAAGATATGCATATATACTTTGAATTTAAGAGGTATCGATATCATGAATCCTCAAGCAAGTATTACGATTGAAAAAGACAATGAACTATTTGAGGCGAAACAAACCATAGAAGAATCGTTAGAGTTTTTTAGAAATAACGAGATTATTTAGCGTCCAAATTCGCAAAAAATTACTATATTTAAATATAAATCGCTGCACGATGCAGCGGTAGGCTGGCTCAGCCATCTGACATAATTACCCCTGTTTTATCATTGTTTTAACAGAAATAAAAAAGGCAGCTACGTTGTTTCGTAACTGCCTAATTCTGAGGTAGCGGGAGCAGGACTCGAACCTACGACCTTCGGGTTATGAGGCGTCCCAAATACGTTATCTTTTGACGCAAAAGTGCCTTAAATGGCATTTAAACGCGCTTTTTGATTTCAGGTTGCAACACATAATCCCATATAAATACAGCCATTGTATGAACATTGTATGAACAAAACCGATAGCTTTACCAGTGGTAAAGAGGGGTTTGATTAAGTGTTTTTGTTATGGCAACCGTTAGGGTTTACATCAGGAAAAGAGCCGCTAAGGACGGTAAATATCCGATTTCAATTTGTATTACGATCAATCGTAGGCAGGAGTATATTTTAACTGGTCAAAAGCTGGACAGCTTGGATCAATGGGATGAAAAAAATCAACGTGTTAAAAAATCGCATCCCAATGCGACCCGGTTAAACAACTTCCTGTTAAACGAATTAGCCAAAGCTAATGATAAGGCTCTGGAAATGGAAGCGAAAGGACAAGTTTCTGCTAAGGAGGTGAAAACAAGCCTCAAGCCTGTCGAAGAAACCAAGGTTTATTTTTGTCAGATCGCAGACCGTTATTTAGAGGAGCAAAAGTTATGTGGCAATTACGAGGCACATAAAACCGATTGGGGCCGGTTGAAACGTTTTTATGAATTTACCAGTTGGGGCAAAATCACTTTCCCCGAGATTACCGTTGATCTGCTCCACCGTTACCTGGTGCATTTGAAACAGGCGAAAAAATTTAGCTATAAAAAAGATGCGCCGCCAAAGCCGCTAAGTGAACGCACGATAACCAATCACCTGATCATTATCAGGACAATCTACAACCGCGCCATCACGGCAAAGCTGGCCAGCAAGGATGAATACCCATTTGGTGCTGCCGGTAAAATCGCAATCAAATTTCCCCAATCGTCAAAAATGGGTTTAAACGAAGACGAGATCAGGGCGATTGAAGAATTAGACCTGTCGGACCAGAAACCGATTTATAATGATGCGCGCAACGTTTGGCTGACCGAGTTTTATTTTGCGGGGATGCGCGTTACGGATTGCCTGCTGCTCAAATGGACCGATTTTCAGAACGGAAGGTTGTATTATCAAATGTCTAAAAACGGGGAGCATGGTTCAGTTAAAGTCCCGGAAAAAGCGATCAGAATTATGGAACAGTACCGTCATCATTGTAGTGCAAGTTATAATAAACATAATTTGATATTCCCCTTTCTCCAGGAACTGGTATCCCTCGACGACCGGTATCACCTGCGGCGGAAAATTGCCCACTCGGTTAGTCGTCTGAACAATGCGATGGAAAAGATCATGGTGATGATCGGCAGCACAAAAAACGCCTCTCAACATAAGGCCAGGCATTCATTTGCGCAAAGAGCAGAAGAGCGGGAAATCCATCCCAAAGTGTTGCAAAAGATGTATCGGCACGAAAGTGTGATCACAACGATGAAATATCAATCCAATTTCTCATTTAAGAAAGCGGATGATGCAATTGATGCGGTGTTGGATTTCTGATGCTAACAGTTTATTTGCACGCTAACATTGTATTTGTTAGTGTGCATTGTAATTAATGTCCTTTATGCTTCAAGAGCTATTACTGCTGACCCTTTAAAAGCGCTAATGTCCGGTTCCAATAAAATAACGCTTCGCCTTTAGCGACGAATTTCAGTTGCCTGTTTAAAAAATTATAGTCCGGGTCGCTGATCATGTATTCAGCCAGATTATGTTTAACGTCAAATTTTTCAAACTCAGCGGCATCGACCAATACAATTGCCGCCAGGTAAGCCGCTTTGGCCACTGCGACCTGCGCCTGTTCAATCCGAAAATTCATGGTGTATACATAGTGCCCAAATTGTTGGATGCCTTTGGTAAAATAACCATAAACCGTTTTGCCTTCCTCATCTTGTTGCGCAGTGTTTCGCGCTAAGATCAAAGCTGAAGCAATGGTGTCATTGAGCACCTCGTCCACAGAATTGATGCCGCGTTCCGGACGGTATTTGATTTCGCCTTCAGCGGTAGCTTTATAAGATTGTTTGAAAGTATCCAGGTTTTCGATCAGGTCAAACAGGCATCCTACATCAAACGCTTGTTTCATGATTTCCATGAACATTTCTGACTTTATGGGTTCGCCTTTATTATTCACGCCTTCCCGGTGAAAGGGGACCCCGGTAGTATTCGGCGCAAACGCGGTAAGCTTGTCGCCCGCTATAGAACAGATATCGGGCGTTTGCACAACGACAATTTCTCCTTCAGTCATTAGCCATTCGGTCTGTATCGGCCTTTCCACAACAACCGGATAGTGGCTTTCTGCAAATAATACGTCAAGTAAAATTTCCTTTTGTGGTTGCAAAATGACTTCCCCCCTGGGCGTTTTGGTAGAAACGTTGGATTGAAAAGTAAAAGCATAATGCGCTTTGGGAATGCCCTCTTTGTAGCTTCTTCGCTCGTCAACCCGTAGCTCGGTAAAATTACTTGCGTCAACTATTTTCGATAGATGAGATTCCAGTTCCTTCCGGCCCATATCAGGTCTAACAATGATATCGATATCCACGGAAAACCGTTGCGGTTCGTTTAACATCAATATCAGGCTTGTGCCGCCTTTAAAAATGAAATCCAAGCCTGACAGCTTTAATTGCTCCAGCAGATGTAGCGCATAGATCATGTTTTCTATCAGCCCAGGATCTCTTTTATATTGTTTTTGCTTTTCTGCCAGCCATTCAAGCGATAAAGATTTAAGGTCTATCATATAAAAGTTGAGGTATATTGGTATAACGGGATAAATAATCTTTCAGATCAGTTTCTTTTCTTCGTCTTTTGGCGTAACTGAATAATTTAGTGAAATCCAACTGATACTTCTCATACGCCGAATCGATGATATTAGTCAATTCACTGCCCTGATAAGTATGGAATAAGCGCTGATCTGAGAATAGGTCTACAATGATTTTTTCAATGGTAACCGTAGGCGTATGATTGACTTTTTGAACGGGTGCCTTGGAAACAAGTGATTCAATAATGATTCCAGACCGACTTTCATAGACATACCGTTCTAGTTCTTTTTCTCCCGGTAATAAATAAACTTCCTTCGTATGGTTATCTTTTAGGAAATGAAATACGGGTTCTAACGCAGCTTTCTCAACCTCAAGTATGGTAATAAATTTACCGGGCTGGTGCAACATAAATTCGTTCAATATACGGGTAGACCAAATACACAATCGTAGGCCGAAAAATTGTTTCATCAATCTGTTCGTCAATCTTCGCTCTGTCTCCGCAATCTCTGGTTTGAAAACCGGCTTATTAGTAAACGACAGCAATTCTCTTGAAACGGGTCCAATAACCCCTTTGTCTTTCAAATCATGAATGCGCCATCTAAAAGTTGTTTCTTTAAGCTGTGGATGAAAGCGTAAGTAAAAGTCAAACAACTCCCTTTTCGAAAAACTTTCACGCCCTTCGAATTCTTTTTTTAGTTGTTCTATAATAATATCCTTATCCACGATGATTTTATTTTCAACAAAAATAGTCATTCCAACAAAAGACAGCAAATTTAATTTAGTGTACTTTGTTTGAAAACAAACAAAAGACAGCAATCAGCTTTTGGTGGATTTTGTTTGATATTAAATTCAAAAAAAATTAATTGGAGATTTGGTAAAATTCGAAAAAATATCTTAGCTTGGTACATACCGTAGCGTATACGCTACGGTATGTAATGTGTAATATCGAACGTTAAAAACTGCAAATAATTGATAATCAATACATTACACAATAAGGCATAACCCGTTTTTTATTATCAAGCCACAATTCCGTAATTTATTTCAGTGCCAAAGGATCTCAAAATTAAGACAGAACAACTAAAGAGATATTTTGATCAGTTGTCCGTCAAATCATTTACCGTACAAAAATTTATCAAAATTTTCGAAGTTGAGTGGAAGGCCTGGGGAATAGAAAAAACCACTTCCTCGGTGGATATCTTAAACTATGTCGTAAGAGAAAAAATATTTGCGTATCACCAAATCCTGGATCGATATGGAGATGATAAATCGATCCTTTCTTATAACGCCCAAAATGACTTAACTATTATATCCGGGCTAAAACCTGAAGGTTACTTCACTTATCAAACCGCAATGCAAATACATGGTTGGGCAAAAAAAAGCTCAAAAATGATCTATCTTAATATTGAGCACACCAAAGATAAGGGGTTGCCAATAGATGATAATGAATTAAGCCAGGAAACGATCGACTATGCCTTTGGACAACCGCAGCGGCAAAACCAAAATCTTTTCATTTACAAGAATAAAACCATTATGGTTACCAACGGTAAGAAAACAGACCGATTGGGCGTTGTTACGATAGCCGACCAACAACAATATTATGCTTACACGGATATGGAAAGAACACTGATAGATATTGTCGTCAGACCCGTCTACGCCGGAAATGTACGTAATATACTAAAGGCCTTTAAAAAAGCAAAAGGTAGTATAAACATCGAAACACTTAAAGCGTACCTCGACCGCTTGAACTACATTTATCCTTATCATCAGGCTATTGGCTTTTATTTGGAGAAAGCCGGTTACCCTATGCGTGATCAATATCATTTTATTCAACCGCATCAATTCGATTTCTACCTGACGCACGATATGGACTACCCGATCTACAATGAAAAGTGGCACATTTACCATCCCGAAGAAATTGAATAAACTGCTTTTACCCTCAAAAACAACTCAGTTTAATTACACGTTATTCACTCGCCAAGGGTATTATATTTAAGTGTTTGATACCACTTCGCAAATAAATTTTTCTAAGGGCAACAAATCCCTGTTTTTCGATAGCAACCCTAATTCCATTGTCCCCATCGGGCAGCGCAATTTTGAATAAACCATGAATATCCGAACGGGTGCTGGCATATACTTGACGGGAACGGCTATTTTTATAAATTGTAATTTGTGCACCTTCAATAGGTTTTTTATTGTTGTCTACTAATTGAGCCGAAAACAAATCAACATCATCCAACTTCATGGCATAGCCATTGGCTGGTGTTATTTCAACGGTATCATGCTTCGGCAGTTTTACCTGTAAGTGGGTATCCCGTATAATGTTGTAAAGCTTGGTATTGCTTTTATCAATAAAACCAGCTTCAATCAGAAATTTGATATTCCTGACACTTTGGGCCGTGTCGTTCGGCACCAACGCTTTGAGAATCAAATTGGATTCAAATTGCCTTTTTTCCAGTTCCAGTGAATTTTTGTTGGTTTGGTTGTTGACAAATAATGCCACACAGCCCGCGAGCAAGGCGGCGTAGATCGGTATCCATTTGGCGAGGTCTTTCATGACTTTCAAAACTACAACATTAAAATTATTAAAAATTGATGTCGGTTTGCGGTGCTCGCAACGACTTTAAGGTCAAAAATCATAGCTAACATTAAAATATTAACTTTTTAATGTTAGCAACACCCGGAAATTAGGAGAATAAAACTATTTCAAAAAATAAACTATCAGCAGAATCAGCGCAGAGATCCCGCACGCCGTTGCGACAAATAGCAGGAAATTTTCTAAGATGGTACAAAGAATGCTCTGACGGTAAGACCGGAAAACCTGTAAGCCCCACCAGCTACGACGGTAAAACCGCCTCCTGCCTACGTATATGCGAAGCGCGGCAGCCAAGCCAATTAACAATACAGCCGCTATCAATATCAAAGGATTGTGCATAACAAGTTCGTATTATAAAACAAAGGTAGAGCGGTCGATAACTATACAGAGAAGATACCCGCATACAGCCGTTTCTAACCGAGTACCTCCTAATTTTTTTCCTCTAAAGCAAAAGAACGGGGAGCCTTCAGCATTCGGACAGACAATTCCGCCGCGGCGATAATAGCTAAGCCCCTTGCCATACCGATCCCCTGGAAGCGGCACAATTCTTCCAGCGATAAACGCGCCAGCCGCCGCAAATCCCAATCGACACTCGCCAGGATCCGGCGGCAAAGGCCCACCGCACTATTTTCCGTCGTTCCCGACCCGATCAGCATGGCCAGTAATTCCGCATCCTCCATCGCTCTACGCCCCTGCGCCAACATTCTTTCCCTCGGCCGCATTTCTTCCGGCCAGCTTTTAATGCCGCCTGATTTTTTAACCGGCTTCGGTTGCGGAGCGTAACGCGCATGGTGCATGAGAGAGGCAAAACCTTCTACCAAAGGCATGAAATCTTCTTCAAAGTAAACCACAGACGAACGTTTATAAGTGCCATCAGGCAGCTCATCATTGCGGGTCATGCGGATATAATTGCTGCCATTTGACGCCTGGCTAAAATCTAAAAAGAAATGCCGGCGGCCATTGGAAAAGCTCTCGGAAACAATCGGTTCATTTTTCATAACAATGCGATTTGTCCGGCAAAATTGCAATGTCTGTCCGCAAACCGTTTCAAAATAAACGGGTATAGCCGTTTATAATCGGATAATTCTTGTCCCATAGAGGTCATTTCCAAGGCGATAAGATTTCCTTTACTATGCGCCACCAAAAAAGAATAAAAGCCAATGTTGGAATTCTTATCCCGTTTTTTACAAGCAATAAATACTTAAGAAAAATGATAAAAATTTCCCCCGCTATTAGTGATTTTCTTTCCCATTGTAGAATTGAAAAAAATTTAAGTCAGAAAACGATCAAAGCGTATCAAAACGACCTCCTGCAACTTACTTCATTTCTTGTAACAGAAAGACACTCTGGTGAGTTGGCATCGATTAGCAAAATAGAGATTAGGTCTTATCTGGATACTATGAAAAATCTTAAACCTAAAACTGTGAAAAGAAAGATTGCATCTTTAAAAGCCTTCTTTAACTACCATGAGTTTGAAGAAAACATCGTTGTCACACCCTTCCGAAAGATGAGAATAAATATCAAAGAGCCAAAAGAACTGCCCGCTGTGATGAATATCCAGGAAATGACAAAAATATTCAATGTTGTTTATAAAGAACGAGACTCTTTTAAAAACCCAATGAGTTATGCCTATGCCGAAGCTCTAAGAAATGTAACTGTTATTGAGTTGCTATTTACGACCGGAGCCCGCGTATCAGAAATTGCTAACCTTACAGCTCAAGCTATAAATTTAGAATCCGGGACAATTAACATCAAAGGAAAAGGTAACAAAGAGCGGATCATTCAAGTCTGCAATGCCGAAAGCATCAATATCATTCAGCAATATTTTGAACTTAATAAGGCCATGATAGAGAAAGAGGGGTATTTTTTGATCAACCGTTTTAATAAAAAATTATCTGATCAATCCATCCGCAACATGGTCAGATCAGCTGCGGAGTCAGCAGGTATTTCCCGAAGAATTACACCTCATGCCTTTCGCCATTCTTTCGCGACCTTATTATTGGAAAAAGATGTTGATATCAAATATATTCAAGCAATGCTGGGCCACAGCACTATTACTACAACACAAATCTATACACACGTTAATAAACAAAAACAACGAGAAATACTCCAGACAAAACATCCAAGACAAGACATTGCCATAGAAGATACTAATAAAGGATAACTTAAAATTATCCTGTGTCTAAGCCAGCCATGATCAGATGAAAAAACAGTATGTTTTTAACTGGGAGATTTTCAAACAAAAAGGGTTTGAGTTTCAGGATATGTGTGCGGATATCTTTCGTTACCATAAGTATGAGGTCCACGTCATGCAGCAGGGTGGTGATGACCGTGGAAGGGATATTGAGGTCTATAAAAATAAGCCGATCGATCTCGTGGACAGCCGGTCCAAAGAATTATTGGCCTGGGTGGAATGCAAGTCCAATGTTACCTCATCATCGATCAGCCTTTCGGATGTCAGGGTCAACTTTATTTATGCGGTCAAGGAAAAGATCACCTATCTTATTTTTATTACCAATAATAAATTCACCAATCCAGCACGTAATCTTTTTTTGAGTTATAACAATGATCCGGATATCCGAATAAAGATCCGGACGATCGAAAGGGACGAACTGGAGGCCATTTTAAAAAGCACACCGGAAGTTTATCTTAAATACTTTGATCAAAAAGGGAATAAAGATGAATACGAAACTGTTAATGACCTCCCGGGGGTACTCTCCAATGTAACAGCTAATTCAAAATTTGCCGATGAGTTCAATGGCTACAAGGTTAGTTTGAAGAGTCTCGGCTTTACGGAGATGAAGGTCAATATTCAACATGCAGGGGCTGCTTTAGATGACATCTCCCTTGGGCCGTTAGAAGAAAAGGAAATATTCATTAAGGACGTCGCTGGTCAATTTACAGTTCCGAAGGTTAATATCTTTGGCGGCGGATATCAGGTGAATCTGACCTCTGATGTACCGGATAGCTTATATTATAAGATCGACCATCTTTTTGTCGACCCTTTTCACCTGATCGATAAGGTCATTGATGAACTGCGCGATCACAGGCATTTGTATGTCGCGGCCCCTGCCGGCATGGGGAAGACCAGGCTGCTTAAAGAAGTTTGTAAGTCTTTCCAGCAACAACCCGTCAGTATCGATGTATCTATTGATTATAATAAGTCTTTTCTTGATCATGTGTTGACCAAACTATTGCGCATCGAAAAGGAATACCTGGTCCTGTTGCCCGATGAGAACATCCATGAATACCTGGCCGGTAAATCTATAGATGAAGCTGCAATCCCGGCGTTTATCTCTTATCTTAAAGGTAGATCAGAGATCGACTACGATCTGATCATTAGTTTTGTTACGGATCTCTTTCTTAGTAATTTTCAAAATGATATCGTCTTGATCGACAACATCCACAATTTCTCTATCCTGGATTTCAAATTATTTAGATCCATACTGGACAATAATCGCTCCGTGCGGATCATTTGCACGGCCAGGGATCAGGAGATCACAGAAGGTCATTTGAAACTTTATTTAGAAACGCTGATCGAATCAAAAAGCATCCTGGTTTTCGATTTGCAGGCGTACGATGTCAATGTCGTTTTAAAGGCCTTTATTGAGCAAGTTTCCGGTGATCAGCGTACTTTGGATTTCCTGAAGAAATATCAAACGGTAGCTACCTTTCAGCAATTTGTGGTCATTCTCAAAAACCTGCGGGCGAAAAGTTTATTGACCCAGTCTTCTCATGGTAAAATGACAATTGATGCGGCAGCCAAAAGCTTAGATCATAGCAGTTATGCTTTGATCTACCACGACCTGGTCCAAACCATGCAGGAAAAGTTTAAAGGCTATCCTTTAGAACAACTGCTTAGGAAAGCCGCCACATTCGGCTATAAATTCCCGATAGACCTATTGGATCATCATTTAGAAAGCACGGTGGTACTGGATGAGTTGATCATCAATGAATTATTAACGATTGATCATCTTGACCCGGCTTACCTGAAGTTCGATCATGAATTGACCAGGGAAATCATTTACAATGCAATTCCCCCGCTTCAAAAAAGCGGTTTGCATCGCGAGGTTATTAGCTATCTAGAACGCTTAGACACGGATAACCCGGTCTTTTCTTACCGGCAATTATGTGAGCAATGCGAAATGGTCAATGACCCGATAAAGGTGGCGGAATACGCCAATAAAGAAGGACAGCAACTGATCAAAAAAAGCGAGATATCGGAAGCTGCCGCTTATTTTGAAAAGTCTTTAAAATATATCCGCGCCTATCAGGAACAGACAGACCGTGACGCGTATTCACTGGAGGCTAATTCGCTCGAATGGTTGATCAGGACTAACTCCAGGCTAGGGAACCATAAAGACACTTACAACCTGATCCGTTCGCTACATGTTTTAACACACCTGATCCAGGATAGCAGTTACGAAGGCTTGGTCTATTATCATTTTGCCAAGTATTATTTTGATCTTTTAGATGATGGGGCTACCGCTATTAATTATATCAATAAAGCCTTATCTTATTTTAAGGATAAAGATCAACTACATTATGGCCGGGCGCTGAACTTTAAGGGTGTCATTGAAAAAAATCTTGGACATTATGAGGACGCTTTAGGCCTTCATGAAGAGGCAGTGAACGTTTTTACTGGCATTAATGACTGGGAAGGACTATCTGATGCTTATGTCGATATGGGGGCTGTTTATTTGGAGAAAGGACAAGGTCATGAAACTACCGCATGGTGGTTGAAAAGTCTCCAAACGATCAAGAAAACTTCAAATTTAACTCAAATATGCGAAAGGCTGATCGATTACGCTTATATCCTGGCGATGTATGACAGCGATCAGATACTGATCCGGAACGAATTGGAAAATGCTGTTTTTATGGCTAGGCGTCTGAAGGTTATTCCCGAGATCAGCAGATCGTTGATAAACTATGCGAATTTTCTTTTTAAAGCGAAGATCGATCTTGTACTGGCGAAATCAACCATTGAGGAAGCCATCCGGCTGACAGCGGAAAATGATCTGGAATACTTGAACTTATTGAGTAGCTTTAGCTATCATATGTTTAGCATAGAACATGCAACGTTTTTTCCAATAGATCATACTGATCAAATCGTGGACTACATACTGAATAACTATTTTGCTGCCGGCCGCGCGGAAGATCTTGGGGACAACCGGGTCACGAATATGATCAAATACTTTATATTTAAACAGAATGAAGTCATACTAAACGTGACCAGAGAAACGACCAACCCATTGCTGAAAAGATTTAAAGACCAATTATCAATAAGCACTCTAGATGAGATCGAACAAAACAACCCTTATTATACGAACAATATTTATCTGACCTATTATTAACCGCTATGATAGAAGGACTGATCTTCGACTTCGACCATACCATTTCTGAAAACAGCGAAACGAACGACAGCCAAATATTGGCCATACTTCGTCAGTTTTCGGTTCCAGGCGACGATGCCGCGATTTTAGACATTATACAGGCAGCTACATCCGATTATGCCATTTGTAAACATTTTTTGTTGGGTGAAGCGATCGATAAGGCCTATCAGATGATATTGGCGGTTAACCTGGACCAAGTGGGCAAAGCCCGGTATAGCGATGCGGTCATTCATGTGCTAATCCAACTCAATTTACGCTACCCGCTTTTCGTCCTGAGTGGCCGCGATGAATTGAGTTTAAAGCATTCTCTTCAGCAAAAAAAGATTGGGCACCTTTTCAAAGAGATTGTTGGCGATAATTTAATGGCTTTGCCAAAACCGCACCCGGACAACCTGGTCAGCATGGCCAACCGCAATGCACTTGATCTGAACAACTGCATTTATATCGGGGATAGCCTGACTGATCATCAATTAGCACTATCGGCTGGCTGCCATTTTATAGGGGCCGGGTGGTATCACCAGCAATTGACCAACATTCAACCATGCTGTGATGATGTCAGGAATTTGAGTGATTTAATCGATAAAGTCCCGGAAACTATTTCTTAAAGCAGTTTTTTTATAGCCAAATAAGGGATATTCCAGGAAACCTTCCGCATAGGGTGTTTTTACCTGAATACCCAAGAGTGTGTTTTGCGCCGTCACGTCTGTCAGGATCTTTTCTGGCTTTTGACTTTGGTGACATAAAATAAACGCCTTTTTCGCTTCCATTTGGTCTGAAATATCAATAATGATGGAGGGGTTAAAAGCGGAAGAATATCCTTGCGCAGTATAACTCGACGCCATCAAAAGGATGGGGGGCTGTTTTCGGTATCGTTTTAAATGATGCGCCCATAATAAGCTAAAACTAAAAACCAACTGATGTTCCAAATGGGTGTCTTCGTTCCAATGGGTAATGATCAGGTCCGGGATATCGGTATGCGATGCGATAAAGCCCTCAAAATCGGGAGCTTGGTAAGGAGGTGTAAAAACGTAATCGACTTCGATACCCAATAGTGCCATTGCCCGATCATTTTCGGCTTTTCTGGTATCATTGATTTCAAAAAAAACATAAGATCTGACTTGATCTCCAAAGCCGAGATGCTTTTTTATTGTTCCGCCTGCCCAGATTTCCAGGTCATCCGGATGGGCAAATACGGCAGCTATCTTTTTCATAGATATTGATTAAATAGTATAAGTGTGGCCCTTAGTACCGACGGCCAGGCATATTGCCTTGCATCGACGATCGCCTCAGCGCCTAAGGTATCGATCAATTCCGGGTCTTCAAAGATCATCTTAAGTTTTGCGGCAAGATCCTGTGGATCTTTAGGTATGCAATGCAAGCCGTTGTGATGATCCCTGATAAGGCCTTTAAGTCCCCCGGTCTTTGCAGCAATAATCGCTTTGCCACAGGCCATAGCTTCGATAACAATATTACCAAAGTTTTCATAATGCGAAGGGACAATTAATATATCATGTTGATTGAGGAGTTCGCAGATACGGCTGTTATTGACCGCCCCGATACAACGGACATTCTCGGAATGTAGTACAGAAAGTATCTCAGGTATATCATTGATCGGCGGGAGTTCGCCTACGATCGTCAAAGTCCAATCAAAAGAGGCAACCATAGAAAGTGCCAAAAGCAGATCGTTTAGTCCTTTTTCTACAACGGGCCGGCCGACAAATAACAGGCGGAATGGTCTAGTATTTATAAAAGACATCTAAGTTTACCCCCCGCGGTATAATGGAGATCTTGCCGGCCAAGATCTCATAGTGGTCTACCAGAATTTGCTTTTCCTCAGCAGACGTTGCAATGATGTGATCGCATTTTTCGGCAACGAACCGTTCTGTCCTGATTCTGCTGTCTAAATCCGATGGCGTAATGGCGGATTCTCGCTTGAAATAGCCTAAAGAACAAAATGATACCAGCATGTTTTTTTGAATGTGTTCCTTTACAAAGATCCCGGTTAACCCGCTCAGCCAGTAACAGCACAACAACAGGTCATATTGAAGACCATGCCGGTCTATATAGTTCATTATCTTTGCCTGAAGATGATCAATATCGGCGTCAGAAACTTGATAGGAATAGTTTTTGTTACCCGGAAGCGGGAACCTAATCACTTGAAACCCTTCAGTAATGCTTTCTAAATCGGGCCGGTCGTCATTTTTGATCGTAAACACATCAATAAACCACCCGTCCCTGACCAGGTATCTTCCTAATTCAAGAATATATTTAACTTGGCCCCCGGCGTGTTCGGTTCCTGATGACGCTACAGGGTCGCCATTTAATGAAATGATCAGGAGCTTAGACACAGGATAATTTTAAGTTATCAGTTATTGGTTGAATTAAACTATAAATCTATTAAATAATAAGTGACTTTATAATTTATTGCGATGTTTTCAAAAGAAGCAAATCAGATCTTATTTTATCCGGAAAGGCCCAGCAGACATTCCGTCATCTTTAAAATACTTAAACGATTAAATTATAGCTTTACCAAGAATATAAAGAAAGATTTTAGCCTGATCGTACGTTGGGAAGATACAACATTCAGAAAGATTGAGCTTCCCTCTCAAGAACCGGAATGCCCAATAATCAATAAAGACTGTAACGATATCAGTAAGGAGCATATTGACCGGGTATTCGAAAAGGTATTCGGCTACCGCCTAAATGTTGACCCTTTGAAATTTAAAGGGAACATCCTGCAAAAAAGCCACCTCAATGCGGTAAAAGATGGCAAGATCATCGATTCACCAATAAAGGCCACAGACAATGCTTTTGTTTACCAAAAGATCATCAATAATTATGAACCAGGTTTGGGTTTTGAAGACATTAGGGTGCCGATATTCAAAACCGATATACCCCTGGTTTTTTTTAAATACCGTAACTTCGAAAAGAGATTCAGCGATAGCTTTGAAAAATCGTTCATCAAGCTACCTTCCGATGTGTTTTCCCTAGCCGAAACCAAAAAGATCATTTCCTTTAGTTTAGCCATAGGCCTGGATTATGGCGAGCTGGACATCCTGCGAGACCGGGATAGCGGGAAGATATATATTATTGATGCCAATAATACCCCCTGGGGACCTCCGGATGAACTGAGCGATCAAGAAACGGACCAAGTGCTGGAAGTATTTGCTGAACATTTTCATCAAATATTTATACATAAAGTCTAAAATCAGTTGTGCAGCTCTGTGATTCCATAATTTAACAAAAATTGACAACTGTGCTAATAACGGCCAGCATCTATTTTAAATTTCTCTTATATAATTTTCGATTTTATAAATCCAATAAGGCCCATGATGCTCATTAAAAAGCTTACTCAAATCTTTGTGATTAATTAGTTCAATTCTCGGATTCTCATTTGCCAGCTTAATAGCCGCTGGCGAGAATTCTGAGCTCGTCACTAAAATCCCCTTTGTAGATTTAGTGTGGCTAACGACACCTAAGAGATTCCGTATTTCGACTACCGATATAGTTGAAGTATAATTTTTACACTGGATAACCAATTTCTCTTTCGATGCAACGGCGGTTTTTTCCGCATAAATATCTACGCCACCGTCATAGCTGCGTTTCGTCAATGAGATTTTATATTGCATTGCTTGATATAGTGATGCCACCAATTTCTCGAAGTCGATTGGCGAAAGATCTAAAAATATTTGACGAGGATGTAATTTATCGATGTATCTGGCTCTAATCATCGTTCCGCAATCAGAAATAGCGTTTAAAATATCATCTGGAAGGAATTGGCAATTAGCAGAAAAGTAAGCACTAAGCGCTTTCAAGGCTTCATTTGGCGAATGCGGTAACAAATCAATTATCCAGGTCAGCCCTTCCCATACTTGATTCTTTTGAGGCCTTGCCGCCATTAAATTACTAAAGTATTGCGTACCAGTAATTTTGTGATCGCATTGATGGCTTGTTCTTCTAAACTGCTGTTCGCTTTCTGAGTTTGGAGCAGTCCAATATCCTTGTAATACTTAATATGTCGTAAATCCATCCCATAAGTACAACTTTTGGGTATAAAATGTAATAGGATACGTCTGAATTCCAATTCGTCGCGATCGTGAATCGTATGTATGAAACTTTCAAGATGACCATCAGTTGGGAAACGCCCGACGGGATAATAAGACTTTTCTGCAGCCGGCAATTTAATCAATTCAAGAAACTGCTCTAATGCCAAGTCGTTGGTGGATATATAATCATTTTTTTGCTTCAGTGTCATTAAAAAAAAATGCGTTAGGCTGGTTTCACAGTTCCAAAGGTTTCCAATTCAATATATTTGGCATTAAATAAGTTAGCTGGTATTTTTTTGCGCAATAGATTATGAAAATTTTCGTCGTGCGTAGAAAGGATGATTTGTTTTTTAAACTTGATAACGATGCTTCTAAAAAGGTCTATTGTTGATAGGATGTTAATGCTATCCATAGATTGAATAGGATCGTCAATAAATATACAATCTACAGGTTTATTGGAATTATCTTTTGCATTGAGGGCTTTCGCTAAAAAGATACTCAAACTCAAAATATTCATTTGAGCAGTGCTGAAATATAAGTTTGGCACCAGAGGATTGTCGCCGTTTTCGCCGGTTACGAAGACATTCAACCTTGGCTTATCATAAGAAAAGTCACACTGAAACTTGATCTTTTTATATTCGGGGTGGGGGTCTATTTTACGATACAGAACGTTGATTAAATCCTCATAAAAAAATGATTCCACCTGTTCATGAATGAATTTCGAGATACGATCCCGTTCGGCAGTCAGCGATTTGTTAACCTTATCCTTCAGTAGTTTGATACGACTATTGAGTTCGTCTGCCGTTTCTGTCATTTTCTGATGCGTCAAAAATGGCAATACATTTCCTTTGAGTAATTCCAGTAAAGAGAGGTTCTGAATATTTAGCTTGTTCCGTTCAATTTCTTTTTGAAGGGTGTGCTCGTTTGTTTTTAAAAGTTCCTCCAATTTTGCCAACGTAATATTTCTTTCAATTGGAATCTCTAAAGTGTTTTGTACCAGTTGTTCAAAATGATTAACTGTTCGAAGCAATTCAATATTGAGTTGTTCCCGATTTAGGAGGTCTTTATTTAATTCATCTATTAAAACAGATCTTGTGGCTTCGTCGAAGGTCTCAATAACTTTAATTAATGACACCTTTAAATTTTCTGCTTTTTTGATATCCTCCTCTATTTTTTTAATGGCTTCCTCCAGATGAATAACCGATATTTCTTTTGCAGCATAATTCCGTTTAAAAAAACTCTCAACAATTTTAAAATTGTGGTTTTCTTTAGCTTGTTTAAGCAATTCCTCCTGACTTGCTACAGTACCTCTAAATTCACTTATCACTTTTTCAAGTCCAGCTATTTCTTCTTTTAAAGTAGCTATAGAAGTCTGTAATTTTGTCAATTCTTGCTGTGATAGAATAATAGCCTCCTCTTGAACCGAGTTAAAGTGTTCGGGACTCAATCCATTTAGCCGGGCAGACCAATCCACTATTTGCTTATCTATTAGCTGAGCTTTTTCACTTGTTTCTCTATGCTTAATATTTAGCCCTAGTAACGTTTCGTTTTCGATCTCAATTTTTATTGAAATATTGGCGATAGAGCTTCTGATCGTATCGTTTATTGGTTGTAAAGATTTGGAAATACTATCATTAGTATCATTGAGCAAAGTGGTTTTAGCCGTTTTCTGCTCCACTAAATTCTGCATGGCATTGCTTAGAGCGGAGTTCCTGCTTATGGCACTAGTTAATTCCTGGAATGATTTAAAATCGCTATCGCATAAAGGGCAATGTGAAGATTGTGATTTATTAATAAGTTCAGACCCTCTAAGAACAAACTGTTGTAATTCTTCGTTAAGGGACTGCTGGCTCTCAATAGCTTTTTGGATAGTTTCGATTTCTATAGAAATTCGCTGTTTATCAGCTAAAAGCGTCTGCACGTCAATAAGGGTGGTGCCAAAAAGAGATTTTAAATCATCTGATAAAAGAGTAAATTGGAAACTTTCCAAAAACAACAAATATTGTTCATAGTCGTTTCGATCTTTTTCTAATTGCTTAACGAGTGTGGTTTCATTTTCAATAGACTTATTTATATCGGCTAATTCGTTTTTGTTCAGATTTTGTTGTGCGATGAGGTCAGCGATGAAAGCGTCCTGATAACCAACATCAACAATATTCTTGCGAATTTTTTCAATGTTTTGCAAAATAGCGGCTATGCGTTTTTCAGCTTGCTGGATATTGGTTTTTTTACTTGCCAGTTCGTTAAGTTTTTCGGTTAACTTATCGATTTCAAGCTTCAAGTTGTTATCAATATTCTTTTGAACTGATTCCTGAGTTAAATAATCCGGGAATAGCCCCTTTATATTTCTTACCTCTTTAAGGCGCTCAGCATAGGTTATCAAATCAGTGTTTAAGGCTTTGAGTTCGTTTTGAGATAAGTTTCTTTTTTCGACGTTTGCAATCATTTCCTGCAAGTTCGATTGGATTTTCAAGCCGTTTTCCAACTTATCTACCGCATCAATGAACTCCGTCATTCCCGGCGACTCGGTGGTTCCAATTTGCAATTGCTCCACTGATTTAGATTTTTCACTTAAATTAACGATAAGCGCCTCCGTATAAAGTTTCCTTTCGGCGATAGTATTGGATAATCCTATAAAATCTTTGTCAGTAAAATTGGAATCAACACGATTAAATTCTTTCTTTCCTTCATTTAACAAATCAATATGCGCATTGATTTTTACGAGAATATCTCTATCCCCGTCGAACGCTAGTTTTAACTGGCATTCCTGAAGCTTTACCTTTAAATCCGCTATAGTAGATTCGTTGGCTTTAATTAAGCTGATGATCGTTTTATAGTATTCGTCCAGTTTCTTATCACCAAAATAAACGATGAATTTTTCATAACGTAAACTGGCATCATCCTCTTTTAAAAAAGCATCAATCCACTCCTGGGACAAAAGTATGTCTTGAAAAAATTCCGTTCCTTTTTTTGTATCAGTGGCCTTGAATTTAAAATCGGGTTGCCCTGACCTTACGTCGGGTATGTTATTAGTTATCGGATCATCTGAGGTTGTAGTAGTTAATCTTACATAACCCTCCAAGTCAGGGTTAGAGTATTTATTACGAATGATGTGCTGTTTATCTTTGTTTCCAAAATCAGCTTTATAAGACCTCTCAGCTTTGGCGGAATCTGCGTTTTTAACAGGTCGCCGTAAGAACCGGTTAATGTTATTGGTAAAACCCCATTCTACTGCGTCGTAAAACGATGTTTTTCCGAATCCATTAGGCGCATAAATCGACACAAAATTGGCTAACTCATTCTTCTCTGAAATGACAAAATCGAAAGTTCCATTTTCAACCTTATCATAGGCTCTAAAGGCTTGAATTTCTACTTTTTTAAATTTCATTTTAATTTGATTTCTAACTCCGCCAATATTTTTTGAATTTCTAAGTCGGTTTCTTTTTTTGGTGCTTTCGGTTTATTCAGCGCCAGTACCTCCGAAATGATATCATTCTTCTGAAACTTACTATTGTTTTGTTGCATGTTATCCCCAATTTTCAAATCAGAATTGGTTATATGCTGGCTTACAATAGTCCTGACCATATCGTCACTGATGGCATCTTTACAATTACCTAAAACGATCTTCCTGGAAGCAAACCTGTCATTTTCAATTTTATATTGAAGTTCTTTTTCAACTTCTTCACGACAGATATAAAAAAGGTATATGTTCCATTTTTCAAACTCTGACTCAGCAGGTAAACCAGCCTGAAAATACGCAGCAACAGAACTGTAAATATCCCGCCAATTATCTTTTAAAGCAGAAGCCGTTTCAAAAATGAGTGTAAAGACGCTAACAGTTCCCAAGAATGGCACCTGATAATACCCAATGTTGATATCCGGGTATATATTTTGGATGGATTTTACATCCTTATGGTCTGAGCAATTCTGCATATTCAGCTTTTAATTTAAGTATCAATTGTGCTTCGGTAAGCTTTGTAAAATCCCGGTAGTCATCTTCTTTATCTATAATGCACTTCTTCTGGAAGGCATAAAGATGTATTAGCTTATAACTTTTAAATGGATGGTCTACGCCTTCATCAATTTGCATTTCAACCGCTTGAAGATTATTAGATCTGATAATATCTTCTATTGCATTAGACGGTATCATATATTTTTCCGGCTTCGACCTTGTACTTACGATTATACAGCCATCCTTAACTAATCCATGAAAGTCCGACTGAGTTATTTCTTTAAATTGTGTTGACCAATCTTTTGTTGTGTTTGAAAACAAAAGTCGAAATGAATTGAAGTTCGTTTCGAGATTACCCTCTGTTATATCAAAATCCTTTAATAGGTTCAGGATTATTAAATACTCCAGCCAGGTTATCCATAGGTGCTTAGAGAGTAAAATATTTTTACTCGGCTTTATTCCGACCAATAAACGTTCATTAAAAAAGTTCTTGACATATACTGGTGTGAGATTATTACCAACGATTTTCTCGGTAATACCTCTTAAAAAATTTCTCGTGAAATTTACATTCTCAGCAATCAGACACCCTTCAATTTTCATTACCTGATCTCTAAGCAATGAAAATGATGTTAAGTAATAGGGTAATAAATCTATGAGTTCATCTTTATTATTTGCTATAATCTGATCAAAAAAAGAAAGCGGCATAAAGTCGATCCTACCAAGAGTTTCCTGACCATCAGGAACAGACATCTTTTTTTGAATACCGGCCAAAAAATAATGATCATTTTCACAACTAAAAATACCACCGCCTGATTGACCTTTGACTTCTTTAAGGGTGGCCACTGTTGCCAATTCTGCTTCGATATAATTAAACTGTTTTTTATTTTTCAGTGTTAAGTTATTTTCTCGATACGAGTAGCTTAAGTTATTCCTTGCACCAGGGTGACCTGCTAATGTACAAATCCCGGTAGCTTCAAATGGATTATCCAATCTTAACAGTTCAATAACCTGATCGTTGACCTTTTCTACCTTAATGATAGCAGCATCGTAGTTTTCAGGGTCAGGGTGATAAAACGGCTCACCAATCATAGTCAAATTTTCTTCCACCAAGTCACCATTATCATTTATCGTCTGTCGAACTATAGATAATGGCAATACGGCATCTTTAATAACATGACGTGCAGTTAAAATATAAGAATATTGATCGGACATTGGCTGAAATAAACAACCACTTCCGCTTTCGACTTTAACCGTAAAAAAAGGCAGCTTACTCATTAATTATAAATTTATGGTCGGCTGTTACAATTGATAAGTCTGGAAATGCATCAAAATCATCTTGAAAAAAAATCTGTTTGGCCAGTTCCGGGTAGTTAAAATAAATACCCAATTTATTTTTAGCGTTGATCAGTCTTGCGAGGCATTGTTTGTATGGAGAATGGTCTGATCCATCGCTACTAATTACATAGATAGGAGCGTTAAAAAGTTCCAACAGTTCATACTTTGTATTGTATTTACTACCATGATGAGCAATTTTTACAAACTCACAGGCTAAGGGATTTTCTTTGGTGTATCCGAAATGTTTTAGACCATCAATTGCTTTCTCAGGGTGAGCATCCGACAAAAACAGCATATTTTTCCTCTTAAAGCTAAGTATGAATGCAATTGAACTTCCGTTATGAACAGAAGGGTCTTTGGCATATCGATCCGCTTTTATATGGTCTACCAAAGAGATTTTATAATCCTTCGCAACAGCTGTTAAGCTCTCCGGCTCTTTTTTCTCCCACTTATGTAACAATGCACTTAAACCATTTTCATCCGGTGAAATTATTTTAAAGGTAACACCGAGCAGATCAATTGTACAACCCTGCTTTATGATTTTTTCATCGCAAATATTTGCAGCTTTAATCACTTTCTCAAAAGTTACACCTTCTTTGATCGCTGTGTCTGTATCTTCACTTGGTGACAACTGAATATGATTTTCAACAATATCTCTTACTTTAAAGTATTCAAATATCAACTTCCCCGAGTTGAACCACACTTTTTCAATTAATTCTGTGGCCTTTAAATCCTCCTCAAACCAAGCAAGAACTCCCTGTATATGATCGTTATCTACATGAGTGAGTATTAATAAGTCTATTTTTTGACCTTTATCTCTAATGTATTCTATGGTTTCTGCTAATACTCCTGGTTCGATTTTCCCCTTCTTGTCCTTTTCGCCATAAGTGGCGGTTGGTCCGCCGTCTATTAGTATATTTCGTGGGGTTGCTTTTTCATCGTGATAGGTTATCCAAATAGCATCACCATGGTAAGCTTGAAGAAAATATACTTGCATTATGGAAGGTTTATATTTTACTAAGGTATCGATGATTTTTCAATAAATATTAAAATTAACTTTTTCATAATCGGACATGTATTATAGGTTGTAGATTAATATTCCCTGAAAATATTAGCCGGACTGGCGAAATCCGGCTAATATTTGAATCTTATGCCAAGATTTCCGATAGCAAGATCACCTGTTCGCCAGAAACAGCATAACCTTGGTTAAAACAATAATACAATATCGTACCTTCTTTTTCGGTGATACCTGTCACATGGTGAAAGTTAAAGCCGAGGTCCATCAAATATAATTTGCTAAATAACTCGGTCCCCCGGCTTCGCAATCCGGTTAGGATTTTATAATTCTGTAATAGTGTTTTCTGTATTCGTTGAATACAATCCGGCATTCGCTGCGCTTGTTCGCGCACTCTCTTGTTGTTGGCACTTGTTCTACACATTTCGCTACAATAAATCTGATCGATCCGGCCTACCAATAAACCACCACATTCTTTACATGACCTCGAAATTTCTCTTTGCGTTTCCATAATTTTAACTTTTTAAGTGAAAATTTTTGTTAATTATTTTCACCTGTCGCCGGGCCGGCGCGGGACTAAGGGCAAGGTGGAGACGGTCAAAATGCGGAGGTTCCGCAGGGCGGATACCCATTTTTTTCCGTACTACCTTGATGCAATGCACCCGTGTCCGGCGACTGGCCTACCTTTGTCGGAAATGATTAATGAAATAATATAATTGACTTATAAGTAAAATATAATTACTAAATTTGATTTAAATTGATTTATAAGTGAAATTTAAACTGGAAAAAATCACAAGCCTGAGCGGGCGAATGGCAAGCGTCTATACCGTAGTACTTGCCGGTGATTCAACCTCCATGTTGGATGAATTTCTGGAAACATATGCTTATGAATATCAGGACGAGGTTAATAATATTTTAATGCGGTTGCATGCAATCGGCCACAAAGTAGGTGCGCGGCTGCAATATTTTAAAGAGAACGAGGGCCGGTATGGCGATTTGGTCTGTGCCTTGTATGATGAGCCTGAAAAACAATTGCGATTATACTGTATCAGAATAGGTAGTGATTTTATCATTGTCGGGGGCGGGGGGCCCAAACAGACACGAACGTGGCAGGAAGATGCTAATTTAAGTTTTCACGTAAAGGCAATGATGGAAGTGTCCGCAGGCCTAACTGATAGGTTGCGCAGTAAAGAAATGGCTTGGTTAAGCGGAGGATTGGACCTCGGCGGTAATTTAGATTTCAACGATGAGCATGAATAATAAAGACGGACAAAAAAAAGTAACTGCTTTGGATCAGCTATTAGCCAAGATCAAGCCCGGCGAGCAGGCCGTAATGGATGACCGGATGACTATTGCCGCAAATATCGATGAGCTTTTGAAACAGAATGGCTGGTCAAAAAAATTATTTGCTGAAAAGCTGGGAAAGGAGCCCTCGGTAATTACGCGGTGGTTAAGTGGCACACATAATTTTACCACAGAGACCTTAAGCGAGATCAGGATGATTTTGGGTGTCTCCCTCGTTGATCTGGTGCGGGAGTGTCAACCACCCGTAATGTTGATGCCGAATAACGAATTGGTGCAGTCAGGCTCGACATTCGATGTCGCTTTTTACAAAACATCCTTACGGCTGAGTGAAGCCAAAGATACCACTACGCCACCAGACGCCGGTGCTTTCCAAGTAATGACTAATATCCGCAGTCCATGGACAAATATTGCGCCCGGGGTATCAGCACAGGGACCGCGAAAAAACCGTGGGAACAAACCAAGGAGAAAACAAAATGAGCAGAAATAGAGGAACAGAATCGGTGGAGGCAGTTTCAGCTTCCATCAATACTTTAAAGTGGCTAAAAAGCCAAGTCAGTTTCGGAACGTTAGCGGAAAGGATTTTACCACATGTCGCATCGCCGAAAATGCAAAATGGGATGATCCTCAATACTTCGTTAAGAACAACTTTTTCTGATTTGCCGAATATACTGGTAGACCCTGGAGATTCCACGGGGATATCGGCCATATTCATTCAACTCTTCGTACTGGATCATTTTTATACAAGAGATCAGCCCCAAATAAACACGGTAAATGAGGTTTGGCAATACTTTGTCGATAATGAAGATTTAAGGAAAACCTTTGTGCACCGTGCGGACCGTTCGCTAATGATCGTTTATTTGGAGCATTTTGCAGGAAAAACCTGGAACGATCTGGCGCTGACGTTGGACGACGATTGGAGCTCAATTAACCTGTTGGATGAAAGCCTGCTTTATTGTAGCGTATCGCTTAACAGCATATTTTACTTTCTGAGCACTGCGAAAAAGCTACATCCCAATGACATGGCCATCCCCTCGTTAGGTGGGAATGTACTGCTAAAATTACAGCAGGAGCCCGATTTAATAAAACAGCTAAATGACCGGTTGCCTGAAGTTTTTGAGAACGAAGACCTGCGGCAAATGTTACCGACGTTTCTGCGGGCGCTGATCGGTGCTGACACTGAAAGGTTCAAATCGTTTGCTGACCTATTGACTACGGCCTATGGGCAAGTTTATCCCGGCGAAACTTACTTTGCGATGGGAGTGGCCTGCCCTGCAAATACCAAATCGCAGTCACTATTTAAGTCACTTATCGACCATGCTTTAAAACGGGGAGAGCTTTCGGAAGCCCATTATTTACAGGCTGCCGGTGTGCTAAATCTGTCTTCTGCTGATGTGATCGGCGTAGCCCTTTCCATTAGTCAAAAAACCGAAGGGATATTCGGCGCTCCGCAAAGAAACAGGATTGCCCGGTGGGTCGCCGCATTCCCGTCCCGCAACCAAAGCGTCAGATAATGCGAAAATAGGGCAGGGTCTTCTTCGGCCAGGTTATGCCAGCTGTCGTTCAAAACCCCTT
>Ga0207153_1056_pt1 | contig 25108 bp, 17 predicted proteins | sample Alteio_BWMinHeat_27_FD_153580 | JGI IMG/M metagenome (GOLD analysis project Ga0207153, IMG submission 153580) | Enriched cells from forest soil in Barre Woods Harvard Forest LTER site, Petersham, Massachusetts, United States -... | ecosystem: Environmental > Terrestrial > Soil > Temperate forest >...
TAATTCAAAAGCCATATACCTATAGCGATCAATACTATCAAAACCTGAGGGCGTACAAAGCTTCCAATCACGAATTGTGTTACGGCTGGTTTGCCGATTATTCGCAAACTTATTCACAAGGCTTCCATTTTACGGGCCTGCCTGATAGTTTGGTATTACCGTTGTCGGCACCTGCCAGTAAGGTCACTGCCCCTGCAACACCCGATGAATTGTTCTGATATTCGGTAGTAGGGAATGGCAACCGGCGTATTTCGGTAGTGGTGTTAATAAGACCACCACTATTGTTTATTACAACCGGGAATACTTTTGGGTAACTTGTACGCCTGAACTCTGTCCAGGCTTCCTGTCCATCAGGAAACATGGCTATCCATTTTTGAGTAATGATACGTTCAAGGTTAACTTCCGTTGTAGCCGTTATATCATACTTGATAGTTGTTTTACTTAAGAGGGTACTACCCAAGGCTACGCTGTTACCAGGGGTTTTTGAATCGGCATAACCCGCCGGTATGCTGGTAGCATCGGCAAGATAAGCGTCCGCTGCAGTAGTTACACCGCTAACTGCGAATGATGTTCTGACACCGGTTTCATACAATGTTTTAGCATCCGAGCCCATATTCCATCCGCGAAGTGCACCTTCGGCTCTTAAAAAATAAGCTTCGGCGGGGTTAAACCAAACAATTGGATTATTAGCGGTAATGTTAAGTGGCGAGAAGGGCCCGTTAGCATAATCGGCTTTATTGGTGATGGTAATACCATTACGGATACCATGATACAAACCGTCAGATGCCGTAACAAAATACATTGGTAACCGCGGATCTTTAAAGCCCATTAGGTATGATTCCATATTAGCTCCCATTTTAATATCCGTAAAATTGTAGGTGATGATATAGAGCGGATGATTATATACCAGGTTTGATGTATGCTGCAGCTCGGCAATATCACCAGCAACGGTCATCACCCCTATAGGCTGACTAACGGCTGCTTCGGCTTCGGCCTGCGCTTTAACCGGATCAGCATAAGCCAGGCGCATGGCTAAACGCAGTTTTAGCGAGTTGGCAAATTTTATCCATTGTACCACTTTCCCACCATAAATAAAATCATAAGTGGCCAATACAGTAGCGCCGGGGTTTTTTGTATTATAGTCTGTAAGTGTTGCTATGGCACCATCTAACTCATCAAAAAACTTGTAATAAATGTCCTTTTGCGCATCATATTTGTTTTGCAGCGCACCGTTACCAAAATTAATATAAGGTAGCGGGCCGTACATATCTGTAATGCGGTGCATACCCTCAACCTTAACAATAGTGGCCAAAGCATATGCTGTAGGGTTACTGGTAGCTGCAGCAATTTTAATAGCGTTCCACGCCGGCATAATACCTACAAAACCGCGTCCAAATGCCTGGTTGTACCAATCGGGGATCATGGAATAGGTAGTATTGTTGGCGCCGGAAAACCAGTTATTACTGGCTCCCATGTAACCTGAATATACATCTCCGGCCAAATTTTGCATCTCCTGGTAAACTTCATCACCAAATGCCGGCTGCTGCGCTATAGGGAACACATTTTTTTCCATCTGCACAAAATAGGTGCCGGTAGAAAGGTTATCGTCCTGCAGCATGGCAGCTGTGGCCTGGTACTGGTTGGTATTGTAATCGTTGAAATTTTTTGTACAGCTGCTTATTGTTATCAGCATAGCAGTAATTGCCACAACGGGCCATTTCCTGCTTAGTATAAAACGGTTCATCGTTCTCATATCTTTATACTTTATATTATAAACTAATGCGTGTAGAAATGCCGATTGTTCGTAAACTCGGCTGCATGAAATAATCAATGCCCTGGTAATAGGTGCCCGTATTTGATGTAGACTCCGGATCAAACGGAGCTTTATTATAAAACATAAACAGGTTGCGGCCCACTACCGAAATATTGAGGCCTTTAATAACCTTACTATACTTGTTAACCGGCACGTTCCACCCTATAGTAGCCTCGCCAAGCCTTACGTTGGTTGCGCTGTAAACGTACAATGAGCCAATGCCCGATGTACCGCCACCAACGGTTTGATAATATTGTTGGGCCGGGATACGGTAACCGTTAACCAGTGCGCCGCCGGCATCGCGTGCATCTGCCGATGTTTGGGATACACCAAAGGCATCCATGGCCGCCTGGGTTACCGATACGCCTACACCTCCTACCCTTGCTGATACCAGGAACGAAACCTCAAGGCCTTTATAGCTGAAGCTGTTGCGGAAACCAATATTATAATCAGGATTTGAATTACCCGCTTTAATAAACCTGGTAGGATCGGCGGTTACCGTTTGCGAAGCCAGGTTAACCTGGATGTATCCGTGTTCATCTGTTTTAAGTGTATTTACATAAATATCACCCATAGAACCGCCTTTCACCAAAATCATTTTATAGCTGGCTGTGCCGCCCATGTCTAAACTATCCAACGATACCTTCTCGCCTGTTTGCGGATTAGTATAGGAAGGCAGCAGCTTTACAATTTTGTTACGGTTTAGTGAAAATACCGCGTTTGACGTCCATTTAACCGGGCCAATATTTTGGTTTACCGACAGCGAAGCTTCAATGCCTTTATTATCAATTTGACCGGCGTTTACATAAAAGCTGGAGTAACCTGAACTTGATGACAGTGTTGGGTTAAACAACTGGTTATAAGTTGATGATTTATAACCTGTAACATCCAGTTTAACTTTGCCTTTCCAAAACATGAAATTCAAACCGGCCTCCAGTGATTTTGTCCTTTCGGGCTGTAGATCAGTAGCGGGTAAAAATGTACTGGTTTGCGGGTAACCATTAATTACCGGGTATGTGCTAATGGATACAAAGCGCTGTGGCGCATTACCTACCTCGCTATATGATACCCTTGCTTTTAAAAATGAAAGTACCGGCGAGTTCATTTTAAGCAAATCGGTAACTATCGCCGATAAGCCTACCGATGGATAAAAGATTGATTTAGCCTGAGTATTAGCTAAAGCCGAAACCCAGTCGTTACGGGCCGAAGCGTTAAGGTAAACCTCGCCTTTGTAGCCCAACTGCCCGCTGGCAAACGCTCCCTGCGATTGGTCATGATAACCATTTTGAGAGGTTTGCGCCTGGGTAAGGTTTAAGTTATTGTAATTAAACAAATTGGGTACACTTTGCAGGTTGCCGCCAAAATTTGAGTTTTTGTAAACCACATCCTGGAAGCTGGCACCAATGTTTCCCACTATATTAAAGTCATTAATGTATTTGTTAATGTTCAGTAACGCGTCCGAATAGATTTGGTTGGTTACGTAATTGTAGTCATAATATGCACCGGCAGGCCCTGCAAATAACCCGGATGTTGATGCATAGTAATCTCTATTATCATCTGCCGTGTTCCTGTCTGTCCTAACCCTGGCTACTACGTTTATCCAATCGTTTATAGTGTATTTGAATGATCCGCTTAACTGGTAACGCTCTTTGCTGTTAACAAACATGTCGCGGTTGGTTATCCAGTACGGGTTTTGCATCTGGTAACCTAAATCGCCATAAGGCCAGTATTGCAATTTGAAGTTGCGGGTTGGATCATAACGCTCATAAGTTTGATATTTAACAATATCATCGCCGCGCGGAAATAAGTATATTGGTATTAATGGGTTAAAATATTGTCCTTCGGCAAGCATATTTTGCTCACGCGTATTTACATAAGTTATGCCAAGGTCCATATCCAGCTTATCATTCAAAAACTTGCTGGTGTTGCGAATGGTGAAGTTATACCTGTCGAGATTGTTGTTATGTATAATGCCCTGCGCATTTACACTCGCAAATGATAAATAGGTCTGATTTTTTTCATTACCTGTTGACAGGCTCATGCTATTAGTGATATTAAGCCCGGTTTGAAAAAAATCTGTCGGCTTATAAGTACTTGGAGTAGTTAATTTATCTCCCCAACTGTAATAATCACCAGGATCTGAACCATAGGTATTTTGAAACTTCGGCATCACAAACGGTGAAGAAAACTCGGATGAATTACTTACGCTAAGTTTAAAGGCGTCTTTAGTTCCTTTTTTGGTAGTGATCATAATAACACCGTTGGCCGCATCGCTGCCATAAAGCGCCGCTGCCGAAGGGCCGCTAAGTACAGATATCGATTCGATATCTTCGGGATTGATATTGGAAATACCATCGCCGGTTTGGCCCATACCGGTAAAAATATCGTTAGGCTGTGTGCTGCTAAGCGAAGGCATAGGGATACCGTCAACTACGTACAAGGCGTTATTATTACCTGCGATAGATTTGGTACCACGCATTACTACCCTGTCGCTGCCGCCAACGCCTGATGAGCTTGCGTTAATGGTTACACCTGCAACCTTACCGGCAAGGCCGTTAACAAAGTTGGCATCATTAACTTTGTTAACTTCTTCGCCACTAATTTCCTGAACATTGTAGGATAGTGATTTGGCTTGCTTTTTTATACCTAAAGCTGTAACCACTACTACCTGGTTAAGGTTGTTGTTACTTTCCTTTAAAACTATATTAAGCAACGACTGAGCCGCGATTGTCACATCAACCGGAATATAACCTATAAAGGATATGGTTAGCACATCGCCCGGCGAAGCTTCTATTTCGAAGGAACCATCGGGCTTTGCTATAGCGCCTTTACCTGTAGCTTTAATTATAATTGACGCACCCGGCAGCGGTTTGCCGCTTTCATCCAGTACTTTACCGGGGATTTTGTTGATGACAATCGCCTGTGGTAACACAGTAGCAACAGCTGCGGTTTCTTTTTCCTTAATAACAATGGTTTTACTTTGAATAAGGTAAGTAAACGGCAGATCTTTCAAACAATAATCCAGCGCTTTTATTAGTGGTGTATTTTTGAAATGGACATCCTCTACCTTCTCGCCCACTTCCTTTGCTGACCATAGCACATTATAGCCGGTTTGTTTGTTAATCTCCAGGAATATATCTTTAAGAGTAGCACCATTTTTATTGAGCGTAATTTGTTGGGCCAACCCACTGGCCTGTACCTGCATTAAAGCGGTGAAGAATAAAAAGGCTATAATTTTCATACTTAAAGAGAATTTTCGGATATAGCCGGGCGGGTTACAAAAATAATTTGTAAAAAATTTATACATTTGTTAAGCTGTTTAAATTAAAAATTTGTTAAACACATGTAGGTTTACTCAGTTATTGATCAGGGACAGTTCCAGTGTTCCTGATTTTTTTATACTGATAACCAGTTAATTGGAGCTTCAATCAGGATGTATTCTCGTTACACTTCATAATTTGGTTAGTTGATTTATAATTGATTAATTGGTTAATTGGTCTTCTTCATTACCCGTATCCTGTTGCCTTCTATTTTAAAATTAACTTTGCCCACAGCCTCCAGCATTTTAACCAGGTCGGATACATTTGAAAAGCGCTGTATCACCCCATTAAAGGTTTCGCTTTTCAGTTTATCATTATCATAAACTACCGTTACATTATACCAGCGCGATACCTTACGCATAATACTACCCAATTCCTCATCGTCGAACCTGAATAAGCCATTTTTCCAGGCTACTGCTGCTGTAGTATCAGTTTTACCTACGGTGAAGTTATTTGCTACAAGCGTAGCTAACTGCCCTGGTTTTAGTAGTATACTACTGCTTTCGCCGGTAAGAGATGTAATCCGAACAGAACCCTGGAGCAGTACGGTTTTAACGTCCTGTTCATCGGCATAATTTGATACATCGAAATGCGTACCCAAAACGGTAATTTCCTGCATGCGCGAGGCTACTTTAAAAGGCATGGCTTTGTTATGCGCCACTTCAAAGTAACCTTCGCCAGATAATTCTACTTTACGCTCGCTGCCGGTAAATTTTGTTGGGAAACGAAGTTTAGTACCAGCATTTAGCCACACTAAGCTACCATCAGCCAGTACAACCTGGTATTGTCCGCCAATTGGAGTTTCTATAGTATTATAGGCAACCGGGGTGTTTGCATCATTATCGTCACCGGTAACTGTGTAAATTATTTTTCCGGCTGCAGTTTTTTTAATGGTCATGCCTGCCTGTTTTGCCAGTACGCCGTCGGCGGCATTGTTAAGTATTATTTTTTTACCGCTTGCCAGTGTTAAAATAGCGTTGTTACCGCCAGGTACAATTTTAGCAGTAATGTTGTGTCGGTTAGTTAGCTGGTTATCTTTATTAAACCGGTAAAAAAACGCGGCAGCAGATAATACCAACAGAATTGAGGCGGCTGCGGCAATGCGATACCAAAGTGGCTTTGTAACTTTATCGTCTTTGTGAATTTTAGCTTGAATATCGTGGTATACATCATTTAACAAAGTTTCGTAGCTCCTGCCATTTGAATCTATATCCGGCCGTTCCAACTCCTGCAATACCAACACATTTAAGTCTTCCTGCTGATCTGTATGGAAATACATCATCAAAGCTTCCACTTCTTCAGGGGAACACTGGTTATTGATATACCTGTTAAATAATTGTTGCGGATCGGACATTACTATGCTGAATTTAATGCTAATACGAATGAAAGCAGGTCGCCCTCTGCTCCATGTGAAAATAATTTTAAGAAACTGTTAATTATAACGAAGAGAGAACAGTAGCAGCCAGTATAATAACTGCCATTTCGTTAGTAGCGAAGTGAATTTTCAACGATTTGGTAGCTTTTACAATATGATCGCTGATGGTGGATGTAGATATGCCTAATAGCTGGCTAACTTCATCATAACTTTTGCCCTCTATTTTGCAGAGCGTGTAAATTTTCCGGCGTTGCGGAGGAAGACTATCAATAGCGTGTTGCAGGATTGCGTTGCTATCATTCAGGTTTGATACCTCCTCGATAGGATTATAAAGTTCGGTTGTGGCAGCAATAAGGTGTTCAAGTAATTTGCGGTCATACGCTGCACGCCGGAAAAGATCGACCACTAAATTTTGAGCAATACGGTATAAATAAGCGCGGAAAGATTTATCAGGGTCAATCATTTCGCGTTTTTCCCAAATCCGCAAAAAAACGTCCTGTAATAACTCCTTTGTAACTTCTTCCTGTTTTACCAGGCGAAGTAGTTTTTTGAATATCTGTAAACTGTAAATGTGGTACAACTGCTCAAAAGCTTCCTCATTCCCCAATTTTAATTGGGAAAGTAGTTCTTTTTCGTAAAGCGGGGGTATCACTTGCATAGCCCTTGCCAGTATTCAAACTTATAATCGTAATCACTAAGTTAAATAATTAGAACGGGTTTTAATATTAGCGCATATAAAATTTACATACGCGGTTGTGAAATTAAGAAACTAACTATTACCCAAAATGTGCCTAATGTCGTCAAAGAAATCCAAGGTCAGGTCGGAATGTACCTGTTAATTTGACAATTAATTAATTCCTGAAGAAATTAATTATCGGTTAAATAGAATGAACAAAATGAACGAAAACTAACTGATTATACGGTAGTTAACATTTTAAATACCCCGCAGTTTTCCACCCTTTAAAAGCAATGTATGAAGAACATCTACCTCTTTAACAGGAATTTTGCTGTTGTATTGTTCCTGTTGCTATTTTTTTCTGTAAATAGCTTTGCCCAGCGTATTTACGCTACCACTCAAGACAACGGACTAAACGGGACTTGCGTTCTCTGCGGCGTTGTCAACCCATCAAACGCTGTAGACGGTAACCTGCAAACATTCTCCACCCTAACGGTGACTGTAGGCATTGGTGCTCAATCTTACCAGGAATTGATTTTTCCCACAACCGGAGGTGTACCGGCTAATACGCCGGTCACGATTAAGCTCGGTACGGGGAACAATTTAATTGACCTTACATTATTAGGGGGGATTTTGTTGCAACCATTTAATGGTAATACCCCGAGCGGACAGCCGGTTGGGGCAGCTACATTAGTGAGTGCACTAACAGGTAATAATCAGGTGGAAGTTACTTTGAAACCTAATCAAATATTTGACAGGGTAAGAGTTACGCTTGATGCCGGGTTATTAGGAGCGCTTACAAGTATTTATGTATATGACGCCTATTATGGCAGTGGCCCCGGCCCATGCAATATAGCAATTGACGAACTGCATGGTATATCTTCTGCCCTGTTGGGGTTAGGACTTAACCTTGGAGGCGTAGTTAACCCCGAGCGCGCTATTGATGGCGATATTAACACCGCATCCACTTTAAACGCCGGCGTGGCGGTTTTGGGTTCATTTGCTCAACAGACTGTTATATATAGTTCGCCATCAGTTATAGGCGATTCAGTTAGCGTAACTATCAGTTTAACACCAGCCTTAATAAGCGCAGGCGTTTTTCAAAATATTTCCTTGTCAACCTTTAATGGCAATACAGACAATAACGATACAAAAACGCTGAGCTCATCGCTATTGACAGTGAGTCTACTGGACTTAGCCGGGGGATTTCAAAAAGTTAAAGTCACGTTCGTTCCTACAAAAGTATTTGACCGTGTACAATTAAAGCTCGGCGGGGGAATTGCCAGTGTACTGTCGAGTCTTAATTTTTACGAGGCACAACATATTATCCCAAGTCCTGTAGTTACGGTAAATGGCGTAGCAACAAACAGCGCGCAGGCCTGTTTAAACTCATCAGTAACATTAACTGCAACGGCTGTTGCTAATACCGTATACAACTGGTACACTACACCAACCGGTGGAACTGCTGTGTTTACAGGCGCCGTTTTTACCACTCCTGCTATAACCGCAAACACCATTTATTATGTTGAGGCCATGCGTAACGGATGTACAGACGCATCACAGCGTACGCCGATATCGGTTACGGTTAATCCATTACCTGCTAACCCGGTTATAGGCACAACCACAGCAACAGTTTGCTCCGGGCAAACAGCTACTTTTACCGCGCAGGCTGTTACAGGTGTAACTATCAAATGGTATGCTGCCGCAACAGGTGGTACGCCATTGTTTACCGGTAATACTTTCACAACACCTGTATTAACGTCCAATACAAACTTTTTTGCCGAGGCTGTAAATACAACAGGTTGCGCATCTGCACAGCGAATACAGGTTTCGGCTACCGTGCAACCATCTCCAAATGTGCCTGTATTATCGTCAACAGCTATAATTGTTAATACAGGCCAAACGGCAACAATAACAGTAACTAATCCGCAATCAGGTGTTACTTATAACTGGTACACAGCTGCAACCGGCGGTACATCCATATTTACCGGCACAAGTTATACCACACCGGCATTAACCGCTACCACAACTTATTACGTAGAAGGCGCATCCGGTAGCTGTACTTCATTTTCAAGAGCGAAAGTTACAGTAACAGTTAATTCGTTACCGGATGTAGTAGTTGTACCAACAACACAGGCGGTAAATTCGGGACAAACAGCCACAATTACGGCCTCGTCAACCACGCCGAATGCCGTTTTCAACTGGTATACCACACCAACCGGAGGTGTACCGGTGTTTACCGGCGCTACATTTACCACGCCGCCAATAACTGCAAATACCACTTATTACGCGGAAGCCAAAAATCCTGCAACGGGTGCCGTGTCAGGCACACGCGCTGCCGGGATGATCACGGTTAATACAGGCGGAGGTGGCGGCAGTGGTGCACCATCTATAACTGTAACACCACCTACGCAGGCGGTAAATGCAGGCCAAACCGCTACTTTCACAGCATCCTCAACTACAACTGGCGCTACTTTTAACTGGTACACTACACCTACCGGCGGAACGCCAATATTTACCGGCGCAACATTTACTTCGCCGCCAGTTAATGGCAATGTAACCTATTACGCGGAAGCGAAGGACCCAACCACCGGGGCTGTTTCAACAACGCGGGCAACCGGTATGGTAACCGTAAATGGTGGCGGCGGTGGTGGAACAACCGGGCCAGACATCACAGTGGTTCCTCCTACACAGGCTGTAAACTCAGGGCAATCGGCTACGTTTATGGCAGTTTCTTCTACGCCTAACGCTACTTTTAACTGGTACACCACTCCAACCGGTGGCACACCAATATTTACCGGGGCAAACTTTACCACCCCGCCAATAACCGCCAACACAACTTATTACGCCGAGGCGAAAGATCCTGCAAGCGGCACAGTATCACCAACCAGGGCTACTGCAATGATAACTGTAAACGGTAATGGCGGAGGTGGAGCTAACGGCCCTGCCATTACCGTAACTCCATCTACCCAGGCAGTAAATGCAGGCCAGACAGCCACTTTTACGGCAACATCCACTACGCCAAACGCTGTATTTAACTGGTACACCACCCCTACCGGCGGCACGCCAATTTATACCGGCCCAACATTTACATCGCCGCCAGTTAACGGCAATGTAACTTATTATGCTGATGCAACCGACCCAACTACCGGCGCGGTTTCAGGCACGCGTGCTACCGGGATGGTAACAGTAAATGGCGGTGGCAGCGGAGCCACAGGTCCGGGTGTTGCTGTCAACCCACCAACGCAAGCTATTAACTCCGGTCAAAAAGCCACGTTTACAGCTACCTCGACAACTCCGGGTGCTACATTTAACTGGTACACGGTGCCCACCGGTGGAACATCGATATTTACAGGTGCTACATTTACAAGCCCAGCGTTAACTGCAAATACAACCTATTACGCAGAAGCAGTAGATCCGGTAAGCGGCGCGGTATCGTCAACACGTGCAACGGGTATGGTAACCATAAATGCTTCCGGAGGCGGTACAGCACCAGATATAACCGTTACACCGCCTACTGTATCAGTAACCGCAGGGCAGTCTGCTACCTTTACCGCTTCATCTACAACGCCGAATGCTATCGTGAACTGGTACACTGTACCTACCGGCGGCACACCGGTATTTACGGGATCGACATTTACAACGCCACCTGTTAATGGTAACATCACCTATTATGCAGAGGCTAAGGATCCGGTAACAGGCATAGTTTCAACCACAAGGGCCACAGGGATGGTAACTGTTAGTGGCGGTAACAGCGGCGCATCGCCTGATGTAGCTGTAACCCCTACATCTCAAATTGTTGAACCGGGGCAAACTGCCACATTCACCGCTTATTCAACTACACCAAATGCTACGTTCAACTGGTACAACGCCCCAACAGGCGGAACATTATTGTATACCGGCACTGTATTTAACACACCTCCTGTAAGTGCCAATACAACTTACTATGCAGAGGCTAAGGACCCGGCAAGTGGCAATGTATCTGCAGTGCGCGCTACAGGGATGGTTAGTGTTAATACCAATAACGGTAACGGGGGCACCAATCCCATAGTTATGGTAACGCCACCATCACAAAATGTAAATACAGGGCAAACAGCAACGTTTACCGCCACATCAACCACACCGGGCGAAATTTTTACCTGGTACACAACACCAACCGGAGGGTTGCCAATTTATACCGGCGCAACATTTACAACTCCCCCCGTTAGTGGTGATGTAACTTATTATGCCCAGGCCCAGGACCCTCTATCAGGTATTACGTCAACTACGCGTGCTTCGGGTACGGTAATAGTAAACCCTGCCCCTACGGTCGCTGTAACGCCAACTATAGTAACTATTAACGCGGGGCAAACGGTAACCTTTACGGCAACGTCCAATCTGTCTAATGCTACTTTTAACTGGTACACTACCCCAACAGGCGGCACATCAGTTTTTACCGGATCAACATTTATAACACCGGTATTGAGCAGCAAGACAATTTATTATGTGGAAGCGGTTAATCCTACTACCGGGGCTGCATCATTAACCCGTGCAAGTGCTGAGGTTGATATCAGCACTGCCGTTACCGGGCTTTACGTGCCAAACGCGTTCACGCCAAATAACGATGGTAAAAACGACATATTTTATGTGTATGGCCCTAACATCAAAAACCTCCACTTATGGGTGTATGACCAATGGGGCGAACTCCAGTTTCAATCAACAAGCCAGGCAGCCGGCTGGGACGGCACCTATAAAGGCAGGGCGCAACCGGTAGGCGTTTACGTTTACTATGTGGAAGCAACAGCCAACGACGGACAGATAATCAAGAAAAAAGGAACAATCACACTACTACGATGAAAAAGCTAAACCTAATGATTACCCTGTTGCTACTGTTAGTAACGGCAGGCATCGCGAACGCGCAAATCGACCCGCATTTCTCTCAATATTACGCCTACCCGTTATGGCTTAATCCTGCTTTAACAGGTGTTATAAATGGCGACGGCCGGGTAAATGCTAATTTCAAAAATCAATACGCCAATGTTGGCAACGCCTATAGCACAAGCGCATTATCGGCAGATTTCAGGCCTGCTGACAAGATCGGCGTAGGTATCAACGTGCTCGACCAGGCAGCCGGCGGCGCGGGCTATAATTACTTTTCGGCTTATGGTACTTTCAGCTACTCCATCTCGGTATCAAACGATGGCAACCAAAAATTGAGCTTTGGTATAAATGCCGGAGTTATCAACCGCAGTTTTGATCCAAGCAAGCTCCAGTTGGGAAACCAGTTTAATCCTGCTACCGGCGGTTTTGATGGTACCATACCAAGCAACGAAACGTTTTTAAACACCAACGCAACCGTTTTTGATGCGGGCGCGGGCGTGTTTTATTACGATGGCAACCCTCAAAAATCGGCCAATTTTTTCGGAGGTTTTAGCGTGGGGCACCTCTCCCGCGGCGAAGACCCCTTTGCTACAGCCGGCAGCAATGCTAAAATACCTTTGCGTTATACCGTAAACGCGGGGGTTCGCATCAAAGCTTCCGACTTTTTTGATATCGTTCCCCATGCTATTTATATCAGGCAGCAAGAGGCGCAGGAAAAAGCTGTTGGCGGGTATTCCGAATTTAAATTGAATAATGGCAATGGTTTTATCATGGGCGCCATGTACCGTTTCCAGGACGCCGCCATAGCTAATATTGGCTATCACGTTAACAGCCTTATTATGGGCGCCAGTTATGATTTTAATACCTCCATGCTTAACCGGGCCACAAATACGCAGGGAGGTATTGAGCTATCGGTTAGCTATGTATTTAAGAAACATATTAACGAGCCAGAACCAATTTGTCCACGCCTGTAAATTCAGCTATCATGAAAAAGATATCTTTTATCCTGTTATGCGTTTTGTGCCTGCATGGCACCAATGCGCAGAATTTCAGCGATCCGAAATCGTTGGGTGATAAGGCATTTCGCGAGAAGAATTATTACGAGGCGGCGGTGTATTATAAAAAGTCTGCCGAGGGGTTGAATTTGGTGAAGCAAATGCAAATACCTTTCAATAGCCCTAACTCAAAAAAAGCGGCACCTGTAGATAAAGCTTATGTTTCTTATATGCTGGCCGAATCGTACCGCCTGTATCAAAACTACCTGGAGGCCGAGGGTTGGTATTACAATGTGATAAACGATAACTTTACAGCTAAATATCCCCTAGCCCGTTTATGGTATGGCGTGTGTCTTCGCGCTAACCAGCATTTCGACGAATCTATCAAACAGCTACAGCAATTTACCGCCGCTTATAAGGGTGATAGCAAATATTTAGCTATTGCCGATAAAGAAATTGCTACCTGCCATTTTGCTAAGGAACAGTACCAGTACCCGCTATTAATTGAAGTTGATAAAATGACAGGCACCTGGAATTCTGACGGGTCTGATTATGCTATTATCAAGCGGGACAAGAATTATTGGTTCACTTCCTCACGGTTAATTAAGGATGATAAGAAGCATTTGAACCGGGTGTACGCGGCAATGGCGGGCAACAATTATAAGCCGGAATTAATTGAGTTTAAGGCCGACGAGAAAAAGAACGAGCTGGAATATGGCACACCCACCCTTAACCCAACCGGCAGGCGGATGTACTTTACCCGCTGGTATAAAGAAGGCAGCAAAACCATTCATGCTATTTATAAAAGCGAGTGGCAAAATAATGAATGGAACAAACCCGAAAAGCTAAACGCTAATGTAAATGTGGATGGGTTTAATTCGATACAGCCATTTATTACGCCTGATGGTAAACGGCTCTTTTTTGCTTCCAACAAACCCGGTGGCGAGGGTGGTGATGATATTTGGGTGGCCGACCTTGACGACGCGGGCAACCCGTCCAACTCCATAAATTTAGGTAAATCAGTCAACTCTCCCGAAGATGAGCAGGCGCCTTTTTACGATGTTACTGAAAGCAGGTTAATCTACAGCTCGAAAGGATTTTTGGGGCTTGGCGGCTTTGATTTTTTTGAAAGCGATTATGCTAACGGCAACTGGACAGCCGCGCGCAATATGGGGTATCCAATGAATTCCGCTAAGGATGACCTATATTATTGCCCGGATGTTACGGATGCCAACAAGTTTTATATCAGCTCGGACAGGGCATCTGAGTGCTGCCTGGATTTGTTCGGGGTTTATGATAAGCGGCATATATTAAGCGGCATAGTGGCCGATTGCGAAACACAACAGGCATTAACCGGCGTAACTGTAAGCTTTGTAGATTCATTGTCTAAACAGACCCTAAAAACCTTAACGGTTGATAGATCAGGCAGGTACACGTTTATGATCAATACCAACCGGCCATACAGTATTACCCTGAAAAAGGCAGGGTATTTTACCAAAGTGGTGCCGGTGCCTGCCAATGGCAAAATGAATAATGATACGTTGATTAACCCTGAAATATGTTTACAGCCATTTAAGGTAAACAAGCCTATTGTTATCAAAAACATATTGTATGATTTTGGCAAGAATGAATTGCGCCCCGAATCAAAATTGGAGTTGAACAAATTGATCAAGCTATTAAAGGATAACCCCAAAATAAGGATAGAGCTGGCATCACATACCGACTCTATCGGCAGCAGCGCCTACAACCTTAAACTATCACAGGAACGGGCGCAAATATGCGTGGATTACATCAAATCGGCAGGCGTTACCGATAACCGCATATTCCCAAAAGGCTATGGCAAAAGCAAACCTATAGCGCCTAATTCTTTACCTAACGGCAAGGACAATCCCGAAGGCAGGCAACTGAACCGGCGAACAGAATTTACGGTTTTGAGGGTGGATTGAGAGAGTTAACACAACTTAACATATTTCGATGTTAACCCAGGTTATACATGTGACAATCAGTTATTTAAACTCAAAAAGAGGGTTAACTATGTTAACCCTCTTTTTCTTGAACAAATAAATTAACTCGCTGATAATCAATATCTGACAAAATAGTGTCACCACTTTCTGCTCAGCTTTTGCGGATATTTGCGCAAACTATTAGTTCGCTTTCCCTATCCGGTACATTCTTCCGTTGTCCGTAACCCCGTAAACGGCTCCATCCTTGCCGGTTACCAGCGCGCGCCAGCGTTCGTATTTATCCTTAAGTAAACGCTCTTCGGCAACTACCTTATTATCTTTGATGATCAGCCTGTTAATGTGTTGACCGCTAAGTGCCGCGACAAATAAATTGCCTTTCCATTCGGGGATAACGTCGTTGTTATAAAACATAATTCCGCATGGCGAAATAACCGGATCCCAGTAATAAATGGGTTGTGTCATTCCTTCTTTTTGCTGTATGCCCTCGCCTACCTTTACACCACGATACTCAATACCGTAGGTAATAACCGGCCAGCCTAAATTATTTCCGGGACGGATGATATTGATCTCGTCGCCACCGCGCGGGCCAAATTCCGACTCCCATAATTCACCGGTCCATGGGTTTATGGCTAAACCTTCGGGGCTTCTTAAACCGTAAGCGTAAATTTCGGGTAGTGCATCAGCTTTGCCAGCGAAAGGACCTCCGGGAACGGGTTTGCCGTCCTGTGTAATATGGATTATCTTCCCAATCCCCGCTGTCAAATCCTGCGCCCTTACACGAATTTCATCCGCGCTATGCTCGCCGGTACTTACGAACAGGTTGCCCTCCTTATCAAAAACAATGCGCGAGCCAAACTGCAGGTGGCCGTTATAAGCCGGTTTAGCTTCGTAGATCACTTTTACATTTTCCAGTTTGCTATCGTCGGCAGATAATGTACCCCTGGCAACGGCCAGTTGAAAACCACCGGGCGCATCTTCCGAATAACTCCAGAACAAAGTGCGGTCCTTTACAAAATTGCTGTCAAAGTTTACGTCAAGCAATCCGCCCTGCGCGCCAAAAGCCACGGCAGGTACGCCCGCTATGGTTTTATCATTGCTGCCGTCGGCTTTTAATATCCGCATAACCCCCTGTTTTTGTGTTATCAAAAAACGGCCGTCGGGCAGGCATCTTAAACCAAAAGGTAGCTTTAGGTCGCTGGAAATTACCTTAACATCCAGTTTGGTTTGCGTTTGCGCACCGGGCATACGGGTTTGTCCCGGAAACGCCGGTTTATAATCAGCGTTAGGTTTTTGAGTTTCAACAGGCGGCAGTGTTTGTGCAACGGCTAATGAACTCATGATAACCATTACACTTGCAAGGAATATTTTTTGTTTCATAAGTTAAAGGTAGGGAATTTATGGGTTATGAATTGAAAATGCGTTTTGTGCGTTTCGGCAGGCTCAACAAGCGCCAAGATTACATCTTGACTCACATAATATGCGCCTAAATTTCTTAGGCGTTAAATTGCCTAATATTTAAATATATTTGATAATAACTTTTAACAACCTTATCATGTCAGAAATCTATCCTCAATTTATAAGTAACTCGCCTATTGGCGAAGATCTTTTTGAAGGAAAATCGCAAGAAAAAGTAGCCCATTACATTTGCGAAAATCTTCTTAAAAACGATAGATGCAAAATTGTAGGCATTGATGGTGGGTGGGGTACAGGTAAATCTAATCTTATCGAGATAACCAAAAAGAAACTTAATGAAACTACAAATGGCAAATATCATTTCTTTGTTTATGATGCTTGGGGGCACCAAGAAGACTTACAAAGAAGATCGATTTTAGAAGAACTTACTAGCTTTCTCACCTTTAAAACTAATGGCATTAGTATAATTAGCGATGCAACGAAATGGGAAAATAAGTTAAAAACTTTACTTGCTAAATCTAAAGAAACGCAAAAGAAGACGATCCCTAGCCTTAGTTTTGGGGTAATATTTTCCGGTTTGTTACTATTAATAATGCCGCTATTTAAAGCGCTTTCTGAACAAGTAACATGTAAGTGGCTGAAAGTATTGATCGTTGCCGTTCCATTAATTTTACTTATTTTATTATTTGGCTACTATTATTTTAAACGAACCGATAAGTTACAGAATTATAAGTTTCGTCTTAGCCAAGCTGTCCAAAAGTTGTTTTATATCTATCAAAAAAGTCAACAATCGGATACCACTTTTGAAACGATATCAGAAGATGAGCCATCTGTAAAGAAATTTCGGGATTGGATGCACAAAATAGCAGAAGATTTAGGAGAGAACCGTCTAATAGTGGTATTTGATAATATGGACAGGTTGCCAGACAACAAAATCACCGAACTATGGTCATCTATTCATACATTTTTTGCGGAGGAAAAGTATGAGTGTATTAAAGTAATTATTCCATTTGACCGACAAAATATTAAAAACGCATTCAAACATACGAGTGAAGACAATATAAGTTATACCGACGACTTTGTAAACAAAACATTTGATATAGTTTATCGAGTATCACCTCCCATATTATCTGACTGGAAAAAATTTTTTGAAAATAAATGGTTACAAGCCTTTAACAGTAATGATGATGAGTTTCAAAAAGTTTTACAAATATTCGATCACTTAGCAACATGTAAAACTCCTCGCGATATGGTTGTATTTATCAACGAATGCGTGTCCAATAATCAAATTAATCCCAATATTCCTTTTCGATACATTGCCTTATTTGTGCTTAGTAAAAGTGTATTGTTAAAAAACACCGAACAGGAAATAATTCAACCATCTTATCTAAAAAGCCTTGATTTTCTGTATCTTGAAGATACAGATTTACCAAAATTCATTGCGGCCCTCAGTTATCAAATCGATCCTAACCGTGCTTTAGAAGTCGTCTTTACCGATAGACTCAAAAACGGCCTTAATTCATTTAATAAGACACAAGTTGATTTGATTAGTGCAAGTACTGTTTTTCCGATTCTATTAGATAGAGCCATTATGGTAGTGGATAATCTTTCGAATACAACTTTGGCTCTAAATGATCTAGGTGATAAAGTAACTGTCAAAATATGGAATGACTTGTATTATAGACTTGGCTTACCTATAGGTCATTTACTGGATTCTAAAACGCTTCCATACCAGTTGATTTTGTTGGCCAAAGTAACGGATAAAGCTAGTTATTTAAAAAACTTAATTATATTATTAGTTAGTGCAGTAAAATTTGTGAGTACTGATTATTATAACAGCTTAAAAGAAATTGAAAAGATTATCAAAGAAAATAATTTAAAAATAAAACTTGCAGATTATTTAATTGAAAAGAAAGTTACTGCTTCTGAATTTGTTGCTTTATTGAAAATTGTCAAAGATAATGACACCTATAAATTATATTGCGATAATACAGAACTGAACGGGTATCTTGAAGGTTTAGATAAACCGGAGGAATGGCAAAATTCATCTTATTTAAGGCATATTCCTGAGAGTTATAAAATGACAAAGTTTATTGAAATGCTGACCGCAAAAATAACCGAACACTCCAACGACTCAGAAACCCTTAGACCTTATATAGTTGCTTACAAAAATATTTCCAAAACACAATTAAAACAAGTCTTGACAGATGACGCAATTCATTCTTTATTTGTTGAAGAAGGTGACGTGGATGAATTTTATTATGACCTGATTCGCATGCGTATTGCCCGTTGGGAAAAATTTCAAGAAACTTATGCGAGTGATTTTGAAGAAATCCTCGCCGATGAAAGTAAGGTAACGGTCGAAGAAGTTGCAAAAGAGATACATAAATTTGTAGATTATGGTGATATGCTACTTAAATTACCTAGTTTTAATAAACCACTAATTAAAGCAGTAGCTAAAGACATTACAATTAATAGAAGAACAACGAGGACTCTTAGCCTTGTAAATACATTAAACAAAATAGATGAAATTATAAATGCATTGGATATTGACCCTAAGATCATGGCGGATCAACTTAACTGTTGGAACTGTGAAGATATTACTCAAACACATATCGGCAAAATACTGCTTAATACCAATTTTTTCGTTTTTGCTTCTAGTTACGAAAATGCCCTTACAAAACACCTCAACAAACTTGCATTAGAATACTATCAGCAACTTAGCTATGAACAATGGCTGGTAGAACTAAAAAAAATAGATTCAAAACTTGTTCTTTCGAGTTTAGTTGTCCTGAAAAATCAATATCCACCAAATGCAACTTCAGCAATTAAAGAAGTCTTAGAGGGAATCGCTAATGGAGATATTCCAGTACCAGAATATGATTTGTGGGTTAAAATCATCGATAAATTAAATAAAAACACCTTACGTGCGACCATGAAAGACGTACGTGATATATACGTATTAAACAAGGAAATACAAGTTTCTTCATTCATTTTCTTTGGCGACTGGTTATTCGAATATGGAGAACTAACAGCAAATAGTGCTGTATTGCGACGAATATTTAGAAAATCGCTCTTACAAACATCCACCATAGAACTTATAATGCGTCATAGTGAAAAAATGAAACGTATTTATGAAAACAGTACAGACAAAGAAGATTTTGCTAACGAAATTAAAGTGCTTTTATCTGAAAAGAATGCAGATTTTCAAGACTTTGCAAGTCTATTGGAAATTTCAATAAACGAAGAAAAAGGAAAAACTTCTGAATAAAGCTATATAAGATTTCCCAATCTGACGCGAGAATGACGGGCAGCCAATAGCGTAAAGGCTTCTCGTGACAAGATAGCATGCGCTACTTCATTAGTTCGGCAAGTTTACTTTCCAGCGCTGCACCCCGAAGGTCCTTAGCGATGATCCTTCCGTTCCGGTCCAACAAGAAACTATTCGGGATTGCAGTTACCGTATATAGCGCTGCTGTAGGCCCGCCATAACCATTCAAATCGCATACATTTCCCCAGGTGTACCCATCAGTGCGAACGGCGTTCTTCCATGCGGCGGTGCTTTTATCGATAGAGACGCTTAATATCTCAAATCCTTTACGCTTATATTTATTATATAACCTGACTAACGTAGGGCTCTCTTCCCGGCAGGGCGCGCACCATGAGGCCCAAAACTCCAATAAGGTGTATTTACCGCGGTAGCCTTTAAGATCGGTTTTTTTACCTGCCGTATCTGTTGAAACAAAACCCGGCGCTATGGCACCAAGCGCGATCCGTTTAGTAGCATTAACTTTATTTACCAGTTGCCGGGTAAGATCATAATTAGGATAGTTTTTCTGAAAATTGGCCACCATCTGGTTCATCAGCGCGGTATCGGCATCCGGGTTCCAACGTATGCTATGGTGTATAGCGGCCATTGAATTGATAAAAAAAGGTTGCTGTACCCATTGTGCCAGTTCCGCTTTATAATTTTGAGAGGCTTTCTCGTGTTCTACGTTCCAATATTCGATCCTTGCTGCGTTACCGCTTTTCACCGCAACGGCCGAAGAATCATAGGTGCGTTTTAAATACTTATTAAATACAATTTTCCGGTTCGCTTCATAAGCAACAAGGTATTGGGTTTCCTTCGAGCCGGTCACCTGTACCAGGTCCTTGCTAATTTTAAGGTCAATCTTATCACCGGGTTTAGCCAATACCTGGACCAGGCTTGAATTGCCCACTCCCAGGTCATAAATTTCCGGCTCCTTTAATTTAATGGCAAAAGTAAACTGACCTTCCGGGCCAATTTGAGTTTCCTGCACAACTTTATCGTTCCGGGTTTCATAATCGATAAGGGTGAGGGTAATGGATTTACCGGCATAAGCTGGTGCGAGAGCGCCCGTCACCACAGCTTGCTGCGAAAACACATTTATGGATAGTAATAACAACAAAATAACTATACCGTTTATTTTTTTCATGTGATAAAAGTAAAGAAGATTTTGAAGATTTATTCCAATTGTTCGCTTAGCCGGTCATTATTTTAACTGTTCGGTTAAGTCAGCCCCGACTTTCCGGTGATTAAACCTTTTGCAATTTTGGGAGTTATATTAAGAAATTAAAACAAACCCCGATATGAAAATGATCTTAAAAATTTGCGCCACTGCATTGTTAGGCGCAACGATGCTAACAAGCTGTGCAACCCGCGCTACTTTTGTAGTTCGCGAAAGGCCGGTTGAACCTGTTTATGTACGCCCCGCCGCACCCGGCCCTAACGCGGTTTGGGTAACCAGCGAGTGGGAATGGCGCGATGGACACTACGTACATATACCAGGCCATTATGTAGTAAACGAAACCCGTGTTTGGGTAGCGGGCCACTGGCGCGAAACACCAAACGGATTTGTTTGGGTTAAAGGCCACTGGGCATAACATATAATTAAGCAAAGCCGGTTCGTGAGAGCCGGCTTTGTTGTTTAGCGTAAATGGTCTAAATATTTTCAGAATTTTGAAGCCGGCCTGTAAATTATAACGCTTTTACAATAGCCAATGATTTTTCCACATGGTCGGTAGGTGAAATGTGGTCGGTCTCTGATGAAAAGACAGCTACGATCTTACCATCTTTGCCGATAACATAAGTGGTTCGTGGAATGAAACCATGGTTAACCTCCATACCACGCACGTCTTTCATTCCAAGTTTAGGTGGATTGATCACCAGACCGTATGTCGCTGCAATTTTGCCTTCAGCGTCAGAAGCAACCGCGAACTTGCCTGCACAATAACTGGGATCAGCAGAAAACACATTCAGTCGCTTAATATCGTCGCCTGATACACCGATAATGGTGGCTCCTGCCGCGGTAAATTTTTCTTTCATTTCGGCGAAGGCATGAGCTTCGGCATCACAACCGCCGGTATAGGCAGAAGGATAAAAGTAAACCAAATCTGGCGCGAGAATGACGGGCAGCCAATAGCGAAGGCTTCTCGTGACATAAACTTCCTATCTATAGTAGCAGCGTCCGCTCTGTTAACATCAAGCATCACGTAAATTGATATTTTTCGAAGTATAAAGCTGATCATCATCGGTGATAATTATCGCTTCGATATTTTTCATTTGATTGACCAGGTCTAAGCCTGCATGTACACCCATGATGGTTACCGGGGTAGCCATAGCGTCGGCAATTTCGGCATTGGTTGTAATAATGGTTACGCTTTTAATACCGGTAACAGGTAGCCCGGTTCGCGGGTTGATAGTATGGGAATATTTTTTGCCGTCAATTACAATATACTTCTCATAATTGCCTGATGTGGCAACCGCAAGATCGGAAATAGCCAAATAAGAGAATACCTGCCCGGAAGCATCCGGATTAACGATGCCGATGGTCCACTTTTCACCATTCGGCTGCAAACCCCATGCGGTAAGGTCGCCGGAAGCATTAACTACGCCGCTTACAGCGCCTTGTTCCTTCATAATTAATTTAGCCCTTTCCGCGGCATACCCCTTGCCAATTCCTCCAAAACCTATCCGCATTCCACGTTCACGTAAAAAGACCGTACAATTTTCTTCGTTAAGTATTATATTTCGGTAGTTGATGAGGCGAACCATCTTCTTTGCAGTTCCGGCATCAGGCAAGCTTTTCATATCCTGGTCAAAATTCCAAAGGCTTTTGTCAATTGACCCATAAGTTATATCAAATGCACCCTGTGTTAATTTTGAAATGCTGACGGACCTTTTGATCAGTTCAAAAGTTTCGCGGCTAACTATTACCGGCTGAATACCTGCATTGCTATTGACCCGATTGGTTTCGCTATCGTCGCTAAAGGTGGTCAATAGCTTTTCGATGCGTTTTATTTCGTCAATACCTGCTTCAATAGTTTCATTAGCCCGTTTTTCATCCGTGGCAACAACGCTCAATTCAAAGCGGTTCCCCATCAACTTGCAGTCTTTTTTAAAAACCTGGTTAGCGGTCATTGAAATAAATAAGTTAAACCGGAATTGCTGAGAAAAGCTAACCGCTTATTTGAACCCTAAATTTAACGAAATTACATTCGATACCAAATCAGTGTTTTGCGAGTAATGGCCATACCTGATCTCCAACTCATGCAAACCCTGCCATCCAAAAACACCTGTAGGCGGGGCTACCCTGAAGCCTACGCCGAAAAACTGGCTGGTAAATTTGGCATACTCGTAATTACTGGTAAAAAAAGTTTGCGTTGGGCTGTTACCCTCGTAGGGAGCAAAAAACCTTGCGGCCGATTGCTGGTAATAACGGTAAAAAGGTGAAATAGAAAAGAACGGCGAAACTTTATAGGCTACCTCGAGGTTCGCGGTATTAGCGCGTATGCCCCAGTTATCGGCATAATAGCGGTAATACGAGCGTATGATAATATTATCGCCAACGAAATAGTTGGCCCTAAAACCCACCGGTAATTTAAAGCGCGACGACGGTAACCGTTCAATAGTATCTTTCCCGTTGGAAAAATATACCCGGTGAAATGGCAAGCTTAAAAATCCATTCTGGCCCACTACATCTGCCAGGACAGCAACCTGTAACCTTGAATTGATAATTTGTGAATAACCAAACGCCGCCGAGTAAGTTTTGCGCGGACTGGTGCCAAAGTTATCCCGGTGGCCGCCATCTCCATTTCTTCCGTTATTAACTACTGTTGTGCTTGCCGGTACAAATTCTGAAGGGTATATCAACGTTACATTATCAAAATACCCTTGCAATTTGGCACTGAACTCGCCATTCTTATGGTCGGTTTTAACTGAAAAATGCAGATCGGCACCAAGCGAGTTATAATTATACTCGGTTGAATAGTAAGTACCTATGCCAAACGTATTCCCTGATTTTGCATTTTCAACGGTCCAGTCTAAAGATGGGTATAACCTTGTGCCTGTTGGGCTGGAAGCACCTGTTTTAGAAACATAAGCCTGTGATGCAGCTGTGTGATAATCAAACCCCAACCCAACGGCAAGCGTGTTTTTATTTTGGTGGTTATTGGTCCACACAAAATTAAGGTCAAGGCCGTTTGCAATATCTGTTACACTTTCGGTGCCTATACCGCCGGTAACTGCCGAGTGATTGCCGGTTTGTGAATAATAACTGGTAACAAAATTAACTTCATCTAACTTCAGCTTTCGTGGGTTATATTGGGTTGAGTCTTGCTTTGAGGATTGTGTTGAACTGTTTAGGGGCTTTGTGCTTATAGTGTCGCGCCTGGTTTGTGCATGCGTACTTATCCGGCATAACATCGAGAACCCAACAACGGTGAGATAAATTTTCTTCATAATGATCGTTCGCTCTTAATTCACACTAATTAATTACAGCCGCAGCCGCCACCGGTTTTACCCGCGTTTGCGCCCGATGCTGCTTCACGATACGATTGAAAATTCAACTCATTTTTCTCAACTTTCCGATTGCCTAAAGCCATCTCCGAGTCGTTTATCCTGTTTTTTTGGTATTCCTTTAAATTTACACACGAAGTAAAAGCGGTAACCAATAGGATCAACGCCGAAGGGATAATAATTTTGTTAGTCATTTAAGGGGTATTAATAACTGTTATATGTAATTACAATTTTTATTTATTTGCAAATGCATTTACCTGGTTAACAAATTGTTCGGGCGATTCGTTAGGGAAACCATCCCAATCTTTTAAAACTTTTCCCTGGTCGTCTACCAATAGTGTGTAAGGAAATTTACCGTCGGGATTATATTTATCAGCAAGCAGCTCGTTTCTTTTTGTTTGCTCCTTACTTAACTGATTTTTTTTCTGCCTCGGGAAGTCGGCCCGAACTAAGATCAAATGGTCTGACGCATATTTTGTAAAGGCATCGTTCTCCAATATCTCTTTTCGCTCACGTATGCACGGTCCGCACCAGTCTGACCCCGAAAAGTTAATTAATATAAGTTTATGCGATTTTGAGGCCTCTTGTTTTGCTTCGCTAAAATCGCCCAGCCAGGTAACGTTTGCAGTTAAGGTGAATATAACGGCTATGATTAATGCTTTCATCAGTCAATTTTATAAATAAGGGTATATATCTATGTGTCACACATTTTGTTGGAGATAACACCCAACAAAGGCCATACAATAACGTAATAATGAGGTTATTAATATATTACCCCAATATTAATATATCAATAATAGCAGCCAATTCTGAAGTAATTCTGAATTTAAAACCTGTTTAACAATTTTTAACTTTTTCGCTCCTGATTGGTGT